>Ga0181558_10006647_pt1 | contig 9990 bp, 5 predicted proteins | sample 011ome_22_FD_133754 | JGI IMG/M metagenome (GOLD analysis project Ga0181558, IMG submission 133754) | Coastal salt marsh microbial communities from the Groves Creek Marsh, Skidaway Island, Georgia - 011507BT metaG (megahit assembly) | ecosystem: Environmental > Aquatic > Marine > Intertidal zone... | reverse complement strand
TGAGCTTTTGCAACTGCTTTATAATTTCCTCCATCTGACCTTTCTTCGGCGGCGGCAAGTCGCTCTCTTTCAAATCGCCGCTACCACCACCGCCAGTGCCAGCACTCAAATTCTTACTCGATGGTACGGATGGAAACGGCAATGGTTGGTTCATTCTTTGCGGTTGTTGCGCGGCGATATCCGCGCTCACACCACTACTCTTTCCCGCGCCTTTCTTCTTGCCCATCTCCTGTTCTCTCTCAAGCCTGGCGAGCATCGCGGCCGGTTTTCCACCACCGCCGCCTATAAACGGCGACGGCTTCAACGAGCTCGGCGGGAGATTATTATGCTGCTGTGCACTCCCACCGCCACTCCCGAACAATATATCGTCCGCCAAGTTCGACCCGCCGCTCGGCGGCGAGGGGAAATTTATATCCCCGATGTCGTCGAATATGTTGAACGCGGAAACCAATCCCGACGGCGGCGTTTGCTCTCTCTTATTTTTCCTACCGTTTGCATTACCCGCACCGCCACTTTTCTTCGTCCCTTTCTTCTGCGTCTTGTTATTTGCCCCCGGCGTGGCCGAGCGAGCGCTCGCCAAGCGACTCAACTCTAATCTATCGCTATCGTCTATACTCCCGCTGACGTTTCCAGGAGTCGCCGTCGTCGTCGTCGTCGTCGTCGGTGAGGACGACGCCGGGCCATTCGATGGTAGCATCCCCGTCATCCCCATCCCGCGAAGCTCTTTCCCTCGTCCCGTCTTTGGCGCCGCCGCCGCGCGCGGCTGCGCCGGTGGCCCTCCTCTCGTCTGCTGTTGTTGCTTTTGTTGCTGAAATTGTTGCTGCTGCCTTTCCAACGCATCGATTTTCGCTTGCAACTGCTTCTCCGCGTCCGTGAGGTCGTCGTCGTCGTTCTTCTGCCTCTTCGTCGCGCGCGCGCCGGCCGCGTCGTCAAACGTCGCCGCATTTACCGCGTCAAAATCTCGCTTCTTTTGCTTCGTATTCGTCACGTTCGACGGATTGGATTCGTTTTTCCCGCTCGTCGTCGTCGTCGTCGTCGTCGTCGCCGCGCCACCACCACCGCCACCGAGCTTAAACTTAAAGCTCAGCTTTGGCATGGTTTTCTTCTGCTCCGCGCCGCCGCCTTCTTCGCGCGACATGACGAGTGAAACAAAACGCACGCTCTCTCTCTCTCTTTTGATTTTCTCGCCGCGTCGACAGTGTTTTGAAGCAAAAAAGGGTCGTCGAATTGAATAAAGTTCTCGCTTTGACGCGCACATGTACTTATGCGTGTTTACGTATGAATATATATATATATATATAACAACGCAGCTATGTGTGTGTGTGTGTGTGTTGATCAACTACAAAACTAAAAGTGTTCGCGCGACGACACCGTACTAAAAGCTCGTTTAAAATCCTATTCATCGCTGCCTCTTCTTCGCGCCTTTCAACATCGCTTCTCTCTCTCTCATGATGGCGTTTTTCGGTTTGATCGGTCTCTCCGCTTTCGACGATTTCGTCGTGAAGCCGGATCTTTTACCCTGCGCCGCTCCTTCCGCTCCTCCGGTTTGTCCTCCGAATTCTTGGTACGTGAGTCCTTGCGCGCCGGAGAGTTTGGCTAAGCTGCCGCCGACCGTGCGCGTGCGTCTCGCGGCGGCCAAGGCGGAGAGTTTCGCCTTCTTTTGTTTCATCAAATTGCCCTCTAAATCGTCCTCGTCGACGTCGAGAACTTCTTCGCCGGCTTCGGCTTCGCCGGCGTTGAGTGTTTTTGCGAGTAAGTCCAACTGCGAGGCTTTCGTCGAGTACATGAGTTGGACTTTATCGTTTTCGCCGATTAAATCTGGGACGATTTTAAACGCGTACCCTTGCTGAATCAGAAACTGTTGACGCTTGGTGGAGAAGTACATCTCGGACGTGTCTCTTGAAACGAGCGAGTAGAAGAAGGCGTTGTGATCGTGGCTTTCGTTCTTTTTACCGACGGTGGCCGCTTTAGGGCGCAAAATGCGCCCGAGACGTTGCGCTTCTTGGCGTCGGGATCCCGCGTGCGAGGATATTTGAATGATGACGTTCGCTTCGGGAATATCGATGGAGTTGTCGCCAACTTTGGAGAGGAAGATGGTGTTGATCTCGTTTGAGTATTTGAAGGCGTGCAAAACGCGCGTGCGTTCGGCGTGACTGGTGTCACCGTAAATGAGCGGTCGTTTCAACGCCGTGGCGTATTCGCGCAAGGCGAAGATGTTGTCGGAGAACACAATCACTTTATCTTTCCTGAAGTTTTCGTGATACGTCATCAAGTATTGACACGCCATGAACTTGTTCGGGTTCATGCAGTACAACACTTGTCTCTTCAACGCGAACTTCGGGTCGAGGTACTTGGCGAAGAATTCCGGGGTCATCTCGCACCACACCTCTACGCATTGAACGTTCGCGATGTGGCCGTCGCGTTGTAAATCGAGCCAATTCGCCTCGTATAACTTTGGACCGATGAGAAAATTGAGATGCTCAACTTTATCGTCCTCGCGGACTAACGTCGCGGTGAGACCAAGTTTACAGTGCGCTTTCGTGATGCCGATAACTTTTCGAAACATCGCCGCCGGGACGACGTGGACTTCGTCCAAGAGCATCGTCCCCCATTCGCGCCCACGAATGGCGTTGAGAATCTTCTCTGAAGCCTCTGAACGTTTTCCACCGGCAGAAATCATGTTATACGTGGTCACACACACGCACGGACAATCGTTCGGAGGGAACGTCTCTTTGTTTTGGCTCGTAAATCGAACAATCTCCCGATCGGTTAAATTCGTCCACAATTTAAATTGGCCCGCCCACTGATCGACACTCACCGACGATGTGCACAGACACAAGCACGATTTCCCCACGCGAACAGCTGCGGCTATACCAGTTAATGATTTGCCGGCACCGCACGGTAAAACGATGATGCCACTTCTCGCTCGACCGTTGCCGAACATTTTCGAAAGCGATTTTTCTTGGTACGGTCGAATTTTCGTCATCGGTTTCAAGCGCACGTTCAAGTTTGGATTCACCGTATCGTTGGTAAAATCGTACTCTTCTAACGCCGGGAACCCTAGGTTTCCAGGCAGACATCGCTGTTTCACTTTTTCTACGTCTAACGGTTTGATTTCAAACGAGTGAATCGATCGCGACGGATCGTATTCTGGCTTATTCAACTGCTCCTCGGCGTCGTTCTTTTCTTTCTCTTTTGCACCCTTCTCGTCCCCTTCTTCTCCTTCTTGTTGTTGTTTCTCGGTCTGTGCGATAGCGTCCGTTAACTTTTCTGCGCCAACTTCTTTCAATCCAAACGAAGTCTCAAACATGCTGCTCATGCCCGTACTCGCCGCCGCCGCGCCGCCGCGGCCGGCGTTTGGATGAACCACCCTCGCGCTTCTCACCACATCGTCTTGCAACAACTTCTCCAAAATCTTCGCATCTGGCGACTCCAAGAAGAACTTATTCCTTTTCAAAACTAACTTTACCTTCCCGTAATTTTTCGTGCACGCCGCGATGAAGTGTTTCACCTCGTCGCTTAAATTCGTCTTAGACAATCGATCCAAAACTTCAGCGATTTTCTCCGTCGTCAACCCAATGCTCACCGCCGCGTACAGCGAGTGCGGCGTCAACACGTACTCGTGAATGTGTTCCGGTCGACACACCGGTTCCGCGACCGCGATTAAGAAATCGTACGCCGCTTTATACAGAGGACTAAACGACTCTAAAAAAATTCTACCGTCCGAACACACCCACAGCGGCCGATTCGGATGGTCCACTTTCAAACTCAAATCGCTAAAATCGTTCTCGCCGAACCCGGTCCCGCCTTCCCAGAGCGAGTTGATTGCTTTTTCATCGTCGCTCTCCGAGTCGTCGTCCGAGTCCTCCGAGTCCTCTTCCTCCTCTTCGTCGGCAGCCTCGCTGTTCTTCTTCTTATTGGCCGTTTTCTTCGTCTTCGTCGCCGCCGTCTTGGATTTTTTCTTTCTGCCCCTCGCATCGCCGTACTCCTCCTCGTCGTCGTCGTCGTCTTCATCATCCTCTTCCTCTTCTCTCTTCAATCTCTCCGCGAACGAGCTTTTCTTCACCGTAAACGTCAGCGTCTTCTTCTTCTTTTTCTTCTTCTCTTCCTCCTCCCCAAAGTCTTCGTCATCATCCTCCTCCTCCTCGTCTTCGTCGTCCTCAAAAGACGACGACGGACTCGGCAAAACCTCTTCCTCCTTCTTCACCTTCTTCTTAAAAGTCACCTTCAGCGACGGCATCGTCGCCGCGTTCGTCGTCGTCTCCTTCTCTTCCTCTCGCTTCATATTCTTCTTCTTCTTCGTCGTCTCTCTCTCTCTCGCGCCGGATTCCAATTTCACTTCCACTCACCTCTCTGGCGTTCCAAAACGAAGAAACAGAAAGAAGAGACGCAGAGGAGATTACTAACGAGACGTGCGGAGAGAAAAGGAACGCGGGCGCTCTTTCTCTCTTCTCTTCTCTCTCTCTCTCATGAAACAAATGAAGAGGCGACGACGGACGAACCGAACGAAGAAAACCAGTGCGACCCTAAACCCTAAACCCTAAAACATTTTCTTTTCCTTCCTCTCTCGCGTTTTGGAATTTTCAAATTTTTTCTCGCAAGTCTTTCACACAAAACGCGCGCACGCATGAACATCACCACCACCACCAACGCGAAGAACAACAACGACGACGCGAAGAACAACGACGCGAAAATGACCGGAGAAGACGTGAAGAACACCATTACCACCACGAGCAAAAGCAACGACTTTGACAAAAACGATTTTTCCACCAAAAACGACGAAGACGCGATGCACAAAAAACGGAAACTTTTGGAAAGTCGCATCGCGGGTGGTGGTGGTGGTGGTGGGTCGATGCCTATGCCTGCGGCGAGCGTCGTCGCGGCGCGAGCTACCACCGCTTTTGCCCCTCCCGCGCCGCCAAAGTCGTCAAAGGTTTTTATCGGAACAGGAGCAGAGAATGACTTTACCAGAGAAGCGAACGATTGCGTGCACTTCCACGTCGTGGAAGGCGAAGAAGACGAGGATTTCGCGTTGTTTTCGCGAAAATCGGAACGAACGTTCGAACCGGAATTCGCGCACCAAGTCTTCCGGGAAGACGAGACCATATACGGGTACTCGGAAGATTTATCCGTGGACGTGATGTGCGCGGCGAATACGTTCGAGCGGTACGTGGAGGTGAGTTATTCGGAGAAGGTTCGATCGAGTTTGAATCCGGCGGACGACGTGCGGAGGGATTTGCACAAGTGGTTCCCGGAGGCGTCGACGGCGACGACGAAGGAGGCGTTCGCGAAGCGAGTGGAGGAGACGAAGGAGATGGAGATTCCTGGAGGCGGTGGGAGAGTTATCGCGGAGTGGGACGGGGAAGGCGAGGGAGTAGAGAGCGGGTTGAGGTATTCCGTTCGCCAGTTTGAGTTTAAGGAATCCGCGGAGAGCGATGCCGTCGGGCGATGGCACGATAACGTGGAGCCGTTTGTGGCGTTTTACATCGACGCCGCGTCGAAGATCGATAAGAGCGACGGGAGGTGGTTGTGGTTTGTCTTAATCGCGCAGAAGAAGGATAATTTGAAGCGGTGGGCGACGTGCGGGTTTAGCACGGTGTACCAATTTTACGCGCATCCTTTTCAACGAAGATTGAGGATTAGTCAAGTATTGGTATTGCCGCCGTACCAAAGGAAAGGGTTCGGAGCGAAGCTTTTAGACGCGGTGAGAGTGTACGCGCAGATGCAAGATAAAGAAGGGAAAGATGTTGCCGATATTACGGTCGAAGACCCGACGGATCAATTGCAACGTTTGCGAGACGTTCGCGACTGCGTCGCTGCGACGGAGAACGAGGGCATCGTCCAAGCGGTGAAAGCGGCGGCGCGCCTCGCGTTTGCCGCCGCCACCGCCTCTTCTTCCACCGCGAATACTAATACCAACGGAGACGACGACAGAAAACAAAAAATCAAGCGCGCGCAATCCGCGCTCCGCCTTCCAAAACTCTGCTACGAGACCAACTTTAAAAAAGAATTGAAAATATGCGAACCGCAAGCCAAACGCGTCTGGGAAGCGCTCCTATTCATTTGGGCCAAACAATGCCAAGCGCCAAACGAAGGCATCGTCGCCGACGCCTTCCGAACCAACGTCCTCAACCGCTTAAAGAAAAAACACATGGCCAGCTTAGGTAAAGGCGAAGACGACGTCGGGAGCAAACGCATCCGCGACACCGAGGACGGTTTCGTCATGTGCAAAGGCGGCGGCGAAGGCGAACGCGTCGAAATCGAAGATCAACAACAACAAACAATACAACAAACGAAAAAACAAACAGATTACGACGACGACGACGAAAACAACCCTCCGCCGAAAGATCCCGCCGAAGCTTTAGCCGATCTCTTCCACGAGTGCATGCAAAACCTCTCGTATTTGAGCTCCGTCGTCGTAAAAATCTGACAATGTGAGAGAGAGAACCTTTTGATAATTAAGATTAGAATTTGAACAATGAAAAAAAAGAAAAAAAAATCCCGCCACACACGCGAGAATTGGAATTGGAAATTGAGCGAATCATTCGTCAGACGAAGCGCGCAAACTTTCCACTTCTGACCACTCAAAATCATCGTTTTGCTTTAGCCAAAACACACGCACACATACACGCGTGATAATGAAAAGATTCCTCTCCAACGTGCGAAGGGTTGGAAACAACGAATCTCTCGGCGAGTTTGGCAAGATGAAAGTCACGGTGTGCTCGAGCTCGAATCCCAATCGCGTGGTGGAAACGATCGACGATTTACCCGAAGACGCGACCGTGCTGGATTTGAAGAAACACTTCCAGAGGAAAAAAAGAAAGTATTATCCGAGTCGGCAGAGATTTATGAAGCTGAACGAGACGAAGGAAACGGAGAAGGACGACGCGAGCGGTGGGAAGAAGAAGAATTCTTCTCACAAAGGCGAACCGTTAGTTCCAGACACGAAAAAGCTGAGCGAATTCGGAATCGGGTACGGGGACACGATTTTGTTCAAAGATTTAGGCCCGCAAATTTCCTACCAGGCGGTGTTTTTCTGGGAGTATTTCGGTCCTCTGATGATGTATTTGCCGTTTTATTTCTACCGCGAGAAAATATACGGGGGGTATTTTGGATTCTCGGCGAAGGAATGCGCCAAGCCGTTTCAACGCGCGCAAGTGTTGGCGCTGTGGTTTCACTCGGCGCATTACGCGAAGAGGATATTTGAGACGTTTTTCGTGCACTCGTTTTCGAGAGCGACGATGCCGATATTTAATTTGATCAGGAACTGTGGGTATTATTGGACCTTTGCTGGTTTGATGTCGTATTTTATTAACCATCCGAGGTACACGAGTCCGGGGGAGAGGCAAGTGACGATCGGGTTCGTTCTGAGCGCTTTGTTTCAGTTGGGGAATTTCAGGTGTCACGTCATTCAAAAGAGATTGAGAAGCAGCGGTTCATCTTCTTCGGAGACGAAATACGTCATTCCGAGCGGATTTTTGTTCGATTACGTGACGTGCGCGAATTATTGCTGCGAGATTTACCAGTGGTTGGGCTTTAACATCGCCACGCAAACGGCGTTTGGATATTTGTTTTTGTTGGCCGGGATGAGTCAAATGTTCCCGTGGGCGGTGCAAAAACACAAGAGATTGAAGAAATTGTTCGATGGGACCAACGGGAGGAAGAAGTTCAAGCGACGATTTATCGTTTTACCGCCGTTCTTTTAATGGAACGACGGATCGATTAACTCTCTCTATACGTATGCGCTTGGCGCCAAAAACCGAAAGGAGTTGTATGAGAACGAGAGAGACAAGAGTTCCGGAACGAATGCTGCACCACACGACTATACTTTTATCTATTTAATATCTATGACAGTTTAATTACATTTCGTTACATACTTTACATCTAGGGCGAGCGCTCGGCGTGCGCAAAAAGTGGGACCTTCGTCGCGAGCGTCTTACCGCGGCACGTACGTCCTCCCGCTCATCAGTTTCTTCTTCGCGCTGACTTTAGGCTCTTTCTTCGCCCTCTTTAACGTTTCTAAAAGTTCCTCAGCTTTCTTTCGCATCTTCCCGTGCCAATACCCCTTCGAACACTTCAAGTGAGACTTTATAAAGTTCGGAAAGCTCGCCAACATCCACACCGCTCTTTCCATAGACTCTTTCGTCTTCACGTGTCTCGGAAATATGACGAAGGAAATATACCCGCCATTCGCGTTCAAATCCATCTCATCGACTTCATCACCACCTCCATCTCGCGTCGCGTCAACGTTCGTCGTCAGCTCCAACGGTAGCTTTTGACCTGGTTTGTGATAACTAACGAACGGCGCCGCGCTTAACTTTGCGTTATTCCTCGACGCTTCCGCGAAGTGCGCCAAAAACGCCCTCGCGATTACCACCTCGTCCTCGTTATTCGACAGCGACGAAGAAACGTGCATCGGAAACACAACCGTGCACGACCTCTTCTCCTCCGCGCTCTCGCTCATAGCGACATCTTCCTCTACTTTACAATACATCGACACCGACGGCGCCGCGAACTGCCGTCGCAGCGCAAACGAACGGTTCGCGTCCTCCTCCTTCTCGTTCGTCGCCAAATGCCGCAAGCACGCTCTCAGCGTCCCGTACCCGGCGTACAATCGCACTCTCGAAATCAAATCAATAATCTCCTCCTTGTTCTCTTCCTCGTTCAACGCGTTCAAATCTATCTCGATGGTCGCGTCGTACCCAAACTCCGGCGCTTCTTCTTCTTCTTCTTCTTCTTCTTTACGGCCGACGACGCGCACCGCCCGCACCGACGCGATCGACCCGTACGCCTCCAACAGCGTCAATTTTTGCACGCTCTTTCCCTCGTCGTCCTCGTTCTCCGTCCCGTTCGTCGTCGTTCTTTTCGGAAACCCAATCGAAATCAGCGCGATGTAGTATTCGTTCTTCTTCTTCTCGTCTTCGTCGTTTTCCCCATTCTCTCCTCCGCCAAAAATCGTCGTCTCCGCGCGCACGGAAACGTCGTCGAATTCGTGCGCGATTTCGCAAGCGTTGAAGGTGTTGTTTGCGTGACTACTTCCGGAAAGCGCGATGATCGTCGTCGAAGCTTCCGCCGCTGCCCGAACGAGAAAATTCCGAATCAGCGCGGACGACGCCGGCGAGAGAGGAATCGAGCTCCTCGACGCTCGCTCGAACATTCCGCCGGCGAGCGACGAGTTTGTGCCGGGTTTGTTCTGTGGGGAATTCTTTCACCAGATTGGAAAAAAGAGCGACGCGGAGCGTCACAAAAACTCGGAGAGAAGAAGATTAAAAGCCACTCTTCGCATCATGCGAAGAAGAAGCGGAGAACCGTCTTCTCGAAGAAACCTCCTCGTCTTCTTCTTTCTCGTCGCTTTCGTCGAGCGACCGCGACCGACGACGGCGCTGACCAGCGCGCACCGCGAGAACGCATTCATCGGATATTCGGAAAAAAAGCAAATTCGATTCTGCGTGGATTCGATTCAGATGTGTTCGGACTGGGCGAAGAACGGGGAGTGCGCGAAGAACCCGGGATACATGTCCGAGAATTGCTGCTGCGGTGCGACTCTTTTTTTTTGGTCGTCGTCGTCTCTGTTTGGTTCGTCCGTGCGTTTCTTTATCCGTCTCGTTCGCGCTCTCGGCGAAGAGTGTTTTTCTCTCTCTCTTTGTCTGTTTCTGTCCTTATTACTGCGGACGCGCGCGCGTCGTAGACTCACCGATGATGATACCGTTACCATTTTCAAATTGTCTCTCGCGAAACAGCGTGCAACACGGAGTGTCCCGCGTCGACCGACGACGCGGCGAAGGAAGAAATGATGGCTGGCGAAAGATACGTTTTGGTGTTGAAAGACGTGCGCTTTGGCGCGAACGACGAAGGAAGAAGGAACCGAGCGATAAGAATACGGTTGCTGGAGAAAAGAAGTCCGAAGATTGTCGGCGCCTTTAAGGATTTCGGGAGAAATAGCGTGTCAGGTGCTTTCTATCGATCGGAGGCTGTTCCGGAGGTTGGTGC
>Ga0181558_10006638_pt1 | contig 10001 bp, 4 predicted proteins | sample 011ome_22_FD_133754 | JGI IMG/M metagenome (GOLD analysis project Ga0181558, IMG submission 133754) | Coastal salt marsh microbial communities from the Groves Creek Marsh, Skidaway Island, Georgia - 011507BT metaG (megahit assembly) | ecosystem: Environmental > Aquatic > Marine > Intertidal zone... | reverse complement strand
TACTCATGCTATTTTACATGGCTAAATTTAAGTTAGGGTGGTTGGGAGAGATACCACCTGCCTCTGAATGGTGGTTCGGAATATCCCCTGAAGGGTTTGGATCATTAGCTATGGCAGTAAATTTTATAGTATCTCTAACAGTATGCCGTTTCACAGCTGCACCTCCACAAGAGGTTCAAGAAATTGTAGAAGATATAAGAATACCCAGTGGTGTAGGTAAAGCTTCAGCAAGTCATTAAGATTATTAACAATACATATTATAAATATGAATTCAATTAAATTAAGAAAAACAAACTTATTAGTCCTTATTTCAGTCATACTATTAGCTTCTTGTCAAAATACCCAAAACGAATACAATTTAACCCAATTTGTAGATCCCTTTATTGGTTCAGGAGGTCACGGTCATGTATTTGTTGGCGCTAATGTTCCATTTGGAGGTGTTCAGCTAGGCCCCAGTAACTTCTATAAAGGCTGGGACTGGTCTTCTTCATATAATTATACGGATTCTATAGTAAAAGGATTTACTCATCTAAACCTAAGTGGTACAGGAGTTACCGATTTAGGGGAACTTATTTTAATGCCTACTGTAGGGAAACTAAAAACTTGGAGTGGAGCGAATCAAACAAAGTTCCTAGGTGATGTAAAAAAATCATGGTATTTAACTTATGGAGAAAAAAAACCAGAGGAAGCTTATGCCTCTTTATACACTAAAGAGACTGAAGTTGCAAAACCAGGTTACTATAGTGTAAAACTAGATGATTACGATATACAAGTTGAATTAACTGCTACTGAAAGAGTTGGAATGCATAGATATTCTTTTCCAGAGTCAGACCAGGCAAGAATAATTATAGATTTAAGTGAAGGTAATTCAGATACTTCTATAGAAACTTATATTAATCAAATAAATGACACTATTATTGAAGGATATCGCTTTTCAAAAGGATGGGCAGAAGACCAAAGAGAATACTTTACTTTAGTTTCCTCTAAACCCATTTCAAATTTTGTTGTGTATGATGGAAATAAAAAGACATATGGTAAAAATACTAAGGGTGTTTATATTAAGGGGTTTTTAGAGTTTAAAACTTCAAAAAATGAAGAAGTTATAGTTAAAATGGGAATCTCTCCTGTTAGTTCAGAAAATGCTTTAGAAAATATAGAATTCGAAATACCCCATTGGAATTTTGATGAAATAGCAAAAAATGCAGAAAAAAAATGGAACAAGGAGCTCTCTAAAATTAAAATTAAGACTAACGATATAAGTAAAAAAAGAATATTTTACACCGCTATGTTTCATACAATGATCGCCCCTAATTTATTTAATGATGTAAATGGCGAATATCGGGGAACAGATAAAAAAGTTTATTCCGCCCCTGGCTTTTTAAATTATACTCTTTTTTCATTATGGGATACCTATAGAGCTGCTCATCCCTTATTAACAATAACCCAACCTGAAAGAGTAAGTGATATTGTTAATTCAATGCTCCTGATTTTTGATCAACAGGGAAAATTACCTGTTTGGCATTTAAGGGGCAACGAAACTAACACAATGCCAGGTTACAGCGCCATTCCCGTAATTGTTGACGCATGTTTAAAAGGATTTGATGGAATTGATTTAGAAAAAGCATTTGATGCAGTAAAAACGACTGCTACTGGTGATTTTGAACCTGGCGTAAAAGATTTAATGGAGTATGGTTATATCCCTGCAGACCATGGACCAGAGTCTGTAGCCAGCGCAATGGAATATGCAATAAGCGATTGGTCTATATCAAAACTTGCAGAAAAATTAGGAAAGAGAGAAGACGCTTTATATTTCGGAAACAGAGCGAAAGGCTATAAGAAATATTACGATCAAGAAACAGGATTTATGAGAGGTAAACTAGCTGATGGTAGTTGGAGAACTCCTTTTGATCCAGTATCTGCCCTTCATCGTGTAAATGATTACTGTGAGGGAAATGCATGGCAATATTTGTGGATGGTTCCTCAAGATCCAGAGGGTTTAATAAATCTCTTAGGTGGTGACGCACCGTTTATTGAAAAACTAGATGAATTATTTAGTAGATCTTCAGATCTAGGAGAAGGAGCCTCAATAGATATTAGTGGTATGATTGGTCAATATGCTCACGGAAATGAACCAAGCCATCATACTTCATATATGTATGCCTATGCAGGGGAGCAATATAAAATAGCGGATAAAGTAGATTATATTTTAAACGAACTTTATAAAGATCAGCCCGATGGTTTAAGTGGCAATGAAGATTGTGGACAAATGTCTGCTTGGTATGTATTATCATCTATTGGATTTTATTCTGTCAATCCCTCTAACGGAGCATATGTTTTTGGAAGGCCATTATTTGATTCAGCCACTATAGAGTTACCTATGGGCAAAAAATTTGTTGTAGAAACTAAAAATAATGGAGCAGAAAACATCTACATACAATCTGTAAAATTAAATGGAAATCCTTACACCAAATCATTTATAACTCACAAAAATATTGTTCAGGGAGGTAAGCTAAGTTTTGTAATGGGACCAGAACCCAATAAAGAGTTTGCTAGTCAAATTGAAGACCGTCCAAAGTCAATTGTTTACTAGTAAAACATATTATGTTTACAATAAAATTTTCAAAATTCATAAAAAAACTCATAAATGAAAATAAACTATTTAATCTTATCAGTGTTGATTTTAATCGTAAAAACTACTGCCCTAAAAGCTCAAAATAATCTTAATAAAATTGATAACCTTGTAGATTTAGTAAATCCATTAGTTGGCTCAGATTCTGAGTTTGTACTTTCAAATGGGAATACTTACCCTGCTATAGCTACACCTTGGGGAATGAATTTTTGGACCCCACAAACAGGTAAAATGGGCGATGGTTGGGGTTACACCTATGATGCTAATAAAATTAGAGGTTTTAAACAAACCCATCAACCTAGCCCATGGATTAATGATTACGCTGCTTTCTCACTATTTCCTGAAACTGGTAAAATTAAATTAAATGGAGATAAGCGTGCTTCCTGGTTTTCTCATAAGACAGAAGTTAGCAAGCCTCATTATTACAAAGTATACCTCGCTGATTTTGACATAACAACAGAAATAACACCAACAGAGCGGGGGGCTCAATTTCAATTCACATTTCCAAAAAGTGATGAAGCTCATATCCTGATTGACGGATTTTTCAAAGGTTCGATGGTTAAAGTATATCCAGAGGAAAGAAAAATTGTTGGCTATTGTAGAAATAATAGCGGAGGAGTTCCTGAAAATTTTCATAATTATTTTGTGATTTATTTTGATAAAGATTTTGAAAATATTCAAACATGGAACATAAATGAATCTGAGAATTTGAGTGATAAAAATTTAAAGCCTGACCTAAATGCAGAAGGATACCATGTTGGTGCCGTACTGAGTTTTAAAACAGCAGAGAATGAAAAAATCACAGCTAAAGTAGCTTCATCATTTATTAGTTTGGATCAGGCAGAGATAAATATAAAAAGAGAGATTAATACTGACACTTTTGATCAAACAAAAAATAAAGCAGAAAAATTATGGAATTATGAATTAAATAAAATTGAAATTGAAGGTGGAACAACAGAACAATTAAAGACATTTTACACAGCTTTATATAGAGTTTTGTTATTTCCTAGGAAATTTTATGAATTAGATGTTAATAACAACATCATACACTACAGCCCATATAATGGAAATGTACTCCCAGGCTATATGTTCACAGATAATGGATTCTGGGATACTTTCAGGGCTGTTTTTCCTTTTTTCACCATTATGTATCCAGAGTTTTTAGGTCAAGTTATGCAAGGCCTTGTTAATACCTATAAAGAGAGTGGCTGGTTACCAGAATGGGCAAGTCCTGGCCACAGAGATAGCATGGTAGGGTCTAATTCTGCAATAAATATTGCAGATGCGTATTTAAGAGGTATTCGTGGCTATGATATTGAAACACTTTATGAAGCCATAATTAAAAATACAAATTCTAAAGGACCAATTAATTCAGTAGGTCGTTTTGGAGCTGAATATTATAACTCTTTAGGTTACATTCCTTATGATGTAGGTATAAATGAAAATTCAGCAAGAACTTTAGAATATGCATATGCAGATTGGGCAATATCTGAACTAGCAATAGAATTGAATAAACCAGATGATGAAGTTAATCTGTTTAAAAACAGAAGTTTAAATTATAAGAATTTATTTGACGCTGAGATAGGCTTTATGAGAGGCAAAAATAAAGATGGGTCTTGGGATATGAATTTCACCCCAGATAAATGGGGAGATGCTTTCACTGAGGGATCTTCTTGGCATTGGACATGGTGTGTATTTCATGATCCACTTGGATTAGCAGAATCATTTGGGGGTATAGAAAAAATGAGAAATCGATTAGATGAGGTATTTACCGCCCCACCAACTTTTAATTATTCATATTATGGTCAACAGATACATGAAATAACAGAAATGATTGTAAGTGACATGGGGCAATATGCTCATGGAAACCAACCCGTTCAGCATGCTATTTATTTATACAATTGGCTAGGCCAGCCATGGAAAACTCAAAAGTTAGCAAGAGACATAATGAATAAGTTGTATTCACCTAATCCAGACGGATTGTGTGGAGATGAAGATAATGGTCAAACATCTGCTTGGTATGTCTTTTCTGCTATTGGATTTTATCCTGTAACTCCTGGAACAGGACAATATGCCTTAGGGAGTCCATTATTTTCAAATGTCAAATTACATCTTGAAAATGGCAATACCTTCGAATTGAAAGCAGAAAACAACACATTTGAAAATGTCTACATAAATTCAATCCGTAAGAATAATAGTGAATATAAATTGAATTATATTTCATACGAGGATATTCAAGATGGAGAATATTTTACATTAAAAATGTCTGATACTCCAAATTTAAACTTAGGAAAAAATGAAGAATCTAAACCTTACTCCATGAGTAAAAAATTATATTAACTCACAATGAATTTAATATAGTTTTAACGATTTAATTTAGTTGTATGTCTAAAAAGTTATTTTTCAGTTTAATTCATTTTTTATTTTTCTTGCCCAGTTTCGCATTTCAAGATAAAAATGACTCAATATCTCTTCAATTAACTTCCCTTTTTTCTGATCACATGGTTTTACAGCAAAAATCAAATGTGAAATTCTGGGGAACTGATAAACCAAATAATGAGATTACTATTTCTACTAGCTGGGAGAATGAATCTAAAACAATTGTTGACATTAATGGACACTGGAATGTTTCAATAGGTACCCCGTCCGCTGGAGGACCCTTCAAAATTGAAATAAAATCAAACCAGCATAAAATAGTTTTAAACGATATAATGATTGGAGAAGTATGGTTGGCCTCAGGTCAATCTAATATGGAAATGACATTAATGGGTTGGCCGCCAAATGACATCATTAATAATGCTGATGAAGAGATTACAAAATCGTCAAATTCAAAAATTAGGATGTTTAATGTAGAGAAACAAATTTCAATAAATCCTTTAGATGACGTTAAAGGGAGCTGGAAAGTTTCAAGCCCAGAGGAAACTAAAAATTTTAGTGCATCAGCATATTTTTTTGCTAAAGAATTATTTAAAAAGTTACAAGTACCTATAGGAATTATTAATTCGAGTTGGGGAGGAACACCTGCTGAATCTTGGACTAGCAAAAAGACAATTGATACTTTTAATGAATTTAAAAGCGTTATTCAATCAATCAATACTTCAGATTTATTTAAAAATGAACTAAAATGGTTTTCTCAATTTAAAGCAATAGGAATTCCTAACACTGATGAACAATGGGTTAATTTGAATTTATTAGATAATTTAATAGTTGAAACAAGCTACAATGACAGTGATTGGGAAGAAATTCAATTACCTGGAAGATTTGACAATCATATAAACGGAGGTGAATTTAATGGGGCAGTTTGGTTTCGAAAAAGCATTGTTATTGATAATCTAGATTCTGACTACATACTAACTATTGGTGCTGTTGATGATATGGATGAAACTTATGTAAATGGTCATAAAATTGGTGGTTTAATAGGAATGGGATATTGGAATAAAAAAAGAGAATATAAGATACCGAAATCAATTCTAAAAAAAGGAAAAAATACAATAGCAATTAGAGCTATAGATGCAGAGGGAGTTGGAGAAATAATTGGACCTATAACATTAAGTGACGACAATAATATTAAGGTTTCTTTGAATGGTAATTGGAAATATAAGTTGATTGCAGAAATTTATAATAATATGTTTTACTTATATGGAATTAATAAAATAGATTTCAATTCAAGAATTAAAACAACTAAATTGAATCCCGGATTCCCTACAGTTCTTTATAATGGAATGATAAATCCTTTAGTCCCTTATACCTTAAAAGGTGTCATATGGTATCAGGGGGAATCAAATGTAGGACGTGCAGACCAATATGAAAATTTATTTCCTGCTATGATTAAGGATTGGAGAGAAAAATGGAATTATGATTTCCCATTTTATTATGTCCAAATCGCACCTTATCAATATAATATTAATAAAGATAGTTCACTAGACCAATCTCAAGAGTTAAGGGAAGCTCAAAGAAAAACATTGAAAATAAAAAATACAGGCATGGTTGTAACTATGGATATTGGAAATTTCAATAATATTCATCCATCAAACAAACAAGATGTAGGCAGTAGATTGGCAAGATTAGCGCTTTTTAATAATTACAATTTCAATATAGTACCTTCTGGACCTATTTTTAATGGATTAAAAGTTATTGGAAGTAAACTAATCCTAGAGTTTGAAAATCCCGGCAGCAGCTTAATTTCTAAAGGAGATTTATTAGGATTCGAAATTGCTGGCGCCGATAAAAAGTATGTTTTTGCAAACGCTACGATTATTAATAATCAAGTTGAGCTTTATAGTTATAAAATTAAAAACCCTCTTTATGCTAGATATGCTTGGAAAGATAAAGCTGTTCCTAGCCTTTTTAATTTAGAAGGACTTCCCGCTTCGTCATTTAAATATGAAGAATAAAAACAAATACTAAATAATTTCAAAAAAAGTTGTAGCACTAATCATAATACCTTATTTATGACATCTTTGTAAGTCATATTGAAATCATCTCCCGTAATTTTTCTATAGTTATTTGCAAAATAATTAAATTGTTTTTTTGCTTTAGAATTCAACTTCATTTTAATAAATGAATGTGTCTTATACAAAAAAGCATCCATATTTAATAAATCTATATTAAATAAAATATCAGCAAGAGTTATAACATCTGCGTATTCTTTTTTGTGATAAAGTTTTTTCATTTCATCTGGAATAACACCTAATACATCTGTTTCAAGATTCTGTTTAAATATATCAAAATATTCTTCATCAATAAACTGTAAAAATTTACCCTTACTTAGTATTTTAATAAGACTAATTAGTGAACTCCCTGTGTGAAAACCTTCTTTGAAAGAATCTAGCTCATTGATAAATATAAAATAATCACAATAAAACTGGTCACTAAATTCCAAAATGAATTTTCTATCTGAATAAATTATTTCTAGTCCTTCGAAATCTTTTGTAATATTTCTTAACTGATTTATAGCTACATTTTTTAAATTTTTAGCACTTTGTTCAGAGCTATCTGGCCATAAAATTGAGTGGATTTTTTCAGAGGAAATTCCTGCTGATTTATTTTGTAAGCTATGAAAAATAAGTAATAAAAAGAGCTGTCTTATTTTAGGGCTAAATAAATGAGATATATCATTCCCTTTTTTGTCTACAGCAGTGAAAAGTCCAAACAATGAAACAGAGTTTGGCACAAGAACTTCAATTTCTTTAATGTTTTCATATTTTAAAGTTTTTTCAATTTGGGCTTTAATAATTATTTTTTCTTTCTTTTTGAAAATAAATACAATAGCAATTAGAATAATAGAAAAGAAGGAAAATAACGCAATATACTGGTAATTATAAAGACGATCTGATTCTTGAATTTTAACTTGAATTTTCTCTTTAGAGACAGGTGGCGAATCTAGAGAGTATATTTTCACATCGCTAGAACCATCTTCTTGAAATTCTTGAATTGTAGAAAATAATTTGTTTGTTTTATGGTCGAAATATAAGTTTGCATTTGATCTAATTCTATCAGATTTCATTGAAATTGAGTCTCCTAGCATTCTATAGCTTCCATCTTTTAAAGAGTATTCGTGTATCTGTAAGGAAGTTGATGAAATATATTCAGAATAACTCAGATTGTAAAAAGCAGAAGTATCTTTATTAATTACTAAATTTCTTGAAGAAACCATATTGACGCCTTCCCTTTCAATCTCCCATAATTTTTTAATGTTTTTGGTGTCAAAGTCAATGATATAGCAGTCATAGTAATATGTTTTACCTATGCTCTGATCTCCTGTTTTATTACCTTGACCACCAAACAAGATTGCTTTATTTTCGTTTAATTTAGCAATGCCAGAAAAAAATCTAGGATCTATTTTGTCTCCACTAAAATCAAGTTTGTCCCATTTATTAGCTTTAATGCTATATGAGCTAAAATCATTAGAGTAGCTAAAATATCCATAACCTCCAAAAATGGTTATTTTTTTGGTTTTTGGATTAAATAAAGCATTGTGGTGATGCGTTTGCTTTGAACGTTCCAAATCGCTTATTGATTTCCAATCATTAGGGTTCTCTAGATCAATAACAACAATTGATGAGGTTTTAGGAGAAACGTCATATAATTCATAAATATATAGTTTATTTTCAGAGGGGTCTAATAAACTATTTCCTAGCCTCATGGAAACATCTAGCTTATTTTTAAATTTAAAGAAACTTATTTCTTCATTTTTAAAATCATAAAATTTTAAGCTATCTGAATTTTGAAAAATAAATCTATGTTTATTCTTGTCAAAAGTTATAGAAGTGACTTGTTTAAATGAGGATTTATGCCTTAATTTCCAAAAATAGGATTCTTTAATAAGCCAGTTTCCGTTTTTTAAATTTCCGTATAAATCTCCTTTAGAATCGTAAACTTTATTTCCCTCACTTTCATTCAAGCCAAAATAATATAAACTTTTATTGTTTTTAATACTTAGGTCCTTTATTGAAATTGGGGGGACATCTATAATACTTCGATGTTTTCCAAAATAAATTTCAGGGTCAATTCTTAAATTAAATTTATTTTCCTTAGAAGATTCTTTTTTTTCATTTACAGAAAGAGTTATTTTCTTACTAATTGGATTAAAACTCAAATGTATTCTTATCCAACTATTAAGATTAAATATTTCTTTTAAAAACGGAATTGAAACTAAAGTCTTAACTCCATCCAAATTTAACTTTATTTCCCCATAATCCTTATCTGTGCTAACATAAACTAAAGAATACGAAACAGGATTTTTTTTGTCTTTAACATTTATGATATAGCCAAACTTATCTGTATCTTTTATTGATAATTCAAAATCAACATTAAATTCACCTGTAAACTTAGGTTGTTTATATTCAAATACATTATATGATGTCCTGTTAATAATTGGAAAATCACTTGAATTGAACTCAATTCCTTGAGCGTTTAAACAACTTGCATGTTGAAGAAAAATTATAAATACTAGGTTAAAAAGGAATTTGTGCATTTGAATTAAAATAGATTTAAAAAAGCAAAATAATCTTAAAATGGATTCCTAATAATTTATTCAACCTTTTGTAATTTGTCATTATTTAGTACTAATCACACATAATTAATTTATAATAAATTTAAAGCTCATTACTTAAAGTAAAGCTTAAGTATATATTAATCCACAATTAATTTACGGTTAATTTTTTTAATCTGTTAATTTTTAATTAATGATTATTGCTAAAACATGAATCAAACTCTATAATTACTAGCCATTAAATCTTAATCTATGATTTATCAATCCAAAAAGGATCTTTAGATATCTTAGTTCTGTCTATTTTAAGAATTCCCTCTAGCCTTTTTAATTGATCATGATAAACAAAATCAGAAGATCCCCCTACGTATAGATCTGAGT
>Ga0181558_10006626_pt1 | contig 10017 bp, 5 predicted proteins | sample 011ome_22_FD_133754 | JGI IMG/M metagenome (GOLD analysis project Ga0181558, IMG submission 133754) | Coastal salt marsh microbial communities from the Groves Creek Marsh, Skidaway Island, Georgia - 011507BT metaG (megahit assembly) | ecosystem: Environmental > Aquatic > Marine > Intertidal zone... | reverse complement strand
CGCGGCTCGGCCGCCGGGAGCGCAGGGAGGCCCGGGAGGGCCGCGGCCCGACATGAGGGGCGCGCGTTCACTTTTGGTTTTGGCGCGAACGAGATCACGCGTCTCTCGAACGGCCTCGCTTGCAACGCAGGCAGTTTTCGGCGCGACGCCTGCGTCTGAGAATTGATCCACCGCGCCATTGGTTTCCCGCGGGGCAGAGGGACCCGCCGGCGGCACGGCACCGGAGCTCGGCGCGGGGACGCGCGGCGCTCGCGCGGACGACCCCTCTCCCGCGTTGGACCCGTGGGTGACCGGCGATTCGGGGGAGACGCCGCCCGACGCGCACGCCGAGATGGCGCGCCGACTCGTCTCGGGCGAAGCCGACGCGATGACCGGTCTCGAGTCGAAGGCTTCGCGCGCGCGCGCGCGGCGGCAGTGGCGCACCGCCGCCGCCGCGTTCCGGCAGTGGAGGCAGCGCGGCCGCGTCGCCGCGTGCGCGCGGCGCGCGTTGGCCACGGTCGGCAAGCACCGCGCGTTCGACCGAACCACCGCGGTGGCCGCGATCGCGTCGTGGCGTTGCCTGGCGACGCGCGAGCGGCGCGCGGCGAACGACGCCGCCGCCGCGCGCGTCGCGACGAGCGCGGACGCCGTCTCAGCGCGCGAGCGCGCGGTGGACGCGACGGTCGAGAAAATGGTCGCCGCGAACATGCGGGACGCCGCGCGCGCGGTCGAGGCCGCGCGTCTCGCCGAGGAGGAAGCGAAGCGCCGCGCGCTCCTGCGCGTGCGCGCGGCGGAGCTCGAGCGCGACGCACATTGCGAGGACGCCGAGCGCGAGCGCGCGCGCGCCGCCGCCGCCGAGGCCGAGGGCGTCGCCGCCGCTCGGCGCGTCGCCGAGGGCCTGGCGGAGGAGGCGCGCCGCGCCGCGCGCGTCGCCGCGGCGGACGCCGCGGCGGAGCGCGAGTGGCTCCGCGTGGCGCTCGAGAAGGCGTGGGCGGAGGTGCTGGCTTACCGTCGACGCGCCGGCGCCCGCGACGCGGACGCCAGCCTGCACGAGCACTTGGCCTCCGTCGCCGGCGAGGCGTGGGCGGACGAGCTCGCCAAGGCGCTGGTGCCGCCCGCCGCCGGGACGGCGCGAGCGATGCTGGGCGATGATGCATGCGCGAGCGCCGCGACGACAAGAGACGCGAAAGACACAGAAGAGACGCGAAAGACAGAGAAGAGCGCCCTTCTCGCGAAAACGAAGAAAGCGGCGGCGAAGGAATTACAAAAACCGGCGAAGCGCGGTTCGCGCGCCTCCTCCGTGTCGCGCGCGCCCGGCGCCGGCGTCGCGCGGGGCCTGAACCCCCCCGCGTCGATCGGCCGCGTGGTGGGCGTCGCGCGGCGCGACTTCGTCTCCGTTCCGTCCGCCCGCGAAGAGGAAACACGCGTTTCCGCGGCGGCGCGCCTGACGCCCGCGTGGCGCGCGCCGAGCGCGGCGGACCCCTCGCCTCTGGCGGCGGAGGAGCGGCGCGACCGCGAGGCGGCGCGCGAGCGCGCGCGCGCGCGCCGCGAGGGGCGCTTCGGCGACCGGGGACACAGCACGCGCGCCGCGTCGTCGCCCTGGACGCCCAAGAGCCTGCGCGTGTCGTCGAGAGCGGCGAGCCTGCTCGGTTTGGACCCGCGAACCGAGCCTGACGGGAGCCTGACGGACGGACTGGGCGACGCGCGGACGGACGAAGGAGCCCGTTTCAGACTGAGTCTGCCCTGCTCGGTCGGCGAGACGGGAAATGAAAAAGTCGACCGCCGGACGTACGCCGGCGCCGCGTCGCCTACGCGCGCGACTCTCGCCGCGCGTGAGCGGAGGAGCGACGCGGCGTGGGAAACCTCGCGCGCGCGGTTCGCGCTGAGCCGCGAGGCGTTCAGAGAGGCGGTCGCGCAGAGGCAAAAGCAGAACGACGAGACCGAGACGACGAACGCGGAGGACGACATGGGCGCCGACATGGGCGCCGCCTCGTACTCCGTGCAGACGCCGGGCGGGACGACGTCGTTATCGGCGACGCAGAAAAAAAAAATGTCCCGGCTGGGCGTCGCGGGCGCCGAGGGCGGCGCTCTGGCGCTGGCCGCGGCGGCGGCGCGGCGGTTCGCTCTGCCCGGGGACACGGACACGGACTCGGACGGGGCGTCCAGCGCGAGCGACGAGCACGAGTGGCTGTTTCGTGAGGAGAAGCTGTCCACGTAGTCGTCACGTATAGTCACCTTCGTAGCCGTACGCGCGCGGTATTGTATGGAGGTTTTGGAAATTTTGGAAACATGTTCCCAAAATCCGTGTGACACTTCGAGCGTGTCGACTGCTGCGTCATCGTTATAGGCGTCATTCTTTGTCGCGCTCCGCCCGTTGGCCGTCATGCTTCGCGCGACGCGCGACGCGGTGCGCCGCGCGGCGTCTTCGTCGCGCGCGACGTCGACTCGGCGCGGCATGAGCGCCGGTGGCGCCGCGAAGAAACCTCTGGACGGGAGACGGCAGGCCGAGGAGATGACCGCGGAGCAAATCGATGAGCTCTCCGTGTTCAACGCGGCGGGCGGGCTCGCGGGAGCCGCGGTGGGGGGAATCGGCGTGTTCGTCATAGGCGCGGCGGCGACGCTGGGCGTCGCGTCGGGTGCTGCGTCGTTGCTAGGTGCGCCGCGAATCCGCTCGACTCCCGAATCCACGTCCGGCGCGTCCGGCGGAGCGCGCCGATCCGTCGCACCCGGAACGCCCCATCGAAAACCGGCGCGTTTTCCCCACTGACCGGAGCCGAGCCGAACCGACCCTCCTCTCCCCCCCACCGCTCGCAGGGCACAGCATGAGCTCGAAGAGCGTCCCCGGGGATGCGCGCGCGCCGCTGCCGACGCGTGCGGACCTGCAGGCTGAGCTGGACGCCCTGCGCAGGCAACCCAGGTCCGAGCGGGTGGACGCCGCGAAGAAGGACCTCAAGAAGAGGCTCAAGGCGGCGAACGCGTGACCTCCCTCTTTCTTCGGTTTTTCCTTTACGTAGCCATGTAGAGAAACGCGGGAGGCGGGGAACGCCGAGAGCACAAGTACGTAGCATAATACCGCGTAGACTATACTATTCCCTTCGTGATGATATCCTATAATGACCGAGCTCATGAATGACCGAGCGTGTCACGCGTGTCACGACGACGACGACGACGACGACCGACGGCGTCGTTCGGGTCCCCCCTCCGTATCCGCCGCGACCGTCGCGCCGAGACGCGTCAGCGCGGGCGCCGCTTCGCTCTCGTCCCTCGAAGTCAACCGCGCCAGAGCCGCCGCCGCGCCTCGCGCGACCGACGCGAGCGCGGCGTTCAAATCCGATCGGTCCTCCGATCGGACCGACGCGAGCGCGGCTTCGAGCCCCGAGTCGAACACCGCCGCGATCTCTGAAAGCACGTCGTCCGCGTCCGCGCCGTCGATGTGCTCGCCGACCACGCGCCCGATGGTCCCGAGCTCGCGCGCAGCCGCCTCCGCCGTCTCCGCAAACGCGCGCGCCGTTTCCGTTTGTTTTCCCGTCGCCGCGTGCGCTTCGCCTCCCTCCGCGCCCGCGACGTCTCCCGCGACGTCTCCCGCGCGCCTCTCCGGGCCCGCGCGTCCGATCGCCGCGCAGGCCCGGATCTCCGCGCAGCGCGCCTCGCACCGCTCGCGCATGATGCCCACGAGCTTCGCGCGGATCTCCGCGCAGTGCGCGTCCAGGTCGCGCGCCGTCTTCGCCGCCTCCTTCTCCCACGCGTCGCGACGCGCCGCCGAAGTGCGGAGCAGAAGCGGAGCCAGCTCGCGGCGCGCGTCGCGCAGCGCTCCCGCCGCCGCGAGGCGCAGCGCGCCGTGCGTCGCGGCGAGGTGCGCGGCGGTGACGCTCTTCAGGCGCGCGCCGCCGCGCGTCGCCTCCGCGCCGAGCACCAGGCGGCACGAGCGCGCGTTGTAGGCGCGCACGAGCTCACTCAGGCGCCGCGCGACGTCCGGCGCGAGCGCCGGCGCGCGCCGCGCGACGAGCAGGTAGGCCTCCGCGGCGCGCGACAGAAACGAAGCCGAGGCGACGACTTTTTTTGTTGTTTCTCCGCCCTCCGGGACGGCCCAGGTTTCCGCCTCCAGCGCGTCGCGCATCTTTCGCGCCGCCGCCGCGCCGAACCGCGCGAGCCACCGCGCGCTGCGGCGCGTCACGGCGGACCGGAGCGCCAGGCACCGCCGCCGCCCGAGCGTCTCCGCGGCGCGCGCGAACGACTCGCACACCTCCACCGAGGACAGGTGGTCGCGCGCGTCTGAAAAAAAATCGACGTCGTCTCCGACGCCGCGCGCGTCGTTCGGTCGTTCGGTCGGCTCCGACTCGAACCCCGCGAGGAGGTCCGCGAAGGATCTCTGCGCGGCGTCGGCGACGCGGCGCGCGGCGTCCGACGCCGCCGACGCTATAGCCGCGCGGCGGCGCGGCGGCGCGCTCGACGCCGCCTCCGACGCGGCGCAGGCCACGGAGACCGCCGCCGCGCGCGCGTCGTCCGACTCCGCGAGTTTTTCCGCCGCGTCGAAGGTTTCGAAACCGAACGCCGTCTCCAGGGTGTCGAATCCAGCCTCACCGGCCTCACCGGCCTCACCGGCATCAGCGTCGGTCCCCTCGGACGCAGCCGAGGACGCGGACGTCGCCGAGACGGACGAGTCCACGCGCGGAAGCGAAGACGCGGAGCCGGTTCGGGAGTCGGTAGTAGTCTCGACGCCGAGCGCGCGCCGCGCCCACGTCGCGCACATCGCCGCGCGCGCGAAGTGCTCGTGCGCCGCCGCCGCCACCGCCTCCAGCGCGCGCGCCAGCACGGTTTCCGGCAAAGCGCCGAGCGCCTCCGGAAGGTTTTCTTCTTCGCCCTTCGACATCGCGTCGTCGCGAAGGCGTCGAAAGGCGTCTCCGCGTAGGGCGCCCGCGGCGACGAGCGCGGCGCGCGCCGCTCGCCGCGTCGCCGAGGCGACGTCTTTGGCGGCGGCGTCCGCCCACAGACGCATCGCGTCGCCGGCGACGCCCCCCGCGGAGACGGATGCGTTGGACGCCTCGCCGACGCACGACGCCCTGAGCGCCCGGGTCAGGCGCGGATAGACGTTCGTCGCCGCGTCCGCGAACGCGCGCTCGTCCGGGCCGAGCCCGCCGCGCGACTCGCCCCAAAACGCGTCCTTGGTCGCGAAGAAAGAAACGCTTCCCAAATCGTCGTCGTCGTCCGAGTCGCCGCGGCGCGAGACGCGCTCCCACTCCCCCGCGGGCGGGGGGCTGAGCCCCGCGTCCCGCGCGGCGGCGCCGACGATGGCGAAGCAGTGTTCGGGCGCGGGCGCGCCGCCGCCGCGCTGCGCGGTGGCGCCGCGCGGCAGCAGCGCGCAGTCGCGCCACTGCTGCGCTATTTCGGCGCCGCACAGCCTCTCTATTTCGGCGACGTTCCTCGTCAACGCCGCGCCCGCGCACGCGACGCCGACCAGGGCGGGGTTTTTTTGAATCGCGCGCACCTCCTCGGCGGCTTCCAGCGCGCCCGCGTGCTCCTCCGCCTCCACGAACAGCGCCAGGTCCAGTCGCGCGTCCCGGAGCTTGGTGAGGACGTCACACGCGCTCTCGATGGAGCCCAGGTTCGAGCGGAGCCGGTGCGCCGCGTCCAGCTCTCGAAACGCGCCTGAGACGAGCGAGGCTGCGTTTTTCGAGACCCGCCGCGCGCCGGCGCACGTCACCCGCGCGCGCTCCACGGCGTCCACGAGCTGGTTGATCTGCGTCGCCGCGTCCATGAACTGCGCGCTTCGTGAAGCCAAGACGCGCGTCAAACGCGTCTCGACCACGTCCAGGTGCTTCCCCAGGGTTTCCTGCAGACGCGCGGCGGCGTCGTCGCCATCCGACGAAACGCGCCGAACCGACGCGTCGCGTTCCGAGTATGAGTAATTAGTCATCAGGACTCTGCGCGCGGCGATGCTGACGTGCGTCGCGTCCGGCGCGTACGCGTCGCCGCACACGCCGGCGAACACGGCCGGGTCGGAGAGATCGAACGCCTCCTCGAAGAACGCCGGCGGGACGAGCCGGAGCGGGTCGTCCGCGGCGGCGGCGGCGGCGTCCGCGTCGCTCTCGGCCGCCGCGTCGCTCTCGGCCGTCCGACCGCGAGGCGCGGGTTCCGGGTCGGAAGAAAACGCCGGGCGCCGCGAGGACGAAGCCTCGGGGTGGACGGATTCGTCGTCGGATTCGACGTTCGCGCGCTCGTCGCCGGCGCCGGCGCCGACGCCGCGCATCCTTCGGAGGTACGGGTCGAAATCCGCGAGGAGCACCTCGGGAAGCACGCCGGGTTGAATCGGGGGTGGCGTCGGCTCGACGTGCGCGCCGCCGCCGCCGACGCCGACGCCGCCCACTGAGAGGCCCGCGTACGCCAGGATGGAGGACCACGAGCCGTCGGACGAATACGTCGCGTCGTGGCCGCGGCCTCGGCGGGGGTCCTGCAGAGCGGACGCCACCTGGTGGGCGATGCGAACGCGAAGCTCCGCCTGCGCCTCGGGGGACATGCGGACCGGCGGGTCGCCGTCCGCCGAGCCCGCGCCGGGTGGCTCACCCGGCGTCGCCTCGGCCGCCGACGCCATCGCGCGCGGTTCGCCACACCGCGCGCCTGCCACTAGCCACGCACGGGACGCGACGAACGACGTTTGCGTAATCTCGGCTCCGGCCGAAAGGTGCCGCCTCGAAGAGTCGCAATTTTTATTGCCTTCAGCGTGAAAACGAGCGCTATGGGCTTTTAGTCAGAGGATCGGTACGAGGGGTCGCAAGCGGTGAAAACTCGCTCCGCCTTTCGCGAAAAGCCAAGACGGCGCCGTCGCGCCCCCATTCCCGGCCGCCAGCACGGCTCCACGGCTCGTGGAAGACGCGCGAGGCGAAGCGACCATGGTGCGCCCCGTCGCGCCCACGCCCGAAGACACTCCCGACGCCCGACGAAGCCGCCCGTCCCGCGACCGCCCGCCTCGGATCTGAAGCGCGCGCCTCACGCGAGACCGCACGCGTACGCCGCATCGTCCGAGCGTCGCGCTGACGAGTCCCCACCCCCCGCCTCGTCGCGTCCACCCACCTCCCCGCTTCCCTCCCCGATCGCGTCCGCCTCGCCGCTCGCTCCGTCCCGCCGCTCGCCCTCGAACGCGCGCACATGCGCCTGTCCTGCCTCGCTCCGCCGGGCTCCGTCGTAGGCGTCTCGCCAGAACGCAGACCCCGAAGAGGAGGGGTGGGAGAAGACGGATTTCCCGGTGGTGTGCGAGGACTGCCTGGGGCCCAACCCGTACATCCGCATGCAGCGGCAGGACTACGCCGCGGAGTGCGCCATCTCCGGCCGGCCGTTCACCGTGTTCCGGTGGCGCCCCGGCACTGAGGCGCGGTACAAGAAGACGGTCGTGTGCAAGGAGATCGCGCTCGCCAAGAACGTGTGCCAGGTGTGCCTGCTGGACCTCGACTACGGCATCCCCGTGCAGGCGCGCGACGCCGCGCTCGGGCGCGACGCCGCGCGAAACGAGACGGCGCTTCTGGGCGCCAAGTCCGACGTCAACATCGAGTACCAGACCGAGCAGATCGCGCGCAGAATCGCGAACGGCGAGGACGTCGCCGCGGAGGCTTCCGGCTTGGGCGGCGGCGCGATGATCGGCGCCGGCGGCGCCGGGGGGAAGGCGCGCGCGCACGAGATCCTCTCGCGCATGGCGCGGAAGAAGCCGTACTACAACAAAAACAAAACCGCCATCTGCACGTTCTGGCTGAGGAACGCGTGCACGCGCGCGGACTGCCCGTACCGCCCCTGCAACGGCGACACGCACATGCCCGAGCTCACGTCCGCGCCGGAGATGCGCACGCAGAACATCAAGGACCGGTACTACGGGGTCAACGACCCGGTGGCGGAGAAGATGATGGCGCGCGTCGAGGAGCGCGACGCGAAGGCGCGCGCGTCGATGGCGCCTCCCGAGGACGGGAGCATCACCACGCTGTACGTCGGGGGCATCGACGAGCGGGTCACGGAGGAGGCCCTGCGCGACTTCTTCTACGCGCACGGCCGGCTCAAGTCCGTGCGCGTCATGCACGCGAAGAAGTGCGCGTTCGTCACCTTCGAGGACCGCGCCGGCGCCGAGGCGGCGGCGGCGGCGGGGCACGAAGCGCACGTCGCCGGGCTGCGATGCCGCGTGATGTGGGGGAAGCCCTCCGCGGGGAAGAAAAAGAACGTCGAGCACGGGACGGCGCCGGCGGGGCCCGCGCACCAGCCGGGCTCGAACCCGGGAGCTTTCGACCCGGCTTCCATGCCTTTGCCGTTCGCGCCGCCCGCCTCCGCCGACGCGCGCGCCGCGTACCCGTCCACGGACCCGCGCGCGCTCGGGTCGCGCGCCGCGGACAAAGCGTCGTGAGAAGACAGAGACACATGATAGATTACACGCTATACGTAACGAACCTTCGTAGTCTATGAATACGGTCGTATGAATACCACACTACTTTAAGTATCATCCAAGAGCGTTTGGTAGTACCACCTCGGTATGTACCGCCTCCTTTTTACGCTTCTTCCTTGGCTTTGAGCGTCTGCGAGAGCTCGACCCACTTCTTGAGCGTCTCGCCGCCGAGCCCCTTGGCGTGCGCCTCCTTGCACATCGCGACGCCCTCCGCGACGCTCTCCGCCTGCGCGGCGGCGGCCATCGCGACACCGGCGTTGAGCATCAGGCAGTCCGCCACCGGGCCCTTCTCCCCGCCCAGCGCGTCCGTGAGCATGCGCGCGTTGAGCGCCGCGTCTCCGCCCCGCAAGTCGCTCAGCTCGCACGCCGGGATGCCCACGTCTTTGGGGTCGAAGGCATACGTCTTGACCCCGCCCGGCGTCACCTCCATCACGTTCGTGGGCCCGCACGGGGTCATCTCGTCCAGGCTCAGGTCACCCACGGTGGAGCACACCACCAGCGCCTTCTTCATCCCGAGCAGCATCAGCGAGTCCGCCATGAGCGGCATGAGCTCGGGCGTGTACACGCCCACCAGCGCGTACTTGGAGGAGGCCGGGTTGAGCATGGGCCCGAGCAGGTTGAACGCGGTGCGCACTTTCAGTTTCTTGCGCACGGGCGCCACAGCCTTCATGCTGGGGTGGTACCGCGGCGCGAACATGAAGCCCATGCCGCACTGCTTGACGCACTCCGCGACGCCCTCCGGGCCGAGGTCCACCGCGACGCCGAGCGCCTCCAGCACGTCGGCGCTGCCGCAGAGCGAAGAGACGGAGCGGTTGCCGTGCTTCGCCACGCGCGCGCCCGCGGCGGCGGCGAGGATGCACGAGCCGGTGGAGATGTTCACCGTGCCCGCGTCGTCGCCGCCCGTGCCGACGATGTCCAGCACGTCGTCGCCCGCGTCCACGGGGACGCCGCGCGCCTTCATGGCGCGCGCCAAGCCCGCCATCTCGGCGCCCGTCTCGCCCTTGGCGCGGAGCAGCACCAAAAACGCGGCGATCTGCTCCGGCTCGGCATCCAGCAGCGCGTCCATGGAGGCCTGCGCCTCCGCCTCGGACAGGTCCTCGGCGTCGCAAAGGCGCTCGATGACGTGGCGCAGGTCCACGCCCGCGGCGAGGGACACCGCGCGGGAGGGCGCCGCGCGGCGCAGCGACGCGGGCGCGCGGCCGCGAGCGGCGAATCGCGCCGAGCCGGGCGCGCGCGTCGACGCGGCGCGGACGGACGAGGCGCGCGGGGTGGCCGGCGCGGGCCGAGCGACGGGCGCCGTCACCGATGCGGTGGCGAACATGGCGGCCGTGATCTTCGGGTGTGCGCGCGCGAGGCAACAGCCAGGCGCGTGGAAGAGTGTCGGCGAGCCTACCTCCGATCGTGCCAACGATGCAGAGTTTTATCCCTCGGCGATCTCCTCAGCAGATCGCGCGCTGACTCCTCCGTCGCGAGTTCGGGCGCCGCGAGACGCAAGAGAACCAACCGCCTCCGCCTTTTTTCTCTGACGCGCGCGCCAAAACAACCCGCCTGTTCTGGCAAGAAAGTCTCCCGGGCGATCTGCCCTCGCGCACACATCGCCGCGCGTGAACGACGTCGTTCGT
>Ga0181558_10006620_pt1 | contig 10020 bp, 9 predicted proteins | sample 011ome_22_FD_133754 | JGI IMG/M metagenome (GOLD analysis project Ga0181558, IMG submission 133754) | Coastal salt marsh microbial communities from the Groves Creek Marsh, Skidaway Island, Georgia - 011507BT metaG (megahit assembly) | ecosystem: Environmental > Aquatic > Marine > Intertidal zone... | reverse complement strand
TCGTTCCCACACCCCCCTCCCCCTTGCTTTTATTTTTGTGTCCGAGTCGCATATGTATAATGTTCTTACTAACTTTTTTTCTCTGATCAACAGAAACAACAACAGCGGCGTCACGATCGAAGGGGAAGATATCACGCAAACCATATCGTTCCAAACGCCTGTAGTCGGTGGTAGTAATAATAATAGTGCTCGAGTGCCTTTGCATTCCGTCGTGGTACGATTTTTTTGAAAATTTTTGAACTCCATTTTGCCCCCTTTATTTTGAGTGTCTTTTTGTCTTTTTACCCCTCCCCCGCCAAGCTCAGAAAAATTGAAGAAACTGACAAAACGCGACCGACGTGTTTATTACATGCGACTATCATTGAACAAAACAGAACGAACCGACGCCGATAATTGCGAAGAATACCGCAACGCACACGGTGACGAAGAAGCAACCGTCGACGGCCGTAAAGAACTCCTTCGGCGGGTTTGCGTTTAAGAAGAGGAAGACGCAAAACTTTACGACTGCGAACAATATGAACAACATTCAACGTCAAACGAGACAAACGAACGGCATGGGTGGCTTCGTAGAAAACCCAGGAGCAAATCATCAATACATGTACGGTGGTGTGGAGTACGGCATTCATAACAATAGCATGATCATGAGCAATCAACAGCAGCAACAACAACAACAACAAATGGCGCAACCTGTAGGTGCTACCGCTGGAATCCACCAAAAGCTTGGGAACCCGGAACGCTTCCACGAGGCGCTCAGAAATGACGTCACGGAAGATGAGCGCATGTCCGACCTGATCGCCGCAATCACGGATGCTGAAATTAACAAAGCTAGATTGAATTTTGGTTCCAGCGCGGAGCACGTATTTCTGAGCGATATCATCGAGATGGTGATGAAGGAGTTTTGCGTCCAAGTCGAGGAAGCTTTGGTTGATGACAAAATCTTCTTTGACGAAGGACCGCATCAAATTAAACAAAAAATAGAGCAAAAGAAAGATAGTTTACGGAAATTGAGAGAGGAGTTATACAACGAATCGAAGAGGTGGGACGACATGATCGAATCGACGTCGAAATCGACCCAAGACGAAGAGGCAAAGGCGTTGTTGCAACAAGAGTTGAAGCGACACGACGAGGTGTTGAAGACGACGCAACACAGAGGTACTTTAGCATCCGCGTGTTTAGAAACGCACCGCGCGCTGGCGCTCCAAGCCGAAGGTGCGGCAGCAATCGTTCAAGGCGCCGAAGCCTTGTGTGTGAGAGCTGAGAACGCGTGTAAAATCTTTGCGGATGCCATCGCGAAGAACGATTTCAAGTCGTTACCGAACGTGGACAACCCGCACGGCTTGCTACAGTCTCTCATTGGTGCGTATAAATAGACAAACTAAGGAGGAAGAAAGAGAAATAAACTCGATATTGTTATTATTGTTATCTATACATCTGTACTATATTTTTATATATCATTTACCTATTTCACCGGCACAACGCGTTCTTGTTTTGTATCCGGACCCGTTCTTTGTTTGGTCGCTTGTCGGTTACAAAAAAGGACAAAAAGTAAAAAAAAAGAGCTGATCTCATCAACACGAAGGATTTCACCCTCACAAACTTTCCTCCAAACCTTGAAGGCGCGCGAGATTGAAGTTTCTCACGCGCTTCGTGCTAGTAGTGCATAATCGTGTCGGAAGAAAGAAAGAAAGAGAGATAGAGAGAGTCACCAACGTTCGCCTTATCGTCTTCTGAACTAGTTTTGAAATAAAATAATGAGCGGAAGCAAATACTCGTTTTCGTTGACGACGTTTTCCCCATCCGGGGAACTCGTCCAAATCAAACACGCTTTAGCTGCGATTACGGCTGGAGCGACGTCGTTGGGGATCAAAGCCACGAACGGAGTGGTTTTAGCCACGGAGAAGAAAATGCCCTCGACTTTGGTGGATGAAACCAGCATCTCGAAGATTCAATTGTTAACGGACGAGATTGGGATCACGTACTCGGGCATGGGTCCGGATTTTAGAGTTTTAACACGAATGGCGCGCAAAGACACGCAGGTGTATTATAGAACGTATCAAGAAAGCATCCCGTGTTCACAATTAGTTCGAGAAACAGCGACGACCATGCAAGAATTCACGCAGCAAGGTGGTGTTCGACCCTTCGGTGTGTCCTTGTTGATGGCTGGGTACGACGCAAACGGACCGCAACTGTACCAAGTGGATCCGAGCGGGTCATATTTTGGATGGAAGGCTTCGGCGATTGGGAAAAACATGGTAAACGCGAAAACTTTCTTAGAAAAACGGTATAGCGAGGATATGGAGTTGGAAGATGCGATTCACACGGCGATTTTGACGTTAAAAGAAGGCTTTGATGGTCAAATTGCGGCGAATAATATTGAAATCGGCATCGTCGGGGAGGACAGAAAGTTTCGCATATTAACCACTGCCGAAGTATCGGACTACCTGAGCGAGGTTGAATAAGATCATTAGCGTGTATTGTTATTTCTTTTTTATACTATCACATAGACTATAAACTATAATTTGCTATCGTCAATCGTCCCAAACTGAAGCGTCATCGAAGTTCCACGTATCTCCCGAACCCCCTTTCATATCGAAAAGGAAATAAGAAATAGCCCTTTGATCGTGGCAACGTTTATTCTCGCCGCCTCGGTGTAGCGTCCGGTAATCGTACAATAAAAGGTCTCCCTTTCGAAGTTCGGGAGCGATGCGCTTAGCTTTTTCTTGTCTCTTCCTTGTTTTCGTATCGACGTAAGGCGCGTCGTGATCAAACTTGTGGCTTCCAAAAATAAACTCCGTCGGGCCTTGGATTTTAGGGACATCGTGCAAAGCCACGAAACAGTTGTACATGCCCTCTTTCCTTCCGTCGGCGTGAAAGTGTTGCTCGGGCGCTTTTGGGAGCGACGTGACGCACCCTCTGTTCACTATTGTAATCTTTTCTTCCGTCTTTTTTTCTCCTCCTTTTGTAACAGTTTCAAATATTTTCTCGCATTTCTCTTCAACGATGTTTGCGAGCGTCTGAAGAACCTCCGCGAAAGCCTTGCCGCTTTCCGGCAATTTTTTTACGTCGTCGGAATCCGAAAGCTTTGTCGCTTGGAAATCGAATCTTTTGCCGTTCACCGCCCGAGAACATATTTCTCTGAAACGAAATATATCCGTTTCGTATTTTATTCCGTGCTTTGTTTTGCATCTTTCGAGCATATCGCTCAAATAGCTTTGACAACACGAATGAACATGTTCGAGTATTTCAGTTTGTGTTTGCGCAAAACCTTCGTCTCGAAAGACGCAGAATCCGTTTCGAAGGAGCGAATGCGAGGCGCTTGCAACCGTCGAACATAGAAATGGAACGCTCTCTACCTTTTTACCGCTGCTGTCATCATCTTCTTCTTCTTCTTCTTCGTCGTCGTCGTCAGATGTAGACGACGACATATCGTACGCTTGCTGTCTTTTCATTCCTCCAGCACCGTCGATGTCCAAATCGTCCAAGAAGCCGGCCAATGCTTCAGACTCCTCTTCTTCTTCATTTCTTTCTGCTTCTCGTCCTATTACTTTCTTAAACCTCGCGCGAATCATTCTATACCCCTTTCCATCTTCTAACAATTCTTCGTCGTGCTTATGATTCGAACGGATTTCCTCCACCTGTTCTTGATTACTTTTAGGCATCAACCCTACGTCGTCGAAATACACCTCCATATCTCGCTCGGTGAGTTCGCGTAAAAAGGTTTCGAAATACTCTCGCTTCCTTACGCCGCACACGCACAAAAATGTCCCATTTTCTTTGCACAGGTGATGTGCGACGCAATCTGCCAACTCCTTTGCGTGTTCTTCTAAGTATACGACATCCACCGCGACAATTACGGGGAAACTCTCCCCCTGGAAGTAGGTGTTTGCATCGCCCCAATCGAGAACCCTCGAGACGACGTCAAATTCTTTGTTCAACATCGCGTTCGCGACGCACAGATTCACCGATTTGATATCCACATCCGTACACATCACCGAAGATGCGTTTAATTTAGCGCAAATTAGTCCGTTCACCCCTGTCCCAGAGCCGAGCTCGAGGACCTTTTTATTCTCAACTTCGCTCGTCAACACGTTCTCGCCAAATATGAACGTCGCAGACCAGACGCGCAACCCGGTTCTCAAAGGCACGTTATCGCAATCTCGCTCTTCTTTCACGTTTATTCTTAGTACGCTTGACGAAGCAGTATTGTTAGTGGTAGTAGCAGTGCTATCTTCATCGTCGTTCTCAATCTCGCGCGCTGCTGATCGATCAATCTCCAAGCGAGAGATGAGTTCCAGAACCATGATTTTCTCGTGTGCGAAAGTTCGTTACCTGGTTACGCGACGAGCATGACGCGCGATGATGCTTTTTCGCAAAAAAAAAATGAAGAAGAGAGCAAGAGACAACACACACAACCCCTATATGTATATAGTTGCCTAGTAAACTACTCGCGTTTTTAAGTTCTTCATTCTTTCTTCGCAAAAGCTACGCACAATACACACGCGAGAGAGAAAGAGAAAGAGAAAGAGAAAGAGAAAGGAATACGCCGCGCGCTTTGAACAAAAAACTAAATGTTTGGCCAGATTGTCATCGGCCCTCCCGGGTGTGGGAAAACCACCTACTGCGCGGGAATGTCGCAATATTTCACGCTTTTGGGAAGACCGCATAAAATAATAAATCTCGACCCAGGGAACGACATTCACGACAACGAAAACTACGAGTGCGCGGTGGATATTAACGATTTAGTGTGCCTGGAAAATGTTCAAGAGGAGTTAGATCTCGGACCAAACGGAGCGATGATGTACTGTTTGGAGTATTTAGAGGCTAATTTGGATTGGTTGAAGGAGAAGTTAGAACCGTTCGAGAAGGAGTGTTATTTGATTTTCGATTTACCTGGACAGGTGGAGTTGTTCAACTTGCACGAGTCCTTGAAAAATATCATAGGCGTAATGCAGAACGAATGGCACTATCGAGTAGTGACTGTACATTTAGTGGATGGACACCTGTGCGCGGATCCGTCGAAATACGTCGCCGCGTTGTTATTGTCGTTATCAACCATGTTACACTTAGAAACGCCACATGTGAATGTTTTGTCAAAAGTGGATTTGATGGACAAATACGGCGAATTGGCGTTTAATTTAGATTTTTACACCGAGGTTCAGGATTTGAGTTATTTAGCGGAGTATTTGAACAGCGACCCAAAGTTTAAAGAGTACAACAAGTTAACGAGCAGCATAATGGAGATTGTCGAAGATTTTAGTTTAGTTAGGTTTACGGCCATGTCCATTGAGGATTTCGATTCAGTCAATCGAGTGTGTCAGCTGTGCGATAAAAGCATAGGTTATAGTCCAGAGTTTCATAAGAATTTGAAAACGCAACAAGAGAGAGGTAGTTCGAGTAGCAGTAGCACGCACCCCGCGGTAGGTCCCGCGTCGTATTTCAAAAGTGGGGTCATTCCCGAACGCGATTGGGATCCGAGGAAGGCGTATTCGAAAATGCCTGCGGAACCGATTTCGGAGGCAAATTTAGACATCACCGAGCGCTTTTTCAAATCCGTAAAAGTGAACGATGAGGACGAGGACGACGCGCAGGAGGATGCCACCGCTAGTTGCGATCAAGCGAAAGAAGGCGATGTGAAGGATGCAGTCGAAAAATAGATAGATATTAGTTTTAAGTTTAGCTCCGAAAAAAGCGAGAGTTTCGTGTATCCGTAGTTATAATAAATTACTTCTTCAAGTGAACTTGTCCCCAAGCCGGCCATCGCAAGCCTTTTTCGTCTCTCGCGTAGATTTCTCGCCCGCGAAGGAACGTCGCGTGAATGACGCCGCGTAATTTTTGCCCGTCGTACGCCGTTTTGTTGTGTTTGTGAAAAATCGGATTCATTTCGTCGTTCACCACAAACGTTCCTTCCGGATCGAAGACTACGAAATCAGCGTCTTTGCCTGTAGAAATCGAGCCTTTCGAACCTAAGCCTGCGATGCGCGCTGGCGTTGTACTCCATAACTCTGTGGATGGGTAAGAGTAACGAGGGAGTGAGAACGAGTAGTGAAAGTTAGTAAAAGAGCATCCTGCTTGCTTCTTCTTTGGGAAGAAATCATGAAAAAATAAAGAAGAATAAAATGTCCCGGAGATTGCTCACAGGTTGAATCCATATTATGTTGGTTAAACCTCCGATATGTCTCCGGACAACCTCAATGTAGCGAGAATATAAATATAAATTGATAGAGCCGATTACTGGTGGGTATCAATCACCGTATCCCTCGTCTCCCGTCCCTTCTCGCAAAGTATAAAAACGAAACGAAAAGAACAAAACAAAAAACCAAAACGTTCAACAGCAGATTCGTACTCACCAGAGAATTGACTCATCGTCATCCCTTTTTCCTTCCCTTTCGTCCAAGTTAACGGTAAACTGAGTTGCAACCCTGAAATGCCTCCCCAAGCCTTGATAAAGTCTCCAGACTCTACGTGTTTCAAATCCAACGGCGACGGCGAATGGTCCGAAGAAATCATATCTAACCCTCCGTCTTTCAATAAACCATCCCACAAACGTTGTCGGTTCTCTTCCTCGCGAATTGGTGGCGCACATTTGTGCAACGTACTTCCATCTGGAATAGACTCCGCGTTAAAGTACAAATAATGCGGACAGGTCTCCGCGGTGAGTTTTGCTCCGCCTTCTTTCGCGCTTTTGATCGAAGACAACGTATCCGCATCCGAAACGTGCGCTATGTGGATGTGCGGAAGTTTGTTCGTTTTCGCCACATCAATCAACTCTTTTATCGCATCCTGTAAAGATAATAAACGTGAAAGAAGAGTGGATGCACTTGAGTATACATCAAACGAAAGAACTCAAAAAATAGTTTTCGAAGAGAAAAAAATAATATCGCCGAGAAGAGAAGAAGAGATAGTTTTCACGAGAAAAAACGTCAGTGCAAGGATAACATCGGTAATTGTTCTCTTCATCAAGCCGCAACCGTTGCAGCTTTTGGTGAGAAGATTAGCACCAATGAATCTTCATCATTCGCTTTCTTTTGAATTGAGCTCCGTATTTCTTCTTCTTCTTCTTCATGCTTTCGGAATTTCTCGCGTGAGCCCAAAGAGATCTGGGAAAAAACGAAAAAGAAACAAACAAACAAACAAACCTTTTCCCATTTTCGCGGTCTACTGTTCATGTACGTGCTATACTTCCTTGGATCTTTACCGGTGGTGGACGAAGCGTCGTTTTTAGGCGGTAATTCAGCGTGCACCATCAGGGGAGCGTTGAATTTCGCCAAACTCGCGGCCGCCGCTTTGATGTCCTTCACAGAACTTTGATCGAAATCCTCCGTTCCTGCGGGAGACATGAACGCCTTCAAGCCAACGACACCTTGCGCCAACAAGTCTTCCAATATACTCGCGTTGTGAGCATTTTGCGGTACAAGACCGCCCCAAAATGCGACATCTACAAACATTTTCCCTCTGGGTTTGCGTATCGCTCTTAACTTAGCTTCGAACGACTTCACGTCTACCGTCGAAGGTATCGAGTTCAACGGCATGTCCACCACCGTCGTTACCCCGCCGACCGCGGCAGATTTCGTCCCCGACTCGACGCCTTCCCACTCCGTTCTTCCTGGTTCGTTCAAGTGCACGTGCAAATCGACGAGACCCGGCATGATAACTTTACCCGTGAAATCGTAAAAAGTCGTCCCTTTGTCTAATAACTCTACTATTTTGTTCATCTTTTTCGTCGTCTTCTTGTCTTGTTCGTTCGTTGGTCGCGTTGGTTTTTTCTCCATCCTCTCTATGCTCTGGATTCTCCCGTGATACACTGTCACTAGAGCAGGAATGACGCCGTTTGGAGTGACCACTTTGTTCGAATACAATTCAATTTTTCGTTCCATAGGTAACGTCGGAGGTAAAAACACGTCCGGATGACTTTGTAAAAGCCCGATACAGATGGCAAAACCCATGACGATGATTGCGTTTTTCGTTTCATCGAACGGGAGAAAGTATCTGGTCCAACCCCAATAGCTTATCGGCGGGAGTAACCTAAACATGTTTTTTTATCACTCTTAGTACGAGTAATGGTAGTGTTGGTAGTTTTAACAGTCTCTCTTAGTTTTTGTCTGCGTGCGTATAAATACAATACTACGATAACAAAACGCGCAAAACTGAAAAACGTTAGGCGTTGCTTTGTGTGCGGGATTTTAGGTGAATTTTTTGTCTCATCAAAGCGCCATAAGTACACCACAAGCCACAAACAGACAAAAACGAAAAACAAAACTTGGGCACCGCCTCGTTTCGTTGATTGTCTTCGAGAGAAAGCCAGCAGCAGCAGCAGCAGCAGCAGCATTCGTGATAGTATTTACCAGATAACGACGTCGCGGAAACACCGAAACCACGATGAACGCGATGAGAGGAACGTCGTCTTCTTCTTCGTGTTCGACGTCGTACGTCAACGTTGCCCGACTAAAGAGTGCATCGTCATCGTTTAGATATCATCATCATCGTCAACATCAACAACATCAGCAACATCAGCAACAACAACAACAACAACAACAACAACAAAGACGCAGAGGTATTCGTGCTTCATCTTCTAACGATGATTACAACAACGATAACGATAACAGTAAGAATGATAGTAACGAGACCGATATGAACATGGAAGTTTTGAAACTAAGAATGGAACAGCTGCGTTTGAGAGAAACGGAAACAACTCCTCTGCGGGTGTTGGTTCTCGATGCATCTCTCCCTAAGCAACGACTTGGCTTGAACTTCGGGACGAAAGGCGACGCAAAAAGAAGTTTAAACTGTGGGACGAGCATGGGCGAAGGAGATATTCCACTCGGCACGAAGTTTGCGATGTTGGGTATGAGCCCAACGAATAAAAAAGTCTTACCGTGTGGAGTCGAAGTCGAAGTGACCGAGTTCGAAGTAAACGACGACGGTTCCACTTTCGTCGAGCTCACCGGAACAAAGCGATTCAAAATCGACGAACAAGGGCCGTACTTGGACGAAGATGAGATACCTCACGTGCGTGTTCGTTTCATTGATGACGACAAAGCGTGCGGGAGTTTAGACGATTACATACCGAAACCAGGGACGGACTCGTTCGCAATGATGGAATCTTTGAGGGAGTTAGCCGATAACGAAGAAGCACTGCTTGAACTATCGAGCGATCTGGACGGCTTGTTAGAAAAATGGGAGCGATTAGTCATCGACGGAAAACGTGAACAGCAACCGAAACATTTGGAATTGATCAAATCACATATTGGTGAGTTCCCGGACGTAAAATCTTTCGCCGAGAGAGCAGTATGGGTGTGTTCGTACATCAACCCAATTCCATCGCTCGGAGTCGCTTACGAAATTAGACCCGCACTTTTGATGGCGCCAACAGTAGGGGATATGTTGCGAATCGCCAAAGCTGGCTTAGAGTTGAGCATAACGAAAATGTCGAACGAGGATAAGAACAACGGTCCTCAAATGTAGATGAGTTCTTTTTTTTACTCACTACGCGTGTACCGCACATGTCCCAAAAAGCCAACGAAAATGACGCCCGGAAAACATAAAAAGACCTATTGTAAGTACAATTGATGGAATAAGAATAAAACTCTACTACTAAGTTTAGTCTCTCTCCGAAATAGCAGTGAGATGGTCCTCGATGGCACCTTCCGACAGCAGCCTAAATTCTGGCGCATCCACCGTAACTACCGCCACTTCTAATTCCTTAGCTTTTACGTCTTCCCCTAACACGTGTTGCAACGTCGAGATGGCCAATCTGCACGCCCCATCGACATCGCTCACGTTGCTCTCGCGCTTTATTTTCTTCTCTAAAAAGTTCACCGCTTCCACCTCTTTATTCCCGGCTGCGCAAGCTTTATACCCCGCGTAATACCCACTCGGATCGCACTTGTACAAGCTCGCGCCTCTCTCTTCGTCGATTCCCATTAATATACACATAGTCGCTAAAGGTCTCATGTACGCGTGTTGCGTGTACACTTGAAACTCGTCCGCCATTTTATTCGCTAAAACGTCCACCGGGATTTC
>Ga0181558_10006603_pt1 | contig 10036 bp, 9 predicted proteins | sample 011ome_22_FD_133754 | JGI IMG/M metagenome (GOLD analysis project Ga0181558, IMG submission 133754) | Coastal salt marsh microbial communities from the Groves Creek Marsh, Skidaway Island, Georgia - 011507BT metaG (megahit assembly) | ecosystem: Environmental > Aquatic > Marine > Intertidal zone... | reverse complement strand
TTTCAATCATAATATTATTATACCATATTTTTACTCGACTGTAAACGTCGTATATCGAAAAGTTATAGGCAAAGTTATATATTGAACATCACCTATAGTGGAACTAAATTCTACATTACCTAAAACAGAAGGGAATGAATCTTTATACGTTATGTTACGTACAACATTGTTATGGCTATTAAGTACTAGTACAGAAATATCATATAACGATTTATCTCCAGCTCTAAAAATGCCTGTAGAATTCTGATCAAGCGGATTTTCCACGAAACTTTTTAACCAATCAAACATTTCCATATACAATGTCATATTTTCATCAAGTATAGCTGTTATTTGTAATTCTTCGTAAAAGATTTTATCACCTGGTATATAGGCATTTGAAAAACGGAAAGGTGCCTCACTTGGTGTTACAATAACACTTGGATGTGATACTGTTTGAGCAAAAAATTCTAGATTAGGAAATCGCTGTCTATTAACAACCACCCGGAAACCGGTTGGAGCCATAAAGTTGGTATTTTCTAAAGTGTTTACTGTAACTGCCATATTAATACTCCTTATGCTTTATTTATACAAAAAAGGACCAGGATTTTTCCTGGTCCAGTTTTAATCGGAAGGGGTTTAATCCCCTTCCTTTTTTTATAGTATCAGAATTAGGCGAGGATATTATCGACGCGGAAGATTCTGTAGTACTGGTTAGTCTTAACAGTTGCAAGACCATCGGCTGGAGTATCGCCAACGAATGGGTTTGAAGCCATACCGTAACGAGTCTTAAAGCCGATTTTTGGCTGGAAGGTGTCTTCCCCAACCGCACGTACCATTGTTAGTGGTACATATGGGCAGTAGAATACGCCTGCGTCATATGGGTTTGTACCCTTATAACCTACGTTTACGTAGTCAGCAGTTGCATATGGGTCAATGTAAACCCGTGTACGACCGTTCAGTGTACCAGCAAAAGTGTTGCCAGTATCGTCAACGTTCAGTGCAGTTGACATAGCTGGGCTATAATCAAGCATACCTGAAGCTGCGAGAGCAGAAGCAACATCTGATGAACAGATGATGAAGTTACCCTTACCGCGACGTGTTTCTTTAGCAATGATGTTTGACTCACGCTCGATCTGTACGATCAGACCTTTGAACTTCTCAACAGACCAACGTCCGTCAGCGTCTGTGCTGAGGTCGAAGATACCATTAACTGCAGTGTTTGCAGTTGATGCGCCAGTTTTCGCCTGAGTGTTCAGAGTACGAATAACTTCGCGGTTGATTTCAGCCAAGATCTCTGTTGAGAGAATGTTAGCCAGCTCTGTTTCAGCATCCAAGCCATGAATAGCTTTAAGATCCTGAGCCAGTTCCAAGCTATACTCGGCTTTCAGTGCACGGCTTTTGGCAGTGACTGTAGCTTTTTCGATGGTGAAGCCCATCTCACGGAATGCTGAATTTGGATCAACAGATGCTGAACCAAGACCTTCAGCGTCGCCTGTTGGCATACCGCCGCCGAAGATTGAAGTAAGACGCTGATCATCAAGGTTTGAATCCTGAGCAGCTGAGTCAATACCAAACAAGCCAGAAGCGTTGTCTGAGTCATGAGTTGCTGATGAATCACCTGAGAAGTTTGTCTCTGCTTCGTTGAACAGTGCTTCACGGTTAGATGTTGAGCCACCGTCATAACGGCTCTTCATTGCGAAGATAAGACCAGTTGGACCAGTCATTGGCTGAACACCGCAGACGTCGTATGCGATCATGTTTGGAAGCGCGCGACGTACAAGGCTAATCAGAACTGGGTTCCAGTTAGCTGCAGATGAAGTTGAGTTACCTGGAGCAGCTTCCGAAAGGAATGAACCCTGCTCTGCTTCCTCGCGGAAGGCTCTTTCTTGGTTTTCCAGAACAACGGCTGTAACCGCTCTCCGGTGCGCGTCTTTAATAGAACCAGCAGTCTCTTCGTTCAGAACTGGTGCCCATTTTTCGACGAGCTTATCATAGGAAATTACGTTATGCATTTCTATGGACTCCTAATTATTTGTTAGTTTTTTTGATTGCTGCGAGATACTGAGCCATTGAATCTGAAACTTCGACTTCGTCTTCTGCTTCTTCTTCGATTAGATCAGTGCTATTTTCAGAAGCGGCTGCTTTCTTGAAATAGGATTCTTTAATTGTAGCAACTTTTTCTGCAAAAGTTTCTTCGCTAACGTAATCGATATCCTGAGTCAGTTTAATCAGTTTTTCTACTTCTGTTTCGGCGAGATCACGTGAGTTCTCTCTGATGACTTCATAACGCTTGAACTGCTCAAGCTCTTCAGTCATTTCGATCTGCTTTGCAGTAGATTCGTTAAGCTTGGTTTCAAGCTCTTCTACCTGCTCTGCAAGATCGTCCACTAGGTCGACTTTGGACTCTGGAACTTCGATGTATGACTCAGTAAACAGATCTTTCAAGCTGTTCATAAAGCCTTCAGCGATTTCCGTACGAAGACCAGACTGGATAGCCAGTTTGTTTTCTTCCATCCAATTTTCAACTACGTGATTGAGGTAACCATCTACCTTATCGATCATTTCGTTTTTAAAGGTATCGACTTCCTCTTGAAGCTCTGTCTTGTAGTTTTCTTCAAGACGTTCTACTTCTTCAGCAATTTTTGATTTGACTGCTGCTTCAAAAATGATTCCAGCTTTACCCTTGAACTCATCAGAGAGAGTTGCTTCGGATTCTACTAGAGCGTTTAGATCAGCATCGAAGTCATAAGAAGCTTCTTGTTCGGCAATTGCCTCACCTTCTGCTTCGAACTCTTCCATTTTATACATGGCAGCAAGCTGTTGCTTATTCATGCCCTGCATTTTAGTCATCATACCTGCCATTAGAGCTGCTTTAGTCTTTGGCATTGGTTCGCTGTTCTTTTTATCGCCCTTGCGAGCTGGAGCCTGACCAGTTGCTTCGCCTGCTTTATCAACAGATGCAATTGACTGGGCTTCTGCATTCTTAGGATCGTGACCCTGAGCTTCCTCGATTTCCACTTCGGAAGTTTCAACATCCTGATCTTCAATGATTTGATCTTCAGTCATGTTTGACTCCTAATTTTTATGATTTTAACAACGAGAGGAAATTCTTAAACTCACGTACCTGTACTTCATACAGATCCGATTTTGAAGCTTTTTTAATTTCAGTCTCAATCTTTTCAATTTCTTGAGCTTCGATAATGCCATTATTCCAAATCCATTCTACGCCTTCCATAACTCCATTAACAAATGCGTTAGGTGCAGATGGATCTTGGACGATGTCAACGGTGTTCAACATAAAGTCTTCCTTGACATACATAATACCATTTCTATTCTCAAGACTTCCCATACCACGAGTTGATACGCCTAGTGAAACCTCGCCATCAAGTAGACCTCTAACAATCTGACCCATAGGAGTTTCCAATATGCGTGCTTTCCCAATTACATTAGAACCATCCATTTTCAGTTCTGTAATTTTGTGGGAAACTTTATCTAAGTTAACAGTAGGACCAGATGGATGATTTAATTCACCAACTGCTCTACCCTTAGAAACTTGTTCAGCGACGTATTTTTTAACAGCCTGTTCCATAATAGGCTTAGGATAAACACGTCCATTTCTATTCTTTTGATCGGCTTGTGCAAAGATGCCTTCAATCATATAGTTCTTTGAACCGTCTTCTTTTTTTTCTACGATGCATTGAACATCTGATTCTTTATATTCTGTAATTAGCTTCATATCTTTGCGCCTCGAAATAATTCTACAATGTAAAGACTTTTCCCTTTACATGTAATTATTTATATAAATTAAAATTTTAAAAAGAATTAATTTTCCTCTGATTCGTCTTCATCTTCAAAAGTTTCTACTTCTTCGTTTTCTTCTTCTGTTGCATCTTGAGCAGCAGCATCGAGTTCTTCATCAGAATATTCTTCGTCATCTTCTAGTGGTAGATCTAGCTGATCTTCTTCTTCACCACCATTATAAACGGAATTAGCTATCGCAATTTTTTCTTGATCCAAAGCTGTTTGAACTCTACCTGCAATCAGATCATTAAAAATATTATTTGCTTTATTAAAATCGCCGTTTGCTGAGTAATCAATCATATCACCAATTGCTAATCTCATATCATCATCTGCCATTCTATTGCTCCTGTTCTGGCTTTTGTTCCTGATCCTGTTCTGGTTCAGGCTCTTCATCTTTTTGTTGTCCTATATTTTTGATGTCATCATCAGAAAACATTAGGACATTTTTCATAACCCATTCTTTAGAGAAATATCCATCTTCCCCTGTATAATTCGAAATCTGATCAAGGGTTTGTAATCTTTCTCTAAGAATTTCTGCATCTTTTAATTCTGTAAAATGGTTATCTCTTGCAAAATCAAAATAGATTTTATTTGACCATTCATCCCAGTCTTCTTCTGTAATAATACCTTTAAGTATAAGTTGTTTTCTTAGAATCTCTCTAAAGAGGGTAGAAAATCTTTGACGAAGACGGTCAATAAACTTTTGGAATTTCAGTTCGTCACGCGAAATTTCTGTAGATCTACCAAGACTAAACTGTGCTTCTTGTTCTAATCGATTGATAGGAACATTTAATGAACGGTATAATCTTTTTTGGAAATAAATGATATCGTCGATCTGACCTAGGTTTTCACCGCCCGGTAATGTACTAATTTCTGTACCTCTACCACCTTCACGTCTTGGTAACCAGAAATCTTCAAGCATTGACATATGCTTACGATCATCTCTAATATCACCGGTACGTGCATCATATACTAATTTATTACGGTACTTAGCCATAATACCTTTCATATATTCTTCAGCTTTACCCTTTGGCAGGTTACCAACATCAATATAAAATATTCTGCGTTCTGGAGCACGAGCAAGTCTGTAAATGACAAGCGAATCTTCCATCATACGCAATTGATTAATTGGTTTTAAAGCTTTATGAAGATATGAAACAACGTGTCTTTTTGTAGCATCCATAAGACCAGATGTACAATATACGACTGAATCCTTTGTAAGTTTTACACCGGAATTCATTTGCCCAGGCTTTTCTTGATAAATGTAATATTCGTTCTGCTTTTCAATAATCTTTGCGCCAGTAATAGGATCTTTCTTTGTTTTGATCTCTTTTACTTTACGTATCTTAGCAGAATCAATAGGACGTATATCCTGAATCCCTAGTTTAGGGCTTTCTTCATTTATTACCAAATGATAATTTAATCTTCCATCAACATACCATGATCTAGCAATATCATGACCTAAGTCTCTAAACTTAAGCATATAAAGTACACTGTTAAATTCTTCTGAAATTTTATTTTTAATACCCTCGGATACTTTAACATTATCCATATTAACAGTTATAGGATCATCGTCTTGAGCAACAATCATTTCGTTAATAATATCTTCAATAGCGGCATCAACTTCAGGATGCATTGCAACACCACGATATTTTTGAATCAGCGTAGCATTATCTTTTGATTTATCACCATCAATATCTAAATATTGACCATAATGTGATCCAGATGCCGTTACATAGCCAGCACCTTCTGTATCAACTGACGGTACAATAGACTTTAAATTTTTATCATCTACTTCTTGCTTTTTAGCTCTTTTGATTTCAAAGCCAAATAGCGTTAGCCCGTTTCGTTCAGCCATTACTTATTTCTCCTCATTTATAATATACCACGTCATGTTGAGTTAGTTCTTTTTTCGTATAAAGATCTTTAAAAATTCTATGATTTTTAAATCCTATCATTTCAAAAAAGTTCATATTTTCCTCGTGGCTCGGTGCTCCAAAGTTATATGTTACACCTTTAGCTGGTATTTCACATAATATTAACTTACAACTTTTAAGTGCGTCACCCGCTGCTGATAAAATATCTAATTCAGATCCTTGAGTATCTATCTTAATAAAATCGGGTAAAGGTATATCGTTTTCCTTTATCATAGTATTAAGGGTTTTAGTACTTAATCGCGTTGGTTTTATATTATCGTAAGCTGTTTTCTGTTTATAATAAGAATCACCTGTATTATATCCGGTCTTTTTTTCATAAAAATCTACTATTTTATCATCCTCGTTTGAAAGTACGACTCGAAACCACTCATGATTCCTAATTGTACTAGGCCTATCTTTATTAGCTTCAAAACAATAAAAACTGGCACGTGGTAATTTAGCAAAATATTTTTTTGTAAAGATCCCTTTGTGTGCTCCTATATCATAAACCGTCTTAAATTCTTGAAAACCATTAAAGCTTTGAATTATCTTATCTAAGACGTCGTCACCCATTATATATTTCTTTTCTATTAAACTGTAGGGATGGGCGAAGAATCCCGCCCATCCTTTTATATATTATCTTAATTAAGACGTGGTATTTGATTCCCAGTATTGAATTTGGAACTCAACCTGGAATCTTTCGATGTTGTCATTATCACCGTAGTTCAAATCGATTGGCGAAATGTTCGTCGGAAAACAACCGCGGAAGTTGTATGTCTTTAGAACTGTTTCATCTTTATCGAGTTGTTCTACGATAAGATCAGCCTGGTAATCAACTGGTGCAGTCAAGCCAGTATTGGCAGAATGCGAGTTAATACCATTCATCCAACGTTCCATAGCATTACGGACGCTGAAGTCTGTATCGTTGATAATGGTTGGCACCCATGTGTCAAATGTTCTATCACCAGCAATTTTTAACTGTCTACCACGGAATGGAATGATGATTGTACCCATAATCGAACCAGGAAGCTGTGCAGCTTCACAAAGGAACGATGTAAGTTCTACGTCACCAGCAGCATAACCTGGAAAGTTAATTGTTGCCTTAAATAGATTAGGACGTGCACCGCCACCTCTTAATTTGGATTTGAAATCATCTACGCCTAAAATAGCCATTTTTTAATCTCCTCCAAATTAAACTGTGCCAACAACTTCTTCAAAGTCGACGCCGGTTCTAACTGCTACGAAATTTAGTGTTACGTAGTTAATTGAACGTGCCGGTTTGATGAAGATGTTTGCGATGAATTCGTTGCGATCTACTACTGCTGCTGTGTTGTTTGTTTCGTCACAAACGACACGGAAGTCAGTAATACCACGTCTACCTTGAATCTCTCTTAAGAAAGGTTCAATTACGTTTTTAAACTCGGCGCGAGTGAATTCGTCGTTGAATTCAAACATCACGTTACGAGCTGCAATTGCAATTGCTCTTTCGATACCAAGGAACAGACGACGTACGTTAATACGATCGAATGCGCTTGGGCGAGCAAGCTTTGTCTTATCACCGAAGAGAAGAACACCCTGACCAGGAATATTAGCAATTGGATTAATTCCTGCTCTGTAAAGCTGATCTCTTTCTGATTTATTTGGTGAATAAGCCAATGCAGTAATACCGAGATATTGACCTCTTCTTGAACCTGCTGGTGAGAACCAAGGAGCTGCAACAAAATCTGTATTTGCTAACAGACCTGCAGTTGAAGAAGAAGCTGGAATCTTGATATACTGATCGTTATACTTATCATATACCTTTAGGTAGTTATTGTCTACAATCAGATATGAAGAATTGGTAAACGTATCAGCTGTTGTAATACTTTCAGCAACTGGTGTTGCATTATTAATAATATCTGAACGAGCTGGAGAAGCAACTACAACACAATCTTTTCTGGTTGTGCCTGCAATCGATATCAGATCGTTAACAACAGTTGTTTGATCTGCTCGTGCATTCATACCTGGTGCAATAAGCATATCAACTGTGATAGTTTCTGTATCTTCAAATTGATCGAAACCAGTTGCATAATCACCAGCATCAAGTGCTGTTGTATCTCTACCATTAATGAGTGATACTGATTGAGCTACTGGACCGCCTGGGAAGGTAAAGTTGTCTGCAGAATCTGCATTTGTACCTGCCAGGTAAGAGAAGTTTCTACCGTTACTTGTTAGTGCTGGACCAAATCCTGCCATCCAAATATATTTGGAAGCATTGTTAATCACATCTGGCATATAGTTCGTTGAACCATCTGCGTTTGTTGCATTTTTAGCAATTGAAAGATACGGGAATGTTTCCAGGATTGTTCCTCTTGTTCCTGAGAATAAACCGTCTTCATCAACAACTGCTACGTGCATTTCATCGTTACTTGCTCCACGATCAGAGGCATATGAGCTAGTCTTAGGTGCAGCATCAAAGCTTGTACGATATGTCCAAGCATCAAATGCTGTAGTATCAGAAGCTGAATCAGCACCTAAGAAGTGTACTGAAAGTGAGCTACCGATTTCACCTGGCCATTTTGCCAAAAATGTGTGGTTGAGACTTACTGTAGATGAATCCAGATCACTAGTGAATGAAGTACTAGCTAAATTTGTTTTTTGATTATCCCAATCGTCTTCAGTCTTTACAAGTGGACGTGAAGCTGAAGGGATTGCGTAATCTGCCGAATCCTGAATACCTACAGCTGCCGAAGCATCGTAAGCGTTTACAGGTAAATCGCCCGTATTGTTCTCGCCACGAACAATATAAAGAGCGTCGCCATATCTTAAAAAATATGCAGCAGAATGCCATTCTACTGTATTATCACTATCTGGTGTACCAAATGCTTCTACTAGACCTGCTTCGTTTGAAACCAAAATAGGGGAATTAATTGGTCCCCATTTGAATTCACCAACGAATGCACCGGTGCTAGTCGTTACGTTAGGCACTACACCAGTAAGATCAATCTCCTTGACTGTAATAGCCGGAGAGGCTGAAGGTGTAAATAATGCCATGACTCTTTCCTTTGAGTTAAATTATAAGCTTATAATTCATAATACGGAGTTTCAATACTTCTATTTATAAGAATAGTCATTTTAGAGATCCGCATCATATTCAATGGCCCAACCACCTCGTTCCGACTGTTCAATGCGTTCCATATGTTCGTGACCGTCATCAATAAAGCCAAATGGTAAAACATCATCTTCAATTTCTTTCATTTTCTGCTCAAATAACATTTGTTTTATATTAATATCAGTTAGATTTGCAAAAAAGCTTGTAGAAACGAAATATCCAAACATAACTAGATTCATCATTAAATCATCATGGTTACCTTCGGCCGCTTCATACGATTGTCCTCTAGCGGTAAACGTACTAATTTCTAAAATAGTATTTTCATCTACAATCTGTAGTTTATTATTTTCTAGTATATCCTTAATTGATGAACATCCAAGTCTTTTTACTTTTCTACTCATTTCGATACCAAGGGCATTTGATTTTACAGTAGATTCGACATGCATATTTTCATATTCTAGATCATGATATAATCCATTACAAACAACTGCACCTTGATCATTTGATTCTATTACAACATATGCATCATTATAGACTTTCGCATACTTATAAATAATGTTTGGGAAGAGTATAGGAGAGATAAGGTTATTGCGATATACAGCAACCTGTTCAAAAGGCCTACTGCTAATATCGATCACATTAAATGTACTATAATCCTGTCCTCTTCCCCTTGAAACATCAACTGTAACAATATATTCGTGATTTTTATTTGGTTCTTTATAAACATATAAATCACCATCTACATGTATTGGTGGCTTTGCCCTAAAGCTCATTAATGTTTCTGCATTAATAAGTGTATCACCTGTCCCAAAAAATGTATTACCAAATTCCTGATCAAACTGAAGCTGAGAAGTATTTGCTACAGTTTGTTTTTTCCATTCTTTATCTCGACCTGGAACATCCCACCAATCAACACGGAATGCCTTAAACTCGTTTATATTCTGAGTTGCGCCTTCCCATATTTTATAGAATTGATTACCAATGCCATTAGCCGTAGAGGTAATGATAACCTTTGTATCTTTACCTGCCGATACTACTGGATATGTTGAGGTATAGAATTCTGCTGCACGTTCTACGAAAGCAAATTCGTCTAGGTAAAGGAGGTTAACAGACATACCCCGAATAGAAGATCCACTAGTAGCAGCAGCAATAATCCTAGAATTATTACTGAACTCAATAGAACCTTTATTAAGGGCTTTACAACCAGGCTGAAGAAAGAACGGAAGATTTTCCAAAGCCAACGTAACCC
>Ga0181558_10006601_pt1 | contig 10038 bp, 7 predicted proteins | sample 011ome_22_FD_133754 | JGI IMG/M metagenome (GOLD analysis project Ga0181558, IMG submission 133754) | Coastal salt marsh microbial communities from the Groves Creek Marsh, Skidaway Island, Georgia - 011507BT metaG (megahit assembly) | ecosystem: Environmental > Aquatic > Marine > Intertidal zone... | reverse complement strand
TGCTGGCGGTCCCGGAAGTGAAGACCGTGTACGACGCGTACATCGCCAACATGTCCAAGCCGAGCGGGATGGCGGGCGCGCCGGAACAGGCTCCGTAGACGCGTAGACGCGTGTTCCGGGGAGAGGACGAGAGAAGATCCGTCTTGCGCGTCTCGTCGCGCGAAAAAAGAGACGCGTCGAAGCGTCGAACATGTCGGTTTTCGGTTTTATACCGAAAAAAATTCGAAAAAAAACATACGTCACAACATACGTAACGCTCCGCGCCTCTCGCGTCGTCGCGCGCGCCGCGACGCTCGTTCGTCCCGCCAACTTCCAAAAATCACCCGAGCGTCGCCGCGCGGAACATGTCAGCGAGCGCGTTCGCCTCGGCGCGGGCCTCTTCTCGCCCGCGCTCCGGCGTCCACGAGCGGACCTTCGAGCGCGCCGCCGGCGCGACGGGCGAGAGCGGGATGGCGGCTGTCTTTTTTTTGGGCGGCGCGTCGGACTCGGGGGACGACTCGAGGGACGACTCCGCGGCCTTATCCGCCTCATCCGCCTCATCCGCCTCATCCGCCTCATCCGAGCGACGCTCCAGCGACGTTCGAGAGGGAGTGGTGCGCCGAGACATGGACGCGGCGGCGTCTCGAGCCGCGGCGACGGGGTCGAACGCGTCGCCGGCGAGCCGAGAGGCGGCTTCCGCGAGGCGCAGCGTTCGCTCCGCCTCCTCTCTTTTTTTCGTGGAGTCGGCGACGCGTTCGGCCGCGGCTTTTTGCTTCTGCGTGCAGACATCGGCGTCTCGGAGCACGGAGGCGACGCGGCGCGTCACGGGGGACCCGGACGCGGCGTCCGCCGCGGCGGTGGCGTCTGACGCGTGGAAGAACGCGGAGGCGAACGCCGACGACGCGTCGCGCTCCTCCTGCGGAAAAAGGCGGGAAAGAGTTTAGCGTTCGGCGTCGAGGGGCGGGGGAAAGACGAAAGACGAAGACGCGGTCATATCGCGAGTCCCATCGCGCACCTGCGCGGCAGCCTCGAGCGCGTTCTTGGCCTCGGAAACGTCGTGGAGGGCGAACATGTGTCGCGTCGCCATGCGTTCGAAGGTATCGACCGCGACCGCGACCGCGGCTTTGCCCGGCGGGGCCCGGCGGACTCCGGTTTTCTCGGACGTGGGAGTGCTTCTGGACCGACGCGTCCTCTTCCCGGGCGTGCAGGGCGGCGTGCGCGGGGACGTGGCGCCCATCGCACTCTCGATGCGGGGTATCGAGAGGCTCGCGTTCGAGAGCCGGCGCGCGGGGATACGCGCGCGGAGGTGTGGCGCGAGCGGCGAGCGCGAGGGACTTCTTTCTTTCCCCTCCTTTTGACGTTTGATTTTGAAAATTGAAAATAGAACCGGCCGCGCGATGATATACGCGCGTCTTCCCCGGCGCTCCGCGAAACGTCGCGCGCGCTTCTCTTTCAGACGTCGAATGCCTCCTCCGCGAGATCGATGGCGCGCGCGAGGGCGGCGGCTTTGTTCACGGTCTCCTGGTACTCGCTCTCCGGGTCCGAGTCCGCGACGATCCCCGCGCCGGACTGCACGTGGATGGTCCACTCGCGCCGCGCGCGCTTCTCGGCGTCGTTGGAGAGCTTGTAGATGTTGTCGTCGTGCGCGGTGGGCACCACCATCGTGCGCAGCGCGAGCGCCATGTCCATCTCGCCCATGAACCCCACGTACCCGACGCCGCCGCCGTACGGCCCGCGGCGTGTCCGCTCCAGCTCGTCGATGATCTGCATCGCGCGCACCTTGGGCGCGCCCGACACCGTGCCCGCCGGCAGCGCCGCGCGCAGCACGTCCCACGGCCCGAGGTGGTCCAGCAGCGACCCCGTCACCGTGGACGAGATGTGCATGACGTGGCTGTACCGCTCCACCTCCATGAGCTTCTCCACCTTCACGGTGCCAGCCTTGGAGACGCGTCCGACGTCGTTCCGCCCGAGGTCCACCAGCATGGTGTGCTCCGCCTTCTCCTTCTCGTCCGCCAGCAAATCCGCCTCGAGCGCGACATCCTCCGCCTCCGTTTTCCCGCGCGCGCGCGTGCCCGCCAGCGGGCGGTTCACCACCGTGCGCGCCTTGTCCGTGCGGCAGAGGATCTCGGGCGAGCTCGCGACCAGGATGCTGCCGCGCGCCTGCAGGTATATCATGTACGGGCTCGGGTTCACCACGCGCAGCGCGCGGTACACCTCGAAGGGGTCCGCGTACGTCGAGCGCGCGAACCGGTGCGACAGCACCAACTGAAAAATGTCCCCCGCGAGGATGTGCTCCTTGGTCTCCGCCACCGCGCTCAGGAACGCGTCTTTGGTCATCGTGCTGTCCGTCAGCGCGCTGGGGGGCGCGGTGAGGGACATCGAGACCTCGCCGAAAGGTAAAGAGGGCAACGTCTCCGGCTGCAGCGCCTCGACCAGCGCGCCCAGGCACGCCTCGCCCTCGGCCAGCGCCGCCTCGGCGTCGCCGCCGGGCACCGCGTCGACGTCGCACCAGTGCACGGCGAACACCTGCTTGGTGGCGTGGTCGAACACCACGACGTCGCGGTAGAGGCCGAGGCACAGGTCGGGCAACGCGCGGTCGTCCTCGGGCGCCTCTTCGAACGGCAACTTGTTCAGGTACTGGTAGCGCACGGTGTCGTAGCCCATGTACCCGACCCAGCCCCCGGCGAAGCACTCGGGCAACCCTTTCGGTTTGCACGGGGTCCAGCGCTCGGAGATTCTGCCCGCCACGGTGATGGGGTCGGACTCGTCCGTCTTCTCGCGCGTGCCGCGCAGGTGGTCCAAAACGGTGACCTTGCCCTCCTTGGCCACCACCTCCATGTACGGCCGCGAGCCCAAGAACGAGAAGCGGCCGGTCTGCGTGCCCCCCACCACGGACTCCAGCAGGAACGAGGGCGCCTCGCGCTCGTCCTCCTTCACCAGGCACCGGTACGCCAGGATGGGCGTGAGCTGGTCGTCGAAGATGCGGCGGTACAGGGGGATCATGTTGTGGCCCTCCTTGGCAAGCGCGCGGAACTCCTCCGCACGCATCTGCTCGCCCTTGGACGCGGGCTTCGCCTCGGACGCGGCCGTGGACGCCGCGGTCGCGATCGCGACGAGACGAGAAGATTTGCGGCTCGAGCGCGTGGGTCCGCGGAGGCGCGAGGTCCCGGCGGGCGGGGAGACGCGCGCCTTGCCGCGGGAATCGAAGCGCGTCGCGGCGACCGCGCCGGCCTTCGCCGCGAGGGCACCACTCGTGCAGGCCATCGCCATCGCGGGAGTGGAGGGCGCGACGGGAGTGTGCGCGACCGCCACCGGAATCGTGCGAGACACTGCAGAACGAGATCTCGGCTCCGGATAGACCTATGCGGGAAAGTCCTTGAGTTATTATTCAAACCCCCGCGGAGCTTGCATTCCAGTATTTTCGCGCGAACCAGAGACTTTTGTTGGGCGCGCGGAAAAGAAAAAGAAAGTCTCGCGAGGGTTCGGCGCCACACTCGCGAGCGCAGGACACGAACGCGCGCGCACGACTAGACGCGAGACCGCCGGCTTCGACCGTCCAGTCTCTTTCCCTCGCGTCTGCACCCGCGAGCGATCAAGGCGACGACTGAGCGCGTGATTTGCCAATAACCCGGTTCGGTCGAGAGAAACACTTTGAACTATGGCGGGGGCTGCGCACCAGCAGACGGCTGCGGTGCTGAGGCTCCAGTCTGATCTCAAGGCGATCAAGACGGAGCCTCCGGACGGGTGCAGCGCGAGCCCACACAGCGACGATAACCTGTTCGTGTGGAGCGCCACCATCTTCGGACCCGACGAGACCGCCTGGGAAGGTACGTGCCCCAAATCTGTTTCGCCCCGATGTCACGTGCGCCCCGCCCACTTCGACTCCTCGACTTCCACGACACCCGACTCGCGCGGCGCGACGGGGCGACGACGAGGCCTCCTCGCGCACCACGGACGCCCGAGCCTTCTCGCGACCGCGCGCGCGAGCGCGAGAGCGAGCGCCGACCCTCGCGTCGGCACCGACGCGCCTCCGGCGTCCTTTTCGTCACCAGATGCGCTCTCGGGCTGACGTGTGCCGTACGTGTGCTGTCGACTCCCTCCTCGCGCTGACCCACCCGAAACGCGTCTCGCGCCTTGGTCGGCGACGCGCAGGCGGGGTGTTTTCTCTGCGCATGACGTTCGGCGAGCAGTACCCCGAGAAACCCCCCCGCGTGCGTTTCACGAGCGAGGTTTTCCACCCGAACGTGTACTCCGACGGCACGCTGTGCATGGACATCATCCAGGACCAGTGGTCGCCCATCCACAACGTGTGCACGCTGCTGACGAGCATACAGAGTCTGCTGACGGACCCCAACCCGGCGTCGCCGGCGAACCCGGAGGCGGCGGCGCTGTTCACGGACGACACCAGCGGGTACAACCGCCGCGTGCGGCGTTTAGCGCAGAAGACGGTAGAGGGGTAGGGAGCGAGCGACTGACTGCTGGAGAGTCACGAGAGTGTTCGTGAAGAGAGAGCCGCGAAGGCGCTACGAGCGAGAGAGCGACGGATGCGCCGAGGACGCTACGATTGCGCTTTTCGATTTTCGACGACGAGACGGATACGACGCGTCGTTCCGAACGCCGCGGCGACGCCCGAGGCTGGCACCGGTCTACGTCCCATCACAACAGCGTCTCTCCTTTCACAGCGCGCGTCGAGCCGGTCATGATGAACCACATGTTCTGCGTCTCTTCCGTTTTTTTCCGCGCGAGGTGCTCGGGGTTCCCGACCGGTCGCGGCGGGCGCGCGTCCGCGTAGAGATCGGGTTTGGCGTCGGAGGTAAACGAGCCCCCGCTCGCGGGAGCGTCCGACCCACGTGCCTCGCGACGCGCGCGCCACACCGGGTGCTCGGGGTTCCACTCCCGCGGCTGGGGACGTGAGCGGCCGTTGTACTCCCTCGCGGTCACGACGTGCGGCTCGGGAACGAGCGGTGGTGTTCGCTTCGCCGCGTCGTGCGCTTTCAGCTCCTGCGGGCGAAATTCGCGCGAGGGGATTCGCGGGTCAGCCGCCTCGTCGTTCGCGGACTTTGGCGGGACGGGAGAGGGCGGGATGACGGGCGGGTTTGTTTTGATGCTGGGATGGGGATTTGACACGCGTGGGAACACTCACGTCGTTCCAGGTCCACGTCATCGCGCCACGCCGACTAACAACGACAATTGTAGACGGCGAGCTTTCGTCTCGTTTCGTCGGCACGGCATTTCGCGTCGCGCGCGATGGGGTCCGCGTTCGACGCGCACGCCCCCGCGGCTGGGTTCCGCCTTCGCGGCGCCGAGAAGCTAGCATTCGTATCCGACATGTTCGACCGCGTCGCGCCGACGTACGACCTGCTCAACCACTTCATCAGCCTCGGGCAGACCACGCTTTGGCGCGTGCTGGCGCTGTCGTGGCTCCACGATGTGCTCCCGAAAAACGCCAAGGTACTGGACGTGGGGTGCGGCACGGGGTGGGTGACGTGGTACTTCCGCAGGCGGTACCCTTCCCGCGATCTGGACATCGAGGGCATGGACTGCAGCACCGTGATGCTGGACGAGGCGCGGCGCGTGGTTCCCGGTGCCGAGTTCACGCACGGCGACGTCTGCGCGTTGAAACACGCCGACGGCGCCTTCGACGCGGTCACCACGGTGTACACGCTGCGCAACTTCCCCGATCTGCGGCGCGGCGTGGAGGAGATGTACCGCGTGACGAAGCCTGGCGGCTCGGTGGTAATCCTGGACGCGTTCCCGCCTTCAAATGCGTTCGTCAAGAGCGCGCTGTACGTGTGGCTCGAGCTGGTCATGCCCGTCGTCGCCGGACTCGTTACGAAGGACAAAAAAGCATACCGCTACCTGAGCGCGTCGATTCGGTCCACCGTGCCTCCCGAGATGGTCGCCGAGACGCTGCGCGCCGCGGGCGCCGAGGCGGTGGTCACCACCAAGTACACGTTCGGCGCGGCCGCGAGGATCGTCGCCAGGAAACCGACGACCGAGGGGTAGGAATACTACGCGTACAGTAGCGCGCGCGTTAGTCATAGATATCTAGTACTTTCTACAAAGTACGATTTACAGCTCTCGCGACGACCGCGCCGGCGTCGGTTCACCCGGGCGAAGCCGTCGTTTCGCGGCTCACTTGAGCCCGACGACGAAGTCCAGGAACACGACGAGCCCTAGCGAAAGCGGGTACACCGCGAGCGCGGGCAGAACCAGCGACGTTTTGAGCGTTTTCTTCGACGCGCCCACCGCGCCGACGGCGACCGTGGCTGCCACGACGCAGATTGTCTCCGACGTGAACGTCCACTCGAGGCCCTTCGCGCGCATCACCACCAGGAACAGCCCGAGGCACATCGTGTTGTTCATGGTCACGGCGCCGTAGATCTGCGAGTACGTCAGCGAGATGTTCTTCTTCTTCTTCTTCGCGGCGAAGTACAGGGACGAAACGAGCTCGCTGGCGTTGGAGGCGAAGGGCGTCAGCACGAAGGACGCGAAGAACGGCGAGGGCATCCCGCACGCGCGGCTCAGCGACGACACCGCGCCCACCATCGGGTCCGCGAACACGGCGATCAGAACCATTCCAGCGGTGAGTTTGAGCGCCGACTCGCGCACGATCGCGAGCTTCGTGGGGGGCACGGCATCCTCGTCCTCGTCCCCGTCCGAATCCGAGTCGGATTCCGAGTCGGACAACGCCTCGCCGCCGAGGGGTCCCGAGTCGGGCGCCTCGGCGCCGAGCAGCGGCTCCATCCCGTCCCCTCCGAGGGGGTCCACTAGGCTCAGCCCTCTCCTCTGTGAGCGCGTGGACACCACACCGCTAGGCTCGCGGATGGTGGAGATGCGCTCGTCCGCCGAAGCTCCGTCGGCGTCGCGCCGCTCGGCGTTCCGGGTCTGCTCGAGCACCCAGTGCGTCATCCCCCCGCAGAACTCGGAGCGGCTGATGAGCCCGTCGCCGTCGCGGTCGAACTCGCGCAGCCAGACGGCGACGTCCGCGTCGGAGACGTTGTAGTCCTTCATGGTGACGCTCATGGCCACCAGCGCCGCCTTGAGCTCGTGCACCTCGATCTGCCCGTTCCCGTCGGCGTCGAACTGGTCGAACAGACGGTCCAGCGCGGCGGCGTTGATGTCGCCGTCAACGACGATGCCGCCCACCGAGAGGCCGATGTGGTGCGCGATCTGCGCGCCGTAGCGCTTCGCCTGCCGCAGCCGCGCCGCGGCAATCTTGCGCTTCTGGAGCTCGGGGTGCAGCACCTGGAACGCGCAGTACGCGGCGAGCCCGGCGAACGCCACCGCCGCGCCGACGAGGTCGGCGAGCCCATCCGCGCCGAGGCCCGCAAACGCCGCCGCCTGCGGCGCGAGGAACGCCAGGCACGACGCCATCATGATGCGCGCGTTGAGCGTGGTGTCGCCGTCCACGGTGACGCCCGTGTTTGCGAAGCTGTCCGCGAGCCCGTGCGAGCACTGCTTCTGGATCGCCTTTCCGGTGAAGCCGTCCAGGTCGCAGCGGCCGACCCAAAGGCTGCCTCCCCACGCGACGGTGAGCAGCATCACCGTGCTGCCCGCGAGCGTGCCCATCCCGACGCTCACTTGCTCCTGCGCCTCTTCCTGGGTCGCGCCCAGCCCGGAGGCGACGATGACGGCCGCGTCGGGGACGGCGCCGAGGATGGGGAGCAGCAGTCCGCCCACCAGCCCGGGGGAGAGCACCTCCAGCAGGAGCTCGCTCCCGTCGGAGATGAGGTTCGCCGCCTGGAGGAGACCGCATCCGTACACGAGGTTCAGGAAAAGGCTCGCGCCGAGCGTGTCGCAGTTCGGGAACGCCCCGAACGGGCCGCTGGTGGTGCACGACATCCAGGCCGGGGGCGGGAAACGCGGGTGCTGCGACGGGGGGGGCGTGGTCGCGCGGAGGCGACTGTCGACGGGGCATCTCAATTAATCAAGGGCGCTTACGGACTCGTCTCGCCAATCAGGACCCGCCAATCTGGCGCCAAACTTGACTTCGTCGAGCCCGGCGATCGACGGAGACGAACGACGAAGGGAGAGCGAGTTTTCAAAGCGACGTTTCTGCTTGCGGGCGGCGGCAACGCACAACGCCCCGCGTGGTCGACCGTGGACAGGGCACGAGCGGGTCACCGGGTTCCCCTCGCGCACTCGACCGAGCGAGGTGACCTCGATCGCGGCGAGCCCCGATCGAGCGCCGGGACGCTCAAGGCGGGCGCGCAGTCACCGGGACGCTCGAGCGAGGGCCCTCGCCGCTTAGGGTTGGTGCAGCGCGGACATTCACTCGCGGGCGCCATGGACATGTACGACGAGTTCGGAAACTACGTCGGCCCCGAGCTGGACGACGACAGCGACGGAGGCAGCGGCGAGGACCAGGATGAGGTACGCGCGAAGCGCTTGTTCGTGGATTCGACCGCGAACGCCCCGGATCGATCTCGCATTCCCGAACGATCGCGCAGACCGAGCACTTCTTTTCGTGCGCGAGGTGTCCTCTCGACTTCTTCTCCTTCGTCGCCACCTCCTGACCCTCCTGACCCTCCACCTTTCTCACCCGCGACGACAGGACGACGCGTGGATGGAACAGGCTGAGCGTGAGGCGGACGCGCGCAACGCCGAGGGCGCCGGCGCGATGGACGTCGAGGAGGAGGAGGACAACCCGGAGACGGCCATCGTGCTCGCCGAGGACAAGAAGTACTACCCATCCGCCGAGGAGGTGTACGGCGAAGGCACCGAGACGCTGGTCATGGACGAAGACGCGCAGCCGCTGGAGGAGCCCATCATCGCGCCGCTGAAGACGAAGCGCGTGGAGGTGCGCGACGCGAACGCGCCCGTGATGCGCGTCAGTGAGGAGTACTTGCTCGGGATGCTGAGCAACCCCAACCTGACGCGCAACGTCGCCGTCTGCGGCCACCTGCACCACGGCAAGACGTCCTTCATGGACATGGTGGTGGAGCAGACGCACGCGTTGTCCACGGAGGGGCGCGATCCCGAGCGGCAGATGCGGTACATGGACAACCGTCAGGACGAGCAGGACCGCGAGGTTTCCATCAAGGCGACGCCTTTGACGGCGGCGATGCAGGCGTCGAGCGGGAAGCACCTGCTGTTCAACTTCATGGACACGCCGGGGCACGTCAACTTCTCGGACGAGGTCACGGCGTCGCTGCGGCTGGCGGACGCCGTGCTGCTGGTGGTGGACGCGGTGGAGGGTGTGATGTGCGTCACGGAGCGCGTCATCAAGCACGCCGCGCGCGACCGGCTCCCGATCGTGGTGTTCGTGAACAAGATGGACCGGCTCATCCTCGAGCTCAAGCTCCCGCCCGCGGATGCGTTCCACAAGATCAGGCACGTCCTGGAGGAGGTCAACGCGATCATCGAAGCCGCGTACGGCGGCGGCGAGGACTGCCCGTTCGCTGACCCGGCCAAGGGCACGGTGTGCTTCGGGTCCGCGCTCTACGGCTGGTCCTTCACGCTGGAGAGCTTCGCGAGGCTCTACGCCGAGCGCCGAGGGGTGGAGATGGACACGAAGAAGTTCGCCAAACGGCTGTGGGGGGACTCGTACTTCCACGCCGACGCGCGCGCGTTTCGCGCCAAGCCCCCCCCCGGCGGCGGCGACCGCTCGTTCGTGCAGTTCGTCCTCGAGCCCCTGTACAAGGTGTACGCGCAGGCGGTGGGCGAGCACGCCGCGTCCTTCGCGGCCGTGCTCGCAGAGTTCAAGGTGGCGCTCAAGCCCAAGGAGTACAAGATGAACGTCAAGCCGCTCGTGCGCCTGGCCTGCCGCAAGATCTTCGGCGACGCCGCCGGGCTGGTGGACGCGCTCAAGGCGCACTGCCCGACCGCCAGGGAGGGCGCGCCCGCGAAGGTGGCGGCGGCGTACGCCGGGCCCGTTTTGGGGCAAAACGCGCCGGACGCTCCGCGCGCCGTGGCGTCGATGCGCGCGTGCGACCCCTCCGGGCCGCTGCGCGTGATGGTGGCCAAGCTGTACCCGAAGGACGACTGCTCCGCCTTCGACGCGCTGGCGCGCGTGATGTCCGGGACGGTGCGCGCCGGGCAGACGGTGCGCGTTTT
>Ga0181558_10006595_pt1 | contig 10043 bp, 3 predicted proteins | sample 011ome_22_FD_133754 | JGI IMG/M metagenome (GOLD analysis project Ga0181558, IMG submission 133754) | Coastal salt marsh microbial communities from the Groves Creek Marsh, Skidaway Island, Georgia - 011507BT metaG (megahit assembly) | ecosystem: Environmental > Aquatic > Marine > Intertidal zone... | reverse complement strand
CGAAGTCGACCATCTCATCGATGAGATGGTCAAAAAATTTCGCGGCGTCGGCCACGGCGCCGGCGACGTTTTTCGGCGCCGCCGCCGCGGCGCGCGCGGTTTGCAGAAACGTCCCCGCGCTCCCGCCGCACCGCGAGAAGTCCCACTTCTCTTCCTGCTTCACCACACGCCCGGTGATCAGGTTCATGGTGAGCGTCGTCGTCACGAAAACGTCGACGGAGCCCCCGGGCGCGTCTCCGACCAAGCGCCACTCGACGACGCCGGTTTCGCCGTTTTCCATCGCCATCCTCGTCACCGCGGCGCGCGCGTTTCCGACGACGTCCTTTATGAAGGTGTGCGTCTCGAAACCCTCGACACCCTCGAAAACGCGAGCGCCGTCATCGAAGCGCACGTCGGGCGCGTACGGCGCCTTGCTCCGCGTGTCTTCGCGCAGAGCGCAGACGTCCGCGGCGACTTGGCGCAGCGATCCCTCCACCGCCGGGCTGGATTTGCACACGAACGCGTCGCAGATCTCGGCGAGGGGGGTGAGGCCCTCGATGGTGGCGGTCTCCGGGTCGAACGACTTCAACGCCGAGACGCGAGCGGGGCCGCGTCCAAATGCACGAGAAGCGGCGCGCGCGCCGTTCGAGCTGAAACCGCAGCGTTCAAGCCGAGCGCGGGAGGAAACAGCGGAACGCCACGCGATCGCGCGTGACTCGGATGTCGCGATCGATCTCGGACCGGACGCGGTTCGGTGCGCGGCCGCGAGCGCGCCGGACGTCGCGAGGCGGCTCATGATGTCGTGCTACTCGGGCACGCCCACGTGCGCTTGATGGACGAGGGCACGAACGTGTGTCCGCGCGCCGGTCTCTGCGGTGCGGGTCTCCGCGTCGATATCCGACGTGGATCGAAGCAATGGGAATACAGTTGTCGGGACCGCGAGCGCGCGACTCACCAGCGTTTTCGGTGGCTTTTTGACGCGAAAACGCGAAATCATCGCGCGGAGAGCGGCGAGCAAATCTACTGATACAACCGATCTCATAACGTCTGCCGCACGCGCTCGCCCTCCTGTCATCCCATTCATCCCCTTTTTTTGCGACGCGTGAGCCCATGTCCTCCGCACCCGCTCACCTCGACGCGAACCCCGTCCCGCTCAAACCGCCGTCGCGCGTCTCGGCCATTCGCGTCAGACTTTCTTTCGTGTCAGACTTTCGTCTCAGATCTTCGTCTCAGACGTACGACGTCGGGGGCCTGCACTCGTCCGAGTCGATGAGGTCGCACGGGAACACGTCCTCCGGCTCGGCGTACTTGAGCTGCGCCTTCCCCTCGAGGTACCGGTTGAGCATCGCGGTGGTGGACGGGTTGAACCCGTCCGCCTCGGCCACCTTCTCGCCCTTGGTTCGCTTTTCGTTCATGGACGCGCGCACCTGCGACGCGAGAACCTTCCCGAGCTCGACGCCCCACTGGTCGAACGAGTTGAGGCCCCAGATGAAGCCCTGCGTCGCGACGCGGTGCTCGTAGATGGCGAGGATCTGGCCGGTGGTGTACGCGTTCAGGGACGGGAGCATGATGGACAGCGAGGGCCGGTTGCCGGTGAAGGTCTTGTGCGGGATGAGCGAATCCGGGCAATTCTCCGATCGGAGCTGCACGTCGGTTTTCCCGACGGCGAGCGCGTCGGCTTGCGCGAAAAAGTTGCACATGAGCTCGTCGTGGTTGGACACGATCTCGCCCTTCAGGTACACGGACTGCTGCGACTTGATGATCCCGATGAAGTCGCACGGGATCGTGCGCCCTTGGTGGATGAGCTGGTAGAACGAGTGCTGGCCGTTGGTCCCCGGCTCGCCGAAATCGATCTCTCCGGTTTCGTAATCCAGCTTTCGCCCGTCGATGGAGACGCCTTTGCCGTTACTCTCCATCGCCACTTGTTGGATGTGCGGCGCGAGCTTCGCCAGCGCCTGCGTGTACGGCAGAATCGCGCGCGCGGGGCAATCGAGGAACGACACGTTCCACAGCGAGAGCATCCCGAGCGTCACCGGCAGGTTCTCCTCGAACGGCGCCGTGGCGAAGTGCTCGTCCACGTTCCAAGCGCCCTCCAGAAACGTCTCCATGGTGTCGTAGCCGTACTGCAGCGACAGCGGCAGCATGCCCACCGCGGAGCACACGCTGTACCTGCCTCCGACCCAGTCCCAAAACGCGAACGCGTTGTCGGGGTCGATGCCGAACTCGGAAACCAGCTTGAGGTTGGTGGAAACCGCCACCATGTGCTTGGCGACGGCGTCTTTGCCGAGCGACGCGATGATCCACTGCCTCACCGTGCGCGCGTTGAGCATCGTCTCCGCCGTGGTGAACGTCTTCGACACCACCACCACCAGCGTGGTCTCCGGGTCGAGCCCGTTCAGCGAGCGCGCCACGTCCACCGGGTCGACGTTCGCGAGGAACCGCAGCTGGCGCCCGCGCGCGCCCTCCGCGGCTTCCGCGCACGTGCGCAGCGACGTGTGCACGAAGAGCGGGCCCAGAAACGATCCGCCGATGCCCACGGCGACGACGCTCGTGAGCGGTTTGCCGGTGGCTCCGACCCACTCGCCGTTGCGCACCTTCTCGGTGAAGTCCTTGATCTTATCCAGGACTTCGTGCACATCAGGCACGACGTTCTTGCCGTCCACGTTGATCACCTTGTCCCTCGGCGCGCGCGTCGCGACGTGAAGCACCGCGCGATCCTCCGTGGAGTTGATGTGCTCGCCGCTGAACATGGCGTTGATCTTCCCCTTCAAGTCGGCGGCGTCGGCGAGTTTGTACAGCTTCTTCATCGTCTCGGGAGTGACTCTCTGGCGCGCGTAGTCGCAGTACACGCCGTTGTACTCCACGGTCAGCGCCTTGCACCGCTCGGCGTCGGTGATCAAGTCGCGCAGGTGCGTCTCGTCGATCTCCGCCTTGTGCGCCACCAGATCCGCCCACTCGGGGGTGGTGCTGATGAGGGCCTCGCCCCCGCCCTCGACGTCCGGGACGCCGCGCGCCACGGACGCCATCCTGCGGCGCGGCGCACGCGTGCTGCGGCCGCGCGAGGAGAGCTCTGCGGAGAGGAGCCGCGGACGTGGATCGAAACGAGCGGGTGGGGATCGACGGAGGCGTCAGTCGCGGGTTCGCGAAAGGAAGCAGCCCTCTCTCTCCGAGGATCGAGAGGATCGAGAGGACGAGGGTCGTCCCGAACCGGCGTCCGGGGCGACCGCGCGCCGCGCGCGCGCGGGCGCGCGGCGGGTCCCTCTCGGGCGCGGGTCGATCGGCGAAGACGTACGTCGGCGCCTCGACGGGACGATCTGCGGTCCGCTCGCGACGATCCGCGCTCCCTACCCGCGCGGGTGGGAAGTGTCCGCCCCCGAGCGACCCGCGGCCCGAGGAAAAATGCCCTCGCTCGCGACGAAAACCCGTTGCGAACGAGTCGCGGAAACAGACGGTCGAGTCGGGTGGGGATAGAGCTCCACTTGGCATCGAAAGCGATCGGACTCGGGGGTCCGGGCGGGGAAAGCCACGTACTCTGCGTCACTCTGCGAACGGGAGCGACCGCGGAGAACGCCGACATCGGCCGACGATTGAGAGGAGCGTCCGGGCGCCTGCGGGGAACGCACGCGTGGGAGAGGCGAGGTGAGCGATCCGTCGTCGTTGTTCACTCGGAGCCGGAAAAACACGCAGTCGGAAGCGAACGTTCGGTCGAGCGGGACGCGGCGACGCGGCGCGTCCGTTCGCGGCGGGGGTTGGGAAAAGCGCCGCGCGCGACCGGACGAGTCGACGCCGTCGACGTGAATCCTTCCGCGCCGAAAGACCCCGTACCTGTTCGAGCGTGTGCGTTGCGCGTTGTGGCGGCATCCGAAGCGGGTCCGTTCACGTCACGCGTCTTCTCGAGCCACTAAAAAGGATTGAACGACACGCTGGCACTCGAGAACGTGTGCTGTCACGATTCTGGGTTCGGTGCGTCTCGATTCAGCGCGAATTCTCGAACTGTTTACTCATACGCCGATCTTCACCGAAAAGAACATCGCGTTTTCGAGACGGGAGATCGATGAAAGTCGCTCGGTGTTGAAACCAAAATCGATCGGGTACTCCGGTCAAACGCGAACGCGCGACGGTTCGAACGCGCGTGTCGTCGCGAGACCGCGACGAAAAAGCTTCTTGCCACTTGTGCGCGTTCACTCTGGACAGGGCACGAGCCTCTTCACACGCTGACGATGGCGGCGTCCTCCGCCTGTTTCTCCGTGGCGCGTCCCGCACGTGCGCTCCGGCCGCGCGTTCGGCGCGTCGCCTCCTCGGCCGGCGCGTCGCGCGTCGCCCGCGCCTCCGCCGGGGGCGCCGTCCCCGAGGGATCGAAGGTGCTGGTCGTCGGCGCGACCGGGGGCGTGGGGCAGCTCGTGGTGGCGAAGCTGCTCGAGGCGGGGTACCGCGTGCGCGCGGCGGGTCGGTCCGCGGAGCGCGCGCGCGAGACGTTCGGCGACGGTTCGCCGAACGGCTCCGACGGCCGACTCGAGATCGTCTCCGCGGACCTGCGGGATCTCGACGGTTTGCTCGCGTCGAACATCTGCCGAGACGTGGACGCGATCGTGTCGTGCGTCGGGACGACGGCGTTTCCGTCGGCGCGGTGGCGGGACGGGAACGGCCCGGAACCGACGGATTACGTGTCGGTGAGAAACCTGGTGGATTGCGTGAAGAAGCAATCGAGCGACACGTGCGCGCGGTTCGTGCTGGTCAGCTCGGTCGGCGTCGACCGGCAAGACCAGATGCCGTTTCTGATTCTGAATCTGTTCGGCGTGTTGCGAAACAAAAAGCGAGGCGAAGACGCGGTGATCGCGTCGGGAACGCCGTTTACCATCTTACGGCCGGGCCGTTTGACCGACGGGCCGTACACGAGCTACGACATAAACACGCTCGTGAAAGCCACCTCGGGCGAGCGTCGAGCCGTGGAGATGGCGAAGGGCGATTCGCTGACGCCGGAGGAGACGAGCCGCATCGTCGTCGCCGACGCCGTCGTCGCGTCGTTGCGGCTTCCCGCGGATGACGTGCGCGGCGCGTACTGCCTAGGCACCAAGGAGGGCGACGGGCCGAAGAGCGACCTGGGGAAGTGGGAGGCGGTGTTCGCGAAGGCGAACGACGGCGCGTGAAGTCACATTCGGTCGATTTTTTCCGTCTCATTCGTGAGAGTGTTTCGACACCACACACGTCGTCCTTCATCCGCTCGAGGCGGGCCCCCGCACTTGCGCGTGCGCATCAGCCGCGATGGCGTCCGGCGCTCGCGTATTCTCGCCACGCGTCCCCGCGCCGCGCGCCTCCGCGCGCGCCGCGCCGCGACCCCGCCTCGCGTCGTCCAGCGCCGGTCGCGCGCCCGCGCGCTGCGAACGCGACCGCCTCCCCGCTTTTCGTGATCGCGTGCCCCGCCGGCGTCCCGCGCCGCGCCGCGCCGTGGACGAGTCGTACGACATGGGCAGCTACGACCCCGAGATGGACGGGTTCGTGCCTCCCGAGATTTCTTTGCGGTCGCTGAAGATCGGGGACAAGATCGGCGAGGGGGCGTTCTCGGAGGTGTACCGAGGCGTGGTGGAGGGCGCGGATGGCGCGTCGGAGCGCGTCGTCGCCAAGGCGTACAAGAAAAACGTGCGCGGCAGGGACTGGTTCAGCTTCTACGCGGACGAGCGCGCGACGTGCCGCCGTCTGAAAGAGGCGGGGTGTGTGGGCGTCGCGCCGTTTTTGGGGGTCTGCGGCTCGGACGCGTATTTAGTCTGGCGAGACGTCGGCGTCGAAACGCTCGAGTCGTGCGTGGCGCGCGCGCGGAGCGCCGAGGAGGCGTTTGACGCCATCGGCGACGTCTTTTTTTCCGACGCCGATTCGAAACCAACCTCCGCGAAGAAACAAACCAACAGCGGAGGAAACAAAACAAAACAACGCGCGTTGGTGTTCCTACATCTCGCCCGGTCGCTCCTCACGGCGACGGCGTCCATGCACGCGAACGAGGTTGTGCACAGGGACGTCAAGCCGGAGAACGTTTTGGTTTCCCGCGAAACGCGCGGCGTTTTGTTGGTGGATTTGGGCGGCGCCGCCGACCTCGCCGCGAACGTCAACTGCGACCCGTCCGAGACCATCTTCGACCCGACGTACGGCGCGCCCGAACAAGTGGTCCGCGACAAAGATGATAAAAAAAATTCAGGCTTGCTCGGCGGGCTCGCGGGCGCGTTGGCGAAACGCGCGCCTTTCGGCGCGGACGACCCCTCGCGCGCGCTCGCCGCGGGAGCCACCGCGAGCGGGATCGCGCCTTGCCCGAGGTTAGACGCGTTCGCGATCGGGTTGACGCTTCTGCGCGTCGCGACGCCCGCGCTGTACCCTGCGGACGCGATGGCACGAGCGAGGTGCGCGATGGACGCCGCGGAGGACCGTTTGAAGGGACCGACGGAAGAGACCGACGACGTACGAAATGAATCCGTGCTGGACGCGTGGGCGTCGGGTCCGGGGAGCGAGAGCTGCGATTTCGCGCTCATCGACGCCGCCGAGGCGTGGTCGCTCATCGAGGGACTCGCGACGTGGGACCCGGAGCGACGGCTCACGGTGCGTGAAGCGCTGGACCACCCGTGCTTTAAGGCGCTGGAGTGAACGAGACACGGAGTATCGCGAGCGTAGCGCGGTCGTAGCGCGGTCTCGCGTAATAAAACCGTCATCAATCATATGTTTCATCCTTCGCCCCCAGTTGTGACCGGACAGTGTTGACAAAACACAAAAGTCGAAACGGTCATAAATGGAGGAAATCTTCTCGGAACGCGAGAGGCGAGACGCGCCGCGCGCACTGTTCGCCGCGTCGCACGCGCCTTTTCCCTCATCGAAGGCGCGCGTCGGTCTCGGAACAGCGCACGGAGCGAAGCAACGCTCGCGCGGGCGTCACTTCGCGCGGGCGCGCGTCGTTCTCGCGTCGTCGCTCGGGCGCATCGCGCACGCAACGACTACAACGCGTTTTCGGTGATTCGTTGACCGCCTGTCGCGATGGAGGGGTCCCGCGGCGGCGGCGGCGCCGCCTCCGCCGACGCCGGTTCCGGCAAGGGCTCGAACGGTAACGCGGGCGCCGCCAAGGTGGGCGGCGTTCCCAACAAAGCCGCGCTGTTGCGCGCGGCCGAGCGCAAGAAACGATTGGAATCGGGATTCCTCGGCAGAGAAGCCGAGGTGGGGCTCAACCTGTCTTTCGACCTGCCCCCGTTCTGGAGCACCTCGAAGCACGGCATGCCCTTCTCCTCGAGCGACGGCGGCGGTGGCGGCGGCGGCCGGGTCCCCGCCTCCGCGTCGTCCACGCGCGCGTCCACCGATCCGCTCAGGCAAGCAGGAGGCTTCGCCTCCGCGAACGCTTCGGATCCCGCCAAGCCCCCGATCCGGCGCCCGGGTTCCGCCGCGCCGCGCGCGCCGGGCGCGCCCGCGGCGGCCACGGAGGGCCCGACGCGACAACGCATCCGGCACGTTCGAGCACGGCTGGAGGAGCGTTCGTCGAACCTCACCGCGAGCGAACGCGCGAAACTGGTCGCGTCGTTGCCGCCGCACGAGCAAATCGTCGCGCTCGCGCGCGGGCTCGACGCGCCGCCGAATGAGACGCGCGCGCGCGCCTGGACCGGCGACGTCGAAGCGCGATTCCGCGAGGACCCCTCGGCGTGCGTGCGCCGCGCGGTCGTGCGGCTCGAGGCGCGCATGCGCGCCGCGCTGGCGTCCGCGGTGGAGCGCGAGAACAACAAGAGCGCGTCGCCGGCGTGGCGCGAGCGCGACTACCTGACGCGCGTTTTCCAGCGGGTGGACAAGAAGAGGCACGGCCGCGTCACCGGCGACTGCGACGTGGGCATGTTCATGCGCGTCTGGGGCGCGCGGCCGAAGCGCGGGAGGAGGAAGCAGCATCGCGACGTCATGGACGACGTCATGGAGGAAGAGGATGACGGTCTCGAGGAGGAGGATGACGTCGACGACGTCGGCGACGTCGACGACGTCGACGACGTCGACGGTCTCGAGGACGCGGAGATTCTCCACGACGAGAACGAAAACGACGACTCCGCCGCCGTTTCTCGACGCTCGCCCTCGAAAGCGCCGAAGGTGCGTGTAGTGCCAGGCACGAACCTGTCCGCGGTCCCGCTGCGCCGCGTCCGCAAACCGGACGGACGGTTCGAGTCGGTCCGGTTGCCGCCCGCCGAGACGCTCGGCGACGGCGCGTCGGACGCCCCGGACGTCACCCCCAACTCGGTCGCCGCGCTCTTCTGCAAGTACGGCTACGACAAGGACGGCTTCATGCCCTACGAAGTGTTCGTCGCCGCGCTCCTCTCGTCGCCCTCGCGCCTGCTGGGCATGGAGAAGCTCATGGACGCCAAGGAGCGCGACAGGCACGGGTACGACGACGGGGACGATTTCGCGCACGACGGCAAGATTCTGTACCCCAAGTGCCGCAACGGCGTGTTCCCCCCGAGCGAGTTCGACCCCTCGCTCGTGCGGCGCAGCGCGTGCGCGCCCGAGGCGGAGCTCGAGCTCGAGCACGTCTACGGCTACGCGGGGAAGGAGAACACGAGCAACAACCTGTTTTATCTGGCGACGGGCGAGGTTGTGTACTACACCGCGGCGGTGGGCGTTGTGCTGGACAAGGACAAGCTCGAGAAGGGGAAGCGGTGCCAGCGCTTCTTCTTCGGCCACGACGACGACATCAAATCGATGGCGGTGCACCCGAACCGCGAGTGGGTGTGTACCGGGCAAGTCGGCCGTCGTCCGTTCGTGTGCGTCTGGGACGGCGTCACGACGCTGCAGCTGCAGAAGATCACGCACCCCGCGGGCATGCGCGGGGTCACCGCGCTCGGGTTCTCGCAGCACGACGGCGGTGATTATTTAACCGCCGTGAACACGGACAACCAGCACACCGTGCTTGTTTGGAGGTGGTCTAAGGGGGGCGACGACGCCGCGTTGGAACGAGCCACGAACGCGGCGGCGTGGCGGTTCGGCCCGGAGAAACGCGTCAAGGAAAGGCTGGAGTTTTTCGAAACGAATTCGAATTCAAAACTAACCGCGGAGGCGACGAAAGCGGCGAAGGCGGCGACGGCGGCGCCCTCGCGCGCGGCGCTCGCCGCCGCCGCCGGCGGCGGCGCGAACCTCGAGGTGGACGCCGCCGCCGACGCTTCCGCCGCTTCCGCGGACGCGTGGCAGCGCGGCGACGGCACGTACGAGCTCGTCGGCGAGGGCGCGGGCATGAACGGCTTGCCGCCCATGGTGTACGGCGTCGCGTGGAACCCGTTCCCGGGGATGGACGAGTTCGTGACGTACGGCGTGAAGCACTTGAAGGTGTGGCGCAAGATCGATCTGGGCGACGGCGCCCCCGCGCGCTGGGTCGGCGAGCTCGCGTCGCGGAACGACGGCCGCCGGGTCGCGGACTGCTCGGCGAAGCCGGCGCGGTTCGTGAACGACGGGAACCCGGGAGGGGGAGGCGTCGCGCCCCCGACGCCCGACCCCGAGGACCCGTCGACGTACGCCGACGACTTCGACGACGACGAAGATTCACAATCTCGTTCCGCGCTGGAGAAGGGTAAGCGGTCGCTGAACACGTCCATGACATCCCTGGCGTCGCTCAAAGCGTCCAAAACGCCCGTCGCGACGTCGCCGAACCCGAAAAAAGCGTCCAAAACGCCGGCCGCGAAGGGTCAGGGTCCGCTCGCCGCGAAGCCTCCGGCGGTGGCCGCCTCCGCCGCCGGGCTGAGCGCGAGCGTACGCGCGAGCTTCGCCAAGCTCTCCACGACGGCTACAAGCGGCTCCAAGCCGAAGTCGTCCAAGCCGTCGTCCGGCGGCGGCGAGAACGTGGTCGCCGCGACGTACGCGCGGCGGGACGTGCTCGTGACTGGTTTCCCGGACGGCGCGCTGGGGGTTTGGAAGACGACGCACCGCGACGCGAACGGATCGGCGGTGGACCCCTCTTTGGATTCCGGGTCGGTCGCGCGCTGGACCTGCGCGCTCGTGCAGCGCATCGCGCACGCGCACGCGCCCGGCCCTCGGCTGACGTTGCCGGACGGGACGCAGACCTACGGGGGCGT
>Ga0181558_10006567_pt1 | contig 10083 bp, 4 predicted proteins | sample 011ome_22_FD_133754 | JGI IMG/M metagenome (GOLD analysis project Ga0181558, IMG submission 133754) | Coastal salt marsh microbial communities from the Groves Creek Marsh, Skidaway Island, Georgia - 011507BT metaG (megahit assembly) | ecosystem: Environmental > Aquatic > Marine > Intertidal zone... | reverse complement strand
GTACGCCTTCGTGAAGCGTGAGGTGCGCCGCGTGACGTTCCGGTGGCAGGTGCGGCGCGTGATGCGCCAGGTGCGCGAGACGATGCGCGCCGCAGTGGCCGCGCCGACGTACGGCGAGGGCATGCACGTACTGGTCGCGACGTTCGGCAGCACGGCGCTCGTGAACACGCCCGCGATCCAGTTCCACTTCATGCGTCTGCGTGAAGAGCGGCGGGACGACCCGGAGGTGCGCGTCATGCGCCTGTTCCGCAAAATCTGGAACCGGCGCAAGTTTCGTTTGTCGGTGGACGCGCTGGCGTTCAAACGCGCGCGCGGCGCGCATCTGCGGAACGTCTTGATCGAAACGAGGCTTTTCCTGAAACCGCTCGGCGAGAACGCGCTGGCGTACGCGGAGACGCTCGTGGCGCACGGCGTAACGAGAGCAGTGGTCAAGGAGTTCTCCACCCTGGAGCTCGTCACCTGCGGGCTCCCGATTGTCCTGGCGAAGCGCGTCTTCAAAGCCGCGCGCGACTTGCCCGACACCGACGCCGAGGATTTCGGCGACGACGGCGTGGCGGTGGACCGGAGGCTCGTTGGCGGCGCGGTGGACTACGCGACCGTGCTCGCGGAAATGCGCGCCATCGACGATGAGGAAGCTGGCGCCGAGGGTTCCGACGCCGGGGTGGCGGGTTTTCGCGGGTTTTCGCGACGTTTTCAATGACGATGCGTTAAAAAGTCCTCGTTCGTTTCTCGGGCACGTCGACAGTCGCCGCCGCGCGCGCCGGTCGCGGGCGATGCCGGCGGACACGTGCGCGCCGGGCGCGCCGGGGCCGCCCGTGCGTGCTCCGCCGGTGTGCCGGCACTGGAGCCGAGGCGGGTGCCTGTACGGCGAGACGTGCCGGTTCGCGCACCCACCCGACGCGCTCGGCGCATCTCCCGGCGTCTCCGAGAGCGCGGGCGTCTCCCGCCGCGACTCCGCCGTCTCCCCCGCGCGGACCGACCGGCGCGTCAAGAAGAAAGGCCGGTGCGGGCACTTGCGTCGTTTCTTAATCGACACGTTCGGCGCCGAGTGCGTCGGGTCGGGCGCGCCCATCCTGGACGTCGGCGGGGGCCGAGGCGAGCTCGCGTTCGAGCTCTGCAATCTGAACGGCGCCGATGCGGTCGTGGTGGACGTCGTCCCGATGCGGCTCGCGCGGTACGAAAGCAAGCTCGAACGCGGCTGGTACGACCGGTCCGCGCCGCTCGCGAAGTACAACGACCGCGAAAGAAGACCATCGACGAGCTCTGCTGCGAACGTTGGAACGCGGCAGCAGCACGAAACCCCGAAACATTTGCGTCTGTTGTGGTCGCCGGCGCTGTGGCGCGTCCGCGACGACGCCGCGTCGCGCGGCGACGAAGAGGAAAATGTTTCGTTTCTCGCGGAGTCTCCGACGGAGTCTCCGACGACACGCACGATCGATACGATCGATGTCATCTCTTTTCTCGAGCGCGATCTGACCGCCGCGACGCGAGAGCGCCACGCCGTGGCGACGTACTCGGCGTGGGCGGCGGCGACGCGCGTCGCGTTTTCGGCGCGCGGTTTGATGACTAAAAAAAAAAAGAAACACGCCGACGGATTAACGAAACGCGACGGAATCCGTTCGGAAGACTCACACGAAGAGGCGTCTAAAAAAATCACCACCGTCACGGACGCGTTGCTCTCGTTCGTCCACCAGCACGACCCGAGCACGCTCGTGCGCGGCGCGTCTCGATCGGACGCGGATCCTCCACGCGGCGCCTCGGTTCCGGACGCGAAACAGTTCGCGGATCCTCGGCGCGTCGGCGCTCGAAACGCGTCAGAAGAAACTTTCGACGTCGAGTCTCGCACTTGCTCGTGCGCGGATCCTCTGTGCGGCGCCTCGCCTCCGGACGCGTCGTTCGTGCGCGAGACGCTCCGCGCGTGCGTTATGGTGGTGGGCATGCACAGCGACCAAGCGACGGAGTGGATCGTGGACTTCGCGTTGGCGCACCGCGTTCGGTTCGCCGTCGTGCCGTGTTGCGTGTGTCCCGGACTGTTCCCGCGGCGCGCGGACGGCTCGGGCGCGCTCGTGCGCTCGCACGCCGAGTTCTGCGCGTTTTTACAAAGCAAAGCGCGCCCGGGTGAGATCGAAATCGCGCGCTTACCGTTCGAGGGGAAGAATACCGTGGTGTTCTCCGCGTTTGACGCGAAGGGAGGGAGGGGGTACAGAGCGCGGCGGTAGCGAGGGAGAGAAGTTTTTTTTTTACGCGCGCGTGCCTTTTTGCCTTTTCGCGGCGTGTCGTTCGTTCATCACGCGTCACTGTGACAGACTGATTTGAGTCAACAATTTCGCGTCCTGTGCCGCCGACGTTTGCGCGCAATTCCGACGCGTCGATCATCACACACCGAGGCAGCGCGAGCGCGCGCAGGACTCCAGAGGCGGAGGGGTCGCGGACTCGGGACGCGCGCGTGATTGTGCCAGTTTCGGCGCGTCCGCGGTGTCGCGATGTCCCGCGCGTCTTCGTCCTGGCTGTCGGTGACCAACCTCCCGCCGGGATCGACCGCGGATGATTTCACCCTGCTCTTCTCGCAGAGCGGGTGCGTCTCGTCGCGGCTGTCGAGCGACCGCGACGGGCGCGCGATCGGGTACCTGGAGTTCCCGGACGAGACCTCCGCGATGACCGCGCGCAACTTCTACGCCGGGTTCCAGGTGGACGGCACGGGCGGCCCGGGCCTGGCGCTCGAACCGACGGGCGGTTTCCCCGGGGAGGAGGATGGGGGGAGGGCATCCGGGTCGAAGCGGCCGAGGGCGGAGTACGAGCGAAGGCGCGACGAGTACGAGCGACACCAGCCGTACGACCCGGAGAACTCGGGTCCGGCGTACAATCCCCCGCCGCACCAGCAGCACCAGCAGCACCAGCAGCACCAGCCGCAGGCGCAATATCACCAGGCGCCGGCGCCGGCGCCGTACGGCGGCGGGCCTCAGCGTACCGCGGAACCGCCTCGATGGGAGCCGCCGATGCAGCCGCAGATGATGCCTCCTCAGACGATGCCTCCGCCGCCGCAGCACCAGGCGCACGCGCGCCACCCGAACGCGCCGCCGCCGCAAAACCAGATGGGAACCCAAAGAATGAGCGGCGCGCCGCTCACGCAGCCGCTCCCCACGCCGGTCCCTCTGCCCGGCCCCGCGCCCGGCCCGCCGCGCGGCGGCGGTTATGGCGGGCCCCCTCCCCCGCACGCGCACGCCGTGCACCCTGGCGTGTATGGAAACGCGCCTCCCGGACACATAGCGGGAGGCGCGCCGCAGATGGGCGCGCCGCCGATGCCGCCGCCGCTAGGCGCGCCGCAGACCCCGCACCACTCGCTCGTCCCCTCGGCGAACGCGCCGCGGCTCCCCCCCGACGCGTCCGCGACGCTTTACGTGGAGGGCGTCCCCGCGGACGCGACCCGGCGCGAGATGGCGCACGTGTTCCGCCCGTTCGAGGGGTTCCGGTCCACGCGGCTGGTGTCCAAGGAGAACGTGCGCGGGCCGCTGTGCTTCGCCGAGTTCGACGACGCGCGGCGCGCGTCGCAGGCGAAGGACACGCTGCAGGGCTACCTCATTGAGCGCGACGCGCCCGAGTCCGGCGCGCTGCGCGTGAGCTTCGCCAAGACGCAGGACAGGACGAAGAAAACCAGCCGGGGACGGAAAACCAAGCCGTGAGACCTTTTTGTGGTGGGGATGACGTGGTGGGGATGACGAACGACGTTTAGCGCGTCGTCGCCGAACCGCCCGAACGCGTAGAGTCGCGCGTAGCGCGCGGCGTGTATGGCGTGTATTCCGTATTCCGAGCCGTACGTAGTACTTCGTACGCTTTTAATACGCGTATTGAACTTCAAGGCGCGATGCGTAGTCGCGCTCTTAATGCTATGCTCGTCGCGCGTCAAACGCCGCCGCGTTAAACGCTCCCGTCAAAAATAATGGTGTCTGTGTGTCGTGAAAGGCACACCCATCCCCTCACATCCCCTCACGCACGCCGTGTCCTGTTTACGCCGCGGTGGCCTTGTCCCCCATCTTGAACTTGTCGTCGGTGACGTCGCGCGCCGAGCCGACGCCGAACTTGACGGAGATGTCGACGCTCGGCCGCAGCGCGCAGCAGTTGGCGATGGCGATGTGCGCGGGGTTGTTGAGGAACTTCTGCTCGAGCTCGGGGTCCGCCTCCGCGCCGGTGTCGACGGCAACGTACGCCTGCTGCTCGAGGTTGTAGTCGAAGCGGGGCGCCCACTTGCGCGAGCCGAGGCGCGCGGTGTACGAGCAGTTGTCCACCATGAACGCGACGCCGCGCGCGTGCATGTAGGGGTTGAGCGAGTCCACGGCTTCGATCACGGATTCGTTGCACACCTCCGAGAAGGAGTGCCCCTTCTCGCGCAGGGTGTCGATCTGCGCCATCATGCACGCGCAGTAGACGCCCGCGGTGAAGGAGTTGACGGGAATGTCCTCCTCGACGCGCTCATCGCGCACCTTCTCGCCAACCTTCCACATCGCGCTCGTGCCAACCTTGCCCATGGGGAAGGTGTCGAAGCGCTCGCACGCCATGACGACGGATTTGATCTCGTTGGTGCTCTGCACCTCTTCGTAGCACTCGTACAGGATGTCCTTGCAGGGCATGTACGACGCGGAGTACGCCTTCATGAACTCCTTCTTGTCCGGGACCATCTCGTACACAGCCTTGATGCCCTTCGTGGAGATGGTCTTGGTGATCGGCCCGGTGATGCACTCCACCGTGTTCTTGAACGCGTCCTCCTCGGACATGCCCTCCTTGGTGTACCGGCGGTAGAGCGACTCCACGATGCCGTGCACGCCGCCGAGCAGGATGCCGCGCTCGCCGAAGATATCGGAGCGGTACTCCATCTCCAGCGTGGTGGCAAACGTGAACGGCGAGCCGACGGCGATGGACCAGCCGAGCGCGATGTCGGTGGCGTTCCCGGTGGCATCCTGGTGCACGGCGAAGGACGCGTTGATGCCCGAGCCGCCAACCTCCTTGCCCTGCTCGTAGAGCCGGCGGACGGAGGGGCCCATGCCCTTGGGCGCGACGAGCACGACGTTGATATCCTCGCGGAAGGTCTCGCCGTCGGACTGCATGACGCCGAGCAGGAAGCCGTGCGACAAGCCAAGCGTCGCGCCGGGCTTCATGGCGGCGAGGATGCGGGGGTACATCTTCGCCTGCGCGGCGTCGGAGATGAGCAGCATCACGAGGTCGGACTTGGCGATGATGTCGAAGGTCTCGCCGAGCGTGCCGTCCTCCTCGGTGAAGCCGCACGCGCGCGCCTCCTCGTTGGACTGCGAGGAGGGGCGGAGGCCGACGCACACCTTGGTGTCCATGCCCGCCTCCCTCAGCGAGTCGCGGAAGTTCTGGCCCTGCGCGGGCGCCTGGGAGCCCCACCCGATGACGCCGATGGTGTTGATGCCCTTGAGCGCCTCGGGAAGCTTCTCGAAGAGGTGGCGGCCGCCGCGCACGATGTACTCGCCCTCGCCGGCGACGTCCACGAGCTCCTTCTCGAAAATCTTGGTGTTGATGTCGAGCTCGGGGGCGCTCGTCGCCGCCTTGGCGGCGACGACACGGCGCGCGAGCGCGACCGGCTTTTTCGCGGCGTAGGGTTTACCCGAAGCGACGGACTTGCGGGCGCCGAGCGCGCGGGCGCCGGCGACGGGCGCGGCCGCGAACGCGGTCGTGGCGGACATGGCAGACATGATGCGATGCGGCGGGGTGCGAATCGGCTGACGGGGGCGAGTCGTGCAGCGTGCAATACGGGGAAGCCGGCGGAGCCGCAAGGACGTCATCGCGAAAATCGCGAAAAGCGCCACCGCCACCGACAATCGTGGAATCCGACATCCATTTACGGGAGGCCATTGCGCGTCGAGGCGGAACGGATCGAGTTGTATGACGCCCAGTCTGTAACCTGGAAGGCCCATATCAAACGAAAAAAGTGTTCTTCGGGAAAAGCGCATGTTGGATTTCGGAGTGCAATAATCACACAGTCTTCATTCGATCGTCACAACCTGCTTACGGAACGCTCTCCCCGCACCGCCCGCATCGCCTCTTCCTCCCCTGAGACCACCACGACGGCTTTCCCGACGACGCGTCTTTGTTCGAGCGCCGCGAACGCGCGGTGCGCGCGCGCGAGCGGCGCGGTCGCGGAGACGTCAACCTTCGGAACGAGCGATCCGCGCGCCAGTAACCCCCCCACTTCGCGCGCGCATCGCGCCATCGCGCCTGGATCCTTCGCGGCGTGCGCGCCCCAGTACACGCCGTGCACGGTGATGTTCTTCACGAGCGCGACGTTCAAAGGCAACGCCGGAATCGCACCGGAGGCGAACCCGATCACGAGCGCCTGGCCGCCCCACCGGATCGAGGACAGCCCTCTGTGAAACGCCGCGCCGCCCACGGGGTCGAACAACACGTCGGCGAGATTTCCCTCCCCGAACGCGGCGCGCGTCGCCGACGGGAGCGACTCGAACGTCTCCTTTTTCTCCTTCTTTTTTTGTGTGGACGCGTGGCGAGGCGCGGACGTGCCGTTTGTTTCGTGTCTGACGACGTGCTTCGTGTCTGACGACGCGTGCAGCGCGTCGCTGTCGAGGCACGCGTCGGCGCCGGCGGCGCGGCACGCCTCGACTTTCGCCGCGCCGCGAGCGACGGCGACCACGACGGCGCCGAGCGCCTTCGCGATCTGCACGGCGGCGAGGCCGACGCCCCCGCCCGCGCCGAGCACCAGCACGCGCGTCCCCGGCCCGACGCGCGCGCGCTGCGCCAGCGCCATGTACGCCGTGCCGTACGCGATGGGGAACGACGACGCGGCGGCTGGGGAAATCCCCGCGGGGACGACGAACGCGGACGCGCTCGCGTCGGGCACGACCAGCTCCTCCGCCATGGCGCCGCCCCCGACGACCGCCCCGGCGACCACCTGCCCGACCCGGAACGGCCCGCCCTTCTGGAGCTCGGCCCCGAGCTCGAGAACGGCCCCGCAGAACTCGCCGCCGGGCGTGAACGGCAGCGCGGGCTTCTCCTGGTACAGGTTGCGCACGAGCAGGCAGTCCGCGAAGTTGAGCGAGGCGCAGATGATGCGAACCCGGATGCCCCGCGGGGGGACGCGTCCCGGGGGGGGGACGTCCTCCACGCCAAGCACGCCGCCCTCGGCGCGCGACTTCGTCGGGTCGCCCCACTCGCGGCACACCAGCGCGCGCATGCCTCCCGCTCGCCTAGCTCTGAGCAGCGGGGCGGGGTCGTTGTGGTATTTTTAACAGCGCGGTCGGATGAACAATCGAAACGTCGTCGCCACCCTTGGACGGGAAAAAATCTTTCCTCCAGTGATGATGAGGAGGTGGCGCGTTCGACACCGCCTCGCCCGACCCCCGCCGCTTCGTTCGGCAGACGCACGGCGCGCACCCGGCGTTCGCGGTGCTGCGTGCGCGATGCCCTCGCTCGCCGCGTCCGTGGAGAAGGCCGTGGGCGTGGACGACGACGACCCCGGCGAGCTCCTCGCGGTGTACGAGTGCATCTACGCCGGGAAACCGCTTCCCGCGAAACCGAGCGATGCGGAGAACGTCGACGCGGAGGCGCGGGCGATCGTCAGCGGTCTGTTCGGGGGGGAGGACAAGGAGAACGTCGGCGAGGATGCCGAAACTACGCGCGGGAAGCCCGCCGCGACCGCGAAGACGAACGCCGCGCGCGTCTCCGCCGTCGTTCCCTCCGCGCCCGAGGGCGAGAACACCGTCTTCCATCCTCCGCACGTCGGTCGGCTCAAGGTGCACGCGGACGCGCTGCACTTCGAGGCGGACATGTTCGGGCTCGACCTCACCTCGCTGAAGCTGATGCGGTGGCAGATCAAGCGCGCGGACGCCGCGCCCGCGCGGTACACCGTGACCGTCGTGGACTGGCACGGCGTGCCCCACGACTTCCAGCTGCACAAGCAGGCGGCCGAGCTCCACGATCTGATGGTCCGCGCGTGGCGCTTGGAACGCGCCGCCGAGGACGGCGAGCCGCCGCTCGATTCGAAGACGAACGCGAAGACGAGTTCCGCGCGTAACCCGCTGTGCCAGGACCCGGCGGACCCCGCGAGCAAGATCGGGCGCGAGGCGCTCGAGGCGCGCGAACGGCTCAGGGCGAGGCTGGCGGCGCGGCGGAGCGGTCTTCGCGGAAGAGCGGCTTCGTTCGCGTACCCGTACGTACGAGAGAGTCTTCGTCTGTACAAAGCGGCGGCGAAGACGTACAAAGGCACCGTGGACTTTTTGTTCCCGCCGCCGCCGCCGCCGCCTCCGTTCCTCCCCACGACGGACGTGCGCGCTCGGACGAACTCGTGTTTGTTCGTGCGCGTCGAGAAGGGCGAGTCGCTGTTGGCGATGGACGCCGGCGGCGTCTCGGACCCGTTCGCGACGGCGCGGTGGGGCGCGCTCGAGTGCACGACGGAGATCGCGTACGAGACGGTGGACCCGGTGTGGGACGAGACGTTCGTGTTCGAGCTGGGCGCGACCGGCGAGGTGGTGGACGAGGACCTGACGCTCTGCCTGTACGACTACGACCTGGCCCTGAACGACTTCCTCGGGTTCGTGCGCGTCGACTTGCGGGGCAAGAAGGTGGCCGACGCCAAGGACTGGAGCCGGGAGGGCAAGTGGTACTCCGTGGAGGCGCTCCCCGAGGGGTACGGCGAGGGCGGCGAGGGCGGCGGCGGGTTCGACTGGGGGCGGGTCAAGGACCAGCTCATGTTCTGGGAGGGCAAGCGCGAGTACACGGGGCGCGTCAAGATCGCCGCGTGGGTGGGCGCGCGCAACGACGAAACGATGCGCGTGGCGTCTCGCCCCACGCCGTGGCGCCCCACGGAACGCAGTCGCGAAGACGCCACGTTCTACGTCGAGCCTTTGACCGCAGCGCTGCACGTGCACGTGAGCCAGGGGCGGGACATCCTGGCGATGGACGGCAGCAAAGACGACCCCGGCGGTTTGAGCGATCCGTACTGCGAGGTTGTGTTGGAGCACGAGAAGACGCAGAAGCTCGAGACGGAGCAGACGCACTACATCGACGACGTGGACGCGCCCGAGTGGGACCGCAAGTTCTCGTTCGTCATCTCGCGGCCGTACACGCAGAACACGCTTTGGTTCAAGGTGTACGACTACGACGGCGGGTTCGACCAGTTCATCGGGCAGGTCAAGTTAAAGTGCGAGGACCTGGAGATCCACCGAGGTTTGGTGAAGCCCCCGGCGGCGAAGTGGTACACGTTGTACGACGCCGCCGAGAAGAACACAAACGCCGAGGGCGAGCCGTACGGTGAGATTCTTCTCGCCGCGTACATCGACGAGGAGTACCTGGAGCACATGCACAACCAGCCCGAGAGCCCGTTGCGTTTAGGACACTTAGAAGTGGATATCTTCCGCGTCTGGGACGTTCCCGAGCCGAGTTCGAGCGACGTGTTCGTGGTGGCGAAGTACGGCCCGTGGTGGGCGCGCCTGCCGACGCGCGCCGAGGCGGCGGGCCCGGAGCGCGAGGCGCGCTACGACGCGCGCCTGCGTTTCCCGGCGCTCGACCTGCAGGTGCCCGTGATCGTCGCGGCGTTCGCGGGCGAGGGCGAGACCCCCCGTTTGCTGGGGAAGATCAAAGTGCCGCTCGCCGCGCTGGAGACGAACCAGCGGTACTTCAAGGTGGTGGACCTCGGATCGGTGGACGCCGCCGGCGCCATCGCGGCGGGGGGCAAACTGGACGTCGCGCTCACGTACGGACGCGACGTCGACGACGCCGATTCGAGTTTTGACCTGCTCAAGCAGTACCTGCGGCCGACGTGTTCGGACAAGTGGTACCTCAACCCCATTCCCGAGCTGGAGCAGGAGAAGGTGGCGAAGCGGCACAAAGAGCTGGTCATTCACGCGTTGTGCGTCGCGGCGACGCCGCCGGTGCGCGACGCCGTGGCGAGGGAGATGCTCGACTTTTCCCGGCACGAGTTCAACGCCCGCGTGATCCAAACCTCCATCGCGCGTCTGCAGTGCGTCGTCGGAGAGGGGCTGGAGATTCTCAACGCGATTCATGACGTGTTTTCATGGCGCAACCCGTACGTAACGGCGTTCACGCAGATCGTGTTGT
>Ga0181558_10006554_pt1 | contig 10098 bp, 5 predicted proteins | sample 011ome_22_FD_133754 | JGI IMG/M metagenome (GOLD analysis project Ga0181558, IMG submission 133754) | Coastal salt marsh microbial communities from the Groves Creek Marsh, Skidaway Island, Georgia - 011507BT metaG (megahit assembly) | ecosystem: Environmental > Aquatic > Marine > Intertidal zone... | reverse complement strand
CTCTGTGTGCCGTCACCGCTAAAAACGGCGACGCCCAATCCGCCATGCTCGCCTCATGGGTTTCCCAAGCTTCTTTCAACCCTCCGTCGCTGACAGTGGCGGTTGCGAAAGACCGCGCGGTGGAATCCTTCATGCTCCCAGGCGGCAACTTTAATCTCAACATCCTCAAACTCGGCAACGAGAAAGAAACCATGAAAGCGTTGTTAAAAGGTTTCGCCCCCGGCGAAGACCGATTCGGTGACATGAAAGTTTCCTACAGCGAAAATAACGAGTGTGCCATCGTGACCGACGCTTTAGCCTATTGCGAGTGCGCCGTGAAGAGCCGCATGGAGTGCGGCGACCATTGGGTCGTCTTGGCCGAAGTCACCGGCGGCAAATTGTTGGACGAGGAAGGTAAATCAGCCATGCACCACAGAAAAACCGGGAAGAGTTACTAAACGCTTCGCATTTTACACACTCTGTTTAATATTAAGAACGAACATTTACGATTTACACGTCCGCGCAAAGAAGCCAAGGAGGCGAAAAGCTCTCTGTATTTTTAACTCTTCTCCTTTTTTCCTTCAAAGACGGTCGCCAATAAAATTTTCCATTTCTCACGCTTTAAAGAGAGGGAGAGAGAGAGAGCGTGATACCTAAAGGAAAAAGGACGCGCGCGAGAGAGGTCTCCAAAAATGGGTTTAGGTGCTCTTTGGAGGGACTTTAAGGATGACTTGTTGACGTACAGAACCGTGAAGGTACGCTTTTTTTTGTTTTGGATTTCCCCGAGCGGGCGCGAGAGTGAAAAGATTCCGCGGGCTCTTTTCCCCGCGAATTTGGGATTTGCTTACCCGTCGTGAGTGGCGACAATTTTGGAGTATACACCAACGTCTACTCCGACAGAGACAACGATATCGTGCTGTTCGAACTCTCTATCGTTTTCTCTGCGCGCATTGCGCTCGAGTGCGCGCCGATGTTTTCTTTTTGCTCTCTCTTTTACTCTCTTTTGTCTCGAAAAGTCACTTACCAAAATTCTCTCTCTCTCTCTCTCTCTCAAAACCGCGCGCTCGAAATCACATACCAACAGCTGGTGAAAACGAAGAACCCGCTTCTCGTGACGACTGATTTAACGTTTAAAATCCTCATCGCGCTGTTTGCGGTCGTTTCTATGATTATCATGAAGAATTACAATAAATTCAGCACGCCGAACTTGTACGCCAAGTCGCAGTTTGAGGTCCCGCACATCATCGTTCCGAGGTACTTGTTGAGCGAAGATGGGAGCGCGTCGGTACAATCGAGCTTTCTAGGGGATACGAAACCAATTATCGAAGCACATGTACAGAACGCTACGTATTGCAATGATCCGAGCTATATTAACTGGCGATCGCCTACGTACGATGGTACGTATGAGACCGTGCATTACAGCACGGACGAGGCAGCGTGCGCAGCGTCGGCGGAATGTACGACGCCAATCGAGTGCATTACCGGCGGAATGACGATTGGAGAGATGGTGAAATTAACTCCGAGTGGTTTGTGGGTGAAGACATTTTTGCAGGAGTGGACGTTTAGCAGACAATGCGATGGGTGCGGAGGGCCGGACGGGTATTCGCCGCCGCCACCGAATTCTCCGTCGCCACCCCCCACACCAAGTCCACCGCCTTCTCCACCTTCGGAAGGTGTTCCGAGTCCTCCTCCATCACCACCGCCTGCGGAACCGAGTCCACCACCGTTCCCAAGTCCACCGCCGACTTCCATGTGTGCAGATCATTTTGCTTTTCCAGATAACTGCGCGTACTCATTGATGGGCGTGAGGAGAGGCTTTACGATTGCGCCGGAGAACATCTTTTTACCGTTAGAACTTTGGTACCAAGACAGTTTAGGGAACTTCAACCAGCCGGCTAAAGTATTTTTCAACGACGTCGAATACGATGGGACCGCTGGAGCGTTGCAAGGGATTACGTTGAAAGATTTATTAGAGGCTGCGGGTGTTGATTTGGACAATTACAACGATTACTTGTGCGTGGTTGGTGAAGATGAGGCAAACGGCGGGTGTGCGCAAGGCTCGACGACTGGTTTGACGTTTCGAATGACTGGTATTAAGTTATTAGTGACGGTGAAATGGCAATCGGTGCATTATTTAGAGCCGCTGAATAACGATGTTTGGGCTACGTTGAGCGTCACGTTTATTCCTTCCAAGCAAATGCACAGTATCGGAACCGACGCGAATTACATGGATGGTGGGAACCCATGGCACTCAAACGTCATGGAGCGAACGTTCAACGGAGTGGAGATTGTGTATGAATCCGGTGGAACGGTAGGTGTCTTTGATATTTTCACCTTGATGTTAGCGGTGACGAATGCGTTTGTGTTGATTGGCATGGCGACGACGATTTGCGACGCGCTTGGAACTGCCACATCTGAGCAGTTTATGGACGATAAATACGAAGACGACGGCGAGCGCGCAGGTTTAGAATACATGTTAGAAATGATCGACGATAAGCAGATGCCAGGTTTACCGTTCAAAGTGGAAGATTTGAAGTTGCGAACGGACAACGACGAACCAACCGAGACGTACGAAAGAGCGATTCAAACGTTACAGATTCAAATAGCAAACATAGAAAACAGACTGTCGGTGTTACCTGAGGACGAAGGTGAATTGAGAAATTTGAATACCGGACACGTGGATAAGATTGAATATAGGAAGATGAAATTGTCGTTGATTGAAGATCCGCAAGTAGTGGCACTGAAGAAACAGCAAGAAGCATCTTCAACGCCTCGCAGCGGCTCGGCGAAGAGGCGACTAAGCGTAACCACCGAAATACTGTTATACCCTGGCAATCAAACTATCGGTCGCGGTATGGCAGGTGTAACTGGTAAAGCAATTTCCCGCTCGCAAATAACGTTAGCTGTTATTCGCGAAAAAGTTCGCGTGAAGAGTTTACGCGACGGACCAGGCGTCTTTAGATCAGCCGTCGGTCGATGGGAATCCTTGCCTTCCGAGAAAGCCGCGGTGTTAGTACCCGGAGATAGACTCTGTTTGCGATTGCGAGAGGGTCGTCCGGGTGGTCACGAAGGTATTTTTGAGTTGCAATACCAGGAAGAGTTGGAAGAAGTGGACAAGAACAAATCGTGCACTATTTTCGGATTTGAGGTGTTCAACTCGCCTTCGGGAAAATAATCCGCTAACGCGCTCGCTGTATTCAGGCAAAGAATGTTTTAGTATTGTTGTAGTCCTATTGTTATATGTGTAGTAGTGTACCACGTACGTGAAGACGAGTTATTGTTGTTGTTTTTTAAAAGTACACGTGTTTATTGTTACAATTTTGATCTATTTCTACAATCATGTGATGTGCAGAGAAAACTAATTATCCTTTTTCATATCTAAGCGGTGCCCGGCTCATTATGCAACCGTTGCATGGACCAGTACGGGCAGGGGACTCTAAATACAAGCAGAACAAAAAGCAAACAGACATCGTCTCATCGTAAAAACAGGAGTAACTCGTGTTTATCAGAAATCGTTAGGTAAAATGTCTCTTCTCTTCTTGTGCTCACAGATGGGAGGCGAATTTCCATTCGTCGCTCATAAATGTACACTACTACAGTTATTCAAAGAGAAAGAACTCGGGAAGTCGCGGATGAGAAAAAAACTTAGTTTTCCATCTCCGCTTCTAATCTCCTCTTATCCTTCTTGGACAACTTGATGTTGCCACCGTTTCTTATAAACTCCTCCTGTTCGAGACGGGCTTGCTTCTTGGCCTCTCTCGCCTGTCTGCGTTCCTCCTTCTTTGCTTGCTTCTCGCGCTCCATCTCCGCCATGATTTCAATCTGCGTCGGCGGTCTTCTTTCCGCCTTTTTCGTCTTCCCGGACTCAAAGTCCAAGCCGTGGCCAAAGTTCAACGTCCCGTTGTCCAAGTGCATTTTCGCTTCGTACGCGTTCAACGCTTGGCCTCTGTGTAAGAGCGCGTGGAATTCTGTTGAACGAATGAATGTGGTGAAAAAATATCAGAAAGATGTCAGTAAAAAATGAAAACTCGGCACCCTTTTTTTTGTCGATAGGGGACACGTAAGCAAAACCGGAAGGAAAAAACTCTAGGTTAAGAAGATCGTATCTACCGGAACTAAAAGACGCAACCCACTCTCTTTGATTGCTCGCGGCTTTTTAAATCAATCAAACCGCACTAAAAAACGCAAACGTTCGATGAAACACTTTCCGCGTCGCGTAAAAAGAAACTTTTCCGGGAAGGTTTCCATTCGCAACCTCTCGCGCGGAGAAGAATTGTCTGAATCGCGCGATTTCGCTTTTTTTACGGAATGATGACTCAGCAAAGAGGCAAAAAGAAAAAAGAAATCGGCACGAAGTAGAAGCAGAGGAAGAATCAAAAAAACGCACTCAAGTAAGTGTCCGCATCGTCGCAGCCGTCCGCGAGCTCGTGCTTTTCGTTCAAGTCCGCCGGTAAGTTTTGGGTATGCGCAGAAGACATGATGATTTATTTAAGAAAGTTGTTTGTTTTTAAGTGAGTGGCTTTATTTTTATTCTTCGAAAGAATGAAGAAAATGTTCATCCTCGGAACGCCGAGAAAGAGCGTCCTTTTTAGGGTTTCAATACTTACTTTTCTAAACCCTAAATAAAACCCTAAATTTTGGGGGCTGACGAAGTCATCCCTCAAAAACGCTCAAAAGCAAGCGCGCAAAGACTAATCCGTGAAAGAAAAAAGGCCGCCAACGAACGACGATGGCTTCGCCGAAAAGCAGCGGCGGCGAGTAAAACACCATCATTCGGCGAGAGAGAGAGAGATTTTAGATTCGCGCGATGGCAGAAACGAAGAAGAAGGACGACGACGACGACGACGATGAAAAAGACGCGCTCTCGAAACTTCTCGGTCCAACCGTCCTGGCGAGAGAGGAGCGTCGCGTGCAGCGAGAGGTACTGCGCGACGCCATCGTCGTCGCCGCCGCTTCGGCGAGAACAACAAACGCGGGAAGTGGAGGGAACGGACGAGGAGGTGGAGGAGGAGATGGTATCGACGACGACGATGAAGAACGAGATGAAGAAGAGAACGTACCTCTGGCGATGCTGCGCTCGGAACGTATGGTCGAGAAACTCGAGCGAGACGCGCGCGACATCGACCGGGAGATTGAAGCCGTGGAGGTCGCGGCGAACGATTTATTTTCGGAAGCAGACGCGAGTGGCGGGGTTGGTGGTGGTGGGGGTGGTGTTCGAGGCGTGAAACTGAGGAAACAAGTCGCCGCGAGAGGTCTGGCCGGTTTGCGAGAGAAACGCGCGAAAGTCGAGAGAGAGTTGGAAACGGCGGTGGAAGTTTCCGAGGCGGAACGACGCGTGTTTGAGAAAGAGAAAGAGAAGAGGAAGCGAGAGGGAAAGAAGGAAAAGAAACAGACCGCGGGTGTCGTTCCGAAGAAGAAGGTGGTTCTCGTGCAGGACGATTTTGACTTTGACGCCGAGTTGGACGCCGCGCAAAAGAAGAGCACGACGGATAACTTGTTAGGCGGCGGTAGCAACGGAGAAACGGAAAGAGAACGATTGATTCGCACGGGTGCGATGACGCCGTTCGACCGATTGGACGGCTTTGATAAAGCTCGCACGGACGAAGCCGGGAAGAAATTGAAAGAAAAAACGGCGTTGTTACAAAGCGCGAAATCAAAGTTGAAGACGATCGATTTGAAAGACGCGCCGAAACAGATGGAAAAAATGCACTCGAGAGCGATCGGAGAGGCGATTTCGAGACGCGTGAAACCGACGAAGAATGGAGACAGCGCGGCAAAAAAGAAGTTGGCGTTGAAGAGGAAAATGTGGAAAGAGCAAAGTGAACAGCAAATGAACAAAAATAAGAATGGTTCCGCGGTAAAGAGGAAACGGCGATCCTCGTTTCAAGCGTACAGCTCGGACGAAGAAGAAGAAGAAGAAGAAGAAGAAGAAGATGGAGACGCCGATGAAGACGATGACGCCGATGACGCCGATGAAGACGTTGAATTTGAAGGCGGATTATCCGTCGACGGCTCGAGATTTGCAAAACTTTTGCCGCACCAGAAAACAGCCGTGAAATGGCTTTGGGAGTTGCACTGTCAAAGAGCCGGCGGGATCATCGGTGATGAGATGGGTCTCGGGAAGACGGTGCAGGTTGCCGCATTCCTCGGCGCGTTATCGAAATCGAACTTGTACCAAGCGTCCATCGTCGTTTGTCCAGCAACGATGTTACGCCAATGGCGTCGCGAATTGAAAATATGGGCGCCTGAATTGAAACCAGTCGTCTTGCACGACTCGGCCATCACGCAAGACGCTTTGAAAGTTGCCAACGGAAACAGAAAAAATGCGATGAAAAATGCCATACGGAGCGCGACGAGAGACCCGAAGGGTGTCATTATTACCACATACGAGTGTTTACGAGGCATGCGCGAAGAGTTGTTGACCGTTCGATGGGGGTACGCGGTGTTAGACGAAGGACATAAAATTCGAAACCCAGAGGCGGAAATTACCGTCGTCTCGAAGCGATTACGCACGGTACATAGAATTATCATGACTGGTGCCCCTGTGCAAAACAGGTTATCCGAGCTTTGGTCGTTGATTGATTTCGTCTACCCTGGGAAATTGGGCACTTTGCCGGTGTTTCAGGCGCAATTCGCGGTGCCCATACAAATCGGCGGGTACGTCAACGCGAGCGATCAAGCGGCAACCACGGCGTACAGATGCGCGGTGGCGTTGAAAGATTTGATTTCCCCGTACTTACTTCGACGATTAAAACAAGACTTGGATATAAACTTGCCGGATAAAACGGAACAAGTGTTGTTTTGCCCGATGACGGAAGACCAGCGCGACGCGTATAAAGGTTTCCTTTCCTCGAGGGAAGTAGAAGATATCATCGACGGTCGACGCGAAGCTTTGGGTGGTATCGACGTTTTGCGCAAGATCGTCAACCATCCGGATTTGTTGGAGCGAAACTCGCGCGCCGGCGATGCGAACTACGGCGACCCGGTGCGTTCGGGCAAGTTACAAGTGGCGCTGAAAATTTTGAGCATGTGGAAAAGCCAAGGTCATCGGTGTCTCGTGTTTTCGCAAACGCAACAGATGCTGGATATTTTAGAGCAAGCGGTAGCCAAGGAAGGGTACACGTACCGACGAATGGACGGAACCACACCTGTCGCGCACCGAATGGGTTTAGTTGATTCATTCAACGATACCGGTAACGTCGGCGAGGAGGGCATCGCCCCTGAGGACGTGCAAGAACCCGTGTTTGTATTTTTATTGACGACTAAAGTTGGTGGTTTGGGTATAAATTTAACCGGCGCGAATCGCGTCTTGTTATTTGACCCGGATTGGAACCCGTCGACGGACGCGCAAGCGCGCGAGCGAGCCTGGCGCATCGGTCAAAAGAAAGCGGTGACCATCTATCGTTTAATCACCACGGGGACGATCGAAGAGAAGGTGTACCATCGACAAATTTATAAGGAGTTTCTAACCGGTAAGGTTTTGAAGGATCCAAAACAACGACGTTTCTTCAAAGCGAGAGATATGATGGATTTGTTCGCCTACGACGATCCGGAGGAGAAGCAAAGAGGCGGTGGAGTCGCGGGAAGTGCGGCGATGGGTGGCGGCGCGGCGAACGAAACCGCCGAGCTCTTCGCCGAAGTGGAAGGGGAGATTTTAGCCGCAGATTGTAAAGATGATGACGAAGAGAGTTTAGTCACGGTTGAAGAAGATGGAACGCTCGAAAAAGGCGAGACGACAGCGGCGAACAGTGGAACCATCGTCGAAGGCGTACAAAGAGTCGAGACGAATCGATTGAACACCAATAATACTAAAGACGATAACGGTAAAGGCGATGCTGCGATTTTGAAATCGTTGTTCGACGGCGAAGGCGGGCTACACAGCGCCATGTGTCACGATAAGATTTTGTCGGCTGCAGATGGCGACAGGCGCGCGAAAATTGCTTTCGCGGATAGAATCGCGAGACAAGCGGCGGAGGCGGTGAAACGCTCAGGACGAGGAGAAATGAATGGACACTCCAACACTCGCCTTCAAGCTCCGCAGCAGCAACAGATCAACGCGACGACAATATCGACTACAATCACGCGAACCATTGCCACCAATAACATCAACACTGGCCGTTTTGGAAGCAATAACGCGGGAAGTCGTCGCTTATTCTCGCGTATTCAGCAAAGACGCGAAGAAGACGCCGCCATTATTTCCACGAATCAAGACGCCAACGCCAACGAAAATCAAGAAGAAGAAGCTCGCTTCGCGCAATCTCTTCTTAAAGACATCATACAATTTCTCAAATCCAGAGGCGGCGAAGCTCCTACCGGTTTAGTCGTCGACGCCTTCGCGGATAAAGTCACCGCCGAACGCCGCGTCATCTTTCGCAACTTGTTGAAACAATGCGCTCGATTGGAGAGGAATCCGACGACGAACGACGGGAGCAAAGGATTTTCCGCGTGGGTGCTGAAACCAGAGTACGATAAGTAAAAACTGATAATTCACGATAGCGAACGATATTAGTTCTTTTAGCAGTAGTAATAGCAGCGGAATTAGTTTTGTAAAGTGTGCGATGCGGTGATAGCGCGTTTTTTTCGTAACTGTCTCTCTGCAAATTCTTCATTCTTCCAAGAAAGAAGCCTCTTCATCCAAACAAAAACGCGCGAGTAATGAACCATGAGCAACTCCACGTTCTCGTCGAAAAACTTCCAAACTTTCCTGTGCGTCCTCGCGTTCTTCCATCTCTCTGAATTTCTCATCACGGTCGCGTATAATCGCGATCTTCTCAATCGACACTCTTGGCTTTTTAGCGTCCCGTACTGCGCGGCGATGGCTTTTGGAATGTGCGAGTATTTTTTCATCGAGTACGGCGCGATGCTCGGCGAAGAAACGATAGAAAGCGCTCATAAAATTGGCGTCGCGACGTGCGTCGTCGGTGAATTCATCCGCAAATGGGCGGAAATACACGCAAAACACAACTTCACGCACGTCATTCAAACCGAGAAGAGAGAGACGCATCGATTGGTCACGGAAGGTCCGTATAAAATTTTCCGACATCCCGGGTATTTCGGATGGTTTTTGTGGGCGCCCGGGACGCAGTTGGTGTTGGGGAACCCGATAAGTTTCGTGGTATTCGTGGCAGTCAGTTGGCGTTTTTTTCATAAGCGGATACCGGTGGAGGAGTATTTCTTAGAGCGGATGTTCGGCGAGGAAACGTACGCTAGGTATCGTTCGAAGACGAGAACGTGGATCCCGGGCATACCTTAAAAGTAGGTACGCGTTGAGAATAGTAATATAGTTCCTCTTTTGTTATCTAGATGCTACGCGCGCGCGAGTTTTGCTAAATCATGCTAGTTCTATGCTGACACCGTTGCCGTCGTAGTTGTCGTTGTCGCTACCTACGTTTCCTTTTTTGCACTTGGAGATTTTACACTTGGCGATTTTTCCTTGCACGTTTTCAAAAGCCTCGACGCCAAAGCCGGCGCAATTTTCGATTTTGACGTCCACGGAATCTATTTGAACACCGCCTCGCAACAAAATACCGTCACCTCCGCAATTCGATATCGCGACGTTTTCCATGCGCACTTTACCGCTCTTTGGCTCCTCCAACTGGTTCCCAAACGCCGACACGCCGTGGTTTTTGCACTTGTCAATCTTCACGTTTTCCGCGTCAATCGAACCGCCTTCGGTAGCTACACCGCTCCCAGTTTCCGAGGTAACCGTCGCGTTCCTTAACGTTAAACTCCCTCCTTCTCTCACAAACACTCCAAAGTTATTCGCCACCGATTTACTCGCGTGCGTAAACTTCACGTTCTCCACCCTCACGTTCGTTACGCCCGTGGCAACCTCCAACGCGCTCTCGTACGGCGTCGACGTTCTCCACTCCACGTAAACATCCTCGCTCAAACCAATCAATCGAACGTTCGGCTTATTCACAACCACTCGTTCTTTATACGTGCCGCTTTGAATCGAAATCGTCGCCCCGCCTTCTCCCGCGCTCGCTTCCAGCGCTCGCGATATCGTCGAAAACTCACCTGGATTTTGGCCCACGGTTAACGATTTCACTCCGCACGAAGAAGAAGAAGAAGAAGAAGAAGAACTCGTCTTTGACGCGTCGTCGTCGTCGTCGTCGT
>Ga0181558_10006549_pt1 | contig 10100 bp, 9 predicted proteins | sample 011ome_22_FD_133754 | JGI IMG/M metagenome (GOLD analysis project Ga0181558, IMG submission 133754) | Coastal salt marsh microbial communities from the Groves Creek Marsh, Skidaway Island, Georgia - 011507BT metaG (megahit assembly) | ecosystem: Environmental > Aquatic > Marine > Intertidal zone... | reverse complement strand
TAATGTCGAGCGTTTCGAGAGTGAGCGGCACCGCGGTGCTGAAAACGATGGACGTGACAAAATCGCTGAATAGGAAGTATAAGATAGATGAGCGGGTGAAAGAAAACTCTCGAATGGCGCTCGAGAAAGCGAAGGAGTTGGACGAGAAGTATAAGATTCGCGAAACGGCGAAAACGCAAGGTGAGAAAATAGGAAAGATGATCGAGGAGAAGTTTTTGAGCAACAAAGAGAGCGTGTCAAAGTTACCGGCCACGCCTGGAAAGCGGTAGGATAGTGTTTCGCCGTGAAAGCTCTTCGCGTCGCCGCCGCCGCCGCTGCTGCTGCTGCTGCTAGTACTGTTATTTTTTATTTCTTTTTGTGTATTTCTACTTAAAACTTTACAGCCGCGCTTCGTTGCCTCTACTAACAATTAATCTAACTCTTGTCGAACTTCGTTCTCACCCTCCTTCGATTGTAACACGTACTCTAAACATTTCAAACTCCCCTCCGTCCCAGCCTCTCGGCACAAACGAATCACTTGCTCTCTGTCCCACTTCGTCTTCGGCACCTCTCTCAACCAGCGCAAACAATCCAAGTGTCCTAGTCTCGCGGCGTATTCGCAATGTTGCGGCCAAAAATCCGTCGTTTCGCACACCTCTTTCTCTAATATCCACTCCAACGCGTCCAGTCTACCTTTAGTTAACGCCGCGCCCACTAAAACCTCCTCAAACAGACAATCGTCGTCCCATTGACATCCTCGTTGCAAGAGAAAATCGATGGCGTCCAAGTGCAAGTTTCGGCACGCTCGCGCCAGCGCTCTCGGCGACCATCTCTCCGGTTTCACGATTTCTTTCCTCTCTAAAAACTCTAAAATGTTTACTCGCCCATTCTGCGCGGCTGCGATCGACGCGAAATCGTTGATTGGACATCCTCGTTCCAACAACCACTCCAAGAGTTCAAGGTGGCCATATTCCGACGCTTTTTGCGTCGTTCGCCAATCCCACTCGCATAACTTCTTCTCTAAAACTAAATATCGAACGACATCCACGGACCCGAATCTCGCGGCAAACGTCGCGAATCGCGTGCGGTCGATCGGACACCCGTTCTCGATCGCGTATTCAATCATAGCGATCGAAGATGCAAACTCCGACGGTTTGAATTTATGACCAAGAGCAGCAGCGGCAGTTTCTTCTTCCCCGCGAGAAGTTGTCGTCGGTGCGTTTTTATCCACGAACTCTCTCACGCATCGACTCGTTCTCCGTAACAATCGCGAGGAGGTTTCGTCCAGTTTCGAGAGCACGTGTTTGTGCGTCACCTCCGGGTACGATTTGATCAGTTGTTCCAGCATTCTTCTTCTTCTTCTTCTTATGAGGAGAAATGTCGACACTTTTTTTATGCATCAACGAACACGAATGAAAACGATGATGAATTCCTCGTCGTCGGAGGAGTCAGACGACGACGACGATAACGACGACGACGATAACGACGACGACAAGAACGCTCGCTCTCCTCTGGTTGGTTTCAGAGTGGCAAACGATGACGACGACGAGAACGAAGGGAGCAGCACGAAGACGACGACGAAGAAGAAGAAACAGATTGGATTCGCTCCGGCAACGTTCGACGAGTGGAACGACAGCGCGTTGGTGAACGCGTACAACGTCGCGATTAAGAGTTACACGGACGCCGCGTCGTCGTCGAAGAAAAAGAACGAGACGACGAAGAAGAGCGGCGACGCGGCGGGAGAGTACTTGAAGGTTCCCGCGGCGGCGGCGGTGGCGCGAGAAGAAGGAGAAGGCGAAGAGAGGAAGAAGAGAGAAAAGAAGAAGAAGAAGAAGACAGTTACGGCGAACGCGGCGGAAGAGGATGATGAAGAAGAAGTAGTAGAAGAAGAACGACGATGCAGAAACGAGTACGATCACAACACCGGCTACGGTCCGAGCGCTGCTACCGGTGGTGGGCACTACCCTTCTCAGTACTACGGCGGCAACGTTCCGCGCGACGACGACGGTTGGCGCTCGCGAGAGCGATACCCTCCTCCTCCTCCTCACTATCCTCACTATCCTCCTCGTCCGCCGTCTGATTATTACGCGTACCCGCAACAACACTATTACCAGCACAATCCGTATTATCCTCCGCCCGCTCTTCCTGGACAGTACTATTCGAATCCGTACGAGTACGCAACGTACACCACGGAAGATCGAAAGGCGTCCAACAGAACGAGGAGCGGCGAGGAAAAGAAAACCAGAAACGAGGGGGACCGGAGAGGCTCAAATCCATTCCATCCTCCAGACATGCGAGATTCGGCATTACGTGCGGCTGGAAACGACGAGGAGCTCGCGAATTTACTGTTAGCGTGGTATTACGCCGGGTATTACACCGGTCAGTTTCGAAGAAACAGAGCGTCATCGAATAGAAAGTCTGGCGCAAAGGAGGAGGGTACGAGCGCTCGCACTTCTTCGAGCGAAGACGATGACGAGTCGTAGAACCACACGTAGTGTTATATTAATTATATATTAGATATTATATATTAGATAATGAATAAATGGATAATTTAGTGGTGCATCGCATCGTTAATTACTGGGCAGCAGCACCTCCATTAGCAGCCGCAGCCGCCGCAGCCTCCGCTTTCTTCGCCTTTGCCTTTTCTCTCTTCTTCGCGTTCCTCTTTTGCGACTTGGTTCTAGTGTCCTCGCCCATCTGTTGCGGCGGTCTGTTCGGGTTCGTGTCGTTGCTGCTATTTTGCTTCGGCGCTGATCTCGGTTTCGGCGCCGGAGGGGTCGGCGCAGGTGCCGCTGCCGCCGGTTTCGGCGCAGGAGCCGGGGCCGGCGCCGGTTTCGGCTTCTCCGCTTCCTTTTTCGGAGCAGGGGCTGCTTTGGCTGCCGCAGGCGGTGCAGCAGCATCAGCTGCAGGTTTTGGTTCAACTTTCTTCGGTTCCTCTTTCTTCACCGCCGGCGCTGGCGCCGCAGCCGCCGGAGCCGCCGTGACAGCGGCAGGTTTAGTGGTAGTTTCTTCTGGTTTGGAAGGTCCGCAGCCCATGAGTGATGCTAACTTTGTGAATATGGATTGATTTTCGGACGAAATCTTGCCCGGCTTTCTTCTCTCTCTCTCTCGATTTGTTAAATTGGACGATGAGCGCCGATCGAATTTCGAAGTTTATATATTATTTACCCGTACGTAAATATATAAACCAAAAGAGAAATAATCTTCTCTCCTCTGCGAGTCTTCTGTACCGCTGTCTGCGCGTGTATATCTGAGACGTGCGTGTTTTATTTTTAACCTGCGCGCGCCGCCGTATCACTCTGTAAAGGGGGTGATACTGATACCGCGTGGGAGTTTTAATGCCGTTTTTTTGAGAGAGGGTCAGGTTTTTACTAGGATTTTTACTTTTAGGATTTTTTAAGTTTTGGAACGACACCAATAAAATACGCGGGTACGTACGAACTTGTCTCTCTCTCTCTCTCTCTCTCTCTCTCTCGAATTATGGCAATTATTTCGGGTACACCATCCCTCCTTCGCGTCGCCAACCGGCTGGTAATGGACAGTTATTGTCGAGGAGGTATTTTACGCACTCGGGTTGGTTGTACACGTGCGCGTCGCGAAGAGTTCTCTTTCCCCAAGGCGCTTTGGCAACCTCGTGTAAGAATTTCAAGCAGTCCAAGTGACCACAAACGGCCGCACACGCGCACGCTTCTTTGTAATATTTTTTATATTTACGTTCCACAAGGTATTCGAGTATATGGAGATGACCATTTGAAGCCGCGCGTGTGGCAGTTAGATGGTCCCATGGCGCTTTCGCTTCTTGGTGTAAGTATTTCAGGCACTCGAGATGACCATTTTCGGCAGCATATGCACACGAAAACTCATCCATAAAACACTCATTTGCAACACAATACTTAAGCATTTCAAGATTACCTTGTTCTGCGGCTATTCTCATCGTCGCTACACCCCACTCACACTTTTTCTCTTCTCGCGCCCACTTGAGCAACTCGAGTTTATTCGTTCGAGCAACTCTCCAGCAGAAGTTATTTTTGTTCAACCGATTCTCCCAAGCAATCTCCAGCGTAGATATCGACGACATCAGACACACTTGAAACTTCCGTTTCAACTCATGTTTTCGAGACGATCTCTTTATCAAAGCTCTCGTTTCACTGTTCACTTCAAACAAAAACTTCACGTCAGTTGGATTCAGTCTCGGAAGAATATGAGTGAAACAAATATCGTCGTTGTTCACAATCACATCCCACAAATCTCTCTCCCCGATCCGTCGCTTGCGCTTCTCCGCTCGTGGCGGCATTTTTGCAACGCTCGTTCGATTGCTTTGTGCGTGTGTGTGTGTGCGCGCGCGTGCACGCCGCTGCCGAGATACGAAAAGACGTGTGAAGAAGTTTCTTCTTTTTTTTTTCGTCTCGAAGCGAAAAATAGACGTTTTTCACAAATTATAAAAATACAAAACTCAACTTGATAATGTTACAAAAACTCTACTTTCTGCTAACCAACGGCGGCGGCGATTTGAGCACGGGAGAAGAAAACGAAGGGATGATCTCGTCGTCGTCGGACTCTTCCGCGTCGAATTTATCCGCGTGGTGTTGCTTCTTTTCCGTTTGCTTCGCACCGTTCGGTTCGTCGTTGTTGAGCGTTCGCGTTTGCAACGCGACGGGCCCGGGCGGTCTCGATTCCATCATTTTGAGCAAAGCTTCTTTGGACTTCAACTCGGATTGTAATCGCACGCACGTGGCTTCGCTAATTTCCGCTCTCTCCTCCGCTTCTCTCCGTTTATTTCGCTCGATTTCTAGGCTATTTTGAAACGAACGCGCGGCGTCGGCGTTTCGCGTGAGCAGCTCTTGGATTTCGCCTCTCAGCGTTTCTACTATTCGTTCGTCGTTGTTTTCTACGTTTTTCTTCTCGTCTTCTTTTTCTTCTTCTTCGTCATCTTCGTCGTCGTTATTCACGGCTCCTAAACTCGACGAGCTCTCTTCTTTATCGTTCTTTAAAATCGTCTTCTTCTTAAGTTTCAATCCTTCCTCGTCTTCCATCTGTTGTTGCCTCTCGATGCGCAATATCTTCTCTTGCAGCGATAAGTTCGACGGCGTCATTTTCCGCTCCACTTTTCCCGACGACGACGACGGCGACGGACCATCGTTCTCGTTCGCTTCAGCGTTATTCTTTCCAGCGCTATTCTCTCTCAAAGCCTCGGAAATCTTCGCGTTCGCTCTTTGCATGAACACCTTCGCGCTCCTCTCCGCCTCTTTCAACTTTTTATTCGCCGTTTCCAACGCGTTCGTTCGTTCCAACGCTAATTTCTCCGCCTTGGCGCACCTCGCCTCTAACTCTTCCCGTTTCTCCTCGATCGAATCCACTCTCGTTCGCGCGTTCACGATGTCCAACTTCGCCTGCGATTGCACCGCTTCGAGCATGTCGTCTTTCGCCTTCAACTCTTGCTTCAACAGGTGCAGCTTTTGCTTCATTTTTTCCATTTCTTTTTCTCGTTGTTCTTCGACAACGTTATTAAAATGAGAAGAAGCCAAAGGAGGAGATCCGCTCGCGCTCAGCGAATCCGCGCGTTCCGTCACCGGGTCTTTCTCTACCATCGCGACAGGCACCCCTCCTCCAGACAAAGACTGTTGTTGCTTTCGCCCTCGCGCGTTAAACATATTATATGTCTGTCTGTGCGTGTGTGTATAAAAATTTTAATTTTGATTTCAAAAGAAGTGAAGAGAAAGTGGAAAAAAAAAGTCTAGAATTTTCTAAAACAACCGCGTTTTGTCCTATGTGCTATCGCTCGCGCTAAAACCAAACCATTTCCCCCTCCTCCTCTCGCTCGTAGAAGTGCCTCCTCCTTTTGTCTTCTTGTTATTACTTTTCATCCTGTTCTGCTCGCCGATCCTTTTCATCTCCGCGTCCGACGGCGGGTCCGGCGCCGAGGCTGGGTACACGACGTACATGCGTTTTCGTATGATGTCTTCTAAATTGGATGGATTCATCGCGAAGAATACGGTCATCGCGATCGGGATGGAGAGGTAGACGGAGAATTTGAACGCTTCCAAGGAGAAGGATTTAGCCATTGTTGTTGTTGCTGCTGCTGTTGTTGTGTGTGTGCGCGTGTGTGTGTGTGAGCGTGATGATGTATCTCCGTTTGTTTCTTCTTGCGCGTGCGCTGTGGCGTTTAGACTTTTTTGTGCGTGTCAAAACAACAGCAAATTTTTAGGGTTTTAAAAATATCATTATAGTGATTAAAAACGTCCAAAATAAGCACGTTGAACAGTAGTTCAAAAGCTTAGCGAATGGCCATGGGTTCGATCCCCATACGCGGTATCTCGTGTACAATGTTTCGTCGTAGATTCTCGCCTCGTTAGCTCAGTAGGTAGAGCGTTCGCCTTTTAAAAGAGACTCCTCGCGAGTTTTATTTTTTGTTGGATGTGGCTTTTCTCTTGCGCGTGTGGATGTGCATCACGCGCGGTGTGCTTTCTTTTCCTTCCTCTCGGGGCGGAGACGGGTGTATATTCTCAAGTATTGTATCTATCAACTTCACGACCATCGTATTACTACTACTGCTACTACTACATCTACCATTACGACATCACGAATCAACATTCATTTTCAAAACCAACTCGCAAAACTTTCTGTGCTTTCCTCGAAACTGTCTCAGCGGCATCTGGTCCAAACCGTAGCATCTGTCGTCGTCGCCGCAGTTTGCGCACGTCGAATTCCATCCGCCGTCGCCGATCCACCACGGAGAACCACACGTTAAACACGGCATTTTCGGAAAATAATGTCCCGTTCGTGTGATTTTGTTTTCGGAGGAGGTAAAAACTTTCGTTTCGCCTTGTTGTTTGGTCGGTCGCAAAAACGCTTCAGGAACGAGAACGCCAATCTTACCGCCGAAAGACTTCTCTTCTTCTACATCTACTTCGTCTTCTTTTTCTCGCGGGGTTGAAAAAGAAGAAGTGTTACTAGTTTTCATCGTAACCTTTTCTTTCTGTTGCATCAACGCGACGCAACCAGCGCCGCCTCGACCTTCGGCAATGACGCCGCAGCGCTCCATCGTATACGAAACCGACTCCCACACTTGTTGACACATCGTCATGAAAGAATCTTCCTTCGCGTCATCGTTCTCTTCAGCGACGTCGTAATCGCACAAGCAACTGTCCAGCATCTCGCGAAGTTTCTCGGCATCTTTGACGCCTTCAAAGACCAAATGGTTCCTTCGATCGCCGCACGAAAACTTCAACTTTCTTTGAAACAACGAAAGCAACGCCTGTTTCTCTTGTTCTTCATCCTTTTCATCATCTTCATAATGCTCATTAAACCACGGCTTTTCGTCCACGGCGTACACGCGAACGGGTTCCGAGCGTTTATGAAGCCACTGGAGAGGAGTCGTCAAGCGCGAGTTTACCCAAACGACGCCTTGTGAACGCAAACTGGATGCTAACAACGATTCGTTAGCGTCTTCTTCACCGTTTTCATCGTCATCATTCAAATCCTCCGTGAACGAAACGTTTCCGTACTCTTGTTTGAGCATCAAAAACAACTTTCTGGAATTGAAAGGTCGTCTCGCGAGGTACACAACCGGTGGCGGCTCCTCTTCGTAGTCCACTTCTTCGTCTATCTCTTCAACGCCTTCTTCTTGCTTTTCCTTATTCCCGAGCGTCTCTGAGTACTTCTCCGTGCACTCCACGCAAATTTGCTCAATTTGCTTGTCGTACTTGTTGTGTTCGAACGTAATTTTGGAGACGAACAACTCGGCGTAGTTATCCGCTGCTTTTTCTGTTTCTAATATCCACTCATCGACTCTGTTGCTCAAACCTTCGATTGTATTTTCGGACGAAGAGTCCCTCTCTCGCACCGCGTCGGCTACAGCTTCGCCTAACTTTGCGCCTTCACTTTTGACGAGCACAGAAACACAGTTCTCGTCGTTTTTTCTGCTATCACTACTATTCGTCTCACTAAACGAGCACTCGATGATCTCCTTCTCGCGATTGTACTCTTCGCCTCTCGCCGAAAGCACGACGAAGACTTTCACCTCTCCAATCGCTTCTTCCCGAATTTCCTGGCACGCTTTCATAAACTCTCTGCCGCTAAAGCCGCTCGCCACACCATCCGACGACGACGACGATAAATCCACTGGATTCATCAGAACAACGCTCACGACGGACTCCATCTTATCGTGCTGCATCAACGCGCGCAAAACGACCAGACTCTCTTTACTTCCAAACGCAATCGCAATCGCGCGGTCCTTCACGTTGACTCTCTTCAGAATGTTATGCAACTGTTTACTCGTCTTTTCGTCGTTCTCGTTCTTGCCTTTGATGCCGCTAAAATCAATCGCGTGCACGCAACTCGCGCACAGCGAGGAACTGAATATGTGCCTGAACAAAGGTTGAAACGTTTTCATCAGTCGCATCGTTTTTCTCTCCTCCTCGTCGTCGTCGTTCGCGCTCTCGACGGTAAACAGCGCGTTTCGGTGAAACAACAGAATCAACTCCGACGGCGCGAACTGTTTTTTGTATCTTCGGCCGCGAGATACGGCGTGGATTAAAATAGGCTCTCTGTCTCTCGAATCCAGAGAAGAAGAAGAGAAACCGCGTCTCTCTTTATATTTTCGACTCATGATTGATGAGTTTGTGATTGATGACGACGATGCAAACGATGATGCCAGCGCGCGCGCGCGTTTGGTGTTTTTTGTCTTCATTGAGAGAAAAAAATGTTTAGGGTTTATGTATGTAACACCAAACAAATTTTAATTACTTTTGCCGAAAGAAGGAGCGAACAAAGCCGCACAACAGAGAGAGACACAGAGAGAGAGAGAGAGATACGTTCGAGCGCACGAATCAGAGACGTTTTTTTCTTGGATACGAAAGAAGTTGCAGACGCATAAGCGCGCGCATCGACGCTCTGATTTCAAAAAGAGGACACACCCGAGAATTTTTTATTTGGCTTTTGGATTTTTCTCTCGTATCATCGTCTCCTTTGCTGCGAAGAACACGCATAAATGATACCGCCGTCATCGTCGTCAACGCCGGTCGACGACGTCGAGAGCTCCTTCGCGCGACGGCCGACGATGGGCAACGAAAATGACGACGAAACCGCGTCCACGACGTCGAGTTACTCGACGGCTTCAAACAACAACAACATCAGCAATCCAGAACAAGAAATCTATCGAATCTTGGCCAACAGAAGAAACTATTACAAGGTGTTGAATCTCACGCCGCAGACGACGACGAACGCGAGCGTGAAGAAATCGTACCACAGAATCGCGCGAGCGATACATCCAGATAAATGCAAACATCCAGACGCGTCGGCGGCGATGAGCGTAGTGACTTCGGCGAATAGCACGCTGACGACGCCAAAGTTAAAACAGAGCTACGACTTGTATTACAACACGCAAGACGTCTCCGAAAACGCAAAATCGGGGTCAAACTTTGACGAGTGGCATTCAAAATCTGGAGCAGCCGTCGCTGGTTTACCTCTGTGGTTAGTCAAGGCGTTATCGACGCCAGTTTTAGGCGCTTTCGTGATGCTTCTAATGATTTTATTCGGCTTAGTCTTTGGCGCGGTGTTAATCGTCCTCTTCCTGGCGTACATGTGCGTCCACATGGTCTTCTGGGTCCTCTGCTGCTGCGGCTGCGGCGGCCACTGCTGGCCGAGATACGGCGAAGGCGCTCGCATACACGAAATCCGCCAGCGTCGCTTCTTCGCCATGCTCCGAGATTACGAAGAGGCGCAAATGTTCGCCGCGCAGCGAGGCGACCCGGACCCGGATCCAGGCGCTTTTTTCCAGCGGTGGAACGCGTTGCACCCGGAAGACTTATCCTTCCCAGATGGGTACGATCGAGAGTTTACCAAAGGAGGAGGAGGAGGTTACGGTGCCACCGACGACGCGCATTACGGGTCGTACGTGTAGAAGAGAGAGAGAGAGTTTAGTTTTGTAGTCGTATTTGTGCGTTTTGCCTCTTTTTTAGATTTCAAAAAACGTCGCGAGCTGTTTTTTTCCTATTATCCATCGCCACAAAAAGAAAGACCACGCGACGAACCGCGCGCGATAACGAGATGGCGACGACGACGACGACGACGCGAGGAAGAAGAAGAAGAAGAGAGAAGTCGATTTGTCGTCGCATTCTCCT
>Ga0181558_10006547_pt1 | contig 10100 bp, 8 predicted proteins | sample 011ome_22_FD_133754 | JGI IMG/M metagenome (GOLD analysis project Ga0181558, IMG submission 133754) | Coastal salt marsh microbial communities from the Groves Creek Marsh, Skidaway Island, Georgia - 011507BT metaG (megahit assembly) | ecosystem: Environmental > Aquatic > Marine > Intertidal zone... | reverse complement strand
GCTCAGAAGGCGAAGGCTGATGCCGCCGCGAAGGCTGAGCGCGAGGCTGCGGCGGCTCAGAAGGCGAAGGCTGATGCCGCCGCGAAGGCTGCGCGCGACGCCGCGTCCGCGGAGAAGGCGAAGGCGGCGGCGGAGGCCAAGGCGGCGCGCGAGAAGGCTTCCGAGTCCAAAAGCCTTGAGGAGGCGAAGCGCGCGCGCGCCGAGAAGGCTGCGGCCGAGAAGGATGCCGACACGAGGGCTCGCGCCGAGCGCGATGCGAAGCGCGAGGCTGACCGCGTGAAGGCGATTGAGGCGCGCGCTGCGGAGCAGGCGAAGGACGCCGAGCGCGTCGCTGCCATCGCGGAGAAGAAAGCCGCGCTCGTGGCGAGCGAGAAGGCGAAGGCGGCTGAGATCGAAGCCGCGCGTCTCGCCGCGCTCGACGCGAAGCGCGCCGCCGCGGAAGCCGCGAAAGTGGCCAAGGCGCGCGACCTCGCCGCCGAGTCCGACGCGCGCGTCGCCGCGCTGCTCGCGCGCGCCGAGGCGAACCAGGCTGGCGCGCAAAGCGCCGCCCAGGACGTCGACTTCAGCGACGTCGGCAGGCAGTTCCGCGAGTACGCCGAGCTCGGCGAGTACTCGGCCGAGGCCAAGGCGGCGAAGGCCGCCGCCGAGGCGGCGGAGGCGGCGGAGCGCGCCGCCGCTGAGGCGGCGGCGCAGGCCGAGGCCGAGGCGGAGGCGGCGCGCGCCGCCGCGCCCGAGGCGGAGAAGGCTGCCGCGAAGGCGGAGAAGGCGGCGGCGGCTGCGCGGGCGGCGGAGGCGCGGGCCGCCGCGAAGGCGGCGCGGGATGCCGAGAATGCGACGGCGGCGGCGGCGAAGGCGGCGGCGAAGGCGTCCGCCGAGGCGAACGCGCCTTCCGACGCCGAGAAGGCGGCGAAGGCTGCCGCGACGAAGCGGGCGAACGAGGCCAAGGCTGAGCAGGCTGCCGCGGCGAAGCGGGCGAACGAGGCCAAGGTGGAGGCTGAGCTCGCCGCCAAGAAGCGCGCCGCGCAGGCGGACGCCACCGCGCGCGCCGAGGAGAAGGCGGCCAAGGAGGCGGCTCGCGAGGCCGAAAAGGCGCGCGCGGCGGCGGACGCCAAGGCCAAGTCCGAGGCGATCCGCGAGGCGGAGAAGGCAAAGGCCGAGGCCGCCAAGGCTGAGGCCGAGGCGAAGGCGCGGGACGCGCGCGAGAAGGCCGCCGCGGATGCCGCCGAGGCGAAGCGCGTCGCCGCGGAAAACCTCGCGGCGTCGCGCGCCAAGCTCGCCGCCGACGCCGCCGCCGCCAAGGCGAAACAGGAAGCCGCCGCCGAGGCGGCGCGCGCCAAGGTGGCCGCGGAGGAGGCGCTCATCCCCGCGATCCCCGTGCGCCCGCCTGCGCCCGCGCCCGCGCAGACCGTGCCCGCGGCGGCGTCGAGGCCGGCGCCGCCCGTGGCGGCGGCGCCCACCGCCAAGCCGGCGCCGAAACCCGAGCCCGCGAAGAAGGCGCCGAAGAAGGCGGCGGCGGCGGCGGCGGAGGAGGACGACCTCGAGACGTTCCTCGCGCTGCCGACGCTGATCCTGTTCTGGGTCGTCACGTACGCCGTGCTCAACGAGGAAGAGGAGGATTAAGCCGTATTATTGGTCGTGCGCGTGTCGTTATATATCACGCATACTCGTCGTCCCGACGCGTCGAAGAGGAGTCAGTCGTCACGTCCCCGGGCGAAAGACGCGTCAAAATTTCGCGAAGTCGCGAAACGTCTCCCAAAAAATTCCCTCGTATGGCTTTTCAGTCACCAGGCGGTGTTACTTTTGTGTACTTCGTACAACTACTCGCTTTTCGCTTGTTGGTTTGGCCGCGCCACGAATGTCGCGCACACACGACGGCGCGCACATCCACCTTCGGGGCCTCTGCGCGAGCCCAGAGGCGTGGCGAACCGTCACCCGCGCGCCATCACACGAGCGGCGCGGCTCCACCGCGGCGCGTCTTCTTCGAGCTCGCGGGGGCGCGCGCGACCACACTCGCGCGCGCGCGCGCGGTTGTTTTCCCGGCCGCGGCCGAGTCTCGTTTCCGCGCGCGGACGTCGGGCGGTCGCGCGGCTGCACGGCCACCATGCCTTCCCTCATGGAGCGCTTCAAGGAGAGCATCTCGGACGCGGTGGCGTACAAGACCGTGAAGCTGGTCAAGACGTACGACAAGACGCTCATCCTGATGCACCTGTTCTTCATGTCGTGCATCACCATCTTCACCTTCTTCTCCATGATCGTGTCGCACAACTACATGAAGTTCGAGGTGCCGACGACGGTGATCACGACCAAGATGGAGTCGTCGGACTACGCTGCCGCGGCCGGGGGCTCGTTCGCGGACCTGGGGTACTGCGCCGACACCGTCGGAGGCAACGAGTTCGTGGACATAGTCACCTGGGGCGGGCAGACCTTCGCGGATCCGCAGTGCGTGGACCACTTGGTGGCGCCCGAGTTCACGCGCGTGGGCGTCCCCGACGTCTGGATCAACACGCACTACCGGCAGACCGCGGTGACGCGAACGTGCGCGAACGCGAACAACGCGTCGTTCACGCCTGGAAGCGACTGCGTGTTGACGGAAACCGCCCACGTCGACGCGTTCATCGCGAGGCCGGAACTGCTCAAGCTGGTGTTTTACGTCACCGTCGAGACGACGTTCGGGATGCGCGCCGCGCCGGATGAGCTCGTGGTGAACTTCCCGAGCGGACGCACGACGACGCTCAAGCCCGCGAGCGAGGGGTCCGCGCTGGAGCTGACGTACGGGGAGATTCTTGAGCTCGCGGGGATCGAGCTCAACGCCACGTCGCCCAGCGCGACCGGCGCCGGGGCTGTGTACCTGGAGAAGCGCGCGCCGTACCGGCTGATGGGCAGCAAGCTCCGGCTCGTGTTCACCTCCACCAACGTGAACCCTGACCCGTGGTACCCCTTCGACACGACGCTGCGCACGACGGTGACGGTGATGCACGACCAGACCGCCGAGCGCATGGGCATGGGCACGGAGGTTATCTACACCGGGTCCGCTGCGGGTGCGCCGGGCGCCACTCTGCACACGCACGACGAATCCTTCGTCACGCGCGACTGGGCGGGGACGTACGTCGAGTACCAGAGCGAGGGCGACGTGGGCGAGGTGGATTTGCTCACCACGATCAACGCGGTGACGAACGCGTTCGTGCTGATCGGCATGGCCACCTTCGTGGTGGACTTCATCGGCCAGCTCATCTCTTCATCCTTCTACGACGACAAGTACGAAGACGACGGCGAGCGGCTCATCCTGGAGGACATCGCCGAGCACCTCGAGAACCCCTCGCACCCGGCGGTTCCGTTTGACCCCAAAAACTTGAGGCTCGTGAACGACGAAGACCAACCGGGGATGTCCTACGAGAACGCCATCTACGATTTGCAAAGCGAGCTGGCTGACGTCCGGGACCAGCTCTCGCTGATTCCCGAGGAAGAAGCCGACTTCGTGGAGGGGTCCGCGCCCGGGCGGCTCCCCGACCACGGCTTCCCCGGGTTGCAGCTCGTCGAAGAGTTCTCCGACCAATACGTCATCGCGTTCAAAGAAGCCAACGCGGGGGCGGAGCCGCCGCCGGCGATCGTGCCGCTGCACCCGGGCGCGCAGATGCTCGGGCGCGGATGCGGGAACGTCCTGTCCAAAGCCGTGAGCAGGCAGCAGTTCACCATGACCGTCGTCCGGGACAAGGTGCGCATGAAGGCGCTGAGGGAAGGGCCGGGGTACATGCGCGAGAACGCGCGCGACGGCAGCGGGAGGTTCGACGCGCTCAAGGCGACCAAGTCGGTGGTGCTCACCGTGGGCGACCGCGTGTGTTTCCGCCTGCGCGAGGGCAAGCTGGGCGGGCACCTGGGCATCTACCGGATAGACACGGAGGCGCCACCGGTGAAGAGCTTCTTCAGCTTCCTTGGGTGTTGACAGGTGGTGGTGGGGTAGAGACGAATTGGCATATAGCACACCTTAGAAAACGGACGGAGAGGAGCGCGTTTCGCCGCGTCGCGCGGCCGCCCGCGCGACGCGCCCTAAAAAATTTCGCGGTGAACAAAGACAAACGATGGACACTTGTCGCGGCACACGCCTCCGACACCCGCACGATGGCTTTCGCCCTCCGCGCCGTGAACTCCATCGCCACCGCCGCGCCCCTGCGCTCGGTGGCGCGCCGCTCCGCGCGCGCGCCCGCCGCGCGCGTCGCCGTGCGCGCGATGGCCGACGAGGCCCCCGAGGCCCCCGAGGGCGTCGAGCAGCTCATCGACGCGCGCGTCGGCAAGGTGATCAAGGCGTACAAGCACCCGGAGGCGGACAAGCTGTACGTGGAGGAGGTGGATGTCGGCGAGGCTGAGCCCCGCCAGATCTGCTCCGGACTCGTGCCGTACATGAACGCCGAGGTACGCGCCGCGCATTCCGCGCCGGACCCGCGCGTCGCCCGTGTCGCGCCGCGACACCCCCGCCCATCGCGTCTTATCGCGACGGTTCACACCGAATATCATCCACACCGAAGCCCTGAAACCTGCAAACACCACCGCCGCGAAACGCACGCGCCTGACGTTTTCTCCCGCTCGCTTTTTTCTCGCCTCGCAGGACATCGAGGGCCAGCTCGTGGTGGTCCTCGCGAACCTCAAGTCGCGCAACATGGCCGGCGTCGCGTCGCACGGCATGCTCCTGTGCGCGTCGGACGACTCGCACGAGAAGGTGGAGCTCCTGGTGTGCCCCGAGGGCGCCGTGCCCGGCGAGCGCATCAAGTTCGGCGCCTGGGACGCGGAGCAGGCGGACGCGCACACGGAGAACCAGATGAAGAAGAAGAAGACCTGGGAGAAGGTGGCGCCCGGCCTGCGCACCACCGACGGGTGCGTCGCCGCGTACAAGGATCTGGAGATGGTTACCTCCGCGGGCGCCATCACCTGCAAGTCCATCGCGGGCGGGACCATCGGGTAGGCGGAACGGGATCAGTTGTGATGCGTCACATTATTATCTCAAACGTCAGGTCGTCAGCACGAACGTCGCGATGCCACACGAAACCGAGGCGAAAAACTCGACACTCGCCCGTTGACGTTCACTTCGCGCGCGCGCGGGTCCGCGCGTGCCATGGGTTTCGCGGTGGAAGAGCCTCTGCAGCCCTTCATGGGGCGCAAAGAGAGGCGCCGCTCGAGCGCGGGGAAGCTGTTCCTCGGAGGTACGACCCACCCGCACCGCGCGCTCGGCACCGTCGCGTTCGGCACACGAGGACCGGACATCTGACGCCCGTCTGACGCCATCGCCTCGCGCCCGGTCCCGCGTCTCTCCCGCCTCACGCCTCCCTCGACGCCAGACCACTGCGACTTGCGTTCGTCCCCCGAGGTGGTGAAGCTCCTCGCGAAGCACGGCGAGCCCCCCTTGGTGCTCTTCTCCGAGGAGGTGCTGAAGATCAACAGGCGAGGCGAGGCGGTGCCTCGCGTCCTGCTCGTCGCCGCCAACGCGGTGTACCTGCTGGACGCCGAGACGAGGCGCGCGCGGCGCAGGATGGCGACGCGCGCGCTTTCGTGCGTGCGCATGTCCGAGTTCGCCGATAACTTCCTCGCGCTGGTGTGCCCGGACGAGTACGACGTGCTGCTGGTGTGCGCGCGGAAAATAGAGGCTGTGATGGCGATGCGCGACGCATACGCCACGGCGACGGCGAAGCCTCCCGCGAAAGCCGACCCCGCCGGCGAGCTTCGCGGCGGTCGCGGCGGCGCGCGGCGCGACTTGCCCGTGGAGATTGGCGAGTCGTTCGTGTACGCGGCGGGCGCGGACCTGACCAAGCGCGTGACGTTCGTGCGGCTGGAGAACGGGGAAGTGGACACCACGATACGCGACATACGCGACGACAGGGAAGACAGGGAAGCGGGTACCGCGTAGGTCACCGTAGGTCGTACGCGAGTACGAGTAGGGGTCAGTCGCGCGACGCGCGCGAAGGCTGTTTTTGTTTTTGACACTTAGAACGAGCGCGCGCCGCGTCGCGTCGCCTCCGCGTCCGACGCGCGAGCGAGGCGTCTCTTTTCTGTGACTGCGCCTTCTGAGGGACGACGCGCGTGTGTCACGCGCGGCGACGTTTCGCATCGCGTGTCTCGCCGAATCATCACCCCGGACCGACTTTGGGAATGTCGTGGTGCTCGCTGAGCTTGGAGAGGTACTCGTTGAAGTCCTTCACCTTGTCGCGGTGCGACTTGCTCGCCATGGAGCGAATCAGCTTTTCCTGGGTCTTCGCAGCCTGCTCGTCGAACCGCCGCTCCGCCGCCGTTCGCGTGTCCGTCGCGGGCGGAGGGACGGACCCGCCCTCGGCGACCGCGGCGTCCAGCGCCTCGGCGTCTCTCTCTTTCTGCGGAGGTGGCGGACGAGGGAAGGCCGAAGTCAGACCTAGTTCGCGCGAATGCGCGGTGGAACGCGGAAAGTGCGTCGTCGCGCGTCGTCACCGTGCGTCTCCACGTACTTCCTTGTGCTTATCTTTCTTCTTCTTCTTCTTCTTCACGCCCCCAGCGGCGGAAACCCCACCCTTGAGCTTCAACCCGCCCTTCACCACGTGCTGGTACGACTCGCTCATCTCGCGGGCGACAGAGTGCGCGCTCGTGTCCGTAGTCGGGGAAACGTCGATCGATCAGTGGATTTTGAACGACGTTTGGTTTCAAAGTTCAACCTCCGACCGCTTTCGCGCAAAACCGTCGTCCGGGAACAATGCTGTCTGACACCCTCTTCGCCAGACATCGTTTTGCCGCGTTTGATCGACTGTGACGCGGCGGTTCGTACGCGCGCGCGCCACAGCGAGGCGACGCGAACGCATCACTTCGCGCCGCGAAACATTTCTCGGACGTGTCGACGCGACGTCGCACGCGTTTCCGTCCCCCGATCGTCGTCGCGAGGGTCTCGGTGAGGGCGCGCACGGCACGCTCCGCTGAAGCGAGAGAGTGGATTCCCGCAACGACTACGAGTTTCCCGGCTCTACAAGAGCTCCGGTGACCGACTCGTCGATCGACTCGCGAGCAGTCGCGCGAGAGGCACGATGTCGAGCGGTTTAGAGCTCCGCGTGGGTAACAAGTACCGCCTCGGTCGTAAGATCGGGAGCGGCTCGTTCGGCGACATCTACCTGGGTACGTCCGCGGAACGCATTCCCAGATTGGGCACTCTGCGCGTCCTCGGACGATGCGTTCTACGCGCGGGGGGAAATTCCCCCAGCCTTCCGCCCGCGCCCCTGGCGGACCCGCACTCGCGGACCGTGGACTCACCGACGTCGTTCCTTCCTCTCCCCTTCCTGCAGGCACGCACATTCAGACCGGCGAGGAAGTTGGCATCAAGCTGGTGCGTGCCGCGCGCACGCGTCCCCCCGAGGAAACCCTAGGGGCTGCAGTCAGCTTGCGCGAGTTTTTTTTTTCTCGCCGAGAATCCGCGACGCGATCGCGCGCGCGGCGCGGCGCGACGGCGACCGCCGCGACACTCGCCTCTTCACCCCGACGAACGACCGATCGTCATCGGCGGTACCCGCCGGACGCGGTCGATGACGCGCTGACCACCCGATCGTCGCGTCTTCGGCTCTCCGTCTCCGTCCTCAATGCCGAATTTGCAGGAATCCGTCAAGACGAAACACCCGCAGCTGTTGTACGAGTCGAAGCTGTACAAGATCCTGCAGGGCGGCACGGGCATCCCCAACGTCCGGTGGTTCGGCGTCGAGGGCGACTATAACATCATGGTGCTCGATCTGCTCGGTCCGTCTCTGGAGGACCTGTTCAACTTTTGCAACCGCAAGCTGTCGCTCAAGACGGTGCTGATGCTGGCGGATCAGCTGGTGAGCCGCATCGAGTACGTGCACTCCAAGTCGTTCATCCACCGCGACGTGAAACCCGACAACTTCCTGATGGGCCTCGGCAAGCGCGCGAACCAGGTGAACATCATCGACTTCGGGCTGGCGAAGAAGTACCGCGACCCGAAGTCGCACCAGCACATCCCGTACCGCGAGAACAAAAACCTCACCGGGACGGCGCGCTACGCCTCCATCAACACGCACCTCGGAATCGAGCAGTCGCGGCGCGACGACCTCGAGTCGCTCGGGTACGTGCTCATGTACTTTTTGCGCGGCTCGCTGCCGTGGCAGGGCCTCAAGGCGGCGACGAAAAAGCAAAAGTACGAAAAAATCTCGGAGAAGAAGATGAGCACGCCCATCGAGGTGCTGTGCAAGGGCTTCCCCCCCGAGTTTGTCACCTACTTCCAGCTCTGCCGCTCGCTGCGGTTCGAGGACAAGCCGGACTACTCGTACGTCCGCAAGCTCTTCCGCGACTTGTTCATCCGCGAGGGGTACCAGTACGATTACGTCTTCGACTGGACCATCCTGAAGTACCAGCAGACGCAGGCGCTGACGCGCCCCGGGCCCAGCGCCGGCGCGCCGGGCGGCTCGCGCCAGCCGGGGGCGAGCGCCAGCCGGGACAAGGAGAAATACGGCGAGCGCCGCGACGACGGGCGCCGCGCGCCGATGCGCGAGAGCGGGCACGCGCGGGGGGGGGAGATTTCCGGGTCTCGGGGGATTTCCTCGAGGAAACCCGAGGGGGGGTACGGGCCGGGCGCGGACAGGATGTGACCCGAGAAAGAGAGGACAGAGCGTGCGAGAAGAACAAGTCATTCGCGGAGGCGCGGAGGCGCGGAGAATGGGCGCGGCGCGGAGTCTCCGATCTCCGAGACTCTCGCCGGCGGCGGCGCGCGACGCCGCGACGCGAAAAGAAACCGACAACCTCCCGTCTCGAACGACGGCAGTGCGCCACCACGACGCCGACCCGAACGCGAATAGCACGCGCCGGGTCGGACCGCGGCGGCTTCCGGTCGCCCCAAACGAGAGCGGGTCGAGGGTCGCTTGTGACGAATGGTTTCTTGTGATTGAAATGGACGGTGAATGAAGACGACGCGCGAACGACATTTTTTACGTCGCGACGCCGAAGAAGCGCTTCCCGCACCCGCGCGTTCGCGTTTTCGCTTTTCGGTCCGAAAACCGAAAATACACGTAACTTCGCACCGTGCCAACAATTTCTTCACCACGCGTCGAGATCCGCGGTGCCTACAGCGTGATGCGCGGTGGCGACGACGACGCGATGGACCTGCTCCGGGCGGCGTCTTCGTCGCGGGCGCGGCCCGCGTCGCAGGGCGTCCAGCCGGACCCCCCGACGTCGTTCACGAGCCCGCGGAAGGTACGGCGACGCGCGAGATTAGCGGACACGGCGAACCACCGCATCTCGGCGGAAGAACGAACGCGTCTCGTCCCTCTCGTTCCCGTCATCGCGTCCCGTCGTCTCGTCACCGCGCGCGTCTCGATCCCGCGCCTGACCCTCCACACGCATCACCTCCCCCGCGCGTTCCGTCTCCGCGCAGATCTCCATCGTGGACATGCTGAGGGAGGAGGAGGAGAGGGCCGAGCGCGCGGAAAAAGCCAAGGCGGCGTCCCACTCCGGCGCGTCTCGCGACGTTCACGGCGACGCGAGCCGGCGCCGGAGCGACGCGCGGTCGGCTCTGCGGACGCATCCCGAGGAAACGCTCGACGACCCGGCGAACGCGAACGAACCGCCGCGAACGCATCAGAGCACGAAGCTCTGGAACGAAGAGGAGCTGGAACACGTGATGGAGGACGTCGCGGTGCGCCGCCCGCCGCGCTTTCTTTTGTTTTTCTCTCGCCGTTGTTCGCCGTTCGGGGTGCCCACTTTCGTTTTTTTGTTTTGTTTCTTCGCGTGGAAGACGTGAAACCGCCGATACGACCGTTTCTCGCCTCACGTCTCACGTCTCACGCGCTGACGGTGTTTCATTTCTCCTTCGTCACGTGACCCTCACGCCACGCCCAGGCTCCCGTGGAGGTGGACGCCGAAGGCGGCGTGGACGTGTTCGGCGACCACGCCGCGCGCGCCGAGGACGTCGGGCCGCTGGTGCTCGGGCCGCCGCGCCGGAGTGAGGACGTCGGCGCGGGGGCGACGGTCGCGGAACACTCGCGCGAACGGAGTGAACGCGAACGTTCGTCCGACGAGCTCCTTTCGTCGAGCCTCTTCGTCCCCGCGGGTTTGAACCGCCACCTGCGCGAGTACCAGCGCGAGGGCGTGCGGTT
>Ga0181558_10006539_pt1 | contig 10105 bp, 7 predicted proteins | sample 011ome_22_FD_133754 | JGI IMG/M metagenome (GOLD analysis project Ga0181558, IMG submission 133754) | Coastal salt marsh microbial communities from the Groves Creek Marsh, Skidaway Island, Georgia - 011507BT metaG (megahit assembly) | ecosystem: Environmental > Aquatic > Marine > Intertidal zone... | reverse complement strand
TTTTTTTTGCAACCCCCTTCTCCTTTTCGAGTATTTTTGAAAAAAAAAAAAAGACGTTTGTGTTGTTTTTGGTTGCCGCGAGGAAAGACGAGAAAGACACTCACACCAAACCGAAACACAACAACAACAACAACCGTTTGAAACGAAAAAAAAGAAGAAGAAGAAGAAGAAAGAGCTTCGTATTTTCTCTCTCTCTCTCGCCGGTGAGGTTGAATCGAACAACTGGGCCGTCAAGCCCCCACAGGTTTGAAGCCTGCGCTCCGCGCCAGCGAAGGTCACTCCGGCTTTTTTGTTTTCTTTTCCTTCGTAACAAGGGAGTATGGGGAAAACAAAAAAGCCAACCCTAAACCCTGAAATTTAAAGTACAGATCCTTAATTGTTTTAGGGTTTCAATTCGAAAAAAAAGGAGGGAAATCTTCCTTTTTTGTGTGCGTCTTCTCTTCAAAACGTGTGAACCCCCTTTTGAGAGTGTTTAAACAACGAAGAAATGGGTGTGAACAAGCAGCGTTTGATTGCTCGAACCGTGGTGCGGTGTTGCGGCGGGGCTGCTCGTCGGAACTCTCTGGTGGCATCGCTGAACAACCGCCATTTGAGCAGCGGTTTGGGCGCGAGCAGTACGACGAGCGGCGGGAGCGAAGCGGCGCGCAATCGTAAAAAATGTTTCAGCAGCAGCAGCACCACGATCGATGATTTTGTTGGCGCGACGACGACGAGCAGGACGACGACGACGACGAATAATGCTGGAAGCGCGTCGTCGGCGAGAAGCAGAGGAACGGCGTCGTTCGGGAGCGACCGCGCGTCGACGAGCGGACGAGTTGGAGTTCTGCGGACGATGAAGAAGAACGGAAGGATGTTCGCGTCTGATGCCTCCATTCTCCCGAGCAAAAATGCGGCTGCGTCGTCGACATCGACGAAAGCAGAGGAAGAAGAAGAAGAAGAAGAAGAAGAAGAAGAGGTCGAAGAAGACATCGAGGACGACGACGAAGGAATGAGAAGAGAGGAAGAAGATAAAGCGAGCGTCCCAGAGTTCAGAGGGAACAAAGCCGGTCGTTTGTCCACGCAGGCGATATCTCGACACCCCGGAGGAGGAGGAGGAGGAGGAGGGAAACGAGGTCAAGACGAACGAAATAGAAAAAAATCGGGATACTACAAACCGGCGACGACTCGAGCGCAAATAGACGGCATGAACTGCGAGCAGCTCTTAGAGGAAATCAAGCAGAGATTTGAGTCGAGAAAGAAACCATTTTTAGGCGGCGGGAACGTTCCCAGCGCAACGGCGACTGGGACGACGAAGAGTACGAAAACGTCCTCCACCCCGCGGAACGAACTGGAAGAGTCGACGGTGGAAATCGAAAGTTTTAAGCATGAGATTAGTGAACGTTTAGCTTCGTTTTTAGGTTTTGGAGAAGGTGAGAGGGGAGTCAAAGCGACGAGGAGGTTTGTCGAACGACGGTTGAAGAGTTACTGCGAGGAGATGAATCTGTTCGTGGGAGAACGAGACGAGAGCGGGAAGAGAGTGAAAAGGATGAAAGATCCCGAGAATCCGGGAAAATGGGAGGAGAGACGATTTCTTTTGGATACAAAATTGAAGCGACTGTTTCAAACGCCCGACGGAGTCGATCAGCTCGCGTTCCGTAAGAGAACGAAAGCAGATGAGAGCGGAGATTTCGTGGACGGCGTCGCGCCGGTTTCAGTCTTTTTAGATCCGCACTTTGTGGATATTACCGACCAGGACGCCTCGCGACTGGTGCAATCAAAAGTACACGGCTCTAAAGTTATCGTGAAGAAAAACAACAGAGTATACGCCGTTCGCGAATCGGCGCTAAAGATTTTGTTACAAAGAGTCCGTTCGCCGAAAGACGTGCAGTATGCGTTGGAAGCGGTCGCTTTGTTCCACATGGAACGCGCCGCGATGGGGAAAACGAGAGGCGTCGGTTTTGAGCGCGCGTATGAATTCATCAAGGCGTGTTGCGATGTCAAATCGTACGAAACTGCATTGTGGGCGTGCGAACAGTCGCGCTCGCTGGGTTTGAACTTGTCCCGGAAGACTCTGTTGTTACTTCTTTGGCACTTACTCGATGCGAACCGCCCGTTGGAAGAAGTCCTTCGCGTATACTCGGTGCGTCGCAATCTCAAACTCGGCGTCGACGCGAAAACTGCGCAATTCGTCGTCAAATCTGCCTTACAACACGGTCACGTCAACGCGGCTGCGGGTTATTGCGTTCAATTCATGCAAGCCGGCGTCAAAGTCAACCGCAAAACTCCGACTGCAATCATGAACGCCGCCATCGAACACAACCTGCCAAACGCCGCCATCGTCGTTGAACGCAGTTGGAACAAAGAGCAGCCGCAACTCCCAAAAGCGCCTTTCGACCGCTTAGCGCTAGCGCAAGCCTACGCGCTTTTAGATGCCGACGATGAGTGTACTAATGCTGCGAAATCCATCGTCGATACTCTCGACGGTTCCTTTTCTGACGAGCTCAAAAGTACAACCTCCTCCAAGCTCGCCTTGTGGCCGCAAAAGATCCTCGCCAACGCCAACGAAGCCAAAGGCGGCGCGAGCGCGGAGATTTTAGAGCGATGCAAACGCGGTATGGTTCTGATTAAGAGCGCGTGCGACGGGAAGTTATTCGACGACGTGGACGTCGAGTACGCGTTTTCCATGTTGCAAATAGACGACAACGTAGATGATGAACAAGAACAAACAGGGGAAGAAGAGATGGCAGTAGCTGGAGGCGAGGATGAGAAGAAAGAAGGTTAACGATGGCGCGCTCAATCGCGAATACTTTCGCGTAGCAGCGGCAGCAGTGGAAGAGCTTTTTTTTGTATTGTTGTAATAGTCACATCGAGGTTCGAGCATCAACGAGCCTCAGAAAATTTGCTTTGAATAAAAATCATTACTCTAATCCCCCGAGTTACACGCGCGATACGTTGCCACCCCGGTTCTTTCAATGACCACCATCGCCGGCTCGGCGCTCGATTTAGACTTACTCGGCACGAAAACCACCGAGAATAGCAACAACAAAAACAACGCTTCTTCTTCTTCTCGTCCGTCTTCTCGACTGGCGAAACGTGCGTCCGACGACCGACAACAACAGCAAAACGCCGGGGAAAACAAAGATGAGAACAAGAACAAGAACTCTATCTCTTCTTCTTCTTTGGAGAAACAAATCGACCAAAAAACGTTCTTCTTTCGATGTCAGAAGTGCAGAACGCCGTTAGAGGTGGAGAGAATCACCGGCGACGACGACGTAGATCACGCGAAGTTTATCGCGGAAACGAGTGGGAAGTTGAAAGTGACAGTTGGCGAGAAGCAGTTTCGAGATTTTTTATTGGACGAAGACGCGGAAGAGACGGCGAGGGGGATGAGTCGCGAGGAAGATTTCATCACTGGAGACGGGAATGGTGAGGATGCTCTCGAGCGTAACTCGCTCGCGTCTTCATCGTACGTGCACCTACCGACTTCGGTGCAAAGAACGAAAACATCGGACGCGTTGAAAGCAGCCGGGAAAACGGCTGCGACGCTTTCGAGAATATTCGACATAGCGAGCGAGAAAACGAAGCATGATTTCCCGCTTTGCGAAACGTGCGCGAAAGAGGTTGAGATGAGCATCGAGAAGATGTGCGAAGATTTGGAAGAGGAGTGCGAGAAGTACGAGAGAGCGATCGCGAGTTTAGATTTTAGCAAAGTTGGCGGCGGTCGAGAAGGGGAGGGAGACAAAAAGGAAGGGGAAAAGAAGAAGCAAGAGCGACTGGAAGAACTCGAACTCCAGCTCCAACATGCGTTGGAGAAGGATAAAGCGATAGAACTAGAGGTCGAGAGATTAGAACTGGAACTAGAAAAACAGAAAGTGCGGAAGAGAGCCTTGCAGCGCAACGCGGCGCGAGTTAAGAAGGCTGAGTTTGAAATTTGGCACGAGGCGAACCAATTTGAAATCGACGCTAAATCGTTAAAAGAAGAACGAGACGCGTTGGAAACAAAACTAGAACGTGCATCTACACAATTAGATTTACTCAGGCGAACGAACGTATACAACGATGCCTTTCACATTTGGCACGACGGACCGTTTGGGACCATCAACGGATTCCGATTGGGTCGCACGTCCACGGTGCCGGTCGAATGGGACGAAATCAACGCCGCGTGGGGGATGGCCACCTTACTCTTACAATCGCTCGCTAATGCCATGAAAATTGAGTTTCGCTCGCACGCGTTGCGTCCAATGGGTTCTTTTCCTGCGGTGTGCGAAATCAACGCCAATACGAATATGGTTTCGAAGTGTTATGATTTGTTCGGTCCTGTGAACATCATGACCAGTCACAAGTACGATCGCGCCATTTGTGGCTTTCTCGCGTGTCTCGACGAACTCGGTAGGCATTTCGCGCAAAGAGACTTCGAGATGGGCGTTGAACCAGTGTTCCGGTACCCTTATTCGATCGAGGCGGATAAAGTAGACGGGAAGAAAGTTACGTTTACTTTCAATCGAGACGAAAAGTGGACGGCGGCATTGAAGTTGGTTTTAACTGATTTGAAAATGGCAGTCAGTTACGTCGCATCTCGTAACGGTTAGATTTTATATACATAATAGGAACCAATAGATGATATAGGTCAGCGCTGAACGTTGAGAATGTATATTATAGATAAAGCTGTATTTTATAATTGTATGTTTCATCCAGGAACAAGACCTGTTATATAGTAATTTTACAAAGAAACGCCTAATATTTGTTCATGTAAGCTTGTCTCGCGACGCGTTCGGCGTCGATGTCACTCAACGATTCTAAAAATTCTGGTAAGTCCGTTTTCGCTACTTGCACTACACTTCCTTCGAAACTTCCGTGTTTCGTGTGCGCTCTCACTTGCTCTGCCGCGCGTGCGTACGATTGCATGAAAAAGTTACCTCCGCTTTCTATCGAATCAGTCTGCGGCTTTTCCGTCACGCCGACAACCAAACAATAGTTCGGGTCAATCATAGACGGTCCGACGACAATTAACGGTCTGAGAACTTTCTTCACCTGTCTCAAAGCGTCTTGCAAAAACAACGCTAGGCGCAAAAGCGTCAACGGATGCTTAAACAAATCCACATCCGCGGGAGAACCGTGCTCGGTCAACGAAAAGTATCTCAATGAACCGAGCGTTTTAATCGCACCTTTATTCGACAAGGCAAACCCACCTTGACGGATGAGCGCGCGTTGCACTCGCATTGCTCGTTGTAATCCATTCGACGTCTCCTCCCAATTGCTTAAACTTAGAACCTTTGAAGCGGTCCAAAATGCCGCCGCTGAGGATTCCGGCGTGCCGTCGTCTTCCTCGCCTCCACCTCCCACACTTTTCCGTCTGTTATTGTTGCCTCTGATGTCCATATCGTTTTCGGTGTTGATATTCTCGTCGTTTTCCATTTCGTCGTCCTCGTCGTCATCCACGTCGTATCCTGTATAGTTCTCTAAAATAGCCGTCGCTGCGTACACTACGTCCATCGCTGACACTTTCACTTTAAATCCATGGTGGTACGTGAACGACCAGTATGTCAAATCGTGCAAACCGCCGTGCGATCCAGCGTGTTCTTTCAACTTTTCTCGCATTTGCTTCTCCATGTGCGGACTCATGTGAGAAAACTTCTGCTTCGCTTCTTGCAAGGACAACCCGCACGTTGCCAACAACGAATCCAACAAGTGAACACCGCTCTCTTTCCACGTTTGTAATCGAGTAACAACGTAGGGCGAATGCAGCATCGCGTCGTACAAGTTCCAATGTCTCATCATCTCAAACCTTAACTCCTCCACTTCAATAGAAATCTTCCGATCCTCAAATACCTTCACCATCGTTCCGTCTTCCAAAGCTCTCTCGGGGTGCATATTCTCGTTGACTGAATTCGATACTTGCGACATCAACTCGAAACAATACTGCTTATACGTCTCCTGACTCACTTTTTGGTGCGCTAACTGGTCGGTTAAACTCACAATTGCCAACCACAACAACAAATTCTTTTCTAAACCTTCTTTCTTCATGTCGAACGCCATATCGAACGCGCACAAACCAGCCGATCGACCGTAATACGATCCGCGTCGATAATATTCCAACCGTTCCGCTTGCCTTTTCTTTCTTCGTAACGCAACCGTTCTCGGCGATTCCGGCTGCTGAGCTTCTCTTTGTGATTGTCTCTCTCTTTGCCTTTCTAACTTGATTTGTCTGCGTCTCGCCGTTTCTTCTTCGTCATCGTCGTCGTCCGAGCTAAAATCTGACTCGTCTTCGTCCTCCTTGTCGTTCTCGTCGTCTTCGTCTGAGTCTGTATCCATCTCCGGAAAGTAATCTTCCCCTTCCTTGGAGTTGTCCCTGATCACGTACACGTCTTTATTATCCTCGGATACATTTTGTAACGATAACGGTCGGTGCGAATCCAACACGTACGCGCGGCAGTTCACTTTCAAATCCATCAACTCCCTCACGTCCTCGCAGCCTCCGCAGTTAATCAAAACAATCGCGCGATCTTGTTCGTCGTCCGGAATATCTTTCCCTCGCTTGCGCAACTCCTCGGTCCCGCTCACGGGGAACACGGAAAACGGAACGTTATCGGAATGGAACATTGATTTTAAGATTCGGTACGCGCACAAAGCGTCCACGTCCGCGGTGGAGACGTAGATTAATATCGGCGTTTGGTAGCCATCTCGGCGGATGATTTCGTAACAGTGGCGGTAGTTTTCACGTTCGACTAACATCTTCTAAACGCGTTGGTGTGTGATTAACTTCTCTCCCCCTCGGTGCGTGTGTATATTTCTACCGATGCGCGCGCTTGTTCTCTCTTTCTCTGCGTGTGTGTGAGTGTGTATCGCTCGCTATTTCGGGCGACTTCTGAAGTGGGTCGTGTGAAGTGCTGCGTTTGAATTTTGAATTTTGTTTAGGGTTTTCCCATTTTTTTAAAGGCGAAGGAAGGCGTTTGTACGAAAACAAGTGTTATCTTATATTTGTTTGAAGGTACCGAAAGATACCCGTGGTGGTGATGTTGGTCCTCGGCCAGGATGGGAATGTAATGATACTACTCTCGAAATAATCGTAGCATCGGCGTTGTCGTCGTCGTGTGATGTGTCCTGCGGTAAAAAGAATATGAAACGAAAAAGCACTCGCGCGAGAAGAAAAAGACAGACAAAAGCGAAAACAAAACAAAAAAAACGAACGCCGAGAAGCCGCGCGTCCAGTCTCTCTCCGTATATATAACCACGCCGAAGCGCGCTCGCTTCGCGGTTCTCATCCATACCAGACGCGCGCTCTCTTGATTTCCTTTTTTTTCTCTTCTTTCTTTCTCTCTTTTTTCCTCTCTCTCTCCTTTCTTTCTTCCAACACGCAGACTCTGCGTGCTCCAACCTTTTCTTTCTCTCCGGCAAGACTATTGCTAAAAACTACTATAAAATACATCTCTCTCTCTCTCCCTTTTCCCATCCATCCATCCATCCCTCTTCTATTCATCGCGTGCACTCTCTACTACTCCTACATTACTTCTAGATATAACCGGCTGATTATTAGTGTGTTGTTGATGCGTTTATCTAAAGTTGAACCTCTTCAAAACCGATCTTTCCGCGTTAGCGGCATCCTTCGCCACCTTTTTCGAGTCCACGCTGCTCTCCGCGAAGCACTTCCAAAATCTCAACGTCTCATCCGCAGCCGCAGAAACAACCGTCGTTCCGTCCGGCGACTGCGCCATGTGCAATACTCTCGCCGTGTGGCCAGTAAACTCGGCAATCTTCGTCATCGTCGGGTACTTCCACAAGCACAACTGATTCTGCGAATACCCGTGGCTCGACAGCAACTCTCTCTCGTGCGTGTTCCACTGCAACGCGCACACCTGCGAGTGCGTGTCGACCGAGTTCGTCATCGCCCCGGTATTCGCGTTCCAAAACTTGATGCATCTATCCGCTGTACCGCCCCCAGACGCCAAAACATTCGCTTGCCACGGACACCACGCCAAAGCCTTCACCGCGGCTTGATGCGCGACCAACTTGTGTCTGTACGTCCCGTTCGACAACGACTGCGAGTCATAAATGTGCAACGCGTTGTCGTTGCCGCCCGAGGCTAGCTGCGTCCCGCTCGGCGACCATTTCAAGCCGCAAACCTCTTGCGAGTGGCACGTGAAAGTATTCGTGCAATGCTCACGAATTCTAACGTCGTGCGTCATCACCGTCGTATCTCTGGAACCAGTCGCCAACTGCGTCCCGTTCCACGCCAAAGCGCCAACTCTCGCTTCGTGGCCTTTCAACGTTCTCACTTTTCTCGCTCTCGACGCGTCCCAAATCTGCACCTCCGCGTTGTTCGTCCCCACGGCAATGTGCTTACCATCCGGAGCCCAGTTCACGGATGTCACATAATCCTCTTCGTCGTTTTCCACGTCCGTCTGCATCAACTGGTCAATCGCGCCCGTCCCGGCGTTCCACAAATACACCGTGCACCCTAAAGCGACGGCAATGGAATTCTGAGACGACCAATCGATCAAGTTCAAATAATAATCATCAACCAACTCTGGCGCGTCTAAAATCCTCTCCGGTGCCTGCGGGATGTGACGAAACTGTTTTTTCCCGCCCTTTAAAACTCCGATGTGATTCGAGGAGTACATCTCGCGCGCGGCGTTCTCCATGCCGCTCGGCGGCGCCGGCGCCTTTGATTTAAACGCTAAGATTTTCGAGTTCAAGTGATCACCATTTTCGTTTCCTCCGGTCGATACCGAATAGTTGGACGCTAATGATTTCTTATACGCCTCCTGGAGTTTGTTTGTTCGTTCGTTTTCAAAAAGAGTGGTTTGGATTGACGTCAGTTTTAACATATTCTTTCTTTAGTTTTTTCTTGTGGGGTATGCGTGAACCCATTTTTTTTTAATTTGCAGAGAGCACTTTTCCCCTAAAACCAATCACAAATCTCTCATCAATCGAAAAGATAACTTTGTGAAGAAGAAGAAGAAGAGAACGGAACGCTTCTCTTCCACACCAAGGGAACGACGACGCGAAAGAAAACAACGAATTCCGACGAAGAGAGGAAGAAAAGATAGACATCGCGGAAGACGACAAAAGGACGAAAGTAAAACACAACAGAAAAAAATCCATATCTAGAAATTTTCCCCATACCTTGCTCGGACTCGCGATTAACAACGAATCTGGTTGACTCGCACTGGACCCATCGCCATTGGTAGCGTTATTACCATTCGTGGATGAATCTAAAGCGTACCTGGCGACGTCCAAGTCAATCGCAGATCGGTTGGCGATGAATCTGTCCCGAGATGGCGTCGGTGGTTGCATGTTTGTGTGTGTGTGTGTGTGATTAGGTGAATTTGCGCGCGCGCGGCGTGTCAGCTTTAAAAAATGACGAATTTTTGAAAATTTTTTTTCTTCCCCCTTTTCAAAAAAAAAACTATTTTAGGGTTTTAACCTCCTAAACCCTAAACCCCAAATTAATGTATAGTAGGGGCGTCACTCACAAAAAGAAAGAAAGAACGAACTGCCCGGGAACGAACGAGCGCAAGATGATGACGACGACAACAACGCGAGGAGGCGCTCTGTTGTTGGCAACAACCGCGATGATAACGAGAAGAAACCCGTTGGAAACCAGCAGCGCGAGTAGTAGTTATAGTTACGGTAGTAGTGGCAGCAGCGGAAGAAGAAGCAGAACGAGTGGTAGAATTTTAACGCGACACCATCATCAGCGGCGCTTCGCCGCCGTCGCCGCGAATGCAACCAACAGAAACGGCAACAACACCGGCGTCGTGCGCTTAATACGCGTGGAAGACGACGACGACGACGACGAAAACGATGCAAACGAGAAAAAATCGAGCGGCAGCGGAAGTAGCAGCAGCAGCGACAGGAGAAGGTCGAGAAGACGAAACGCTTCTTCTTCTTCTTCTTCTTCTTCTTCTCGGCAAAAGGAGCAACAACGACTTCCGAAGGAATACGACAAAGTGGCGAATGCGGATTCGGCAGCCGCGGCGAAGGAAAAAATGTTTCAGATTTTACGCGACAGCGCGAGCTGGGATCCAGACGTGGAAAAATTGTTAGATGGGATCGACGCGAACGATCCAGACGCGATAGAAGAAGCGATACGAAAACGGTTCGAGGAAAAGAAGAGCGGAGTGTA
>Ga0181558_10006531_pt1 | contig 10116 bp, 4 predicted proteins | sample 011ome_22_FD_133754 | JGI IMG/M metagenome (GOLD analysis project Ga0181558, IMG submission 133754) | Coastal salt marsh microbial communities from the Groves Creek Marsh, Skidaway Island, Georgia - 011507BT metaG (megahit assembly) | ecosystem: Environmental > Aquatic > Marine > Intertidal zone... | reverse complement strand
CGACGACGCGGCGCGTCTGCGGCGCAAGGCGGAGCGTCGCGCGGCGCTCGCGAACGCCGCGAGCGACGTCTCGAAGCGTGTCGCGGGTGCGCTCCAGACGGGCTCCGAGCGGTGCCAAGGGGCGGCTGCGGGGGTCGCCTCGACCGCCGCGCGAACGGAGCGTTTCGGGCGCAGCGCGGCGGAGGTGGCGGGCGCGGCGGCGCGCGCCGCGACGGCGCGCTTCGGCGAATGCGCCGACGCCGGGAAGGCGCTCCTGGAAGAGACACGGAAGAAGCGGGAGACGAAGGCATCTCCCGCGGAGCGTCTCGAGCGGACGCCGGAACGAACCGAACGCGTCCTCCGCGCGCGCGAAAGAAAAGAAAAAGAAAAAGAAAAAGAAAAGGCGTCGCGGCTCCGCGACACCTCCGCGACGATCGCGGAACGCGACATAAAACGCCGAGAAGAGAAGCTGGCGCGCGTCGCCGAGCGCGAGGCGGCGCGTCGAGCGACGCTCGAGACGCTGCGCGCGCGCGAATCCGTCAGCAAACGGGAGAAGGCGGCGCTGGCGGCGCGCGCGCTCGCCGAGCGCGAGGCGCGAAAGGAGGCTGAGCGGCGTGCGCGAGAGTCGAACCGCCGCGCCGCGAAGGAGGCGCGCGAGGCGGAGAAACGAGCCGAGCGTATGGAGAAGGAGTCTGCGAGACTCGCGTCGATGCGTCCCGAGCGCCTCGCGCGCCGCGAGCGCGCTCGCGCGCGGGAAACGGAGCGGGACGAGCGCGCGCGCGCCGCGCGAGCCGCGCGCGCGGCGGAGCGCGCCCAGCTGGCGGCGAAGGCGGAGGCGGAGCGGCGGAGACTCGGCGGAGACTTGGCGGACGAGAAGGCTGCGCGAGAGACTCGATCGACGCGTTCGATCACGAAACAGACTCGATCGATCACGAAAGAAAAAGAGTCGTCGCGACGACTCGCGTTCGCGTTCGCGAGCGGCGCGCGCTCGAAGTCTTTCGCGAAAGAAGCGACACTCGCTTCAGACTCGCGAGCAGACTCGCCCGACGAGCAGACTCGCGTCGACGTCGGACGCGCGCTTCTCGGCGACGCGCTGGGGGGTTTGCTCACCGCGGCGGGCGTGGCAGCGGGCGCGGGCGTCGCTCGGGTGGTCTTCGCGCGCGCCGACGGTGCCGGCGGTGCCGTCGAGCGCGCCAAAGCGAAAACGGCGAAGGCTCTGGAGGCGCTGGAGGCGCTCGGGCGCCTCGCGGCGCGCGCCGGCGCGGACGTCCGCGCCGATTTCCGAGACGCGGGCGCGGCGAGCGTCACCGTCGCGCCGTGCTTGCGCGACGGTGGCGACGGTGGCGACGCCGTCTCCGGCCCAGACTCGGACTCATACCGCGTCTCCGCGGCGGCGGCGGCGGCGGAGACGCACGCGTGCCGCCGCGTCGGCGCGCCGGCGCGCGTCGGGCCGCCGCTCCGCCTCGACGCGGCGTGGCGCGCGCTACGCCGGCGCTTGGACAGTCGGAGACCGGAGACAGTCGGAGACGACGCCGGAGGAGCCGTCTCCGCCGCGGAGGAGCCGCCGTCGCCCGCGGCGGCGGCGGCGGCGGCGCTTTCGCCGGTGGAGGAGGCGGTGCGCGCCGCGGAGGCGGCGGCGGCGGCGACACCCGCCGTGGCGAAATACCTCGCGTACCGCGACGGCGAAGAGAAAGACGCGGAGACGCGGAGAGCGTTATTAAGCGCGCTTCCGGAAACGCAGCCTCGAACGGAGCCTCGAACGAACCCGAGAGAGACCGACGGCGTCACAGTCGCGACTTCGGCGGAGCGCCGCGACGCCGCCGCGGCGGGTGTTACGCTGGTGACCCCCGAGATAACGCCCGCGTCCACGCCCGCGCGCACGCCGGCGGGCACGCCGAGACGCCCCGCGGGGCAGAAGATCGACTTGGCAGAGGTGGGGAAAGCCGCGGATCTGGCGGTGCTCGAGGCGCTCACGCCCAGAGGCACGCCCGGAGGTACGCCCGCGGGCACGCCCGCTCGGTCCGCCGCCGCGCGGGAAGGCGAGACGCATTCGCAGGATGTTCGCAGGATGTTCACGCTCGAGGAGTACGCGCGCGCCGTCACGAAACTGGAGGGCAAGAAGGAAGCGCTCGTCGCCGCCTTGGCGCGCCTGGAGAGACGCGGATCCGGCGTCGCCTCCGATGTCGAGGCGGCGCAGGATGTCGAGTCGGCGCGCGCGACTGTTTTGGCGGGGCTCTCGCCCAGGCGCGGCGCCACCACGGGTGATACTTCGAATGCGACGGGTGATCAGGGTGATCAGGGTGATCAGGGTGATCAGTCTTCGCGAGTGCGCCGCGACTCCGTGGACGCCGTCGCGGCGCGTCGCCTCGTCGCGAACGGGCTCGACGCGTTCGAAGGACGCTTCGCGAAGCGTCCGATAGCGAATTCGGCGAATTCGGCGGATCGGGACCCGGATCCGGATTCGCAGGATGTCGAATCCGACGACGAAGCCGCGACGGACGGCTTCTTCCACCCCGAGACGCGCGCGGCGCGGCGCGCGGTGGCGCGTCTGCACCGCGAGTGCGCCGCGCTCGAAACGAAGCTGCGCGCGCGCGAAGACATCGTCTCCGCGGAACACTCGGCTTTGTCCCGCCGCGAACGCGAGATTAAACTCGCGTACGCGCGCAAAGCGATTCGCCACTTGTCGTCGTCTCTGCGCCGCCGCGCGTTGTTGGCGTGGGTTCTGTACCTCGACGAGGCGACACGGCGGCGGCGTCTGCTGCGCCGCGCGGCGACCAAGATGCGTCTGCGTTTGGCGTCGGCGGCGTTCGAGTCGTGGCTGGAGTACGCGCGCATGCGCCGCGAGTCGCGCGCCGAGCGCAAACTGCGGGATCTCCAGAAACGCGCGGAACAAGCTGAGGCGCTGGAGATGGAGGCGAGGCGCGCGAAAGCCGCGGCGGCGGCCAAGGCGGCGGAGACGGCGAGCCTGGTGGCGGACGCCGAGGCGCGGGAGGCGCGCGCGCGCCGGGAGGTGGAGGCGATGCGGTCGCGCGGGAAGGCGAGCGGTAAAGGCTCGGGCTCTGCTTCGTCGGATTCCGAGTCGTAGGAGAGTTCATGGAGATCACGTCTTGTTACGAGTCGTCGAATTCAGTAATAGCGTTCGTCGCGAAAACCTTCGCCGTGACGAGCGATTCTAGCGAATGTCCGACGCCGCGCGCGCCAGGGCGTCGCACAGCATCTGCCCGCCGCACGGCACGCCGAGCAGGTCCCGCGCGTCCATGGAGCCGTACGACCCGACGTACTCCGCCAGGCGCCGCGCCAGCGCGCCCATGTCGTCCTCGCGGATGTTCATCTCGGATATCGTCGTCGTCGTCGTCGTCGTCACCGTGGTCACCACGGGCGCGACGGGCCCGGGTCCCGGGCCGAGACGCGTTTTCTTCGCCGGTTCGCGACGGTCGTCGCGGTGCGCGTCGCGCCCCTCGCGCGTCTGGCGCGCGAGCGCGTCGGACGCGTCCGCCGAGGCGGAGGCGATCGCCGCGCGCGCCGCCGCGGCAATCGCGCCGTCGCCGCCGCTCTTCGCGGTAGAGGGCGGCGAGACGAACGACACGCGCGTCTCCCCCCGTCGCTCCCCGTTCGCCGCGGTCTTTTCGTGGAACCGATGACACGCGATGTCTCCGGGCGTCTTCGGGTGATTCGAGCCCGATTCGTGCGCTCGCGCGGGCTCCTGTTTCGCGGCGCCGCGGACGGTCGCCGTTGCCTTCTTCTCGCCGTTCTTAGACCCGAGCAGCTTGCCTCGCGGCCGCTTCGCCCCCGGCGACGTCGCGTCCTCCGCCTTCTCCCTCTTCGCCGCGGCGGACGCGGACGCTTTTTTCGCCACCCTCGCCTCCGCCGCCTTGGCCTTCTTCTCGCGCGCCTCCGAGGCGGTCACGAAGTTGGCCACGCACCGGCGGCACCCGCGCGCGGCGTAGCGACACTTAGAGCACCCGGGCGCCTTCATCGCGGCGCGTGCGGAGACGCGCGCGTTCCTTCACGGGGCGCGACCGGTGCGTGCGACGCGGTTAGAGGGCGATTCGCTTTTTGCCCGACGGCGCGCGCGCGAGCCTTCACGCGCGGCGGTCGCTCGGCCCAGGCGCGCTTCTCGCGAGCGAACCGCCCGCGCGAGCGGCGCGTGACGTATCCACGCTTCCGGGCGCTGCACTTCGTGGACGCGCGAGGGCGTGAGCCGTGCGCGCGCGAGTGCTCGCGGACGCGAGCCGCCGCAGCCTGATGAGAGGACACATCGACCGCGAACGCAGTCTCAAAATTCCGGGAAAAAAGCCCCAGCTGCGACGTAATTTTGAATTTCTCGAACGAAAGCCCCGATCCGAACGGTCACAAATCGACACACTTCCGACGATAAAAAATGCACGCGCTTTTCACAAGACCCGCCCGCCGTTCCCTTCGCGAAGGGAGACGGGGCGGACTGATGACTCTCGCCTCCGCCCGCCGCCCGCGAATTCCCGCCGAGAGTCTCGCCGAACGACGGAACGCGGCGCCCGCGTTTCGTCACGCCACGCGTGACTCGACTTAAAAGTCCCAGACGTGGTGCAGGGTGAACTCGGGCGTGTTGATGCCCTGCGGCGAGAGGATCGTCTTGGCGTTGACGTGCCACCCCTTGAACTCCTCGGTGAAGTGGTAGGAGACGCCCGCCTCCACCTCCCGCGCGACGAACCGCGCGGCGATGCGCCCGTCCAGGTTGTGCTGCAGCTGCCTGCGCGCGGAAATCTCAGCCTCCCAGGTGTCGGACGTGACCCAGACGGCGTCCGAGTTGACGACGCCGCCGCTCGCGCACGTCGACCCGCCGTGCTTGTGCCCGCGCTCGTTCGCCACCGCCACCGCGTCGCCCACCTTCGCCGTCACCTCCACCTCCGCGAAGTCGCGGCGCCACGACGCCAGCCACCGCGGCGAGGGCGGGCCGAAGTGCCGGAACCAGGACGCGCGCGACGAGCCCCCCGGCGAGCCGTACGAGCGCGACCCGCGCGACCCGCGCGACGCGCGCGACGCCCTCGAACCCGAGCGAGACCCCGAGCGAGACCCGCCGCCGCGGGACTTGCGCCCGGAGCGCCCGGAGCGCCCGCCGCCGGCGGGCGTGCTGAGCCACCCGCCCCACAGCGCGCGCCTGGGCGAGGTCCGGCGCGGCGTGGAGGCCCCGCCGGTGTCGGCAGAGCCACCGGCAGAGCCGGTGTCGGAGTCCTCGGCGACGCGGCGCTCGTGCGCGGCGAGCGCGCGGCGGCTGATCGCGCCGCTCCCCGCCGGTTGGTAGTACTTCTCGCCGTACTTCTTGAAGCGCTCGATGTCGTCCTCCTGCGTCCATCGGCTGAGCGCGAAGTCGCCGTACACGGGGTGCGCGTGCCGCACTTCGCCCTCGACGGCGCGCAGAACCGCGCCGTCGTTCGCCACCGAGTACCGCGCCTCCCACTCGGCGCCGCCGTCGGTGACGCCCGAGAGCTCCAAACGCGGGTTCCACTTGATCGGCGCGCTGGACCTTTGGTGACCGGTGAGCGGGCCGAGCACGTTCAGCCCACCCAGAAACGGCGGGTCGGGGTTCAGCACCAGCGTCGGCGCGCCTTTGAACCCGAGGAGCTCGCCGACGTCGATCGACACGCGAGTAGTCGCGCGCGACAACGGCTGGAGCGGCTTGAACTGGAACGCCGCGGTGAGGGCTTCGCCGAGACTCTCGGGGGTTTTGATCTCGATCTTGGCGTTGTGAATGTCCGGGAACGAACCGCGGAACCGCCCGGGCGCGCCGAACACGCGGAACCGCGCGTCCGTGTGCGACTTGTACGAGTTGCAGTGGACCTTCTCCTCCACCGACTCCAAACGAAGCGCTTCTTGCCCGGAAAACGTCTTCAGCGCGGCGTTCAGGATCTGCCCGGCGGGGGGGGCATCCAGCCGCGCGCGCAGGTCGCGGTTCTCCACGTGCAGCGAATCGACGGTGCCCTGCAGCTTGCCGATCTCCTGCGCCTGCGCGCGGAGTTGGTTCTGGAAACGTGAAGAAAAAAGGCGAGCGAACGAAACGGTTTCGGGTCAGCGTGTTTTTCTCGCACCTCGCGAAAACGCGAACGCGATCGATCGGCGGACGCGAGCTTGGAGAGAAATGACAACGGCGAGACGAGCCGCGCGGGAGGCGCGCGGCGCGTGGGGTGCCTCGCGTCGCCGCGCCGGCGACGAGCGCGTCCGGCGGGTGCGCGCCCCGACGAGTGCGCGGCACGCGCGGAGACCGGGCGCGGGACTTCTCGCGCGGTGCGGCGCGACGACCCGCGATCGCCCTCTTCTCGACGGTTCGAGCGAGCGACCCGGTTTTCAAAAACCACGCGCGGACATCTCGTCGGGAGCGTCGTTTCTGCGACTCGACGCACCTGTAGCAGCGACACCGTTTGCTGCATCTGCGCCTCTTTTTCGCGCTTGCTTTGGAACATCGTGGGGCGTTCGGAGAGAGCTCCGCGGGGGGAACACTCGGGCGCTCCCGCGAGTGCGCGCCAGCGAGCGATCCGGCGACAAGAAAAAAAACCGAGGCAGCTCGCGAGGGGCTCGGTCAGGCCACCAGCTCAGCTCACTCGCCGACTTGGCAAAAAACAACGAACGCGAGCCGAACCGAGCGCGAGCAGCAGTCAGGCAGTCGCGAAAAAAGAGTTAACAAAATTATATCACTGTGGATCCATGTTCAGCAGACCGACGAGATTCGCAGCCGCGCGAATCACGGCGTCCGAGTCAGACTCACGCTCGCGCGTTCTCGGCCGCGAGGTTCCGAGCGAGGCGGAGCGGCGGTCGCCACTTCGGCGCGCGGAAGCGACGCCGACCGAGCGCCCTCGAGAGGGACGTCTCCGGCGCTCGCGCACACGCGGACCATGGCGACTGCGGTCGCGACGCCGGCTCTCGCGTCGGCGACGCGCGCGTTCGCGCGCGAACCCCGCGCCTGCAAAACGCTCATCGCGGCCGACTTCGGGTCGAGGACGCGCGGCTCGGCGCGCGCTCCCGCGACGCGCGCGGCGCTCGGCGCGCGCGCCGGCGCTCGAGCCGCGACGCACGTCCTCCGCGCGCGCGTTGCGGGAGGCATGGAGTGGAACGACGAGACGAACGGAGAGACGAACGACGACGACACCACCGAACGCGAGGCGACCAGACACAACGTTGGTGCGGGTGACGACACGCGCGGCGAACGAAGAGCGGAGACGAACGATGCGACATTTCAGACGTCGTCGGAATCGAAGACGCAAAAATACGACGAAGACTTCGTCGACGCGGAATCATCGCGCTCGCTCGAACGAAACGAAAACGACGCGTTCTCCCCAGGTCGGTCTTCCGACGAGAACTGGCTGGACGATGATCGGTTCGGGTGTTCGCCGGGTCAGCTCTGGGTCAACGCCGTCGCGTCCATCGGCGCGACGCAGAACCCGAAGCACGCGTCGTACGCGGCTGATTTTCTGAAGAGCGCGTTTGGAGACGCGTCTCCGGATACGCTCGCGTTCGGGACGGATCCGGGAGGGATTCCCGGAACGACGCAGTCGGCGGAAGCGGCGCGGCACACGCTTTTGTCGACATCTCGACATCAAGAAACGACCGAATGGCTCCATGACCCCAGCCATTTTTTTCTCACCGCGTGGCACGATTCCCTCGACGCGCGCGCCGCCGAGCTTCGCTTCGTCATGGACCACCCGCTCGGGTCGAGCGCGGCGCTCGTCGCGTTGGGGCTCTTTTTTTTGAGCGCGTCGCGGCGCGCGCGCCGGGCGCGGGAGTTGAGGGCGTCGCTTCTGAACGACGGCGTGGACCTGACGCACGTGTTCGGCGACCACCTGGAGACGCTGGAGTACCTGGCGCGCATGCGCGAGCGCGGCGCGCTGGCGCTGGGCGTCGAGGCGTGCGCGGCGCGAAAAGTCGAGACTGAGACGAAGTACCTGGGCGCCGCCGCGCTGCGGGACTGGCGCGAGTTCTACGGCGCGCGGGGCATAGACCTCGCCACGAAGGAGGACGTGAGGAAGGTCAAGGCGTACGTCGAGCACTTGCACCACCTCGAGGGGTGTTTGCTCGGGGAGGACCGAGCGGGGGAGAAAATCGAGCTCCTGGGAGAGGAATGGTGATGTTAAGTACTAGAAAGAATTACGCGTAGCTACGTGTGTACGAAACGAAAGGAGAGCTGTGTTCAAGTAAGTTTTCTCACAAGCCGTCCATCACCTTGTCCAGCCTGGGCATCTGCGCCATCGCGCTCATCTGCCGCTTCATCTGCAGGATCGTGGACGTCACGATGAGCATGGACGTGAACCCGACGCAGATCCCGGTGGTTCGGCGCATGTGCGCGTCGGCGAAAGCGCAGGCGGTGGCCACCACCGCCAACAACAACCCGCCGAAGAACCTCGACCCGCGCTGCAGCTCCTCGAGGTGCCTCGCGGTCTGCTCGCCTGGCCGCACGTTCGGCACGCGCGCGCCGATCTTGGTCATGTACTCCGCCACCTCCTTCGGCGTGTCCTGCAGGTCGAGGTACGAAAAACCGAACACGATGAGGAAGAAAACGGCGTAGTGCGCGGGCGATTGCGACGCGCTCGAGAAGAGAGCCGCGAGCGCGCGCGTCGCCCACTCCGGCCACGCGGTTCCCCCGTCCGACAGCGCGTTCGCGAGCCACATCACGCCCTCGCACAGGAACACCGCCACGAGCACCGGTTGCATGCCGAGCGGGTTGATTTTGAACGGCACGTGGTCGATCTCCTCGCGCACCACGCGAGGGAGGCCGGGAATCGCGGGGCCCTGGAAATACAAGATGGGCACGCGGCACGTCCCGGTTTGCACGAGCACCGAACCGGCGGTGAGCGCCGTCGCGGCGGCGAGGAACGGCAGAATCTGCGCGAAGGAAAGCGTGAGGAGCGTCGAGGCGTAGTGTCTCAGCGCGGAGACGTACGCGCTGCACACGGAGACGGTGATCATCACGGACGTGCCCTGCCCCAAACCCCGGTCGGTCATCTCGTCCGCCAGCCACGCCGCGGCGAGCGCGCCGCACGTGAACACGCACGTCGCGACGACGGCGTAGGATTTGGCCTCGAACCCCAGCGCGCAGTACGGTCTTAAGTCCTGCGCGGTGATCCACGACTGCACGACCGCGACGGCGAGGGTGATGTACCGCGTGTATTGTTTCACCGTGTGCTGGCCGACGGGATCCTTCGTCAGCTCCTTCAGGCTCGGTATCGTCGCCGTCAGGACCGACATGGCGATGGACGCGGCGATGAACGGCCCGATGCCGACGTGGAACAGGGAGACGCCGCCCTGCGGGATCGGTGTCAGGGAGGTCGCGGCCACCGCGGTCGCGAGCTGCCCGATACCGCCCGAGACGCCACCTTCGAGGGTGGCGGCGAGCGCCGCGTCCGCGCCGGAGTCTGCGACGCTCGCGGCGGCGGCGGGCACGATGCCGGAGATGAAATCCGAAAACGCGTTCCCCGCCACCGCGGCGCCCTCGGGGATGACGAACGCGCGCATCGGCATCTCCGTCCCCAGACGCATCCACAAGAGGTATTTCAGGAAGTTGCTCAGACGCGTGCCTACGTCGTTCCTGCGAGCCACCGCCTCGTCGTGGTACGTGCGTCGAGGTCCGCCCGACGCGTAGTCGGAGGAGTCTCCGTCTCTCCGTCCGTCGTCTCCCGACGCCGCGTTCGAGTTTCCGATCGTCAGACTCGGATCGTTCATCTCATCAGGGTCGAAGGACCCGAACTCGTCCTCGTTCGCGCGCACGCCCATGCGCCGGAACTCATCGCGCGTCTCTTTGTCGAAACCGGGGGACTCGCCGGGACGCGCGCGAAGAACGAAGCGCGGGTCCGCCGCGCGCGCGCGCGCGGATGGCGAAACGAAAGATGTCCACGGAGTCGTGCTGCTTCCTCTTCGCGCGGTCCCCGTGGGCATCTCCCATCTCGAGGAGACGCTCGCGATGCAGGGAGCGGCACGCCGATCTTGGCGCGGGCGGACGCGGGCGCTTCGCGCGCCCGCGAGACACGCCGGTCGTGGCGCGGCCGTCGCCGACATCATGCGGTCGTGGCTCGCACCGCGCGGAAGGGTTTGGCTCTTCGCGTTGAAAAAGACAAAAGACGAAAAGCAACAATTTTTTTCAGATGATGAAAGGACTTCACCGGTGCGGGAAGT
>Ga0181558_10006520_pt1 | contig 10128 bp, 7 predicted proteins | sample 011ome_22_FD_133754 | JGI IMG/M metagenome (GOLD analysis project Ga0181558, IMG submission 133754) | Coastal salt marsh microbial communities from the Groves Creek Marsh, Skidaway Island, Georgia - 011507BT metaG (megahit assembly) | ecosystem: Environmental > Aquatic > Marine > Intertidal zone... | reverse complement strand
CCAAGAAGAGAAGGACGCCGAGTTTGAAAACGCAAACACAAAAAAGGTGCACACATTACTAGCGGCGGCGGCATGAAGCAACGATCGATCGCGCAGATGTTCGCGACCAACGCGACGACGACAGATGGCAGCAATACTACTAATAATACTAATAATAATACTAATAACAACAACAACAACAGTAACGGGAGCGTCAGGTTTTACGACGGGAGTACGCGTCGGGAGCAACAACAGCCGAAGAAGACGACGACGCAAACGACGAAGAGAAACACGAGCGAAAAAGGAGGAGGGACGCAGTTGACGTTACCGTCCGGGTATCGACCGAACGCCTTTGAGAACCCGGGTGAGTACGCGCCGAGAGTGTTTACCGCGAACAACAGTAGTGCGAGGGGCGCGAGGGGCGACGGGAACAACGCGAGTGGGAATAACATCGCGCGCGGGAGCGTTTTAGGCGGCGCAATGACGACAGAATTGCAGCGAAAGCAGCAGCAACGACGACAACAGTTTCAACAGCAACAACCGGTATCTGAACTTGATTTAGCAGCCGCGCAGACGTATATTTACCCAGCGCAAGTCAGTCGAAGAGAATACCAATACGCCATTGCCGCGAATGCGCTCTTAAACAATACTCTAGTTTGTTTACCAACTGGTCTCGGCAAGACGCTCATCGCCGCCGTGGTCATGTTGAATTATAAGAGGTGGTTTCCGAATGGGAAAGTCATATTCGTCGCACCTACGAGACCTTTGGTCGATCAGCAAATGCAAGCGTGTCACGATATATGCGGCATTCCATCGGAAGAAACTGTCGTCTTGATGGGAAGCACGAAGAAGAAAGGAAAAACTGTCGCAGATTCACGCAGAGAGCATTGGATGGAGAAGAAAGTATTCTTTTGCACTCCGCAGGTGGTGAGTAACGACATCGAAACTGGCGATTTGAACGCAAAAGATGTCGTCTGTTTAGTCGTGGACGAAGCGCACAGGGCGGTTGGGAATTACGCGTACACGCAAATCGTCACAAAGTTGAAAGAACGCGGCGCGGTGTTTCGAATTTTAGCGCTCACGGCGACTCCCGGGAAAGAGCTCGAAAACGTTCAAAACATCGTGTCAGCGTTAGATATTAACAGAATTGAATTTCGGTCCGAATCAGACGTGGATGTGGCAAAATACACGTTCAGAAGAGATCTTCTCGTCGAACCAATAGGTCAAGACGATGTTTCCAAGGGTATTTTGACTTTACTCAAGGACTCGATGAAACCGCATTTGAAATTAGCCATGGGATTTGGCGCGTTCAGTAATAACAATAGCAATCACGGAGTACCGGGAACAGTGAATGGACTTGGATATAACGTGAAACGATTTCTCGAGTTACCAGATGCTGACCCTCCGGCATTCTTCCCATTGCAACAAGTGACGCAGTTTGTACAAAGAGGTCAAATTCAAACGAGAAATAAGGATGCCTGCGGGCACTCCTTGCGCCACGCAACGTACATCGCACACATCATCGATTTGTTCACAAGATTTGGTGCCTCTCAAGCATACGAGTATATCATGAAGGATCGTCCGCACGCGACTATTTTAAGCGACAAATACGTACAGTTCAAAGAGGCGTGCGAGCAAATTCGATCATTAGCATCGAACGGCGCTAAACACTCGCCAAAGTTGCAGAAGCTTGTAAAAATTGTTGCGGAGCAATTTAGTAATAATAGTAGCACCATCAGCGGTAGCGGCGAGAAAAGGTTGACGGACTTTTTCAGCAGCGCAAAGGGGAATGGCGAAAGCGAGAAGAATAGTGAAGATGAGAAGAAGAAGAGGATTGATGATGACACTCGTGTGATGATATTTTGCAGTTACCGAGACACGGTTCGAGATATCGTTGAACAGTTGAGAGAAATTAAACCGAACGGCGAAAACGCCTGTCGAGTCAAAGTTGCCCCTTTTGTCGGTCAAGGCTCTGGAGAGAACGCTCGAGATAGGCGTAATCGCGAAAAACAAGTTTTAGCGCAACAGCAACAAAATAATAACAACAATAAAGGAGGAGGAGGAGGAGGAGACGGTGCTGCCGATACCTTGATTTTCGAGAAACAAAAAGGACAGAAACAAGCTGAACAAAAAGCAGTGCTCGAAGACTTTCGAAACGGCAACCTGAACTGCCTAGTCGCGACATCGATTGGAGAAGAAGGTCTCGATATTCCATCGGTCGATTTAATCGTCTTTTACGACGTAGTTGATGTTATTAGAACTGTGCAGCGGATGGGAAGAACCGGACGCGCGAGAGATGGAAGAGTTGTCGTATTAGCAACCAGAGGAAAGGAACACACCAAGTTTACTGCGGAATTGAAAAAATACGAGGATTTGAAAAGCAAGTTGAGAACGCCGGATAAATGTTTAGTGCTATGCAATGACACTCCCCGGATGATTCCGGATGACATATTTCCGTCGTGCGAGTTGATTTGCATCGAGAGTACATCTAAGAAGGAGAAAAACGGTGCGAAATCGAGAACCGGAGCATCTCTAGCAAAGAGAACGAAACAACAGCAAGAGTACAATGCGAGGAAGTACACGTCTACTTCAACGCTCATTTTCGACGCCAATCCGGCCAAACAATATCAAGCTTTGGATATCGGCAATCGGAGCATTCTCGTAGCCTATGAAGAACAAGGAGGAGATGAGATGAGACGAAAGGCAGCGGCGGCGGCGGCGGCGGCGGCGGCGACAACGATGACATCTTCAAGTTTGTTAGTTTTTGAAGAAGAGGAGCAACGAACACATCTGCAAGAAATGAAAGATAAAGGCTTCGCGGGAAGTTTGCCGTACCAATGTCGGTATCAAAAGGTGTACAATTTTGAACACGGCACAATGACTAAATTTCTTGTTCGCGCCATGTCAAAATTACAAGGCATCGCGAGAAGTCCATCGGGACTGGGAGGTTCGACCGACACATCTGCTGATGACTTTGATGAAGAAGCGTGGTGTGGAGATGCAATCGCCGGTGGCGCGGTGAGCGAAAAGAGACAAAACGCGCAGAGAATTCGAGATGGCGTGAACTTGCGAGTGAACGAAGGCGTCGACATAGACGAATACGACCGACAGATTTTCCCTCTTCATCCCACCGACGCAGAAGACGAAGACAACTATGGCTTCGGAGCTGGTGCAGATGGTGTCGATGATAAATTACCGATGATAATGAATGACGACGAAGACGATTCTTTCGAGAATAACGGAATAATCATCTCTTCCGACATCGAAGATGATGACGATTTCGCCAAAGCGGCACCCAAAGAAGAAAATGAAGAAGAAAAGGTTGTTGAAAATGTCCCTCCTACTGGGGGGCCGGGTACTCACGCGGAGGAACCTATTTCCTTCTCAGACGACGAAGAGGAGGGAGAGGAGGACATCGATGTCGACGTTGACGGGGAGAAGAAATCGGAACGAGAAGAGGAGGAAGAGGAAGTTCCGGTGATCGGTACCATGGAACCAAAGCAAGAGGAAGAGAATGATGACGACGAAGTCATCATAATCCAAGAAAAAGAATCTCCTCCGAAGGTGGCTCTCGTTCAAGAACAACCACAAAAATCCCCATCGGCAGCAGAAGCGGCGAGAATGCGCTTCTCGTCGACTGTCTCTCGTGAACCGACGGTACAACCATCGTTGCGCAAAAATTCCGTTGATGCAGCACCGATACTCTCGCGCGTCTCGTTGGAAACAGAAAACCAAGAGTTAGTCGAGAAGACGCTTGATCACATTCCTTTGAATATTTTGAAAGAACACGTGCAATTTGCGAGAGAGAAAGCCGAAGCAGCTGAAGAGCAGCGGCGTCGAAGCGTCTCGATGCCACCTCCCGATCCGCGTGTACCACGAACGAACTCATCCAAAAAGAAGAAAAATCTACAACAACAACAACAAGGTTCGTTCCCGAGTGATGAAAGTTTGCGTTTCAAGAGACGGCGACGCGAAAAAGTTTCGAAAGAGCCGTCGCCTGTGCACCCAGTTGCTCCTGCTCTTCCCAGTCGCGATATCGCCGCACACAAGAGACGCGAAAAAGTGCAACATAAGAAGCCTTTGAAGAAAAAATCGGCGTTTTTGGATGATATGGCCGGTGGCGAAGGCGATGACGACGACGATATGAATTACCAGGATTACGACTCTGATGATGCCCGTTTTATCGACGACGCGTCTCCGGAGACTGGATATGACGCGCATCATCATCACCCGCAATATTTCAGTTCGGCTGGAAACACAGACGGCGATACGAATAACCGCAGCGCGCCATTCACATGCGCCAATGCCAGTGGAAATCCGTACACGCAACCGACTCCTATGGTGAATCTCGGTGAAACTTTCGCTCGGTTTGGTCCGCGCAATCGACAGTACAACGTCCAAGACACGCCGCCAGATTCCTCGATGGAAAATCACACTCAAACTACGGACGAGTACGAGGATTCGTTCATCAACGACGACGAAATCGATTATGAGACGGAGGAAGATGATGGCGCGCTACCGAGCGTTCGAAAACCTGATAAGGAGAAGAAGAAGAAGAAGAAAAGGAGAGTTTTAGTCAAAAAAGCAAATCATAATGCAACGAAGAAACGCATGAGCGATGATAGCATGTCTTTGAGCGACCCGGCGATGATTGCGAAGTTTTCGGATTTTCGCCACGGTGTCGTATCGACTTTACCTTCGAATAGCAACACTCAAGAAAAGGAGGAGCAGAAGGAAGGAGAAGAAGCGCACGAAAGAAACGTACCGGACGTACTCGACGATGAGTTCGAAGATGACTGGAACAAAGGCAATTCCGACGACGACGATTGGTAAAAGTAGAGAAGTAGGCGCATAGAAAAGTAGAAAAATGTACCAGGTAGTAGTGAAGCAGCATATCATTTCAAATGTGTAGTATCAAGAATAGTAATATCGTATCGTCGTATCGTATCGTATCATGTCGCTTCTATTGCTGTTCGTGCGAAACATCTAGCGACGAGACGCCGCTCGAAGTACCCTTTGAATTTCCGTCTCTGTATTCCGTCTCGGAATCGATAGAGTCATCATGCACGTGTAAGTGCTCGGAGACGTCTTTAACGAACTTCTCCAGATCGAAATGCAGTCGCTCTTCGTGATGTTCGTTTTCGTTGTTGTTACTATTGTTATTATTATCGTCTTCGTGGCGATCCTCTCGTTCGGTCTCGTCGTCGTTGTCCTTATCGTCTTCGCTCTCATCATTTTCGTCGTCGGTTTTGTTCATATTTTTGTCGTCAGTATCATCGCTGCCGCTGTTGCTGCTGCTACTTCTGTGAACAACAGTTGTAGCACTCGTCCCCGTACTACACGGAGACCCCGAAGAAGATGAAGTCCCGCATCCAAGCATAAGAACCTTCGTCTCTTCTTCGGACTCCAAAAACATACAGAGCGCTTCGGCGTTCTCTGCGAAAGGATCTTCCCGCTCCAACTCTTTCTTAAACGCTCGAAACTCAAGCAACCGTTCCCGTTGCTCCTCGGTCAGTTCTCGATCGAAAGGTACCCCGTTCTCGTCCACGTTAATGCCCAACGCGATGCGTTCCTCTAACCGTCTCAACCTTCGTCTTATCGTACTTTGACCGTCGCCAGTTCTTCGAAGAAAAGACGGCGAGAGTCCGTACAGCGCTTCAAAATCTACGTAAGGAGTGCCGTAAAACGGAACCATTCCTCCGTACGAAGAGATTTGCGAAGACGAACACGTCGAAGAAGACGAAGGAGAGGATGTCGAAAACAAAGGAACCGTCGGCCACGCGCCTCCTCCTCCGCTCGAAACCTGAAGCCCGTCTTCACCGCCATCTCGGGGAGAAAATTGACGATGATAATGATGATGAGCTCCATCTCTTCCACCTCCTCGTCCTCCTCCTCGTGGTTTCGGGATTCTCATTCCTCTCCCTCCTCTCTCTCTGCCTCCTCCTCTTCCTTGGTACCAAAACGACGCGTTTTCCTCCTCCGGACTACTTTCTTCGTCGTATTGCTGTCGTCGTTGTCGTCTGCGAAAATCTCCGCCGCTCCCGCGCGGCGTCGTCGCACCGTACATCTTCATCTTCCTCGGAAAACCATCGCTCCTTCCGCCGACCGGTTCGGCGACGACGATCAACCCGAACCGCTCGTACCAAAAGTATCGCAAGAAACTTTGCGACGGAAAGTGAAACTGTTTGCTCGATAAACGTTTTCGGAAAAGTTGTCGTTGTTTTTGTTGTTGTTGTTGCCCAACAGCGTCCAGAAAAGTAAATTCGGTCGACGGAAACGAGGCGTGGAAATGCGGAGGCGTTTGGTGGACCGAGAGCGGGTGGTCGGCGAACGTCGCGCGGTGGTGCGCCGTGGTCGTAAACATACGCGAGAGCACTTTCAAAAAGAGGAGGTCGTCTGGAGAAATATTTTAATGTTGTCTCACAATTTAGGGTTTTGTGCGAAACCCTAAAGTATTTTGTCCTCGTGGAAAGACCCTTCCCTTCGGAGACCGACCTCATTAAAAACTCTTAGAACGAGAGAAACGACATCATAATAATGCTCGCCAGAAAAACAACCGCATCATTAACGACGATCGTTGGACGACGGGTACGTTTTACCACTCTCTCACCCCCGCTCTATCGCTCGCTTTGCTTAAAAGAAAGCTTTCTCGTCGTTCCCTTTCCGGGGAAAATTGGGGAACGATCGGGAAATCTTTTCTCTCTCTCTCGTCTCGCGCGCATCGGAGACGAGAGAGATGACTTCTCTCGAAACACTCACACTTGAGAAAAAAGGAGAGAGAAAGAGCTCGATCGAGAGAGACTCGCGTTCGTTCGTTCTCTCTCGCCGTTTTTTTAAACAAGTGTACTCACTCACCAATTTTTTGTCTTTTTCCCTATCTCTCTTTGGGGGGGGGATCTCTCTTCAAAACGCTCACCAAAACGCGCGCGCGCTCGATTAAACAACAACAGGTATCCGCCATCCAACAACAGCAGAGACTTTTCTCCGCGGATGCGGTCCAATCCACAGATGCGTCTTCCTGGGACACCGCGATCGCCGCAAACGCCACGGAGGAAACGAAAAGAGAGCTCGCCTCTCTGGCGAAAACCATGGCGGATATCAAAGACGCGGTGCAAAGAGACGCTGATCGATCGACTGAAATTGACTTTGCTAAGTTTAAGCAGCAGTTAACGAACAGCCCGGAAATTGTAGATTTGTTCCAGAAAGCGTACTCGACGTTGAAGTTGCCGAAATACGAATCCACGGAGATTGCGGACGTGACGCAAGCGTTTAAAGTTTTGGAGGAAGCGGCGAAGAAGCAAGCGGCGGAGAGCGCGAAGAGAATCGAGGAGTTGGAGAAGGAGTTGGTCGCTTTGAAGGAAGAGAGAGAGAGTTTGGAACGAGTGACCATGGACGAGATTTTTGAACGCGAGCCGGAGATGAGAGAAAAGTTCAACGAGCAGATTAAGAAGGATGAATGGTTCTAACTTTTTTATTGTAGCGAGGATCGGTGCGCGCTTACGTAGATGAAGTTTAGAGCGAGTTCGCGGGAGAAAGAGTTCCGCTCGGCGTCTTCGCGAACGACAAAAGCACACCGAAAAACCGCATTCGTTAAATACCCATAGCCTTACTTCACTTGTAGCAAAGAGAGAAATGTAATTGTATTTCAAAACAAAACTTAAATTTTATGCGCGTATATTCGCGCTGCGCGAAATCTTTTCCTTCACACAACAGGAGGAACAGAAACAAAAACGACTCTATTTTTAGCCGCGAAAAGACCATCCAACGCGCTCCCGTGAGAGACGTCCGCACACCACCAATAACGACGACGACGACCGAGTGAGTCCATCGCGGACGAAATACATCCTCCATGCCGCGTCATCTTTCGACGACGACGGAGCTTGTTGAGCAGACGACGACGCGTCGCGCGGACTTGGAAAAGTCAAAAAATACGACGACGAAGAAGAAGAAGAAGAAGAAGAGACAAGAAGATCGTGGTCATCGAGATCGAAAAAGAATCTATCGCTTCTCCACGCTCGTTCCAAACACGATACCCCACGCGGTGATGAAGTCGAGGAAAGATTGGCGCGAGATTCCACTTTTTATCGCGCCGGAAAAAGCGAGTTTGATGGAGGAGGAGGAAGAGGAAGAGGATCGAGAGCGCGAGTCTCGGCGCACGACTTCGACGACAACATTGACGCCTAAAATTGATTTCTTTTACGCAGACGTCGGATGGATACATCAGAACATTTCGTACTCGCGAGGTGGTTGCGGTGGTGGGAAGAGCGCGTTCCCAGTGTGGCCTTTGTCTGGAGGAATAGGATCGTCGGTGCTTGTCGGGAAATTGAGCGCGAGAAAAGTGAACCACTTTGCGAACCACTCCGAATTAACGAGGAAGGATCTATTGGCGAAGAATTTACAGCGGGCCAGTCGAAGAGCGAAAAAAAACGGAGACACGAGAGAGGCGGAGGCATTTGAGAGAGTGAGTCCAAAGACGTATGCATTGCCGGGAGATTTGGCGTTGTTCACGATGGAGTTTGACAGAGCCGCGTTGGCCATGGGAAGTGCGAGGAGAATGGCAAATGGCGCCAGTATAGAGAAGGATGGAGGTGATGATAACGATGAACATAAAGATAAAGATAAAGATAACAACGTGTGGATTATGAAACCGATTGGTCAAAGCCAAGGAAGAGGGATTTTCTTCGTGTGGAAACGAGCGCAAATACGGAGATGGCAAAATCGAAGGAAGAAACTCGACGAGGAGTTGAATGGGAACAGCAACGTGAGCAGCGTTGGCTTTTCTACCACTGCGAGTTCGTTTTCGCAATATCAACAACAGAGCGAACATTGCGGCGCGTACTATTCCTCTTCGCCTACCCATCAGAATCAACATGCTTTTCAACAGCAGCAGCAACAACAACAGCAACAACAAAACAACGCGACCATCAACATATGCAAAGAAAACTACGTCGCGCAAAAATATATTCATAATCCGCTCTTGATAGGAGGACGAAAATTTGACATGCGTCTCTACGTGCTCGTTCTATCGTTTTCGCCTCTTGTCGCGTACGTTTACCGCGAAGGCTTTGCCAGATTTTCCTCCAAGCGATACGAGAGTAAAATCAAAAGTAACTCAACAGAGAACTATTTCGTGCACTTGACGAACCATAGCGTGCAAAAGAAAGACGACAACTACAACGCGAGTGTGTGCGATTTGAAATGGCCACTGCATAAACTCAGAAGACACATCCGAGCGACGTTTAATGCTCGTGCGGAAGAGACGTGTTTTAAAGAGATTGAACGCATGATTAAACTTTCATGCGATGCGGTGAAATCGTCCATGATCCGAGACGAGCGATGTTTTGAGTTGTACGGGTACGACGTCATGCTCGACGAGCATTTAAAACCATGGTTAATCGAGGTCAACGCGAGTCCCTCTATGACCGCGGATTCAGTTTCGGATAGAGAGCTCAAGATGCGCGTGTTTGAAGACGTTTTGAACTGCGTAGATTTTGAAAATAAGTTTGCCGTGACTACCGAGAAAGACGAGGAAAGAAACTGCGCCGATATTGGTAATACCAGTAGCTGTAAAAATAATAAAAGATTAACATTTTCGAGGACTACGACAAATGTATCTTACACATCGCGTCTCGCGCGGCTTCCTTCGCGGATTGGAGGTTTTGACGCCATCGTCAACGAATCGAAAGAAAAGGAAAAAACGCGCGCGGAAAAAGCTGCGACGATTGGAACCGTCAACACCGATCGCGAGGAAAATTTGAAAGAAATAGGCGTGGTATCGTCCTCGGACGAAGAGGAAGAGGAGGGAGAGGAGGAGGAGGAGGAGGGGGACATAGAAGAAAGTGCGTGAGTAAAGGTTTATATTCTTTCAGATATTTCTTGTTCGAGTCATGAAAATGTTTTCAAACGCTCTTTCCCTGGGTGTTCTTGTTTTTTACACACACGCGCACACGCACAGATACATACTTCTTCTCCAACGCATCGTGCGAGGGTGTTAACGACTCCCTTGCGCCATCCTCTCAAACTCTTTGCTCGGTTCCATGTCCACCCCTTCCTTTAAAATCGGCTTCCCGTTCTCGTCCAAAGGCCACGGATTGCCATCGACATCCACGGGCACGTCCAACCGTTGCAAAGTCGGCGTCGACCACGGAT
>Ga0181558_10006511_pt1 | contig 10141 bp, 10 predicted proteins | sample 011ome_22_FD_133754 | JGI IMG/M metagenome (GOLD analysis project Ga0181558, IMG submission 133754) | Coastal salt marsh microbial communities from the Groves Creek Marsh, Skidaway Island, Georgia - 011507BT metaG (megahit assembly) | ecosystem: Environmental > Aquatic > Marine > Intertidal... | reverse complement strand
GACGACACGCAGCTCCGCGCCGCCGTGCTCCGTCGAATGCTCCATTTCCAGCGCCGAAGCGCGCGTCGCGCGCGCGAGTAATCACCCCGACGACGACGACGACACAGCACCAGCACCAGCAACGACAACAACACACCAATACGTGCGCGCGCACACGCCGCGCGTACACAGCGTCGGGGATACCCCGCATGTCACATATGTCACATGTCACATGTCACATGTCGACCGTCACTGTGCGACGCTTGGCGGCCCCAGGACCGGGACCGACACAGCACCATGTCCCGCGGCGTGCTCGACGTCCGTCGCGACGGCGCCGCCGCGAAGGCGTCGCGCGAGACGCAAATACGCGCGGCGTGCGCGCTCGTCGTCGTCACGCTCGCGTTCGCCGCGGCGTGCGTCGTCGCGCACGACGCGTCGCTGCGCGGACACCACCTCGCGGCGCGCTTGGCGTTTCCCGCGCTCGGCGCGTGCTGGTTGGCGGCGTGCGTGCCGCTGGGCGTGTGCGTGGCGTATCCGGAGGATTTACGAAGAGGGGTGAATCCACTCAGGGTGAGGGATTTCGTGGAGGTGGTGAGGGCGACGTACGCGGCGGCGGGGCGCGGGCGCGGGAAGGTGCGCGGGAAGGATTTGTGAGCGCGCGACTGTCGCGCGTGGTCGAGCGCGCAAAGGTTTGATTGAATGGTGTGATAGCGCCGTAGCGTACGTATAGCTTACGTATATAATACATGTACGTGTGTGTGTGTGTGTGTGTGCGTGTGTGAGAGAGAGCGTGGTCCGTTTCGACGAAGCCCTTTGCTCGACTGGCGCGTCAGACTCCGCCGGGACTACGTCGTCGTCTTTAAGCGCAGATTGTACACGTCCTCGAGCACGCGCACGAGACTAGCGCAACGCTCGCCTTCGCGAACGATGCCGTACGCGCCATCGTGCGAGCTCAAGTCGACGATCGTGCTTCCGAGTCTTTGAGCTTCGATGCGGCCGCCGTCAAAGACGCATTCGCACCCGTCCCACAACGGCGCGAACTCATCCACCGCCGTCGTGCTCGTCTCCCCTGACTTGTTCGCACTCGTGAGTGCGATCGCACCTTGATGCGCGCGACACACCGCACGCACGAAATCGCTATTTGGAACGCGAATACCAATCAAATCTACCCCCGGGTTTAAGCTTTCGCTCGCTCCGCGCGCCCCCGCGCGACGCTTCGTCAACACCGTCACCGGCCCAGGCAATATCGCCTCCAACAACCCACGCGGGAGGTGCTCAACTTCACCATACGTCCCCACATCGCGCACATCCCCAACCGCAATCGCCAAAGGCTGCGCCGCATTTCTACTTTTAATCCTATACAACGCCTCGACGCCGCGCGCCGACCGCGCGCACGCCGCGAACCCATAAATCGTATCCGTCGGCACCGCGATCACCTTACCCTCCGCGAGCGCGCGCACCGCCAACCGCACCGCGTCGTCATCGCGCACATCCACCACCCTCGACGACGACCACGCGCGAACATCGCGCCGCGAACGCGCCACATTCCACACCACGCCATCGCCCGGGGTCCCATCGACGTAATTCCGCGCGCTCACGCCGCTTCGCCTCGCGCCTCGCGCCCACGCGCAGCGTCGCGACACCGATGCCGTCCTCGACGTCGTCGCGCGCGCGAACGCCATGACGACGACGACGTCGCCGCGGCCGGCGCCAAGCAATGCCGAGCAATCGCCATCGCAACCGCCATCTAAACCCTAAACCCTAACGTCGACCGCCGTTAGGGTTTACACGACACAGAGCTCAACTCGTCGTACTGGAGCGCTCTGGAGCGCTATGTATGCTGACGCGGATGACGTTTCTCGGTGTCGCGGGACAATGTCGGGGTACGACGCCGTCAGTCCACCGCGCGCGACGCGACGAGAGACGACGACAGACGACGACAGACGACGACACGCGCGACATGTTCAAAAAACTTTCCGACACCTTTTACGGCGCGCGAACCGAACGCGCGGGGGCGACGAACGGCGCCAAGAGCGGCGCGAATTCGACGGCGAATCCAGGGGTGAAATCCTCGTCAGCACCCGCGCCCGATGGTGATGGGACGCCGAACGCGCGCCGGAAGTCATTCAGCGATCGATTCATGATGTCCTGGACGGACGAGGACGTGACGTTTCTCGGTGAGGACCCGTACGGGGACTGCGCTGGGAACGTGTTCGCGACCGTGGCGGCGGATGAGCAACGACGACGGGCGAGCGTGGATGAGACGCGACGCGCGAGCGCGGACGGAGGGTCGCGTCGGACGAGCGAGAATGGGGATGATTTTGAAAAGGCGAGCGCGTTCTGGCGCATTGGACCGTTGTGATGCGTTTTGTGGGTCTCGTGTGATGGATGATGGATGTCATCGCGAGGTGTTGAGATGTATTGTTTGTACCGTTCGCGCGCGCGAGGGGACCGAAACGGTTCCGCGCCGGCGTTGTAATACCACGTTTGTGTTAAAAGAGTCTTCATTGTGCGCCACGACGATGATCGCGAGGTAAGACGCGGGAGAGGTGAGGGTGTGGGTCATTATGCGTCGTCGTCTTTCATTCGTCGTCGTCGTGAGCGTCGTCGTCGCCGCGTTCGCGACGGGCGCCGAGGGCGATGACTTGAGAAGTGGTTTACGCGCGGAACTACGCGACTTAGCGGGCGAAGGAAGTCACGCCCCGACGTTACATACGGTGTTTAGCACCGAGTGTAATGCGTATTTTGATTGGCAATCGCTTGGGTTGTATAATTCATGGCGTCGCGTCGGACAGAAGGGTAAGTTTACGCGATTGATGGCGTGCGACGCGTCCCCTGCGCCGGGGCGCGACGTCGTTCCGGACACGCACGTGCATCCGAATTATGCCAAGCATCCCGTGAGTGGTGATGAGTATAGTGCGTATAACAAGCCGGCAAGTATTGATCATTGGTTGAAGCACGCCACGGTGACGGCGGACTACATCATCGTGTTGGACGCGGATATGATTTTTCGTACGGCGATGACGGCGGAGCTCTTGGGCGTCAAGCTTGGCTCGCCCGTGAGCGCGAGATATTCGTATTTGAAAGGAACACTTCCCGAGAATTACATGGGTGTGAAGAAACGTGTGCCAAACGTCGAGAAGACTCAGCAAGTGGGTGGATTTACGGTTATGCACCGCTCAGATTTAACGCGCCTAGCGCCGAGGTGGCTGTATTGGACCGAGCAGGTGCGCTCGGACCCCGATTCGTGGGCAAACACTGGTGACATATACAACGATAACGGTAAGGCTGGTGCACCGTGGATTTCGGAGATGTACGGGTACGTCTTCGCCGCGGCTGAAGTTGGGATTCACTTCCAAGTGCACGACGATTTCATGCTCTACCCAGGGTACATGCCTCCGCAAGAGCCGTTTCCCATCGTTCTGCATTACGGTTTAACCTTCAACGTCATGGACTGGGCTTTTTCCAAGGCATGGTATCACAATTTTGACGCGACAACGTGCCCAGGGCGCCTGTTCGAGCGTCCACCAGAATTCAGCGAGCTCAAATCTTTCGGCAGAGACAGGCGCCGCGACGAAGTCGCGTTGCACTGTGCGTGGGGACTCTACAACGCCACGCGCGATTGGAACGTAGATAAATGCGGAATTGCGAACCCAGAAGATCCGCCACGGACGCGTTATAAATGCAACTCTAACAGACAAGGCGTATTGAATTGTGAACCGTTGTCGATGATCGATGACACGTTGCGCGGAGGAGACGACGTCGCGTGCAAAGATGGAATTGATGCCTGTTGCGATTGGGCCGCCAGTGGCGAGTGTACAAAGAATCCGGGGTTCATGCTCGATTCGTGCCCGCAGTCATGTAACCAATGCCCAGATAGGCGATGCAGCGGGCGATGCTGTCCCCCGCGCGAAGTCGGCGACAAGACTCTGGAATCCAAAACAGTCGGTCCCGTCGTGCACAACCTCGAAGAAGAATTTGCGGAACGTCACGTCGGCAGCGCCGCACGCGAAGAACCCAAACGCGCTGATGTCATAGTGCACAATCTTGAAGAACAGATTGATGCACGCACCGCTAGCGAAGACATCCCCAAACCAGAACTGGCGGTGCAACAACACGAGGAGCCACGTGGTCATCTCGAGGAGGCGCTCGGCGAGCGACCGCGCGTGATTGAATCAAATCCAAAATTTGAGGACGTTGCATACGAGTTGGACTCATCATCGCCCTCGTCTATATCTTGGGGTGCGGCGTTGCTCATCATCGCCATATTCATAGTGGTACTTCGGATTCGCGTCGTATTGAGACGCCACGCGAGACGTCGGCGCGTTTCACAAAACATTCGGCTTTAGAAACATCAGAATACTGTACATTTTTAATAATAGACGCGCTAGACATGCTAGACATAGACTAAACCAGTCGCGTCTTCACATATTTTCCAAAGTCGCGCTTGCTCGGCATCGCCCGGCACCGACGCGCGCTGCCTCGGTCGACTGGACACAAAGTACGCGCCGTTGAATTGCGCGTCGTTGCGTTCGTAGTCGCCCACCATGATATTAAACTGGTCGTTCGCCTCATACGTTTCTATCCCACACGCGCCCCACCCGGCGAGTAACATTTTCGTATTCACAGTCCCGGGATCGCACGAAAATATAGATAAATCACTCGTCGTCATCGCATCATACGAGTCGTCCGATAGTCTATCAAACAACTCGTACGAAAACGCCTTGACGCACGCCTTGCTCAACGAATACGAGCCGTGCGAAGAAAACCGTGGCTGTTGCGATATGTTCTCAAAATCAATCCTCGGCGACGCAGAAATCGACGCGACATTTAATATCCTCGACTTGACCCCGCTCGCGCGCGCGTTCGACGTCAACGTCGGGAGCAACGCGCCCGTCAACGCGTACGGCGCCAATACGTTCACCGCGAATGTCATCTCAAACCCATCGCACGTCTCCTCCCTCTCCCTCATGAACACCCCAGCGTTGTTAAAGAGCATATCAATCGACGTCCCGTGCGCGGTGCTGAGCACGTCATCCGCCAACGCGGCGACGCCCGCGAGCGACGCGAGGTCGTGCGTGGCACCGAACACTTGAGCTCCACCGACCGCGAACGACTGCACCTGCTTCACCGCCTGCGCCACGCGCGCGGCGTCGCGACCGTGACATATCACGCTGACGCCACTCGACGCCAGTCGTCGCGCCGTGTGCAGACCGATGCCGTCCGTCGCGCCGGTCACGAGCGCGGTGTGCGCCACCGATGGCATTGGTTACAAAAGCGCCGCGTCACACACTGCCGCGCGACGATCGATGGCGACGCCGCGACGCGTGGCGACGCTCAGCGCGCATTTCACCACGCACGCGCCGGTTGTGAATGACGACTACGTGGCGCAGTTGCGCGTCGCGCGCGAGGAGACGCTCAAGTTGCTCGACGAGACGAACTGTAATCCAATCTTGGTGCGGTTGGCGTGGCACGACGCGGGAACGTACGACGCGGCACTGGCGCACGATTGGCCCAAGTGTCAAGGCGCGAATGGAAGCATTCGTTTTGATGCTGAATTGGGACACGGTGCCAACGCCGGTCTGAGCAAGGCGATCGGGTACATCAAGCGAATCAAGGCGAAGGCGCCGGCGGTGTCGTTCGCGGATGCGATGCAGCTCGCGGCGGCGGTGGCCATCGAACACGCGGGCGGGCCGAAAATACCGATGCGGTATGGAAGAATTGATGTCGTACAAGAGACGGAGTGCGCGGTAGAGGGGAATTTGCCCGATGCGGAGGCGCCGTATGGGACGGGGGCGGCGACGGCGGCGGAGCACTTGCGCGACGTGTTTTATCGAATGGGTTTCAACGATAGAGAAATCGTAGCGTTGAGTGGAGCTCACACGATTGGGCGCGCGTTTAAAGAACGCTCTGGGGTGACGTCGTTCGGATACGGCGCGAAGAATGGCACGAAATATACTGGGTGTCCGTTTATGAATGCGCGGAAGGACGGCACGGAGGGCGAAATCGGCATGCCAGGCGGCGCGTCGTGGACGAGACAATGGTTGAAGTTTGACAATTCATACTTCAACCGCGAGTACATCACCGACAAGGACAATTTACTGTGGCTAAGTACGGACGCTGCGTTGCACACCGACCCGGAATTCTCGCCGCATTTTATGCGTTACGCGTTAGACTGCAACGCCTTCTTTTACGATTTCGCCGCCGCGTTCGCAAAACTTTCTGAGTGCGGCGCGCGTTTCGTCGGCGCTGGTGTAACAATTTAATACGGTTTATTTTTTGTGTGTGGAATATTCTTAATCCTTATTACAACTCTAAAATTCTTATTCTGTGTGTGTGTGTTTTGTCGCTCATCAAAGTGCTCCGCGCGGTATGCTTTTTGCGACAAGTCGTCTCCGTTCAACTGTTTTCTACGTAAAATCTCAAAGTTGAAGGGAAAATTTCCAGATCCCGGTATCGGCGTTATACTCAATGAGTTCGGCGCCAGCCTTCTCGGTCTGCTTTTTGATTTTTTCTTCGTATTTCGCCTTTGCAGCATCACCTGATTTCTTGGGCAAAATGCCGTAGAGCGTGACTTCGGCACGCTTCTTCAAACCTTGGCCCTCCTCTGGGGGAGTAATACCTTGGTCCTCAGGATAGAGGCACAAGCACGCTTGCTCGAACAGCACAATCTTGTTCAGATCCAAGCCACGCACGTCCACCGGCTCGAGCCACTTCACGCGCCCGAACGTTTCATTCGAGACGGAAAAGTTGTCGATGGCAGCGAGCGCGTCTTGGCCGTTGCGTTCGAGCATGCGTTCCATTTGCTCAAGCGTCGGGCTCATGCTATAGCCCTCAGCCGTGAGCTTCGGCAGAACCTCACTGCGTATACTCGATACATTCGCAGGTGCTTGCTCACCGTCATCCGGAAAGTGCACTTGCCGACGTTCGGGGCTACGATCCGCGTGCGTCGGCGAAACGGCGAGCGCGACGGATGGCGCCGGCGAAGCAGAAGCGCCTTCGGGGCGGATGAACAGCGCGCGAGGATTTTCACGGGGCTTAAACAACCAACCACCACTCGATGGCGTGGCCACGGAGACCGCACTGCCGGGACGCGCCGCAGACACGGGCGTACCGATGCTCTGCGCCGCGCCACCCGGCGAGGGGAGCGCAGCGCTTCCTCGTGGCTTTGCTTCGCGAGACAATCCGCCGCGACTCGTGAGCCAGGGCGATCTCGGCGTGAGAGAGCGGACCGGAAATGCAGTCGCCGCATTACCCGCGGCCGGACTTTGCATCGTACCGAGTAGAGATCTCTTCGCGGGCGCGATCTCAGTCGTCGCGAGTTGTAGTTGCGGCGGCACGAGCGGCGAGCCGTAGGGCGTCATCGCAGTTGTCGGCTGCGTCCCAGAAAGCGCAAGCGCTCCGGCGTTGGGTTGAAACGTAGATAGCGCCCCGCCAGTCGATGCACCGCCGAACAAACCAGTGGAAGGCGCCGATCCCGGTATTGATCCACCGAACAAACCACCACCGGTGGATGGAGCGGCACCAAAGAGGCCACCCGCCGGTTGAGACGCCGGCGCAGATGCGCCGAACAGACCTCCACCAGTGCTCGGCGCGGGTGCGCCGAACAAACCACCACCCGCCGGTTTGGGAGCGCCAAACAGACCACCACCGGCAGCGGGAGCAGACGCTCCAAACAACCCACCGCCAGCGGCGGGAGCAGAAGCTCCGAACAACCCGCCGCCAGCGGCGGGCGCCGCGCCAAACAGGCCTCCTCCCGCAGAAGAGGCGGGAGCAGACGCGCCAAACAACCCACCACCGGCCGCTGGAGTGGCACCAAACGCACTTGGTGTGCTCTGTGCGCCACCGAATCCACCGAATGCAGGAGTCGCGGCTGGCGCGCTCGCGCCAAACAAACCGCCTCCCGTCGCCGGCGCGCTCGCGCCAAACAATCCTCCACCCGTCGCCGGAGTGCTCGCGCCGAACGCGCCTCCACCTAAGGTAGACTGCGTAGGCGACGCCCCAAAAAGACCACCACTGGCGGCTGGTGTACTAGGGGCGCCGAATAACCCACCCGCGGGTTTACTCGCGCCGAAAGCGCTCGGCGTGGCGCCGAACGCGGATGGAGTCGCCGGCGCGCTTGCACCGAACAAACCGCCACCCGCCGCCGGTGATGGCGCACCGAACGCGGACGTCGCCGGCGCGCTCGCACCGAACAAGCCTCCGCCTGCGGATGGTGCGCTCGCACCAAACCCAGTTTGCGGTGCGCCAAACGGACTCGCCGCTGGAGCGGCCCCAAACGCGCCACCTCCACCAAACGCAGACGTCGCCGGTGTGCTTGCGCCGAATGCACCTGGCGTCGGTGCCGCCCCAAACGCACCTGGCGTAGACGGCGCAGCGCCGAACGCTCCAGGTGTCGACGGTGCGGCACCAAACGCTGACGGCGCCGGTGCGCTCGCGCCAAATCCACCCGCCTGCGCGCCAAATCCACCAGGTGTTGCCGCCCCGAACGCCGATGGAGCAGCCCCGAACGCCGATGGCGTGGGAGCAGCACCAAATGCACCCGGCGTGCTCGCACTGGCGCCAAACAAGCCTCCGCCGGCAGGTGATGTCGTCGACGCGCCGAAGGCACCCGGCGTCGACGGAGCGGCGCCAAATGGGCCCGGAGTTGCTGATGGCGCGCCAAACGTGCTCGTACTCGCACCAAATCCACCTGTACTAGGTGCACCAAACGCCGAAGGCGCGGCGCTCGCACCGCCAAACGCTGAAGTCGTGCTCGCGCCGAAGCCGCCAGTCGACGGCGCGGCGCCAAACGGACTCGGCGCGGCGCTCGCGCCAAAGCCTCCAGGTGTGGGCGCCGCTCCAAACGGACTCGGGGCTGCACTCGCACCGAAACCACCGGGCGTCGTCGGTGCCGCCCCGAACGCCCCTGGGCCTGCGGGTGCATCTGCATTCGCGTACGCGCTCGCTCGAATCTCCTCCACGCTCTTGTTCGCATTCTCTGGCATCGCGCTAATCGAATGTATCATCGCATACGACGTATTCGGCGCCAACAACTCTTTATCTGTCACTCTCGTCGCCCTATATCCACTCACGCCTTGCGTCATCGAGCAATTCACCGCTCTATGCGCCGTTGATCCACATTTCGAACACACGTGTTTATTGTGGCACTTTGCGCCAAACTTACACGACCCTTTATTCCAAAACTTACACGCGTTCGGCACTGCGACGGGGCACACGACAACGCACAGTCAGTCATCATCACGCGCGCGGACATTCACCAATCACGACACGCCTCTCGCGCGCGCCTACGCGCGCGCAAAGTCCACGCGACGCTCCCGCCTCGAGCTCAACCTAAAATCATCACCGCACATCTCGATGTGATATGCGCAATCGCCACGCACCTCCACCAGGACTCCCCGCCCCTAACCCCGCTTGCGGCGTCTGTTGCCCGAACCCCCCACCCACCGCGGCCTGCCCGAACCCCCCACCCGGCGCGGGCTGCCCGAACCCCCCCGACGACGAGGGCGCGCCGAACGCCCCACCGCTCGGCGCCTGTGGCCCGAACGCGCCCGCGCCCGCGCCCGTCGCGCCCGCGCCGAACGCCCCGCCACCGCCGAACGGCGACGGCGGCGGTTGCGTCGGCGTGGGCGCACCGAACCCACCGAACGACCCGCCGAACGCCATCGCGCCGTGCGTCGTGCGTGCGTCGCGTTCTCGCGTCTCGCGCGCGCGCAATCCATCATCATGCATCGTCGTCGTCCGTTGGACGGCACACACAAAAAATACCCATACGTTTCGCCACCACACCACCCCACCCTTCGCCGATGTTGGAGTCCATTGAAAGAACTGCTGTTTGCTTTTACGCTTCTGAAAATACAGATGGTACGGTATATTTTTTTTTTGTCACACGGCACCCAATACGTAAACCAGTATACTATGTAACTGTATTAACGCGTATTTTATATTTTTCATACTATGCTTTCATGGATGTTCATATGCGATGTACATTGATGATACAAAGTTGCGTCGTCGGGGCGCGTGCGCCACGCCCCGCGTGCTGACGCGGCGATCCCTCAGTCCGCACCGACGTTCACCATCCCTCCCTCGCCACGGCGTTGATTGTGCCGTCACGCTGCGCCGAACGACGACGACGACGACGACGACGACGCGCCGCGAGAGG
>Ga0181558_10006501_pt1 | contig 10153 bp, 10 predicted proteins | sample 011ome_22_FD_133754 | JGI IMG/M metagenome (GOLD analysis project Ga0181558, IMG submission 133754) | Coastal salt marsh microbial communities from the Groves Creek Marsh, Skidaway Island, Georgia - 011507BT metaG (megahit assembly) | ecosystem: Environmental > Aquatic > Marine > Intertidal... | reverse complement strand
TTGTAATTTTTCTGTAGCGTATACTACTGACTGTATGTTTTCTCTACTGTGAAGATCCTCGCTAGCCAACAAATTGTTTGTTTTGGTTTTTGTTCCAGCGGGCCGCCCATTATCTTGCGAAACTTTAGGGTTTGGTTGAACTGCGGGCTGAGGAGCGTTTTGTTGCTTGAGGCCAGCTTTATGTTGTTCTTTTTGCATTTTCTGTTGCTCTTCAGATAAAATTGGTTGAGAAACGCTTAATGGAGTATAGAAACCCTTTTCTCTGTTTTCTACAAACTTTTCTTGAGCAGCCTCTAAGTCTTGAGGGTTTGGATATATACCTTGCTTGAGCGCGGTCATTCCCTGTTCAGGAGTAATAATGCCCATCTCGATAAGTCTTGATGTGACCCTCTGAAGTTGAACTTCATCTTTAATATCAATTTCGACGAACTTGGGTTTTGGGAAGTTTTTAAAGCCCATCATTTTGCAAACTTCTTTTATTTGAGGCTCCATAATATCATTTAGAAATGTATTTCTCGCTTCCTTCAGTCTTTCCAAAAATATTTGAGCTTTTACTTGAGTGCTTGAGTAATTCTCTTTTCCTACAATAATGTTTTGTAAGCCTTCCTTTATATCTTCGTTTACGATTTGATATTTAGTCGGCCCTAGTACTTTATTTAAGTCAGGTATAACAAACTCAGCTTTAGTTGTATAATCAGCTATTAATGCCCTTCCTATGCTTTCGTTCTGAAACAGGCTTTGCATCGCTTTAAGGTTGTTAGGGTTTACTCCTCCTTTGTCTGGAGTGTTACCCATTGTTACTAGTAATATAACATTCTCTATTGTTTTTGTTATGGCTTGGTCTACTTTTTTCAGCTCCATCTTCCAATTTATGTCATCTAAAACTGGAAATCCAAATGGTATAGCGAAGGGCTCGTAGTCCTGTTTTTTGTAAAAGGAAAATAAAAGTTTTTTTGGGTCTAAGCTGACCATTACGCCTTCTTGCATGAATTGATTCTTTTGAATATTCTCTTTTGCTTCTGGAGGCATAGCATCAAATACCTCTTTGTCATATTCTGTTTGCGGCTTTTTTAACTTTTCAATATCATACTCACTGAGAAGTTTTTTGTATACGCCATTTTCCTGATTAAAACTAAGAGCTCTGTCAGCTACAAAATCGTAAGGATTTAAGAAAATATAGCGAACTGGGATTTTTCGCGCAGCTACGCTTTGATATTTAGATCCATAAACTTGATTAAGTTTCACCAAATCTTCAGCGCTAAACTTTCCATCCAGTTTGTACATAAAAACATTGCCTGACCTGTAATACTCTCTGAAATATTGATCCTTGAGTTTCCATACCTGAATCTTTTGCATCCATTTTTCTATAAAGGACCTGACCTTCTCAGAGCCTCCTTCTAGGTATAAATCTGAATTTGAAAATTCAGCCATAACGTCGATGGCGTTCCTAAAAATAGGTACATTTGCGTAAGCCTTTTGGCAAAGTAGGATCGAATCTCTTGGGCTAATATACTCTTTACTGTAAGAATAAGGTAGTGCGGACTCTCCGATATTTTTGTATTTGTCGGGTTTCTTTGCGGTTGCTGTATAGTTCTTTCTTCCTCTGGTGTTATCGGACTGCTCTATTTGTCCAACATTTCTAATTGGCGAAGAGGCTTGAGTATAATAAGCTTCTCCAGCTGTCGCAGGAATTACTTCCTTATTTTTGTTTTCAAGAATGCTCTCGATGTTAGCGCTACTTTGGTCGAACTTATTCCAGTACTCTGATTTTTTAGTATATTTTCTAGGCATAAATTATCTTACACCAAAGTTGACAAAAGTCTACTTTAAAAGTTAAAAGTTAACTTTAGAATTAAATCATGATCGGCGTAAACGTATAGTCGATCTGGGATTTTTCTACATGCATAAAGTCATAATATGTCTTTATCATCCAGTTGCCTAGTACAAGAGCTGAATAAGAGTCTTTTCTCGTTTTGTTTGGGCCTGATTGTCTTTTCAGGTTATTCGGTAAGCCAAAAGTTTGAGATCCCTGAGGTGAAGAAGAAACTTGAATCAATGCGCATTGATTTTTTGTATAGTTAACCATGTCGTACTGATGATCAAGGAAGTCAATAATTTTACCAGTTCCTGAATTTTTTAGTATCTCTTTCTGGTTCGGCATAAATATTAAGCTGTCGATAGGTATCTGCTTCTTGATTTGTTTATGGTAGCTTTCATCTAAAGGCCTGGCGCCGAATGCTATACGTTTGTGATCGAAATTAGCTTGTAGTAATTCATTAGCTTTCCTGATCCAGTCTGAGCTAGGCTTTCTTAATACGCAAATTCTTTTTTCTTTTAAATTGTATTGATTTCTTGCGTCCAGTAAACCTTCTTGATAATTTTCTGTACTATCAAAGTCAGCATTAATCTCTTGTATTTTTATGTTGCTTTTATTGAATTGTTCACTAGCGTTAGCGGCTTGCATGAATTGCACACCTCCTCCATAGTCTCCAACTATAGCTACAATATTAAAATGAGTAAGCAAGTAATGAAAGTAATTGATATGATCTTGCATCTTTAAACCAGGCACAGCATAGCTATGAATTAATGTGCCGGTTCTTGTATTATCATTTAATTTAAATAATTGAATAGCGAAGTCATCAGAACTCTCCGATTCTGCCCAACTAGGGTCAAAGGCAAGCAAGTATTTAGAGTCTCTATCTCCGGCTATTTCCAGGCTAGGATCTTCACCGTCTTTTACAGTACAGGCAGCCATTGTAGAAGTTTTAAAATACCCACTACTATCATCAGTAAAAATAGCGTTAAACTCACGGTCAAACTGAGATTGGCTCATGGTTTGTCTTGATTGATTAATCAAATTTTGGTCATACAAAGCTTTAGGAGCTACATCATAACTAAAATGCATAATTACTCTTTTAGAAGTATCTTTCTGCGCTTCAGGTATACCATTAAGTATTAAATCTTCAAAAGTTTCATATACTTTATATAAATATTCAAATTTATAACTTGCTGAAGATAAGGCTATTAATTTATTGTTAGGCCACTGATATCTATCTTCTTCTTTCATTTTGCCCTGAGCTATCATTTGATCTTCAAGTTTCCTGACCTTTTCTCTTTCTGTTGGGTTCTGAACAACACTTAAGAATGGAAGGATAACTTCATTATATACATGCTCTGGCATTAAAAGAAACTCGTCAATAATAATTCTATGAAACCTAAAACCACGAAGCTTCGATCCGTCTCCTAGGGGTAAAGCAATTATTTTAGACTCTCCAATTTCTAAAGTCCATTGATCGTTTTTCTTTGATTTTTTTGTGATACATTGCCCCAAGAATGCAGCTTCTGGCTTTCTAGCTATATCCTCAATTTTTTCAAATATCATCTTTGATTGCCTGAATGTAGCCGCCAATATACCTATTTGTACTCCTTGGTTGAATATAGCGTCAAGGAATGCATATATAGCGGTACTAAAAGACTTGGACATGCCCCGACTCCATATACCTAAAAAGTAGTCTGTTTCTAGCATTGATTTAATCGCTAAATGTTGAAATGGGAATAAGTCAACGCCGCCGATTAAGTTGGTAGTAAAGGTTATGTTTTCTCGGAGAAAATTGTGTAGATGATATTTGGCATCTTGCTCGTCAAGATGCCCCTTAACCTTCAAAAGCTCTTGATTAATGTCCGGCTTGTTGGACTTTATTGTAAATTTACCTTCTTCCCAAGTCATGTTCGTCTATAAAGTATTGTAAGTCAACATCCCATAATTTCTTCCCAAAAACTAAAAGTTTCGGAATTATCGCTTCAGATCTTTTTCGAGCATGAGCTACGTAAGACTCATACGCTGGCTCGAATACATTTTTTTTAATAATCCATAATTTTTTATTTATTTTTTCTAATTTATCTCGCTTGCCGGCGGCATAAAGAGATTTAGAGTAATTATAAACTTTATTATAATCAGAATAAAATTCATTATCTAATGTATTAAATAATTGTGTTTCCGGGTTGCCGGTAAATATAAATTGGCAGCGGCGCGGGAACTTGTGCGACAAAACCCTCATGTTATGCCAAATAAATGATAGGTTAGCTGGCTTAGGAATTAAATTGTTATTTTTTATGATTGACTGCACCGAGCCTTCGACCACGATAAATATAAATGCATCAAAATCTTTGGCCCTCTCAAGCTCTCTCGTAAAACGATCAAATCCCGAAGTCATTGTGCTTCGAAAATCGCTTTCATCCTTTCGGTCTACATAAGTATAATTGTAATGAGGGGAGCCTACAGCATAATCTCCAAAGTCTAACTTCAGTGATGCAGAATTAGGAAACTCCAGAGGCTTACGCTCTCTAGTATCAATTAATATTTTAATATTTTCTAATTCTTTATTTTTATCAAAAAAGCCACTAAATAATTTTTTATTATATAAAGGTTCTATATTTAATTCATTACAAGCAGTAGAATATGAACCAAAAAACTTTTTATATATATTAATTGTTGGTAATTCATTTAAAGACAATTCTAAATAGGAAGGGGCATACTTGAGCTCCTTGCCCTCTATACGAGCTTTTAACTGGTTCAGCATGACAGACTTCACTTCATCAGTAGAAGCGCCTTCTGACCACGCCAGGAAGTTTTCTAGTGTGGCAAAGTCACGAGAGAAATAATCAGTAAAATCCTTAAAGGGTAAAAGCTCTCCAGTATATTTATCTTTCCTTGGGAATATTTGGGTATAATATTCGGGCACAGAAAGCTTGTGCGTCCTAGAAAGATGAACATGTAGGCCTTTTTTATTTTTAAAGGCTTTTTGACAGATTTTACAAGTCTCGGTCATATTTAAACAAAAATAATACAACCCAAAGCAAAGAAATTAATCTTATGCTTGTGCTTGCTGCTCTTGTGCTTTCTTTTCCTGCTCTTTAATCTCTGATAAAGCTTTTGCCCTATCCTCTTCGCTCATATTACCAAACTGCTCTTTAGCTAAATGCATAGCGTAAAACTTCCCAGCGTTGATAAGGCCGTTGATATTAAATGAATTAAGAGTAGCAAATGCGTTACCCTCAATAACTTTTTGATTTTCTTCTTCACTCATAATTTAAAATTTATTTTTCCTTCGTCAAGTGACTTATTTGTTGGTTCCTTGATCTTTTTTATTGTAGTAGTTGAAGTTTCTTCGCCCCCAACATTTTCTTCAACTATATTATTTTTATTTATTATTTGTTGTAGTGATTTAATTATAATCTTATCTTTTTCATCTACAGGTTTAAAGTCTTGTTCATTTTCAAATATTTCTTCTATTGGAGCATATTCATAATCTCCTATAAGTAATTCTATTTTTTTCATAATGTTGGTTGTTATACTGAGTCGTGTTTTGATATTCCTAAGATTCTTGCTTTCCAGCTATCCATATTATCAAGACGTTCCACCTCTTCTTCAACTAATTTTTTCTGCATCTCTGCCAATTCGATCATTCGACGTCGTTCTGATTCGGCTTGAAAGCTCTTAACTAAGGATATGATGGTAGCATTATCTTTCTGTCTATTTTTTAATCTTTCTGAACGGTCACCATTTAATTTTTTAATTAATGACTCCATTCTCTTTTCACATTTATCATATTCATCTGTCTTAGACTTTAATACTTCAGCTAGTCTTACTGTCATATCTTGTTGGTCTTCGACTTCATTAAACATGGTGTTTAGTTTCTCAATGTGAGAGGAAATATTCTTAAGGTTGATGTAATCTACGCATACGTTTATATAAAGGTTGATTTCGTCACTAGTAAGATCAGGCTTATCCCAAGTTGCGCGAACAAATTCCGCCTCGAATAATTCACGATCTTTCATGCTATTGTAATTACTAATAACTTGTATAAATCTAGGCGCTGCCAAATTCCTCATTAATGATTCTACGCATTCTATGTCATCATGAGTGAGTTTTTCTTCCTCCATCTCTTGTAGAGTGAATGTGTTTATCTTTTTAAGTCCAGTGCTGAAGACTTTTGGTGGGTTGTATGTTTTATTTAAAGCGGTTTCAGTTTCATGAACATATGCAGGCTCATACTCTCTTAAAAAGTCTACAATAGTCATGTGCTCTTTACAGAACCTTTTAATTGGTAAGTCAGGGAAAAGTATCTCAGCTATCTGAAATGCGCTTAATCCATTCTGAGCTTGCGCTTTGATAAATTCTATCTGTTGCTCATTTAATTCAATATCTGGAACTTTTTCTCTTAAGGTTGTTTTATATTCTAAGTTCTCTTTGGCTAGGAATTCTCTGACTGCCCTACCTTCTTTACTTCTTCCGTCGATTTCTGGATTATCAAACACTAACCTAGTTAAATCTAATAAATTGGGATTTTCTTTAAAGTTATCCCTGATAATTTGTTTTTGTTCGTCAGATAGTTTCATTTGTGTCATCTAAAAAGGCTATTCCTTTATTTTTTAATATTCTTGCAGCTTTATCTTTTAAAGTTTTTTTTAAATTTTTAATTTGTTTATATCCTGCTTTTCTGTCTACCTCTGTACTCTTAAAACCCATTTTATCTGCCTCTTCTTCATCTGTTAAGTTTTCTATAAATAATAAATTAAAAGCTTGAAATTGTCTAGAATTTAATTCTTTTTTGAGTTCTCCTATTAATCTTTTTGTGGCGGATTGTAAGTCCATACCTAGGTAGCCTTCGGGGCTTGAGTCTACCTCGTGAATATGATGCTCTAGGGAAAGCGTAATCTTAACATTAAAAGCATGCTTTTTGGATTGCTCCCATTTTTTATAGAGCGGACAAGTTCTGTCTTGTTCACCTGACTCTGTAAAACTGCATAAATGATATTCCGCGTCAGAATTAAATGGGCAATTCAAGCATGGTCTTGCGTAGTTACTATAATGATTGCGCAAGATGTTTTTCATTTGATTAGCTATGATTTTATTTAACCATGGCTTTATTGGTCTAGATTGATCCCACTGATCCCATTTTTTGTGAATATGTGCCCGAATTATTTGGCAAACATCGTCAAAATCTACCCAGGACACAGAAGTTAGGAACCAATTCTTGCTCCTCTTTTTAAGTTCTTGATCTATAACTTCAGAGAAATCTTCATAGAATTTAGGTTTACTTTTTTCTTCTTTGTCGTCTTTTTGGCTTGTCTTGCTTTGGCTCTTCTTGGGCATCTCCTAGTATTTCTCCAAATTTGTAAGTTGGGTGTCCTGACGATGTATAATCACATTCAAACGATGCGATATTAGGGATATAATCTATATCTGTTTCGTCATCGTTAAGATGTGGTTTTTTACGTTTAGCTTCCATTTGTTCTCTTATTGAGAGGTTTCTTGGATTAGCTTTTTTTGGAATACTAGGTTCTGTTTCTTTTTTAGCGGAGGCACCCATGGGAGTTCCGCAAGAAGAGCAAAATTTAGGTTTAGAACCAGAGTATACCATCTTGTGGCCGCATTCTGTACAAAATATTGTCTGCATAATTTATTATAATAATAAACGGCAAACTTAAAAAGTCTATTTTAATCTAAACCAAATATCCAGATATTACACGTGCCTGGCGCCGCATAAACTCATTAGTCTCGTTACTGAAAGCTTCTTTTTGCTCTTTTGAGCAGAAACCAATTTTTGAATCTTTAGCGCATTCTTTTATGTAGTCAACTCCTAGTATACCTATAACTTGACTGTTTAATGTTTTAATTGGCACGTTATATATACTCTTGATTCCTTTATTGTTCATCATGGCTGCAAATAATCTATCATCAACTTTTTCGCAATCAACGTATGCAAACTTACCTTCGCTTGTCAACTCACTAACATAAGAATGGAAATTTGAAACAATGTGGTTTTGCGAAAACTCACATTCTTTACTGATTCCTGGTTGCGCTATTTCATGAGTGCAGCTAAATTTTTGTTGACTTCGCCCAGAGATATAGTAACCCCCATTATGAAACTGTAAAATATAAGCTCTATCAGCACCCATTTCTTTCATTAAGAAATCTAATGCAGCATATATATTTTCATTGTTTTGAGTTTCACTTAAAATAGGGTCTCTTTGCGTGATTTTTTTTGCACGTTTTGATATAATAACACTAGCTATTGTTGCTGAAGCTCCGATAATTGCAGAAATTACTAAATATATACCGTCCATGTTAATATATACACTATTTATTTTTCAATTTAGTTACAATGTATTTTAATATTTCACTCCTAAAAATGTCATGCTCATTGAACCTAAAGTTATGTATGCCTCGTTCTTTGCTTTCTTCATCGCTGAATAATTTAACCATATCAGAGAATCCGCTTTTACCGTTGATGTCGCTTTGCATCATATCTCCGCAAATAAAAAGTTTTGTGTTATCACCTATGCGGGTGATAAGCGTGACAAGCTCTTTAAATGTAAAATTCTGAGACTCATCCGCAACCACGATCTTGTTGATCCAACTAGCCCCTCTTAAGAAATTAATTGGCATAGCCTGGATTCTTCCAGATTTAATTAGGTCAGATTTTATTTGTGTAGTCTTGGGGAGCATTTCATCGAGCTTATCTTCAAGCGGTGCCATATACGGATTAAACTTTTCTTCTAAAGTCCCTGGCAGGGCCCCTAGCCCTTTATCAGCGCTTTCAATTGCTGTTCTTACATAAAGCAAGTCAAGGTCTTCGTCTTTTTGTAAATGTCTAAGCGCTGAATAAACAGCCATGTAAGTTTTTGTGGAACCAGCAGGTCCAGAAACAAACATTATTTTTGTGTTTTCATTGGATGCGATTTTCTGAAAGGTATTTTGTTTTTCGCTTAAATTTTTTCCTTTTACGGTTATTTTGGACTTGAATACGTTTTTAGCAATTTGATCAGCTTCTTCAGGTTTAATTTTTTTTCTTCCCATGATTGGTATTAGGATTAATATTAAGTATAAATACACAAACTTTAGTGTATAATAATATATTATATGGAAAATATATCTAAATACGATATTTTAAATCTTTTATCAAAAAAAATGCCATTTTTTCAGGCTACGCAATGGCTTAAGGGTGGCATAGAGAAATATAACGGCAAGTCTCCTTCTGAACTCATGAAAGAAAATAAAAATAAAGAAGCTTACGAAGAATTGCAGAAATATCTTGATAAAAAAAATATAAAAACTTGATACTATAAAGTTTTTTAGTTGAAATATTTCGTTTAGATTACGGCCATATAAGAGGTATATTTATCCAAGGGTGAGGCGTGCTTCTGGCTTCTTGAGGATTTGTCAATACCATAGTGTATTGCTCTCCTCGAATAGCCCAGCCAGCATTTAATATAAGGGTACCAACCCCTGCAGATGTATCTTCTAATGTACGGGTCCCTGAGCTCATTATTGTATTTTGGCTATCTTTTATCGAATAATTCCATGCATATACAGTGTGAGGAATATGAGGATGATTAATTGTTACTCTTGCAGTATTACTTCCAGGTGTAAAATTAGTTAGATTAACTGATACATCGTTAATTGTAAGATCTGGCGTGGCGCAATAACCTGTAAAATCTGGAAGATCACTAGGTTGCATAGCAGATGCGACTCCAAAATCATCACTATCTGTTATGTTTGACGTGCACCATGCGGATAAATCTTGAGAAAAAGAAGATGCTCCATTAAACATCGCTGTCACTTGCTCTAAAGATTCAGTTCTCCAGAAACTCAAAGGTTGATTAAAAGAAGTTGCGTTCTTAAACATATAGGAGGCGTCTTTTAATCTGAAGATATCGAAAAGGTGATCAAGCGGTTGATTAAAAGCAGAAGCCCCTAAAAACATTGCATTCGCTTCCGTTACCTTTGCAAAAGAAAAGTGCCTTACTGGTTGATTAAACGACCCTGCGTCCTTGAACATAGAGTTCGCATTCGTAAGGTTGCTAAATACGGTATACGAACTTGAGCTACCTATAGGGGCATTGTAACTGGTCCCCTCGAATGCAGAAGTAGCATTCTCGACCCCTTTAAAACTCCAATTTTCTAATGACTGCAGGAATGACTTATTTAGCCAAAAGATGTAACTGATATCTTTAACATTGTCAATATTCCATCCGTCTAAATTATCTATATAATTATACCCTTTGTCAGTATAAGTATTGCTTACCCAATAAGGATAAGTGGCATCAAACTTATTTTCAATAACGTTTGTTGCTTGGCGTACAGTAT
>Ga0181558_10006493_pt1 | contig 10159 bp, 10 predicted proteins | sample 011ome_22_FD_133754 | JGI IMG/M metagenome (GOLD analysis project Ga0181558, IMG submission 133754) | Coastal salt marsh microbial communities from the Groves Creek Marsh, Skidaway Island, Georgia - 011507BT metaG (megahit assembly) | ecosystem: Environmental > Aquatic > Marine > Intertidal... | reverse complement strand
CCACCAGGGAGAAGGAAGAAATTTGGGTAGCCTGAAGAAAATCTTCTTTCTTGGTTTCGTGAAAGGGCTTCAATCCATCCTCGTAATTGGCAAAAGCAATGGAGTGGAGAATTCCGTCCAATCTCAGGCTGCCATCTCCTGATAAGCTTTCCCCCAGTTTTACTATTTCAGCTTCCTTTTCGAAGTCACAGACAAAGACCTGCCTTTTTCCAGGGAGAATCCCCTCCAGTTCACCTTTTCTTTTTTCACTGCGAACACAGTACAAAACGGAGGCACCCTCCTCTTCCAATAACTTGGCCACTGCCCAGGCAACGCTCTTGCGGTTGGCCACTCCAACCACGAGAAATTTTTTACCGGAGAGTTGCAGGAAGCTCACTTGGGAGAATCTTCCCGAACCATAGCCAGGGCGTAAGAAATAGTCAGAGCCACTTTGCCCTCTTTGCGGACCTCTCCTGTCATGGTAAAAAACTGGCCCAGTTTTTCTCCGAGGCTGACCGAGATTTCCACCTCGTCTCCCGGTTTTACCATTCTCTTGAACCGTGCATCGCGGATTCTTGAGAGAACGGGAGTAACCGACTCATCAGTAAGGGATTCAGCCTGTAAATGATCAGCTAAAAAGATCGCCCCTGTCTGGAAGACTGCTTCGCAAAGAAGCACACCTGGCATAATGGGGTTACCCGGGTAGTGTCCTTCAAAAAATGAAAAGTCGGGGCGTATGGTCAAGGACGCCCGTGCGGTACTTTCGGTAATCTCAATGATTTTGTCGATAAACAGAAAAGGAGGACGATGAGGGATGCGACGGTAAATTTCTTCCATAACTAAGGAAGAGAGCTAGAGAATGGATCGGTCTCAGGCAATGGCAAAGGTGGATTCCCCCGCACTGCCAGATTCTTTTTTACCTTTGCTCCCCCGCAAAAAGCTGTCGATTTTATTGGCAGTAATCACGCCATAATTGATGGTTCCCAGCCAGCCAGACATGATGATCCCGACAGATCCGGCATGGTAAAGACCGGGGGCATGGTTCGGTAAGTCATTCGATACCTCCAATCCTTCAAATTTTGTGCCAAATGTGGCTCCATTGGTATGCTGGGTATAGTGCTTGATTGTCCGGGGGGTAGCGGCTTCGATATGGTCGATTTTGCCCCTGATGTCGGGGAGAATTTTTTCCAGTGCTTGGAGGCTTTCCTCACAAAGCCTTTCCTTTGCTTGGGCATATTCCTGGTCTGACAACTTGCCCCAGTCCTTCCACTTAGCATTTAGGGATGCTACGATGCTGTAGCGTGGGTCTTTGCGGTGCGGTCGGGTGTCGGGATAATAGATCGAGAAGGTGCGGCTCTTGGTATGAAAATCAGCTAGCTCATCGGTAGAAAAATGAGGTGCTTCAGAGGTGAAGATCAGGTCACCAACAGACTCAGGGATAACCGCCCCCTTTTTGAGGCCGATGTAAACCTGACATGATGTATTATTGAGTCTTACCTCTTGGGCTTTTTTAGCAAAATTCTTAGGCAACTTGGAAAGACCCAACATACGCTCGATGGTATTTTTTAAGTTGGCATTGGAAAGGACCGCACCGCAGCGGATTTTTCGGCCGTTTACCATCACCCCGGTCACGCAGAATTTTCCGCCTCTTTTCTCGGTAATAAGTTGTTCGACCAGGCACTGTCGGCGAAGTTCTGCTCCATTCTTACGCAACTCATTCACCATTTTTCGAATCAAGGTGTCCGTGCCGTCTTTGAATGTGTAAATTCCCTGGCGCATGAAATTGGAAAACACGATTCCATAAGCAATAGCCGGATCCATAAAAGAGGAACCATTTGCATAGGAAATAGGTTCCAGTAAAAGCCTTTTCACATCATCCCTACCAGGAAAGAATTCTTCGAGCAGATCACCAATTGTCCTTCCATCCTTGGCAAAGTAGTCCATGTTTCGCAAATGATCGTAAAACTCCTCGATATGGTCTTTGGCTATCTTAAAAGTGTCCTGAAGAATATTTGTAAAATCAATCCGGTCGAAGGTGGTTCGAAGGTCGTATTGAGGATTTACAAATCTAATGTTTTTCAATTGAACTATGGAATCGGCTATCTCTTTGGTCCAATATCGGCGGCAGGACTTGATCATGCCCACTGGAAAACCATGGAGGGAGATGTCGAAGATATGCCCTCCTGCACGTTTAAACCAGGTAGCCAGTCCGCCAAACTGGTAGTGATGTTCAAGGAGGAGAACGGAGTGACCCTGCTTGGCCAATACATTGGCCCCGGTTAAACCGCCCAACCCGCTGCCTATAACAACAACATCGTAGTAGTCATTTGTATCTTTAAGACGGTCCACACTTCTTATTTTGCCAAGAAAGTCATTTAAGACAAGAGATCAGTGTTTAGGTATCTAAAATTTTTAAATATTTTTGCAAAAATTGTTCGGGAGTCTGATCGGCGGGATCTCCTGGGCCAATTAAATTTTGGATATTAAGTTTACCCAAGATGTCAAAGTCCTCCCGGTTGAGTTTGAGGGGCGACAAAGAAAGGGATTCCAACTGCATCTCCTTTAAGGGAGATAAGTCCTCTACCGGGATGCCAATCATATTAAGGCAGCGTATTGGGCAATAGGTAAGAGGGCGAATCGATCGGACCTGAGATCCGGGGAGTTCGAGGGTGTCGATGGGCGAATCCATCAACGGATTGAGATCCGATACTTGGGTTGCCCGCAGGGATAGATTTTGCAAGGGTGCCCCGTTTAATGGCTCAAGTTCGACAACCTGCGTGGCAGTCAAATCTAAACTCCTAAGAGGAAGTTCCTCTAGTCCCTGCAGGTTTCTGATCCGGGTTTTGGACAGATTGAGAGTACCCAGTGCTGTTTTTTGCAAAGAAGAAATGTCCTGCACCGGAGTCGATGAAACATCCAGTTTTGAAAGCGGCATGTCTCTGCAAAAGGATAGATTGCTCAAAGCACTCCCGGAAAGATCGAGTTCCTCAAGGGGATGGCATTCCAAAGAATCAAAATCATGTGCGAGTGAATGGACCGCCCGGAATCGGGATAATTGGAATTTCTTGAAGGTTGAAAACGAGGATTCCGAGCGCTTTGGCAGGGCGAGTCCATTGAGACGAAAGAATTGAATTTCATCGACGGGAAATTCAGTAATTTCGGAAAAATCAAGCTCGAGGATGGGCAGGTGGGAAAGTTTCTTTATAGAATCAACGGTAGTCTGCTGTCCGGTAAATTTCACCCCTACCCCTCCTGGAACTAAAATTACTTCACACTCAAAACCGAGAGTCTGAAGTTCTCTAGAGCAGGAATAACAAATTTCTGGGAAAAAGTTAGTTGGGCCTGACCTCTTTACTTTGAGGTTGGATGATATCATTTAGAAAAATTCATCACTTCTAGGTGGAATAAAGCCGGGTAAAACTCGTGAACAATTAGACCAACTCAATCATTCTAATTCCTTGATGAAAATGTCTTTCCAGCGAATTTCACCGCCATGAGTTTGCAGTTGGATGGGTCCCTTTTCTACCAAAGGTCCTTTTTTTGCCCAGTAATTGATCATGGGGGCATTATCGACCACGAGCTTTTTATTGAGGAAGACCGTTACCCTGTCCTCACTCATTGTAATCCTGAAATGATTCCATTCGCCAAAAGGCTTGTCGGCATAAATTAGAGGTTTCCAGCCTTCCTGTGGACGGTTGTTCCAAAGCCCTCCAGATCCATGCTCAGCTCCAAATCGCCACTTGCCTCCTGCCTCAGTGGTATCCCAAATCTGAACTTGGGGCATTCCTCTCAAATATATACCACTGTCAGCGAGAGGAACGGTCTTATATTCCAAAAGAAGTTCAAAGTTCCGGAAGTTCTTTTCAGTGGTTAGGTAAAGCCCCTGTCCGTCGTTGACCAGTTCGCCGTTCTCCACATGCCAGTGCTTCTTGATATCCGCTAAGCTATCCTGCTTCTTTTTACTTAGTTCCCCCTCTCTCAAATTCATCCAAGTAGCTGGATTTTCTGTGCCCAGCCCCCACCACCCTTCTAGGTTTTTACCATTAAATAAAGCAGTAAATCCGTCTGGCTGAGCGAGGGCAAAACAGCAGGGAATAACCAACAAAAAGAGTTTTCTTAAAGTTTTGAATGTCATGGTTCTACTTCCTACAAATTGTGTCATCATTCTGCAATTTGAAACACATCAACCTAAAAAGTTACGCTAAAGGGATGAAGTCATCGCCCAGTCTGTGCCCACGTTGTTCCAGAAATTGTGTGATCTGTGTTCGTGCGTCTCTAGCTCCCGTTAAAATCAGGACAAAGCATTGCTCCTTTTTCGGAATATCCAGGTGCGAGATAATTGGAATACCTCCAACTTGGCCGCCGATTTTTTTCTGATCCACTTCAATGAATGCGGAGATGGGAACTTCATATTCTTCCCATAAGGAATAAAATTTGCGGGCTACCCGCCCTGTGCCCCAACAGAGCAGTTTTCTGCTGTCTAGCTTAGTGAAATCATCGAGAAATCGCTTCAAATATTTTGCTTTGATTTTTTGAAATGCGAGGCTTGAGTAATCCTTTGATGTGCGGGAGAGCCGATTTGGTCGGTCCCTCCAGTGAAGAAGTACTTCCGGGCTTTTTTCAATTTTTACTCCCCCTTCCATCCATCTTAACCAGAGTTCATAATCTTCTGGAAATGGGCCATTCTTGTAGGAACCATGCAGATCAATGAGCTCTCGCCTGAACATAACCGAGGGATGGGCGACTGGACTGTCGACAAAGCGATTAAAGAAATGATCTTCTTGGGTTAGTAGACGGTTTGTCCAGTCAACATATAGTGCATAACCTTTTCTCTTCTTCTCCAAGGCAGGGGGGAAGTGATTGACCAGGGACGCGACCATTCCAATGTGCGGATTTTCGCGAATGTGGCCGACCTGCAGGGATAAGCGGTTTTCGGTCATGATGTCGTCTGCATCGATTCGGGCAATTAACGACCCTTGGGAATGCTCTATCCCGTGATTGAGTGCATCAACGATGCCTTGGCCCGGATTAGATACTATTTTTATCGTTCTACTCGATCGGGAAAAGGAGTGAACAATATCCATCGAGTCATCCGAGGAGTGGTCATCGACCGCGATCAACTCCCACTCCTTAAAAGATTGTGCGACGACCGAATCTAAGCATTCGCCAAGGTATTTCCCGGCATTATAGAATGGCAGTATTATGGAGACCAGGGGAGTCGACTGGGTATTACCCACCGCTTTGTTGAATTTGCCGAATTGCCTCGTAGCTTGTGATTCCGACCGCAACTGCAAGATTAAGTGATCTTAATTCCGGTGTAAATTGGGGAATTTTCCATCGGTTTTCCCCTACCCATTGATGAACAAAGGAAGGTGCTCCGGCTCCTTCATTTCCAAAAAGCAGTCCGTCTCCTTGCTGGAAATTGGCATCCCAGATGGTTTTCTTACCATGGGTGCTCATTAAATGAATTCTTTTGGGTCTTGTTGTTGAATCAAGAAATTTCTGCCAGTTTTCGTAGTGGAAAACTTCGAGTGCCTTCCAGTAATCCATCCCTGCCCGACGGAGATTCCTGTCAGAGATTTCAAACCCGAGGGGGTGGATCAAATGAAGCTTGCTCGCCGTGAAGGCGCAAAGTCTACCAATATTTCCGGTATTCTGCGGGATTTCCGGCTGAAATAAGATAACCTCAATCACTTCTTGAGCGAATTTTTTATAGCTTGCTGCACTTCTCGATCTGTAGTTCTCTTTTTGAGGTCCTGTCTTTTGTCGCGCTGGTTTTTGCCAGAGCCAATGGCCAATTCGCACTTAATCAGGGCACCCTGAAAAAAAATACGGGTGGGTACCAGGGACTTCCCAGCTGCCTCAATTTCTTTCTGGATACGTTCTAGTTCTCTTTTTTTTAGAAGGAGTTTTCGCGGTCTGGTGGGCGGGTGGTTATTTTCATTACCGTAATCATATTCTGCAATATTTGCATTAAAGAGGAAGAGCTCGTCCTTGACGAACTTTGCAAAAGACTCGGAAATTTGGGCATTTCCAGAACGGATCGATTTTACCTCTGTGCCACAAAGGCAGATGCCCGCAGTATACTTATCCCCAAGGAAAAACTTGTGTCTCGCCTTGTTGTTAGTCAGCACGGGGAGAGCAACACTGGACTTTTTACTTCCTGCCATTTGTAAATAAGACAAGAACCTCAATAGACCGTTGTATTAGGACAACGGATATTCTCTGGTTAGAATTAGTCTTCTAAAGATTCGTCCCAAGGCTGGTAAGAAATCTTCCCCTCAATGATTTCCCTAAGTGCAACATCCTCAGGCTCAAGCTTTTCAAGTGACTCAATCAAGGGCTTGCTTCCATGTTTTAATTGTTTCGATCGTCGGGAAACAAGGTTAATAAGGGTGTTAGGGTCTTCGACAATTGCTTGTGCTTCTTGTAAGTATTCGTCTCTCACTTCGGATAATGGGTAAATTTGCGAAAAAGTCTTGAATAGTGGCAATTTGATATGAAAATTGCAATTTAATAATGGAAAGTATCGACTCAGTTAGAATCTTGGTGGGCACAACCACCTTTAGTAGTAAGGAGGATGCAGTTTCAGCAATCGATCAACTTGTCAGAAAGAATTTAGCAAAATGTGGTCAGGTCGATGGACCAATTGAATCGCACTACATTTGGGAGGGCGAAAAGCAAGTCACATTGGAGTGGCGGGTAACTCTGAAGTTTTCCCATGCAAACAAAAAAAATCTCGAAACAGAGCTAAAAGCAAACCACCCCTATGACATTCAACAGTGGGTGGTTTGGGAAGCTAAGGCGGAAGTCAAATATGGGAGTTGGGTCAACTCCGGACCCAACTAGAAATCATTCTTCTGGTTGAGTCTTAACGAGTGAAACAACGCGATCGCCATCTTTCCATTGACCACGCTTTTTAAGCAAATCAACACGCTCGAAGCGTTTTAGCACATTGCGCCTTTTCGTGAGTCCACCAGGAGGATTAAAACTTGGATGCCTGCTCATAAGATTTGAACAATATAGAAACTGACAGTAAACTCAAGGTAGAAAAGTAACAAAATGGAGATTATGCGGGTGCCGCGATTGCTTCTGTCCCGGGGTCCACTCCGTCTCCGCTCTTTTCTTCTTTTTTCGATTTTGATTCCTGCTCCACTTCAGCCTCCTCAGGTTCTACTTTTTCTGGAGTAGATTGGGTAATCTCAGAAACGATTTTACCGTGCTCAAGGATTTCATGTACATGCTTACCCTCGATAGTTTCATACTCGAGCAAGGCGGCTGCTGTAGCATGTAAAGCGTCGATCTTATCGGTAAGGATGCTCATTGCCCGCTGGTATTGTGTATCGATGATTTTCTTGATAGCCGCGTCTATTCTTTGAGCTGTTTCCTCGCTGTAGTTCTGAGCACGGCTTAATTCTTTGCCTAAAAATACTTGGTCCTGCTTGTCACCGAAAGAAATCATGCCAAGGTCGCTCATTCCCCAGTCGCATACCATACTGCGGGCAATATTTGTAGCCATGCGTATATCGCCAGCCGCACCACTGGTAACATCCCCGATTTCGATTTCTTCAGCTGCACGGCCTCCCATGGCACAACAGACTTGATTAAGTACTCTTCGCTTACTTTGGTTGAGAATGTCTTTCTTGGGGGTAAACATTGTGCTGCCTAAGCTTTGCCCGCGGGGAATGATTGTTACTTTGTGGATGGGCAGAAGACCATCATCAATTTCCGCCTGAATAATCGCATGACCAGCCTCATGGTAGGCAATGATTTTGCGGTCCTCTTCATCCATGACCCTTCTTCTTTCACGACCGAAAGAGATTTTCTCGCGGGCATCATCCAAATCGATGGGCTCAACAAACTTTTTCCGCCTTCTGGCGGCGATTAGGGCACCTTCATTGAGAAGATTTGCCAAGTCTGCCCCGGAAAAACCAGCGGTTGCCCGTGCCAATGTATTTAATACAACATCTTCACCGAGCTTAATTTTTTTGGCATGAACTTTTAGAATTGCTTCCCTGCCCTCCAGATCGGGCAAGTCAATCACCACCTGGCGGTCAAATCGCCCGGGGCGAAGGAGTGCATTATCGAGTACGTCCGGGCGATTGGTCGCTGCGATAATAATGACGCCTTCGTGGCCGTCAAAGCCGTCCATCTCGACAAGAAGTGAATTGAGCGTTTGCTCACGCTCATCATTTCCGCCGCCAAGCCCTGCACCACGTTGGCGTCCGACGGCATCAATTTCATCAATAAATATTAAACAGGGGGCATTTTTCCTGCCTTGCTCAAACATGTCGCGAACACGGGCTGCACCTACCCCAACAAACATTTCTACAAAATCAGAACCACTGATGCTGAAAAAGGGAACATCTGCTTCACCGGCGACCGCACGTGCAAGTAAGGTCTTACCGGTGCCCGGAGGACCTACCATAAGTACGCCCTTGGGAATAGTTCCGCCAATTTTCCGAAACCTTTTTGGGTCTTTGAGAAAGTCAACGATTTCAGAAACCTCCTCTTTCGCCTCATCGCAGCCAGCAACCTCGTTAAAGACCACCTTGTCTTTTTCTCTAGTGAGCATTTTTGCCTTACTCTTACCAAAGCTAAGGGCACCTTTGCCAGCCATCCTGAGTTGGCGAACGAAGAGGAAATAGAGAAGTCCAATAATTAAGAGGAAAGGAAGCAGGCTAAAAAGCAGGTCTGTCCAAATCGTACTGGATGGGTCTTCCCTAAGCTGTGAACCGAGCAAAGCACGAAGGTCTTTGTACTCAGACTCGGTAACCCTTCCCTTGACCACGAAAGGAAGGGTTTTGTACTGGCTTTCATCCAGTTCGTAGGCTGGATTCTTAATTTTCCCTTGAATGACATACCACTCTTGGCCCCCTTTAGGATCGCTTTGAATGATCGCTTTTTCGACTTTATCCTGTTTTGCCGCGGTAATTAGCTCGTCAACCGAGTTAATTGAGAGCTGGCTGGGGGCAATCTCTCCAGATTGCACCATGACCAATCCAATGATTGCCGTAAGGATGGCCAACCATATGAGAAGGACCTTGGGTTGAAAGCCTTTGGGCGGAGTGCCTGTTTCGTCGTTTTGTTTTTTATCCACTGAGCACAATGATGTGTGCTAACTCCCGTAAGTCAAACGGATTACCCGCTGGTTCCCCTTCTTGATCTTGGCAAATTCAGCAGGGGGAAACCCGGGCACCCAAACTATATTTTCTGTGTTATTTATGAAAACTGGAGTCTCGTCTTTTTTTTGCTGCGACCATTTTTGATCAATCATTCGATCGGATAGTTTTTTCCCGCCTAATGCGCCCAAGGGATGAAATTTATCTCCTAGAGTTCGTGAACGCAGGAAGATACCTGCGGATGCAGCGTTGCTAGAGATGTAAGCCTCTTTAGCGGGATCCACATGGCCTTGTAGTATCTTATTAGAAAGTTTTAAACTAAGACATATTTCGCGGGCGGTGGAACTTGATTTGCCGGGGAAATAGATTTTTCCGGTCAATGGAACAGCGGAAAGTGGAATTAATTGGGTAGGGTTTAAGAGTTCAAAGGACAGTCTGCGATCGCATCGCTTAACCCAACAGCAGTCCCCAATTTGCAAAGACCGGGCATCGGTAAGCAGGAAGTCCTTTACCAATTCAGCTTTTGAGGTGAGGAAAGGCTTATCAATAAAACCAGCTTGAATTGAATCAAGCCATTTCCTGAGCAACCGGATTTGAGTGGCCGAGGGAAAATGATTCAATTGTTCAATTTTAAGGGATTGAGTGTGGTCCAAGCATGAATGCAATGCCACTTCGGCATGATAATCCAAAGCGCTTGATTCATCCCGGAGGCATTGTACGGTCTTGGAAATCCCGTTGAGTAAATCACGATCACAGGCTTTTTCCCAGAGAGGCAAGACTGTGTGACGCATGCGGTTGCGAAGGTAATCGTGTTCTGAGTTACTGCAATCCTCTCGCCATGGGATGTTGCATTTTTGCATGCCATCGAGAATGGACGCTTTGGTGAGAGAAAGTAACGGTCGCAGAAAGCGGATTGCCCCAACCTGGCTAACCGGGCTTGGGGAAATCAGTCCATCCACCGATACACCTCGCGGAATGCGCCAGAGCAGGGACTCGGCTATATCACTTAAATGATGTCCCTGGATTATGAACTTGAGTCCTTCTTTAAGAGTGACTTT
>Ga0181558_10006489_pt1 | contig 10163 bp, 8 predicted proteins | sample 011ome_22_FD_133754 | JGI IMG/M metagenome (GOLD analysis project Ga0181558, IMG submission 133754) | Coastal salt marsh microbial communities from the Groves Creek Marsh, Skidaway Island, Georgia - 011507BT metaG (megahit assembly) | ecosystem: Environmental > Aquatic > Marine > Intertidal zone... | reverse complement strand
GTCGCTTACAAACCTTATTAAAAATGCTGGAGAGGCCATCGAAACCCGAATTGAAAAGGGCGTTTCACTGGAATTTAAACCAGCGATTGCAATTTCATTGGTGGATCAGAACACACAGGTCTCCATTACGATCAGCGATAATGGTGTAGGACTTCCACAAGATCGGACCAAGCTGTTTGAACCATATGTCACTACACGGGATAAGGGAACAGGTCTTGGCCTACCGATTGTGAAGAAAATCATCGAAGAGCACGGAGGTGTGCTTCGCCTGGATGATGCAGAGCCACTTGGTGAAACACAGCATGTGGGTGCTGCAGCCACCATCGAATTGCCAAAACTACAAGCCGAGGATGCGGGGCGTAATAATAAAAAGGTAAACGAGCAATGAGCGATATTTTAATTGTAGATGACGAACGCGATATCCGAGAGCTGATTTCAGAAATCCTGATCGATGAGGGGTACACAACGCGTTTGGCGGGCACCTCCGAGGATGCACTTCGCAAAATCACGTCACAACCTCCGGGTTTGTTGATCTTGGATATTTGGCTGAAAGACAGTGATATGGATGGGATCGATATTCTCAAAAAGGTAAAATCTGAATACCCCGAGGTCCCCGTTGTCATTATTTCAGGGCACGGAAATATCGAAATTGCAGTCGCCGCAATAAAACAGGGTGCCTATGACTTCATCGAAAAACCCTTCAACATTGATCAGTTATTGGTGGTTATTCGCCGCGCAATGGAAACATCACGTTTGCGCCGTGAAAACATTACCCTTCGTCAAAAGGATGCTCCAGCGAGCGATTTGATCGGCAGCAGCGCGGTGTTCCGCGCGCTGGTGTCGCAATTGGATAAGGTGGCCAAATCAAACAGCCGCATCATGTTGCGAGGTGGATCGGGCGTGGGCAAAGAAACCGCTGCGCGTTACATCCATGCCCAATCGGATCGGGCCGCTGGCCCATTTGTTGTGGTGGGCTGCGCAACCATTGAACCAGACCGCATGGAAGAGGTTTTGTTTGGCCGCGAAAGTGGTGCTCAAAACGTGGCGCAAGGTTTATTGGAGCAAGCCCACGGCGGTGTTATCTACTTCGATGAAGTGGCGGATATGCCATTGGTGACCCAAACAAAAATCCTTCGCGTATTGGTCGATCAGAAATTCCAACGTGTTGGGGGCAATGATCAGATCAAAGTTGATCTGCGCGTTCTCTCCTCAACCAGTTGTGATCTCACGGTGGAAATTTCTCAACGTCGGTTCCGAGAAGAGCTTTTTCATCGCCTGAACGTGGTTCCAGTCGAGGTGCCAACATTGGAAGAACGGCGTGATGATATTCCAGAACTGGTGGAACACTTTGTCGAACATTTCAATAAAACCCAAGGTTTGAACATGCGCATACTGTCCGATGATGCGACGGCATTGCTCCAAACCCTGCCATGGCCTGGAAATATTCGTCAGTTGAAAAACGTCATTGAACGCATTTTGATATTGTCTGATGGAACGGGTCCGATTTCGGCAAATGAAATTCCGACAGACACACAAAACTCCGCAAGCTCGAATGACGGGGATGGCATGTTGGCCAATTGGGCAACACTGCCCCTGCGCGAAGCGCGTGAGGCATTTGAACGGGAATACCTGGTAACACAGATAAATCGCTTTGGTGGAAACATCTCAAAGACCGCGAATTTCGTGGGCATGGAACGCTCTGCCTTGCATCGAAAATTAAAATCTCTGGGTATGGTTTCAGGAAATAAGTCAAAATCAGCCGAAGAGGCCTAGTTTCGAATTAGATTGACCGCCCGTTTGCGATCTGACAAGGATTTGCATGCTCGTTTTCGTAGTCGAAGGACACTGAGATGAAAGTTGTGATCTGCGGTGCAGGACAAGTTGGCTGGCAAATTGCCCGTCATCTGTCAGGAGAGCGTAATGATGTAACTGTCGTTGACAGTAACGAAGCATTGGTGCGGCGTGCCACAGATACATTGGATGTAAATGGTGTATCGGGTTTTGCCTCTTATCCAGATGTGTTAGAGCGGGCAGGAGCCAGTGATGCGGATATGATCATCGCGGCAACATATTCTGATGAAGTCAATATGGTCGTGTGTCAGGTGGCGCATTCTATTTTCGGTGTGCCCCGTAAAATTGCGCGTCTGCGTTCTCAATCCTATTTAGAAGCGATTTATTCTGATCTGTATCGTCGAGATCATTTGCCCATTGATGTTGTGATTTCCCCAGAACTTGAGGTCGCAGAGGCCGCATTAAAACGCCTTTCGACGCCAACATCTTTTGACACAGAAAGCTTTCTCGATGGTCAGGCGCAGTTGCTGGGATTTCGGCTTGATGAAAGCTGTCCTGTGATCAACACGCCTTTGCGGCAACTGACAGACTTGTTTTCAACGCTGCGAACGATCGTGGTTGGTGTGCGTCGTCAGGAGGTTTTGTTTGCGCCTCAGGCGGGCGATCAGTTGTTTCCAGATGATGAATGTTACGTAATGTGCCATCATCAAGATCGTCTGCGCACAACAGAAATTTTCGGCAAATCTGCGGCAAAGCAAGAACGTATTGTCATCATTGGAGGTGGAAACGTAGGTCAACGTGTGGCCCAAGCCTTAGAAAAAGATGATCGCCGCATGCGCATTAAGGTGATTGAGCGCAAGCGTTCTGTTGCAGAAGAGGCAGCAGACGCATTGGAACGAACAATTGTACTGAATGGTGATGGTTTGGACATTACCCTGTTGACCGAGGCGGGGATCGGACGCGCCGATGCGGTTTTGGCGATTACAGATGACGACAAAACCAATATGCTGGCGGCGGTTCGTGCCAAATCCATGGGTTGTAAAATGGCGATTGCCCTTATCAATGATCCAACAATGGTATCTATGATGGGCACCTTGGGCATTGATGCACATATCAATCCCCGCGCAACAACAGTCAGTTCAATTCTGCGCCATATCCGTCATGGACGTGTGCGCGATGTCTATTCGATTGGAGACGCTGAGGCAGAAGTAATCGAAGCACAGGTTTTGAATACCTCACCCATCGCGGGGCAAAGTATTCGCGATATTAACTTCCCAGAGGGTGTGTTGATCGGTGGAGTTTTGAAAAATGGGGACATGGTGAAACCAACTGGGGGCCTTAAGATCGAAGATGGTGATATCCTTGCGATCTTTGCATTATCCAAGGACGTTCCTGAGTTGGAACGGTTACTTCAGGTTTCTATCGACTTTTTCTGATCGGTGCAGTCGTTGATATGAAAAGTGCGTTTTCAAACCTTCCCTTATTCCTAAAATTGATGTGTATTGCAGCGCTTGCTATGTGGGTGCCTGCGCTTGTTTGCTTGGTTGTCGAACAATATTATCAATCTCGGACATTTTTTTATTCGGGATTGTTGGGACTTACCTTTGTCACTATTATGGGCATCACGCTGTCATCGCGCAAATCGTCGGGCGGGGGGCTGTCATTGTTGATGGATTTGGGGTTTGTTTGTTTTGCGCTCCCAGCTTTTCTTGCGCTGCCCGTCCAGCAAATTCTCATGAATACCAGTTATCTGAACGCCTATTTGGATATGGTTGGTGCTTTGACCACCACTGGATTGCGAGTCTTCGAGGATATGCGCTTGCCCGAGGTTTTGCATTTTTGGCGCGCCTTTGTTGCGTGGTGCGGCGGCGCGTTAATCTGGATCGCGGCTGGCGCCATCTTCGCTCCGCTGAATATCGGCGGATACGAGGTGTCTTCACGAACACGTCACACACCCGGTGCAGACGGGTATGTGTTAGGCAAAACACATATGAACCATTTGTTGTATCGTCAAACAATAGAGCTGTTCCCAGTTTACATTGGCCTGACCCTGATCCTTTTCATTTTGTTATTTATCGCAGGGTCACCAGCGGGTGACGCTCTGATCTATGCAATGTCGACCATGTCCACATCGGGCATTTTACCCGCTCAGTCAGATACGGGCATTGGGGCCGTTGGTGAGTTGTTTATTTTCATCTTTCTTTTCTTTGCGCTTAGCAGGCTTAGTTTCACTAAAGATCACGGTCGCTTGAATTTCCGTCGGTTACGCCGCGATGTTGAATTGCGCCTTGCGGGCGTCGTGATTGTTGTCGCGACGCTGTTGTTATTCTTACGTGATTGGACCGTAGCGCTTGGTATTGAGAGCGACAAAGAATTGATTTTGGCCCTGCGTGCCTTTTGGGGGACATTGTTCACTGTGGCGTCGTTTTTAACTACCACGGGATTTATCAGCGAATATTGGCAAGATGCGCAATCCTGGTCGGCGCTTGATACGCCGTTCGTGTTGTTTATGGGCGTGGTCTTTATCGGTGGGGGATTTGCAACCTCAGCAGGTGGCGCAAAATTACTGCGGGTTTATGTGCTGTACCTAAGTGTGCGCCGCGAATTGGATAAAATGACTTATCCCTCTAGCGTTGGACAATCACGAACCCATATGCGGGGTGATTTGCGGCAAGGCGCGAATATCGCGTGGGTATTTTTTATGATCTATGTGGTGGCAATTGCGGGATTTACGATTTTGTTTTCTGCGCTTCATCTGGATTTTGAACAAGCCTGTGTGCTGGTGTTTGCCGCACTTGCGAACACTGGGCCCCTCTTGGACATAATGATGTTCCCAGAAATTGACCTGATCGCGGCACCAGAGATGTTCAAACTGTCGCTTGCATTTGCGATGATTTTGGGACGGTTGGAGATTCTTGTGGTTATAGCTCTTTTATCGCCCTCTCTTTGGAGGCAGTAATTTGATATTCTAGCGTTGTCATTTGAAATTATGACTGCTACGTTATGCTAAATCGGTTGAACAAAGAACAAAAAGAACAACAAGTATAAGAAGAGGCCCAAATCATGGCATCCGACCGTCAAAATCTACAAGATGCATTTTTAAACCAGGTCCGCAAGCAGAAGATTTCTGTCACTGTGTTTTTGATAAACGGTGTTAAATTGCAGGGTGTAATCACTTGGTTTGACAATTTCTGTATTCTGCTACGCCGTGACGGGCAATCGCAATTGGTCTATAAACATGCGATTTCGACCATCATGCCTGCGCAAAATGTGTCCCTATACGAAGGCGAAGAGCCAAGTTGAAATCACACGATGTGACGCCAACTCGCGCATGGGTTGTGCATCCTGACATCAAATCTGATCCTAACCGTCGTCCAGGCGAGCCGGCCTTAGAGGAGGCTGTGTCGTTGGCGGCGGCCCTTCCAAACATGGAGGTATTGGGCGAAACATTGGTGCCGCTACCCAAGCCCCAACCGGGGAAGTTGTTTGGGAAGGGAAAGTTGGCAGAGCTGAAAACGCTTTTCCACGATCATGAGGTTGAATTGGTGCTAATCGATGGACCAGTCACTCCTGTGCAACAGCGCAATTTGGAAAAGGAGTGGAAGGTTAAGATCCTTGATAGAACGGGTCTCATCCTTGAAATATTTTCTGATCGAGCGGCAACCCGCGAAGGGGTGTTGCAGGTTGAAATGGCACATCTGACCTATCAGCGCACGCGCTTGGTCCGTGCGTGGACTCACCTAGAACGGCAGCGGGGTGGTTTGGGGTTTGTCGGTGGTCCGGGCGAAACCCAGATTGAGGCGGACAGACGCGCAATTGATGAACAATTGGTGCGATTGCGCCGTCAATTGGATAAGGTCATAAAAACCCGAAGCCTACATCGCGCAGCGCGTGCTAAGGTTCCGTTTCCGATTGTCGCATTGGTTGGATACACCAACGCGGGGAAATCCACGCTGTTTAACCGCCTAACAGGGGCCGAGGTGATGGCCAAAGACATGCTCTTTGCTACGCTAGACCCCACTATGCGCTCGATCAAGCTCTCTAGTGGCGTTGATATTATTCTATCTGACACGGTTGGATTTATCTCGGACCTACCTACGGAATTGGTCGCGGCCTTTCGCGCAACTTTGGAAGAAGTGCTAGAGGCCGACATCATCCTGCATGTGCGTGATATTTCCCATCCCGCCACAGAGGAACAGGCCGAAGACGTTGAAAAAATTCTAGAGAGTCTTGGGATATCCGAGAACACACCGCAGCTTGAGGTTTGGAACAAAGTTGATTTAATCGATGTTGATGATCGCGATGCCTTGGAGAAAATTGCCGAACGCAATGATCATATCCTGACCATTTCCGCCATGACGGGGCATGGATTGGGCGAATTGGTCAGCCGTGTTTCAACGCATTTGACACGTGATACTATTGAGGATGACATCCATTTACCATATGTGGAAGGACGCGCGCGAGCATGGTTGTTTGAACAGGGTGTGGTCAAACGTGAAACACAAGCCGAGGATGGCAGCTTGTTTCATTTGCGTTGGAACGCAAAACAAAAAGCACAGTTTGAAAAATCCTTTGGTATTAATCACTCAATGGAGTGATTGTTGTGATCCCTGTGGCCGCGGCACGCGCAAGTCGGGGATCAAGCGACATTGGCACATATTCTCCCAAACGCCATAGCTCGGCCAAATCATCATAATGTCGCGATAGGAAATGGCCTGATTGTCCTGTTGAGATTACAAAAATCGAACTGTCGGGATCGGCGAAATCTACCACACTGCGATAACCTGCAGCATGCACATTGTAGAATGGGTTCACATCCCCGCCGCGCGTACGTCCGCGCAACAAAGTATTGTCGCCTCCAGATGTGGATTGGCGAATATTGGCAAAATAGTGCAGAACGGGTATTTTACCCAAAACAGCGTGATCGTGCGTTGCCTGATGCGCATCTCCCCAGCGTAGCGCGTTGGGATTACGGTTGAATTTATCACTTAGCCAGACCAGCGCATCATCCAATGCGAGAGACGCAATTTGATCACAAGTTTCAATAGGTGCACTTTGGATCACGTCACACCAAACAGAGGCGCCATCAATATCGCGGAAAACCCGTTCGATAAACAGTGGTTCAACATGCGTGAATTATTCGCCAATGGTCCCAAGTCATCGCGTATCAATCGTTTATGAATGGCCCGCAACCATGCAGAATAGATCAAGGGTTCTGGTAGATGTTCGTTCATCTCTCCATTCCAATCGGCGAGTAGGGACAGCGCCGATGCTCGTTGCCACGTCAAGGTGCCGCGTTCGCCTGCCTCGCCTGTGAACCAAAGCTCTTTGCCGATCAATGGCAAAAGTGATTGCGCCGTGAAGCTGACAGTATCAAGTTGCGCCTCGATCAGGCTTTCGCGCGTATGCACTTTGCGTATCTCCATCAGGCGCTTCAGACGGTTGATCCGCTGGCTGTCACCCCAGTCAAAGGACACATGATTTGGGAAATCGGCATCGGCTGTTTTATTATTGGTGTTGCCAATAATCCCGGTGTTTGGTTGTATTACCGTGGGATTATCGGAGAAGGGCATGCGTCCATCCCATTGATTATCCCGCAACCAGCCAAGTGCAGGCATGCGGCCTTGTGTTTGGTGATTGATGCTGCGTTTGGGCATCGCACCAATCACCTTAAACCCAATGCTGTCGCGATCAATGAACGTAACATTTTGCGAGGGGGCAATATACCCCTCGAGAGCGATGATCGCATCGGGTACATTTTCGGCTTGAATCATATTGAAAGCTGCTGTCATGGTTGTATCGGCCTCGGAAAGCGCAGAAAATGACAGCGCAGCGACATGTCCGCGAGGCGTCACAGAGGCCAAATCAAACATATCTTCTGGTAGAATTGGACCATTATCACTCCAACGCAGCGTTAGGGTTTTGGGAGAGCCGTCGGTGACATTGATAATGGATTGGCGTGTCCGAAATTTTTTCCAACCCTCTTCGGTGCGATATTCTGTTGGGTTGTCGGCATTGATCTCTTCCATAAGGATATCTTGGTCGTCGAGATAGGATGAGGTCATCCCCCAGGCCAACCTTTCGTTCCGCCCTGAAAGGATCAGGGGAATTCCCGGGATCGTTGCGCCAATCACGCCACCATTAGAAAGCTCCATGCGCGCCAGATACCAAATTGACGGCGCGGTCAGTTCCATATGCGGATCATTGGCCAAAATCGTACCGCCCGCCGCACTTCGAGCGGGGGCCGCGGCGAAGGCGTTTGAGGCACCAGCGTGTTCAACGGAATTCCACGGTGTTAGGGGGTGATCGAGAGATTTATCGCTCTGCGCCGTTTCAAACATGGGTGTTTGCCACAAGGATGCATAATCGGGCAGGGCAATTGTTGCGGTCGCGGGGTGATCAGGCAAAATGTCGATAATTCGTTCGGGATCAGGCAAGGCCAGCGAGACTTTGGCGCGTCGTATTTCCCGCATCATATGCGAAGATAGCGTTACGGACATAAGTTTTAGCATCACCAAGCTGTCCGCGGGTTGCCATGTCGCAAACGGGGCGTTGAACAAAAACATCTCAGGCGCGCCACGACCACGAGCATAGGTGTTGATTTCATGCAAACGCGCATTCACACCACGTGCATAGGCGTTCAATGCGGCAAGCGTTTCAGGCGATTGCACCGAAAGGCTGCGCACAGCAGTTGAATATAAATCCAGATGTCGCATGAAGGTGTCAATATAAACTGTTTCTGGGCCAAAGATTTCCGATAACCGCCCTTGCGCCGTGCGCCGCATCATCGACATTTGCCACAAACGATCTTGAGCATGGACATAGCCCAAACCAAAAAATACATCCTCGTCCGTATTTGCGAAAATATGGGGGACATTTGCCGTATCGCGAACGACTTCTATCTTACCCAAGGCGCCGGGCAATTCCAGTTGGGCGTCATAATCTGGGAGAGAGCGAGCAGCAAGGTAATAGGCAACGATAACCGCACAAACGATCAATGCGATCAACATGATTGCAATGCGCAGAAGTATGCGAAAAACGCCTGCCATAATTTAACTACCTTTTTGCCCTCAACCCCTTGCATCAGGTTTCACACCGCGACACAAGTATGAAACCGAGAATTTAGAGGAATAATTATGGCAAATGTTGCATTTCTAGGCCTGGGCGTTATGGGGTACCCAATGGCAGGGCATCTTCAAGGCGCAGGGCATTCTGTTACTGTCTATAATCGTACGACTGCCAAAGCAGAGGCCTGGGTAGCCGAGCACGGTGGCAAAATGGCCGCTACGCCTGCCGAGGCGGCACAGGGCGCGGATTTCGTCATGGCCTGCGTGGGCAATGATGATGACCTGCGCGGTGTGTGTCTGGGGGATACGGGGGCATTTGCGGGTATGTCCAAAGGTACGATTTTTGTGGATCACACAACCGTTTCGGCAAAAGTGACGGCAGAATTGTATGCAGCATCCGCAGAATTGGGGCTGAGCTTTGTGGATGCGCCGATATCTGGGGGCCAAGCGGGCGCAGAAAACGGTGTGCTGTCCATCATGTGTGGTGGTGATCAAACCGCCTATGACACGGCGGAAACGATTATGGCGGCCTATTCACGGATTTGTCGCCGTATCGGCGACAGCGGCGCTGGACAAAAAACAAAGATGTGTAATCAGATTGCCATCGCGGGATTGGTTCAAGGCCTGTCAGAAGCGCTGCACTTTGCTGAAAAAGCAGGGCTTGATGGTGCGGCAGTGGTTGAGGTGATTTCACAAGGCGCTGCAGGCAGTTGGCAAATGTCCAACCGGTATCAAACTATGTTGGTCGATCATTTCGAACATGGATTTGCCGTCGATTGGATGCGCAAAGATTTGGGGATTTGCCTTCAAGCTGCTGATGAAACGGGCGCAAGCCTACCTGTCACGGCACTGGTTGATCAATTTTATAAAGACGTTCAAAAAATGGGCGGCGGGCGTTGGGATACATCCAGCCTGTTTAAACGTTTGCAAAATTTAGGATAAATTTATCCACTCGGGGCGCGCAGTAACGCGCCCCATTTGACGGATTTAAGGGATTTAATTATGCTCCATTCCGCACATTTGTAATTTGCCCATTGTATTTTCCACAATTTTCCCCTTATGGTCACCACAGGCAGCTCTTTTTCACGAATTACCCTGCCTTGAGAGTTTCACTGTTTTTCGATGTTACCCGGCATAGCGACTGGTTCCCGGACTTCAGATTGATAAGACCCCTTGGGTCGCCCGCACCCGGACCGCTTTCGCGACGGGACACAAATTGGTCAGGTTCGCCTGATCGGAGAAGAAGACGCGATGCAACGCGAACGACATATCGTTAATCGAGCAGGGGCCCAACGCGGTCGGCCT
>Ga0181558_10006488_pt1 | contig 10163 bp, 10 predicted proteins | sample 011ome_22_FD_133754 | JGI IMG/M metagenome (GOLD analysis project Ga0181558, IMG submission 133754) | Coastal salt marsh microbial communities from the Groves Creek Marsh, Skidaway Island, Georgia - 011507BT metaG (megahit assembly) | ecosystem: Environmental > Aquatic > Marine > Intertidal... | reverse complement strand
GGACCAACCACCTCAATACCGTTATATTTTGATGGATCTGTAACACGCTTTAGTGACTACATATCCGAAGATAAACTACCAGAGCGTTTCGAATAAAATAATGCATTTAAAACTATGCAAACAAGATTAAATATTGATGAACCAAATAGTCCCACATCAGCATACATAGAAATAAATTTATCTGCGTTAGCCAACAATTATCAACAAATATCAAAACTTGTAGCACCATCTATCTGTGCTGCAACTATAAAGGCAAATGCTTACGGACTTGGTCTAGAAGAAATAGCAAGAACACTAGTTAATTCAGGATGTAGAGAATTCTTTATATCGGATATTTTTGAAGGCATCAAATTAAGAAAGATTTTAAATCATAACCAATACGATATTTATGCACTCAATGGTCTAAAACACACAAAAGGACAAGACTATACCAAGTACAATATAATACCAGTGATAGGAAGTGTGACTGAACTTACATATTACAAGAAATCATCCATGTACGATAATTCACTTCCTGTTGCCATCCATATAGATACTGGATTTTCTCGACTTGGCTTTGATATTGAAGACGCAGCATCGCTCCACAAAGAAAATCTAAATATTAAATTATTGATGTCTCATCTCGCAAACGCTGATGATCTAACTTCAAAATTATCAGAACAGCAACTAGAAAAATTCTTAAATATTTCAAATAATTTCAAAGGAATCAGAAAAAGTATTGCTAATTCATCTGCAATACATAGGGGACAAGCATATCATCTTGACTTGGTAAGGCCCGGTATAAGCCTTTATGGATGTTCGAATCATAATCAATCACAAATAAAATATGAACAGGTTGTTAAAATGTTTGCACCCATTATACAAATAAAAGAAGTCAAGAAGGGTTCTACTATTGGTTATGGAGCAGCATACCTTGCCACAAAAGCAATGACTATAGCACTTATTGAGATTGGTTATGCTGATGGCATACCGAGATCACTCAGCTCAACCAATCACCATACCGGTGGTTGTTTCTATGTAAATGGGATTGCTGTGCCAATTGTTGGGAGAGTGTCAATGGACCTTGTTGCTGTTAATATTACTGAATGTAAGGCAGACACTAATATAGGTGATCATGTAGAAATATTTGGAACAAATCAAAATATTGATACGTTGGCTCAAAATGCTGATACAATAAGTTATGAGTTACTTACAAGACTAAACCATAGAGTTCAAAAAATTTATAAGTATGATTAATTATATTTATAACATACCTCACGCAATAGGCAGTAATGTACTAAATCTATTTGTACACATTGGCAAAATCTCGATTTTTTTTTATGAGATCATTTTTTGCACGTTCACTCTTCCCCTCTATTTTAAGACATTTTTTAATCAAATCATCAAGATAGGGTACAATTCACTCCCAGTTATTGGCTTAACAGCTTTCTTTACAGGAAGTGTTCTTGCTTTACAAATTTACGTCGGTGGCTCAAGATTTAATGCTGAAAGTATAGTAGCATCAATTGTTGCTCTTGGAATTACCAGAGAGTTAGGACCTGTTATTGCTGGGCTAATGCTGGCAGGCAGAGTGTCTGCTTCGATTTCAGCTGAGATAGCCACCATGAAAGTAACTGAACAGTTAGATGCCCTAACAACTTTATCTACTAACCCCATAAGGTACCTTGTAGTACCTAGAGTTCTCGCTGCCATGCTAACACTCCCTGTTTTGGTATTAATTGCTGATATTATAGGAATTATGGGAGGTTTTGTAGTTGCAACCCAAAGCTTGGGCTTTATTGAACAAAGTTATATTAAGAACACATTTGATATAATACAATTAAATGATGTCATATCAGGTCTGATCAAAGCGGCTGTCTTTGGTTTTATAGTTGCATTTATGGGATGTTATCATGGTTACAATTCAACGGGAGGAGCTCAAGGTGTGGGAAGATCAACTACAAAAGCAGTTGTGTCTGCATCAATATTGATATTAGCATCCAATTATATTTTAACATCATTAGTATTCAATAGTTAAAAATATGACAGACTTAATATTAAAAATAAAGAAGTTACATAAATCTTTTGGAGAAAAAGTTATTCTCAATGATTTTAATATTAATATCACTAGGAACACATCCCAAGTAATAATTGGAGGTTCAGGAACTGGAAAATCTGTATTGCTTAAATGCATTCTTGGATTAATCGAACCAGATCAAGGAATAATATCTTACAACAATACTCCACTAAATAGAGACGCAAGAAAAGAGATAAACTTTTACGATGAAATTGGAATGCTTTTCCAAGGAGCAGCCTTATTTGATAGCCTAACAGTATGGGAAAATATAACATTTGCAATAAAATCAAAAAGAAAAAGTGATTTAAGAGAAATAGCTTTAGATAAGATCCACAAAGTTGGATTAGACTCTACCGTACTCGACCTATATCCATCCGAACTATCAGGTGGAATGCAAAAAAGAGTTGCTTTAGCAAGAGCTATCGCTAAAGACCCTCAGCTACTTTTCTTTGATGAGCCTACAACCGGACTTGACCCGATTATGGCAGATGTTATTAATAACCTCATTAATGAAATAATTGATCAAGTTGGCGCCACAGCAATAACAATTACACACGACATGGAAAGTGCAAAAAAAATTGCAGATAAAATTTCAATGTTATACAAAGGTAATATTATATGGTCTGGTGACCCAGGTGAAATAGAGTGCTCTAATAATCCATACGTTGATCAATTCATCAATGGGAGATCTGAAGGACCAATAAAAATTAATATTAAAGACTAAACCAATGATCACTTCATTATCTTTTTTTGATACAATTCTTATATTATTGCTATTTTTATCAGCATTTTTTGCAATGTTGAGAGGCTTCACAAGGGAGACCTTATCAATACTATCTTGGGCATTTGCAGCATTGTCCTCATTTGTATCATACACCAATAATGAAACACGCTCACTTGCTAGTAATCTTTTGCAACCAGATTGGTTAGCTTACTCATTACTAGTTGGAATAACGTTTATTGTTGTTCTGATTGTTAGCGCTTTTTTATCTTCGAAAATATCAAAATTGGTTTTAAAAAGTAATATTGGAATACTTGATAGAATATTTGGTATATTTTTTGGCATTCTTAGGGGATATATTCTAATCCTTGTTTTCTTTATAGCTTCTACATGGTTCTTTAGTGATAATGAACCAGCATGGTTAGCTGAATCAATTTTTTATGACTACCTTGAGTTAAGTAAAGATAGAGTCTATTCCTACTTGCCTGATAATCCAAGTGAACTAATTGATAGTATTAATTTTAACAATCTAGGACAAGGAATAAATATTAACGATTTAGGGAATATTGGCAGTCAATAAATGAAAAAAATAAACTCAGATGATCGCTTAAGAGAAGAATGTGGAGTTTTTGGTGTTTTTGGTCATCAAGACGCTACTCAGTTAACAGTTCTTGGATTGCATGCATTACAGCACAGAGGGCAAGAAGCTGTTGGTATAGTTTCTTTTGACGGTAGTAAATTTCTCTCAGAAAGAAGGCTAGGGCTAGTTGGCGATAATTTTACCAAACAGCCAATATTGGATAGATTATCAGGTATTTCTGCCATTGGGCATGTTAGATACTCAACAAGAGGTGAAACTATATTACGAAATGTCCAGCCACTTTATGCGGATCTTGCAACAGGTGGGTTTAGTGTAGGACATAATGGCAACCTTACGAATGCACTTCTCTTAAGAGATAAACTTGTTGCAGAGGGAGCTATATTCCAATCTACTTCAGACACAGAAGTAATCTTGCATTTAGTTGCAAATAGTAAAAAAATAAAATTTATTGATAAATTTATTGACGCCATTGGTAGTTTAGAAGGAGCATATTCATTAGTTGCATTAACAAACAAAAAACTAATTGGAGCAAGAGATCCCCTTGGGATTAGACCCTTAGTGCTGGGAAAACTTGATAAATCTTATATCCTAGCATCTGAGACATGTGCATTAGATATTATTGGGGCAAGTTTCGTAAGAGAGATTGAAAATGGTGAGGTTATAGTAATTACAGACGAAGGGATAGAGAGTTATTTTCCATTCCCAAAACAAAATGCCCGCCCATGCATTTTTGAATATATTTATTTTGCTATGCCACATAGTATAATCGATGGAAAGAGCGTTTATAATATTAGGAAGGAATTGGGTAAATTTCTTGCAAAAGAAGATGATATATCTCCAGACCTTGTAGTCCCTGTTCCAGACTCTGGAGTTCCTGCAGCACTCGGTTACTCACAGGAGTCTCAGATAACTTTTGATTATGGATTGATTAGAAATCATTACGTTGGTCGCACATTTATTGAACCTACTCAAACAATTAGACAATTTGGTGTCAGACTTAAACATTCTGCAAACACACATCTTGTAAAAAATAAAAAAATTATTTTAATTGACGATAGCCTGGTTAGGGGTACAACATCAGTAAAAATTGTAAGAATGTTGTTTGATGCAGGCGCAAGTGAAGTACACTTAAGAATTGCTTCTCCACCTATACGTTATAGTGACTATTATGGCATTGACACTCCAGAACAAGATAGTTTACTTGCAGCAAATCATTCAATTGAAGAAATGCGTGACTATATAGGCTGTTCATCCCTCAAATTTTTATCTATTAAAGGTTTATACCAAGCACTTGGTCATAGTGATCGTGATAATGAAGTACCTCAGTATACTGATCATTGCTTTACAGGGGACTATCCAACAAAATTAAGTGATATGGAGCAAATTCCTGAACACACAAATCAACTTTCATTGCTCGAGGAATAAGATAATTTGTATAACAATTTAGCTGATAAAAATATCCTAATAACTGGTGCCTCTAATGGAATAGGAAAACAGATTGCTCTATCTTATGGAAAATATTGCAAAAACCTAATAGCTATTGGACGTTCTCAGAGTGCATTGGAAAATTTAGATATTCAATTAAAAAATACTAAATGTAATCCAATTCTTATTCCCATGGATTTAACTATCTATCAATTAATTAGTGATCTATATGTTGAGCTAACAAAAAAAATAGAAAATTTGGATGTGTTAATTTTAAATGCTGCAACACTTGGAGAATTGACTCCAATAACTCATATTGATGAAAATGATTGGAATAATGCTTTTTCACTTAATGTAACTTCAAACGTAATAATATTGAAAATCTTTGAAGATCTAATAAAGAAATCGAGCAAAGCTCAAATCATGATTTTAACATCAGATTTAATTCATAAAAAAAAACCTTACTGGGGTTTATATTCAGCATCAAAAGCTGCAATGGAAAAAATTGCCTACAGCTATTCATGTGAGATTAAGAATACACATATAAAAATTAATTTAGTAGATCCAGGAAGTGTTAATACCAAACTTAGAATGAAAGCTTACCCCGGTGAAGCTAAAAATAGTTTGACTCAACCTGAAGATCTTGATGAGTTCTTCTTAGATATTATTTTTAACGACAATTACAATAATGGTGATTTAATTAGTTATAACGATTGGAAAAATAAATAATTTGAATGAATGTTAAACATACGGGTTATTACCTTTACGAAAATAAAGTCGTAATGGCGTCAATTTAAACCCAAAAGCATTTCTTAGTTCATTTGTCAGATACTTTTTATAAGAATCTGGAATTCCCTCAGGTGATGAAGTGAAAATTACGAAGGTTGGAGGCTTCACTGATGACTGAGTTATATACCTTAATTTAATTCTCCTGCCTGCTTTTGCTGGTGGCTGATGATTCAGAACCACATCATATAGCCAATCATTTAATTTTGATGTTGATACTCTTTTTGTCCATTCATCATAAAGATCAAATATCTTATTCATTAATCTCTTAATGCCAATTTTATTCAACGATGAAATTTGTAAAATATTATCACTACCTAATTGAACAATATTCGTGGAGAATGTTTCTTTTATGCGTTTTTCAAAATCTTTTTTATCTCTAACCAAATCGACTTTATTATAAACAAACAGCAATGCGCGACCTTCAGAGATAATATGATCTGCTAATCTCAAGTCTTGTTTGTCCATAAATTCCAATGCATCAACCAATAAAACAACCACGTCAGCAAATTTAATTGTTTTAAAAGAGTCTAGGTAAGCTAATTTTTCAGATAATTCGTTGACTTTTGTTCTTCTACGTAACCCTGCCGTATCAATAATTTTTAGTTTTTGTCCATTCCATTCCCAATGGATATCGATTGAGTCTCTCGTTATACCAGCAGTATCACCAGTAATCATCCTTTCTTTTCCAAGTAATGCATTAATCAGAGTTGATTTACCTACATTTGGTTTTCCAACTATTGCAAGACTTATTTCATCAGAAACATGATCAACTTTTGTTTCTTCTGAAAATGTTTTCTCTAGAATTATTTCAATTAAATCATCAATCCCAATATTATGTTCTGCGGATATATTAATTGGCTGGCCAAAACCTAATTCAAAAAACTCATATGAATTCTTTTTTGCTACTGAGCTTTCACCTTTGTTTGCAATAGTTATCACATTGGCCCCAGTTTTACGTAAATAATTTGAGAACTCAATATCTTTATTTGTTATTCCAGCTTTTCCATCTACTACCAATAAACATAGATCAGATGTACTAATTATCTTTAATGAATTATCTTCAATTGTTTTTGATAACAGATCTGTATTAGACTCATAAACTCCTGCAGTATCAATTAACACAAAGTCACGGCCATGAAGTGAAATTCTCTCTTCTCTAAAATCCCTAGTTAACCCTGGGATATCGGAAACAAGTGCCTTCTTTTTCCCTATAAGTCTATTGAATAGTGTTGACTTACCAACATTTGGCCTTCCTGCTAGTACTATTCTTGAAACCATAATTAATAATCTATCTATAGGATGTTAATTCACCCTTATCAGATATAACATATAAATTATTATTTACAACAATCGGAGGAATTGAAATATTACTAAATTTATTAGATTCAATATTTGATATCTCCCCATCCTCTGGACTTATAACCAGATGACTGCCATTTGAACTAAAGAAATGTATCTTATTGTTAATCATTAACATTGATATAAAGCCATCATTTTTTTCAAATTCATATTCCTGCTTGAGATCCTTCATCCAGACAATCTCTCCCTTATCCAAGGTAATTGCGAATAATATATTATCATTTCCTAATAAGAACATATAATCTCCAATTAGTAACGGTGTTAGAGAACTTGAAATAGCAAGTTCCCAAACTCTAAAACCATTTTCAATGTTATTAACTATTATCCTTCCATTAGAACCAACTGTAACTATATATTCATTATTGATAACAGGACTAGCAACTATGTCTTTGATTTGCGAAAGTGAGTTCTTAATATTTTTTCTATTAATTGAGTCTGCCCATATTCGTCTGCCATTTGATGCATTAAATACAAATATTTCCCCAGATTTATATGGAACTATAATAGCGTTTTTATTTAATGCCATACTGCTTGATTGAATAAACCCAGCACTATCTGAAAACCAATTATAATCCCAAATTAAATCACCAGATTGAATGTCAAATGACTGAATCTGATTATCTATATTTAAAACATATACGGCACTATTGTTTGCAATTGGCGCAGATCTAATCGGTACTTTTAGATCTTTTTTCCATAAAATATCTCCATTATAAGGGTCAAGTGCGTATAATTCTCCAAATCCATTTGTATAAAAAATCATACCAGAATTAGCAAATAGACCGCCACCAAAACCAACTTTAGGCTCTTCCTGCTCTGGATAAAGCCCTTTTGACCATACAATGGTTCCATTGGATGTATTTACAGCTGATAATTTATTCTCACTATCGACAACGAAAATTAGATTATCAATAAGTATAGGTGCAACAGTTAGAAAATTATCCTTACTCGCCCCAACACCAATATCAGTTGACCAGTTTATAATAAAATCTTCTGAATATGATAAATTGCCAAGATTATTTGATGTATTCTTGAATGACGCAACCCAGTTTTTATCATTTTTTGGACTCGGAATATCTATACTATATTGTTGATCCGAAATTTTTAAGAGTTCACTTGAGAGTAATATACTTTCCCTTTGCCCAGGTAAAATATCCTCTTTACCTCTTATGAAACTTTCACAAGAAGTTAAAGTAAAGAATAATAATAAAATCAATAGTTTATGAGTATTTTTTTTTCTGGAAAACACAGCTTTATCATATTTTAGAACTTAAAACTTTTAACATCATTTGAGCTCTATCAAACATACTATTAGTCGTTCTTTCATCAGATAAGATAATTTCTAGCGACGCAATACCTTTATCATATACTTCGTTCTTATATGCGCTCATTGCTAATATTTCGTGAGCAAAAAGCCCAAGTGTTTTGTCACCCAACAAATCTCCCAGCTCCTGCTTCATTTGATCAAATGAATAGTTATCTACTTTTATATAGGATAATTTCAGTATCGCGAGATTTTTAAGTAATGAGTTATTTGTGGTATCAATAATCTCATCATAGATTTTTTCAACTTCAATTAAATTACCTTGTGATAATAGTAAATCAGATTTAAGCACTAATGCATAAGATTTATAATTTTTAGTTCCTTCATTAGATAACTTGTCAATGTTATCTTGAGCTAATTGTATATCACCCTGGATAATGTTATCAATAATTTCAGAAAAAATTAATCCTGAATTTTTTTCTTTGGATGTAGACCAATATTGGTAAAATTCAGAAGAAGTCAAACCCAATGTGATAACTATCACAAAAGTAAATACTGCAGCTCTATATTTGTTCCAAAGTGTTTTTAATTTGTCTTGTCGAAGATCTTCATCAATTTCATTAAACAGATTTGACATTTTAATTTCCTAATATCATTATATTTATTTATAAACATATTTATTTTTGTGTCCAATCAAAAACATTCAATAACTTGGAAAATATTGAGCCTCTTCTCTTGACAAGACCCATTCATTATACTTTTTCATTGTTACTATGAAGGCATTTGACTCAATAAATCTGGATAATGATAATTTAATTTTTTTACAGTCAAATTCACTCTCATACCAATTGATGTCTGCCAGCATAAATTGCCTTATAAATGGAAGAATTGATAACTCATAAATAGATATTTTATCTCCATAGATATAGGCTGAATCATTCATTTTGTTTTCTAGTTTACTAAGTATTTTTACAGCTACATTCCTATGTTCATCTTTTTTTTGGGGATCAAATCTAGTCGAGTATTTATAGCGGTCCAAATGAAATTTAAAATCCTTATCAAAGAAACCTATTAACTCGTCAGGAGACTCATAATCATATGGTCGCATAATATCTAATGGGTCATTCTTAAGGAGAAACCATTTCATGATATCCAAACTTTCTTCTATAATTGTTCCATCTTCCGTGAGAAGCACCGGAACAGTAGCCTTTGATGATATTTTAAGAAATTCTTCTGGTTTGTTTTTAAGTGTGATTTCCCTAATTTGACATTTATTATTAGAGAAATAAATTGATAGCCTCGCTCTTATTGCGAAAGGGCATCTCCTGAAAGAATAAAGTATATGATTATTACCCGTCTCTTTGTTCAATAATATTCCTCTGTTTTTGGAGCTCTAATTGCAATTTTCTCTCTTTAAACCTTTTCATACTTTTTTCATTTTGCTTATCATGACAATATGGACAGGACATATCTTTTTTATAAAATTCACTTTTTCTGTCAGTTTCCGATAATGGCATTCTGCAAGCATGACACATTTCATGATTGCCTTTATTCAATTTATGTTCAAGTGAAACTCTATAATCAAAAACAAAGCACTCACCATTCCATTTACTATCATCTTCCGGTCTTTCTTCAAGATATTTGAGTATTCCACCATCAAGTTGGTAGACATTTTTATAACCCTTACTTAAAAGGTATGATGAAGCTTTTTCACAACGTATACCTCCAGTACAATACATGGCTATTTTCTTATCTTTATTATGATCAATAAAATTATCAACCCAATCAGGAAATTCTCTAAAGGAAGATGTATTGGGGTACGTTGCCCCCTTAAATGATCCTATAGAATGTTCATAAGTATTTCTGGTATCAATCACTAGAACATCATCTTGATCAAGGAGATTATCCCATTCATTTGGATTTAGTAGCTGCCCTGTGAGCATATCGG
>Ga0181558_10006485_pt1 | contig 10168 bp, 8 predicted proteins | sample 011ome_22_FD_133754 | JGI IMG/M metagenome (GOLD analysis project Ga0181558, IMG submission 133754) | Coastal salt marsh microbial communities from the Groves Creek Marsh, Skidaway Island, Georgia - 011507BT metaG (megahit assembly) | ecosystem: Environmental > Aquatic > Marine > Intertidal zone... | reverse complement strand
TATGCGCAAACAGTCCGTGTGGACCCAAAAAAGTGGATCTATTTTTTCGTGGTACACATATTATCAACTTCGCAGATCTACAAGTACCTTCCTTCCACCTTCCTTCCCTTTGGCCACACAACGCGCGCGCCGAGAGATCGATGGCGCGACACCACCCGCACCCGATCGCCGCGATGGCACGCGCGGTCATCGTCGTGATGTTGTTGGTTGTCGTTCTCGTCCCCGCGGCGGCCACGTCGGGAAGTGTCCCCGTAAGAAAAGCTCCACGTGCGTCTGGCAGGATGCTCTTGGCGCCCCTCGACGTGCAGCCTTCCGCCGGTTTCGAGGACGAGTACTCGCCCGCTGCCTCTCTCGACGCCGACGCGTCCGCGTCCGTGGAAGAGCCGGCGTCCGAGGACGGCGGGACGGGGACGGGAACGGAAACGGAAGACGAACCTGACGAAAAGATGAAAGGCCCCCCGGAAACCTCCCTCGCGGTTCCGAGCGGAGAAATCGAAAACGCCGCGGCTCCGGAGGCGAAGGAAGGAAACGCCACAGCCGGCGAAGGCGCGTCCGTGGACGAGTCCGAGGAATCGGAATCAAAAGCGCTCGTCGTGGTCGACGCCGACCCCGTGCGTCGCGTCACCGCGAAAACCAAACCCACCGCCGCGGTCGCGGAGGAAGCCGATGCGCCGGCGCCCGCGGCGGATGTCGAGCGCGACGACGACGTCGCCGACGCGCCGGGACCCGCCCAGGAGTTGTCCTCGGACGAGGAAACGCCGGCGGAGGCTCCTGAGGCGTCTCACGTGAACACCACGGCGGAGGTTTCGGCTCCCGCCCCTGCCCCTTGGAACGCAACGGAGGATACCCCAGCCGCCGACGCGCCCGCGGCGTCGGGTCTCGAGCCCGCCGCGGCTCCCGAGGCGAAGGAAGGGAACGCCACCGCGGGCGACGCGGACGGTGATGACGAGTCGAGCGACGCAGGCGACGTGGACCCGGCGGTCGAGAAGAAACACGAGAAGAAACGGGAACAGAACGAAGACGAGACGGGAGACCCCGGTGGCGTTGAAGAGGAGGACGACGCTCCCGCGCCCGCGCCCGAAGAGACCGCCGAAGAGGACTCCGCGGAGGACGCGCCGGCGGCGTCGCAGGATCCCGCGCCGGAACCGAAGGAGGAGGATCTTCTCCCTCCCGAGACTCCATCCCCTCCTCCCCCGGTGGTGGGGACGATCTCGGAATACGCGGACGACGCCGAGAGCGACGTCGCGCGCGCGGGAAGGCAAGACAGCAGGGAAGGAGTGACGCCGAGCTGGCGGGAAGCCGCGTCGACGGCGGACGCGAGGCGGGGAAGCGGCGGGAGCGACGACGCCGTGCGGCTCGAGGTGACGGTCGGCAATCCCGAAAGCGGCGAATCCGAATTCGAGCGTGCCGTTCCGATCGCGCTCGGCGGGTGCGCGCTGTTCGTCGTCGGGGTCGTGGTGTACAGCCGCACCTCGAGACGCGCTCGAGGGAAAACCCGCGGACCCGCGAGCGGTGCGGGGAAAGCGCGCGCGACGGCGGGGGACTCGAACTGGAACGAAAACTTTAACGAAAACTGGTCCGACGAGGAAGGCTGGGATGAACTGGATGAGGAAGCGGCGGCAGGGGAGGCGACAGACGATCGCGGCGAGAAACGGCGAGCGCGGGAAGCGCCTCGGCTCTCCCGTATCCGCTGAAAAATGGGCTGCCGAGGAGGAACCCGCGTGGAGGTAGGGGTAACGGCGCCGAGCGTATCGTTGGTATCAAAACTAGCTATTTTGAACGGAGGAACGCGCGTCGCGTTCCTTTGTCGACGGCGTACCCTCCCCGTCCGCTCCATCCTTCTATTTCGGCGGTCGTTCCACCCGCGCACACGTGCTATGGGGCATCCATTCCCAGCCGTCGGCGTCCTTCGCCCCCGCCCCTACCCCCAACCCCGCCTTGCCCGATCCCGGGCCCGCGACCCGGTTTCCTCGCGCACCCGGTTTCCTCGTCGTCGTCGCCGTCGCATGCCAACCCTTGCCACCGCTCCTCGACTCGCGAGCAGTCGAACTCGGGCTTCCCAAGCCGGAGGTTGACTTCGTTGTGCACTTCGCACGTCCACCTTCGAAACGCCGCACCGGAAGAGACGTCCGGGGGCACGCGACGGACCACCTCTTCGAAGTGTGCGGCGCACTCGGCGCAAGGGTATGCCCGGGTCATTATCGAGACGAGATCTCGCGCGTCGCGCGCCTGCTGACGCGTGGGGTCCTCGGGGTACTGCGCGGCGAGGGTGTGTAGAAACAGCCACGTCGCGCGTCCGAGCTCCTCGCGCGTCACGGGCTTCCCCTCCCCCCACGTCGGGGTTTCGGCGACGAGCGTCGCGTCGCCCGCGACCGCAGCACCGGCGATGGAGAGGCTCGCGAACGCTCGACGTCGCGACCGACTACCCGCGTCGCGTGGCGCCCGGCTCGTCCGCGCGGCGGCGTCGAACCCGAGGTGGCCACGCAGCCACGCGAACGGATTCGGTGTCGCGGAAGCCATCGCGCCCGCAGATGAGGCGCGCGGGGGGTGCACTGTGACCTCGGGTCTCGGAAGCGCGTCGGGAAAAGCATATGTACCATACAGATTTCAGGCGATCTGTTCTACGCACGCGGCGCTCGTCTCTGCGCTCTACGCTCTACGCTCTACGCCTCGTCATTTCCGGCGTCTCGCGCGCTCACCGCGCTCGACCGCCCCAGCTGAAACTTCCTCCTTCCGGGCCCGGTGTAGTGTCGGAACAGCGTTTCCCGTCCCTGGCACTCGTTCTGCACCGCCGCGCGAAACGACGCCTGGATCGCCGGCAATCCCTGCGTCGGGTGCAACGTGCGCGGCGGCCAGCCCGTCAGGTCGTCGTTTTCCTTCGCGCGCTCGAAACGCTCTAGACCCTTCTCCAGCTCGTAGTGAAACGAACACAGCGTGGTCTCGTCTTCGTCGCTCACGCAGTCTTTCCAGTCGCGCTTCGATCTGGGGACGGCGGGCGGGCGTCGGCGTGTCGGCGTCGGGCGCGGAGAGGTCAGTTTCTGGGGTTGGTTCTTGCGATGCGGGGACGGACACGACGGAGGATCGGACGCCGCTCTCGCGGTACGATGTCGCACCTCTCGCAAAACGCTCGCCACTGCGCTTGGTACGCCATCTGCCTGCACGCCTCGTGGTGGATCCGTCGGTGGATGTCCAATCCAAAGGTCATCCTGGGCTCGATGATGACCTTCTCATCCGGTGGTCCGGAGGGGTCCTCATCCCCGAACAACTCGGATCGGGCTCCCCGAACCCGCACGCGCGCCGCGCGAGCCACCGGGACAGGAACACGCCGCGCGAACCCGGGGGTCGACGGGGTCGCCCCCCGAATCAGGCTCACGCGCGAAGCGACGCACGCCGACATCTCGACCGCGCGTGGGGACAGTGTTTCCTCGAGGGCGACAAGGCGGGTTTACAAGTATTTCCTGACGTTGACACGAGATGCGGATGCGAAGGTGCTTCGGAAACATGAGTTTACCTTGAAGGCTCGTTACCGACTACCGCGCCGGCGTGTCTTCCCTCTGCGCGTCCGCGTCGTCCTCCGCCTTCGCCGCCTCAGCCTCGGCGGCTTGGCGTTTCCCGTCTAATCTCGCCGCCTCCACGTCGTAGAAAACGCTCGTTTGCCCCTTCGGCACCCTCACCACGCCTCCGTTCCCGGCCTCGCTCGTGAAGAACTGCCCCCACGATTGCCACGGCAAGAACCCGCCGCAGCTCGTACACTTGCGCGCGTACCGCCCCTTCTGGATGAGCCCGCTGCCCTTGCACAGCTCACACTGGCGCTGGATCAAGATGCGCTTCCCGAACTCGTACGCCGCGATCACGAAAGGCGAGAGTCCGATCCACAGCCCGAACCACAGCTGCCACTCCTCCACGCCGGTGCCCTCGAGCGCGTCCGACATGGACTGCGCGGCGAACGTCTCGACGGCGGCGTCCGAGGCGACGAAGCCGGCGTCGATGGCCTCGGGGGGAAGCGCGGCGTTCGGCGTCGACGTGCTGCGGCTGGAGCCGAGATGTCCACGGCCGACGTGGTGAACGGCGGACGCTCGCCGGGAACCGACCGTCTGAGCGACGGAGCTGGAAGAGGAAAGATTTCCCCGGCCGACGTGGGTTGCTCGCCGGGAACCGACCGTCCGCCGGCAACCGGCGGCGGACGATCTCGCCACGACGGGGCAGACCCCGCACAGTGCCGAAGACATGGTCGACGCGAGACGAACGCGAGGGTTTCGCGCGCGTCAGTCGATGCGGGGACCGCGCGCGACGAGGAGTGACGAGGTGAGCGGAAGAGGTACCGGATGAGTGACGTGGCCAGTGGGATCATCACTTCAGTCTGACGGACTCGTACGTAACGCTTTCCAAAAACCTGTTGATGAGAGAGAGAAGTTCGAGCTCTCGAGGGACGGATGTCAAGGCTCGTCAAGGCTCGTCCCGTCGACAACCCCGGAATTCGCGATACATAGACGCGTCGCCGGGGAAGCGAGCTCACTCCACGCCGCGCCCTCCCACCCCCCCCTCCGCTCACTCACCCTTCCTCCCTCGCCGTGATGCGTTCATCCTTCCCCTTCGCCCTGCTACTCGCCTCGGTCTTTTCGGTTCTGGCCACTTCGTCCGTCCTCGCCTCCGAGGCGCCCGCGGACCCGCCGTGCCCCCCGATCAACATGACCAACGCGGTGGAGGCGCTTTCTTCTCCGTGCTCGGACCCCGCGCAGGCGTGCTCTCACGACGAGGGGTGCGTCGGCGCGATATTCCGCTTCCTCGCTCCTCAGTTCGAGGCGAACAGGGACTCTTTCAACGCCACCGCGTACGAGGGCGTCGACGCGGAATGGGTCGTCGGGTGCACGTCGCCCACCCTCGAGGCATGGCTCGATGCCGTGCCCATCGCGACGTTCATGGAACTGCAACAGTGCGAGTACGACGGCTATCTCGCGCAGTTTCCCGAGCTCGCCGCGCTCGATTTCTCGAGCGTCTCGCCGTCGGACTTCATGCGCTACATGCCTCCGGGGATGTTGATGGACATATTGCGTCGCCAGCGAGAGAATGCCGCGTGAGTACCGAGTCCTGAGCCGCCGCCGCGAGACGGCGCGCGCGCTTCGAAAGAGAGAGCCGCGTGAGTACTTCTACGTAGAAGTGTCCATTGAAAAACGCGTCGTTTTCGCTCTCGCCGCTACGGTACCTGCGTCACCTTTGAAACCAAGTGAGACTGATGAAAAAGTCCACCACGAAGATGGCGACGAGACTGATCACGACGGACGCCGTCGTTGATTCGCCGACCCCTTTAGCCCCCCCCGTAGTCGTCTGCCCCCAGCCGCACGAGATGGTCGCGATCACGGCGCCGAACGACAGAGCCTTCGCGGACATGATGGCGATATCCCCGGATTCGAGGTATTTGGCCGCCGAGTCGATGATGGCGTTCGGCGAGATCCCGTACCGCAGGTCCGCGAGCAGGATGCTCGCCGCCATCCCGATGGAGAAGGACACGAGGGACAAAATCGGGAGCGAGACGGCGCACGCCACGACCCGCGGCGCGACGAGGTAATCGACGGGATCGCTCCCGAGCGTCCTCAGCTGATCCACCTGTTCCGAGACCTGCATGGTCCCGAGCTCGGCCGCGATCGCGCTGCCGACTCTCCCGGCCAACACGATGGCGCAGATTACGGGCGTGAGCTCCCGGGTGAACGCCAAACCCAGAAGGCCGCCGATGACCCGCGTCAGGCCGACCTTGCTGAACTCCTTGCAGAACTGGATGGTGAACACCATCCCGACGAACGACGACGTCAACATGGCGACGCCGAGGGTATCCGGGCCGACGCGCGCGATCTGCTGCAACGTCTGCTGCATGTTGAGCTTGCGCTGCCACACCACGCGCTTGACCACGAGCCCGAGCAGAAGCAGGGTGTACAGCGTGCGCCACATAAACTTGGGAGGTTCCCACGTCTTGAGTGCTTCGTTCAAGTACTCCGCCACGGCGTCCCCGGCAGCCTCGAGCTGCGTCGCGAGCTCGGCGCTCCCCTCGTACTTCTTTACGGCACCGGCGGACTCGCCCGCCCCGTCCTCCTCCTCAGCCTTGGCGTCACTCGCGGCGACCGTCGAACGCGCCACCGAGGTCCAGCCTCGAGGATGGAGCGCCGGCGGGGTGTGGAAGGATTTCGCCCCCGCTCTGTTCAAACATCGCACACGCAGGCGAGGCCGAGCGGCTCGGGACGAGATCGGCTCGGCGCGCGCGCGCGCGAGCGGGGGGGTACCTACCGCTCGCATGGCGAGCGTCGCCATGCCTCGCCTGTTGTGGTGCACCGACGCCTCGCCTGCTCTTGTGGCACTACTCGTTGTCAAAAGGTCATTCCCTCTTTCGCTTCGTCCTACGTACACGCCTTCTCAAAACCAAAAACAGTTCTGCCGCGGGAAGCTCTCGGGTGACAGGATTTTCTCATCCGAGCCAAAAGCCAATCAGAGGGCGACTCTGGAAAAAAACACGTATACCTCGTCATTACGTGATTGTTGCCGCGCACAACACGGACGCACCAGATGAGCGCCGTTACCATGAACCTCGCATCGCGCGCGCCCGTCGCCGGTACGCACCGTCGTCGCGATCACCACGCGCGCTCGATCGCCGCGAGCTCTCCGTCTTCGGGACGATCTCCCCGCTCCGCTTTTTCCGAGAGATAAAAGGAGATGAGCCCGCCTGACCCCCGTCCCCACCCGCATCCGTCCCTTCGCTCGGCGATAACACAGTCAGGGCCAAACGCAACGTGGCGCTCCGCCGCGCGGCCACCACCTCCAAGTCGGTGAAGACCGTCGTGTCCTGCTCGGCCGCGCGCTCTGACGACGCCGCGCCCGGTCCCGTGAAGAGGTGCGTCCACCCCGTCCGCCGTCCCGCCCGACGTCTCATCGATCTCGACGCCGTGAATATTCCATGCGCTTTCTCGAGACTGACCGCGACCGCGTCTCCTTCTCGAACGCCCTTCTCCCCGCGTCTCCTCAGGCTGGCGTCCGCCGTGGTCGGCCTCGGCGCCGCCGCGTCGCTCGCGCTGGGCGCGCCCGACGTGGCCACCGCCGCGGAGCTCGAGATTCTCCAGACCCCCGCCCCCGCGGCGCTGAAGGGGTACATCGTGGACGACAGCCAGCTCCTTTCCCGCGCCGCGTCCGGCTCCATCAACTCGCGCCTGAAGGAGCTGGAGGAAACCACCGGCTACCACGTCAACGTCATCACCGTGCGTAAGCTGGTGTTCGAGCAGGATCCTTTCGCGTTCGGCGACAAGGTGTTGGAGACGTGGTATCCCACCCTGGAGGATGGCAACAACAAGGGTAACCTGCTCCTCGTGAAGAACACGAAGGAGGGCGCCATCGTCGGCGGCCCGGCGTTCCTCAAGGGCGTGGGCAACGACGTCCTGGATTCCATCTTGAGCAAGAACATCCCCATCAACCTGGACGAGGAGAAGTACGGCGAGGCGCTCACCTCCTCCGTGGACCGCATCGTGGCGGCGCTCGAGGGCAAGGCGGACCCCGGCCCTCCCGCGAAGTACGAGAAGAGCCGCGAGAAGACGTACAAGACCAAGGAGGAGACGAACGAGAAGAGAGAGGTCTTCTCCAACGTCGTCATCGGCCTGCTCGTGATTTCCTTCGTCGTGCCCATGGTGCAGTACTTCGGCTACGTCGCCGGTGACCCGGACTGGGACGGCGACTGAGCGCTCGATGGCGAGCGAGCGGGTAGGGGTCGGGTGAACGAAAAGATTGTTTTTAGTATCGACCCCGTGTATCGAGAAAAACCTTCTTCCCGCGCCGAGACGCGGCGCGCGCCGCGACGCGATATTACTCGTGATATTACTCGTGATATTACTCGACGAAATAATACTCGTCGGCGGCGTCTACGCTAGTTGTCAGTCCGTCGGGCGTCCGCGAATCCTCAAATAGCATCATCCGCCGGACGTGCCTCCCGCGTCGTCCTCCGGCTTTCCCCAGAGACCGTACTTCTCGAACTCGCTGACCGAGGCGTTTCGAAGCACGGACGCGGCGCGTCCCTGCCCGGCGTCCTCGGCGAGCTCGAGCGCGGTGGCCGATCCCCCGCGCAGGCTGCTCTCGCTCGCGGAGTGGCGCAGGCTCGAGCCGGCGTCGATGAGGTCCTGCAGGCAATCCGCGGACCCGTTCGCCGCCGCCGCGTGCAGCGGCGAGTACCCGCCGCGCATCAACGACTTGGCGCCGCGCACCGCGGCGCCGCCGCGGATCAAAGCCTTCGTCGCCGCGTTGTTTCCCTTGTGCGACGCCAGGTGCAGGGGCGTGGCGCCGAGCTTGTTCCTGGGGTCCTTCTCCGCGCCGAGCTCGAGGAGCGTCATCAGTGACTCCACCTCGTCCGCGCGGGCAGCCTCGTGCAGCGCGGTGTCCCCGCCGTCGTCCTGCGCGGAGGTGTCCGCGCCGCCCTCCACGAGCGCGCGGATCGCCTCGGGCTCGCCCCAGCTCGCCGCCGCCATCAGCGGCGTCTGGCCCTCGGCGTCGCGCTCGTCCACCCGCGCGCCGATCTTCAGGAGCGCGCGGATCAGAGACACGTCACCCTCCTCCGCGGCGTGGTGCAAAGGCGTCGCCGCGTCGTGCTGCGAATCGAGCGGAGAGAGGTCGCGGACGTCAGAGTCGGAGTCGGCGGAGTCGGCGAAAATCGGTGAAAAGCATCTCGCATCCGTGTCACGCGGCGGCCCGCGAAACACGCGGGAACGCGCAGCCGCCATCTGACATCAGACAGGAATGCTCGCGCGCGGGGAGGGGAAACCGGTCGGGCGGCGCTGAAACGCGCGTGCCGAGCCCGCGCGCTCGCGAACTCGCGCGCGCGAACGCGCGACGTCGCCGCGCGGAGGCAGGGGGCGTCCGCCGCCGCGCGGCTGCACATTCCAAAATAAAATTCGCACCTGAGGGCCTTTCGCGCAAAATTCGGTGAGCTCTCGCTTGAGTTCGAGGTAGCGCTGCTGTGTGTGTTTCGCTCCAACGCCGCGCGCCACGGACGGAGGAGCTACCTGGACACTCATCTTGCCCTTCTCGTGACCGCGCGTGGCGACGCTCGCGCCGTGCGAAGTGGGGGAGGCCCGTCGGCTGAGCCGAAAACGAAAGAAACAGCACCGCAAAATCCGCTGAATAATGCTGACGCAGCAAAACCAGATGAAACCGCCAATCCTGAATCGAACGGCTGCCGTTTTTTACTCTAAATGAAGACTAAACAATCATACACAATCGTAACATAGATCTGTCCCAGCGGGCGGCGTTTGAACGCCTTCTCGCGCTACACTCCAGAGGGGGGCCCGCCCGAGGGGGCGGCGTCCTTCGCGGGCGCGCGCCTCGCGCGCTTCGCCATGGTCTTGGGAACCTCAGCCTCCCCGTCCCTCCCCGAGGCACCCTTCCTCGCCGCCGCGGAGCCCCGCTTGGCGGCGCGCGGCTTTCGGCTCGCAGCTTTCGGTTTTTTCGGCGGTTTTTCTTTTTCGGCTTCGTTCCCGGGGTCCGCCAGCTCCGCGGCGGACGCCTCCAGGGCGAGTTCCGGGAGGATGGCCTGCCCGGTGAGCCCCGCGACGGCGTTGCGTAGGCGTTCGGAGCGGTACTTCGCGAACCGCTCGTTGTACGCCGCGTGCGGCGCGGCGGCGGTGAAGAAGCGGTCGATGCGGCTCTGGCGGTCGGCTTTCTCCCACAGCGCCAACACCGGGGCGAGGAGCTCATCCGCGCGCGCGCGGTCCCAGTCGAACGCGTCGCGGCAAAACACGCGGAGCATGGGGAGGTCGGGCTTACCCCACGTCGGCTTCTCCTTCGAGCCGTCAACGGAGGGCCGCGCGTACGCCTGGACCACCACCTCGGAGGGGAACCCCGGGGGAAGCTCCCAGCCTTTCTTCACCGAGCGGTGCTGCTTGAAAAACGCGTCGCGAAGCGCGTCGTCGCGAGACGAGAAACGAGGCTCGTCCGCGACGATCGCGTCGTCGTCCATCTCGGGCGCGTTCTCAGCAGCCGCCGCCGCCGCGTCGCCCGTCCCGCTACCCGTCCCGGGTGGCGCGGGGAGCGCGGGCGCGCGGAGCGCCGCCGGGACGGCGCCGGAGAACTCGGCGCGATCCGCCCACGCCTTGAACTCGCGCAAGCCCTCGATCCCCGGGAAGGCGGTGACAATCTCCAGCGCGTT
>Ga0181558_10006473_pt1 | contig 10176 bp, 8 predicted proteins | sample 011ome_22_FD_133754 | JGI IMG/M metagenome (GOLD analysis project Ga0181558, IMG submission 133754) | Coastal salt marsh microbial communities from the Groves Creek Marsh, Skidaway Island, Georgia - 011507BT metaG (megahit assembly) | ecosystem: Environmental > Aquatic > Marine > Intertidal zone... | reverse complement strand
AGAAGTACATCGCATCTACATCAAGATACCTTGTATTCGAACAAAACACAGCTCAGACAAGAGGTAAATTCTTGAATACTGTTAATCCTTATTTAGAAGGAATCCAACAAAGACAAGGTTTATATGCGTTTAGAGTTGTGATGGATGAATCTAACAACACACCAGATGTAATCGATAGAAACATCTTGGCAGGAGCTATTTACTTACAACCTACCAAAACAGCTGAATTCATTGTAATTGATTTCAACATTCTACCGACTGGAGCTAGTTTCACCGCATAATTAAAAAATAAAAAGAATCTATATTTATAGTAGTATAAAGGAGAAATAAAAAATGGCAGAAGTATTAGAATTCAACGATATGTTCTACACGAACTTCGAACCGAAGATGAAGAACAGATACATCATGGAAATTGATGGTATCGCTTCTTATCTTATTAAAACGGCTAACAGACCTTCAATTCAATTTGAACCTGTTGTTCTTGACCATATCAACGTTAAGAGAAAACTCAAAGGTAAAGGTGAGTGGCAAGATATCGAAATCACTCTATTTGACCCAATCGTTCCAAGTGGAGCACAACAAGTAATGGAGTGGGTAAGAACTTCTCACGAATCTATTACAGGTAGAGATGGATATGCAGATTTCTATAAGAAAGATATCGATATCTATATGTTAGGACCAGTTGGAGATAAAATCGAAAATTGGAAACTTAAAGGTGCATTTATTAACAGTGCAGTATTTAATGATTTGGATTGGGCATCTAATGACCCTTCAGAAATCACTTTAACACTTTCATACGATTACGCTATCCTAGAATACTAATACTACAATATATACTTTTGATACTTCCGAAAAAAGTTCTCTTAGTGAGAACTTTTTTTATGTCTATATTCCAACTTTTTAAAACTTATATATTTATATACAAACAATTAAAATAAAAGTTTATGGCAAATTATGATTTTCCAACAGAAATCATCTCACTACCCTCACAAGGTAAGTGTTACCCAGAGAGTAATCCCCTCTCAAAAGGAACCGTTGAGATTAAATACATGACTGCAAGAGAAGAAGAGATTCTAGCTTCGCAGAATTTAGTGAGAAAGGGGGTGGTGATAGATAAGTTATTCGAATCAATTATAGTTGATAAGGATGTTAATGTTGATGATATTATATTAGGGGATAAAAATGCAATATTATTGGCAACTCGTGTTTTGGGTTATGGACCTGAATACAAGATTGAAGTTACCAACTCATTAGGGGAACAACAAGAAGTAACAGTTGATTTAGGTAAAGTACAAACAAAAGAAATTGATTTCGATTTACTTTCATCAGAAAACAAGTATGAATTCACCACACCACATGGAAAAAATAAATTAGAGTTTAAGATTCTAACCCATGGTGATGAAAAGAAAATTGATGCCGATATCAAGGCCTTACAGAGATTAAATAAAGGTAGTGTATCTGCTGAACTAACTACACGATACAGATATATGATTCTTTCAGTAGATGGTGAATCCGATACAAAGACAATCACTAACTTCATTAATAACAAATTCATTACTCGTGATACCAAAGCGTTCAGAGAGTATATCTCCAAGATAACCCCAGATATCAATATGGAGTTTGATTTTGAAGATGACCAGACGGGAGAAGTGGAGGTAAGAAACATCCCTATGGGTGTAGGGTTTTTTTGGCCTACCGAGTAATTACTCCATTTTACTTCATAAACAAATTTTTGAACTTTGTTACTATGGAAATGGGTTTACTCAAGAAGGAGTATATCGATTACCAGTTCATATAAGAAGATTCTATTATAAAGAATTAGTAGATACAAAGAAAAAAGAAAATGATGAAGTAAAAAAATCCCAAAGACAACAAGGTTCTTCTCCAAAAGGACCAAGTGTAAGAGTGAGGAAATAATTCCTCACTTTTTTTATACTCTATATTTATAGTAGTATAATTGGAGAATATTATGAAATTAAAAGAATCTGATAAAAGTAAAATAAAAGAAATCTTACAACAAAAACATTTTGTTAAAGAAGGTATTATTGATTATATATTTGGCAAAAAATTAGTAAGGAAACTTTCTAAAGATAAAGAATTTTTAAGATTGGCTAAAAAAGTAGATGATGATATGTCAAACCTACGAAAAAAAGTAAAAGATATGGAAGCTCGAGGAGAAGAAATTCCAGCAACATATAAAGCATATCTTAACTTAAAATAATTATAACCCCAAATGGCACTTTCAAAAGAACAACTTAGAATTCAATTAGAATATAATGAGGCATTGAAATTTTCTTCATCAATGCAGAATGCCATTAATAAAGATTTATCTAAAGCAGCAGATTATAGAACCAAAGAGGGTAAAAAGATGAAAGACCATATAGAAAACCTTAAAAAAGAGGTTTCTTCTATACATTCTTCTGCTGATGCTTATGAAAAACAAATACAACTTGAAAACGAAAATATTAAATTAGCAAAAACTCATTTTGGTGCAAATAAAGCAATAGGAAATGAGAAAATAAAAGCTAATAAAATAGCAATAGAAGGTCTTGCACTTGAGGCAAATAGATTAGCAACAATCGAAAAAGTAAACGATGCTGCACAAGATATGGCTCAGAGTTTGGGTGGTGCTTTTGATGGTTTTGTCCAAGGAGCATCTGAAATACCAGTCATAGGTGGATTGTTAGGTGGTATTGGTAATATGGCCAGTAAAATGTTCAAACAAGAACTATCTATGGCAGCTATGAAATTTACTACACGATTTGCAACTGGATTAAGAAGTGGTATGGGTTCAATGCAAGCATTAAGGGCTGCATCAGTTGGGTTGGGAAGTTCTCTTATGAGTATCTTACTTGGTCCTATTGGATTAGTACTTTTATTGGTTGCAGCAATAGGGGCTGGTGTAATGGCTTTTATGAAGATAGAAAAAGCTGCTAAGGCATTTAGAAATGAAACCGGTCTTTTAAATTCACAAACACAACAAACAGAAAAAAATATAAATAATGTTTACCAATCTACTGTTGGATTAGGAGCATCAATGGAAGATGTTGCACAGGCAGCAGCAGATTTTACAAACGAATTCGGTGGTATCGAACAACCAATGGAAAGTACACTCCAATCAATGGTTGTACTTAGTAAAAACTTTGGAGTATCAACAAAAGATGCGGCTGCAGTAAATAGAGCCTTCCAAAATATGAGTGGATTGAGTGAATCAGCTGCTCAATCACAAGTAATGTTCACCGCTGAACTTGCAAAAGCAACAGGTGTTGCTCCAAACAAGGTAATGGCAGATATTGCTGAATCAGCAAACGATGCTGGTGGATTCTTTAGAGGAAATACTAAAGAGATGATTAAAACCGCAGCTTATGCAAGAGCTATGGGTTCATCTCTTAAAGAAGTTGCAGCAGTTTCAAGAGGTTTATTAGATTACCAATCTTCAGTAACGAATGAAATGGAAGCAAGTGCTATTCTTGGTACTAACTTAAACTTCTCTCAATCTCGTTATCTTGCAGCTCAAGGTGATATTTTAGGTGCACAAAAATCAATGGTAGAACAACTTAGAAATACTGTTGATTTAGAAAATGCAAGTATCTATGAAAGAGAAGCACTTGAAAAGGCAACTGGTATGCAATTTGACCAAATCCAAAATATGGCCAGAATTCAAGAAAGATTTGGTGATTTAGATGGAGAACGATTGGCAGCCGCACAGGCTTTGGTTGCTCAAGGTAAAGATGCTAAAAGTCTTACTGAAGCTGATTTAAAGGCACAGATTAAAGCAATGGAAACTCAAAAAGAAACTCAAGGAGTAATGGAATCCATTGGAAATAGTTTTAGTGCAGTTGGTTCAAAACTACTACAAGCGTTTTTACCAATAGGTCAGGCAATAGCCTCAATGTTAGAAGATGCAATGCCATATTTTGATATGATGGGAGAGGTACTTTCTAAGACAGTAAAACCAGCAATATTTGTAGTATCTACTATATTCAGAGGTATTGGTAAAACAATTGGTGCGTTTATAGGTGCATTGAAACCAGGATTTGATTCGATGATGAAAGCTTTACAACCTATTAGAGATATTTTTGCAAAAATATTTTCTTCAGATGGAGAAAGTGGAAAATTTATGCAAATAATAATGAGAGTGTTCTCCTTTATTGGTAATATCGTGGGAACTGTAATTGGTGTTGCATTCAAACAAATAGGAAATGTGATAACTCATATTGCAAATACATTTGGATACATAATCGATTTCTTCAAAGGAGATATTGGATTTGGTGAAATGGTGGGTGGTATCCTTGGTAGTTTGATTGATATGGTTGGTAATATAGTTGTTACCTTATGGGAGGGTATTAAATCAGTATTTGGTAGTTTAGGTACTTACATATATGACCAAATAAAAGATACATTAGGATTCTTTGGTAGTTTCTTTGGAGGAGATGATACAGAGGAAACAAAAGTAAATGATGCTGTAATTTCTCCTGCAGGTCAAGTTATATCAACTTCACCAGAAGATTATTTAATAGCAACCAAAAATCCAGCTGGTTTAGCAGATGCAACATCTGGTAATATGGTTGGTGCTATGGGTGGAATGGATATGAGTTCTGTAATAAATGAACTTAAAGAATTAAAATCAGCATTCTTATCAAATAGAGATGTTTATATTGATAATCAAAAAGTAACTTCTCGTATCACCAAAACACAAGAAAAAAGTAATATCAATCAATTTGGATTAATGGGAGCTTAATATGCCAACAATATTAGAACTTTTTGAAAATAAAGATTTCCAATCAAAAGGATTGATTCCTACTGAATCTCCAAATGTTGAGGTGAGTAGTCCAGATTCTTCTACTCTAAAAGAACTTTATGAAAATAAAGAATCTTATGTATTTGGTACAGATTACTCATCTGTAAAAACAAAAAAACCACCAAAGAATAATACCTTTAATACAATTGCAAACTTTGCAGAACAAGAAGCAACAGGTCTAAGAATTAAATCTGCAGTAGAATTAAACAATCCATTACTTTATGGAAACGAAGCTGGTAGAATTGCTTTAAGAACTACACCTGATTTAGATAAGATGAAAGATAACACCGGAACCGAAGGAGGTGATGGTGGTTTAATAGGAAAAGGATTGGATAAACTTACAGGTGGTAAGGTAAAATCACTTTCAGATGTACGAGATAAAGTAAACGATAAATTAGGAATACCTGTAAATTTAATACCAACTCGTTTAATTGGTAAAATTGATACCAAAGATTTTAGTTCCATAGAACCAGTAACTACCGCACTTATGGGTAAGAATGGTAGTGAACTTGGAAAACTTCTAAAAGAAAGTGGAGGAGGTACTCCAAAAAATATAGTAAAGAATGCAGCAGGTGCAGGAATCAAAAAACTTAAAAAGAATTTAAGAGGTAAGTTATTTGGTGGAGGTCAAGGTGCAGGTCAAAACTCTATAAAAGATGTAACTGGTGAAAAAGAAGAAAAGTTTGGATACTCAAATATAGAACCATACTCTAAACAAATTAAAGATGAAAGAGAGGGACAGATATTTGGTTCAGAACCAATTCCAGCAGATGAATTTAAAGGAATTGATTTAACCAAAGTTTCTCCTATACATGGTGTAAGAAGAGCAGGTGGTTCTGAATCTCTACCAGGAAAGTTTGGTGATACTGAATATGGATATGATGCAAAAACAGATACTCCACAATCACCTTATTCACCACAAGAAGGTTCTAATTATAGTTCAGTATATAAAGAAAAAGATGATAAAGCATTAACTTTAGAAGAACGAGGAATTTCAAATAGTGGTGATGTTATAGCATTGGGAGACCCATACACTACAACAGTTAATACAGAAAATGGAGAAGTAACAGTTGAAGGATTCTCACCAGTAAAAGATTTAGTTCCCCTATTCATTGGTAGATATAAATCAAAAACATATCCAATGATGGCATTTAGATGTTCAATCACAGGTCTAACTGAAACTTCATCACCATCTTGGGCATCAAATAATTTTGTTGGTAACCCATACAAATATTATATTTTTGAAACAGTAGAAAGAAGTGTATCTTTCAATCTACAAGTTTATGCACAGAATCCATTAGAACTTGCAAATAACTGGTCTAAATTATCAAACCTAACCAAACTATCATATCCTTTGATTGAGAACAATATGGCCCATCCAAACTTCACACAATTTACTTTAGGTGATATGTATAGAGATAAAGTTTGTATTGTGGAATCTCTTTCTTATACATTCCCAGATAATGGAACTTGGGAAACTGATATTGATGGATTGTTGTTACCAAAGTTTATAGATGTAGCATTGACCCTCAAGTTTGTAGAAAATATTGAAGATGGTTCTATTAGAGGTATTTACTCATATCCTAAAAATCTATCAAATGCATCAGAAGTTAAATCACAACACGAGATTTACGCAACACCAAATGTAATTGAATATTATGTAAATAATGAAAATGGTGAATTGAAAAAATCAAACAAAAAAGGTTATGTTGATGCTGGTACTGGTGTTAAAAAAACAATTAAAATTAAAGTATAAAGATGGCAGGTAGATATACATTTAATCCAAAAAAAAAATTATCAGATGGTAGAGAAGTATATACATCTAAAATACTTCCAAAGATACCAAAAACTGATGCAGATATTTATGTAGCGGTTCAAACTGGTGATAGATTAGATTCAATTGCACAAGAACACTTAGGAGATGCTTCTTTATGGTGGGTTATCGCAACTGCTAACCAAATACACGATGCCCCATTTTCCTTACCCGATGGAACTGTTCTTAGAATACCTGCAAACATAGAAGGATTTTTAAGTCAAGTAGATAATAACGAGTAATTATGGGACAATGGCCTCAGTTTTCATATCCGTATCCTGAGATACTAAATAAGTTAAGTGCCAGAGGTGGTAACAACTCACCAATGCCTTATGCTGATGCAGGGGCTGGTGTAAGTGGTTTAATGCCTTGGATTAGAGTAATTTCTGCATATGGATGTAGTAATGCAAATTCATCAGAAAATGGATTGGTAATGCAATCTAATTATCCTGAAGATGGTTTTAACATTAGATATGGTAATGGTTCAACTGGTCCAAACGGAGAATCTGGTATATGTGGTTTTGAGTTAAATATGGAGAAACCAGTACGAGTAAAAGGTAGACCAACAAGACCAGCACCAATCATTAGTGGATTATCTGTAAGTGAAGTAGATGTAGGAAGAAAAACCACAAACTTTTCAATCACTTGTTATACATTAGAACACATGGAAAAACTGGCTAAGTATTTCTTAGAACCAGGATTTTATGTTTTAGTAGAGTGGGGTTGGAATAGTAGAGATGCTAGAAAACAATGGGTAGGAGACCCTCAAACAGGAGCAATCACTCCTTGTATGATTACAAAATACATTAACCAAAAATACATTCTTCAAAAAAGAATAGCATCTAAATTTGATTATGATGCATCACTTGGGTTAACCACAAATGGTGGAGTAAAATTTGGTGATAATGAAACTTTTATTTTAGATGTAGAATTAACATCCCAAGGTGAAGTTGCTGAATATATGCAAGGACATAAAGGAGCAACTACTTCAGGTACTAAAAACATATCATCAGAAAGATTTAACCCTGCTGCAATAGATGAGTTATCCAAAAAAGATGGTGTTGCAAAAGCACTATTCAGACAAATGTTTAATGAATTAAATTCAGAAAAACAAACAACTGAAATTAAAGATTGGGAATCTCTCAGTATATCGCCTAAATTAAAAGATTATGCTTTTATAGAATGGGGTAAAGAAAATAGTGATAACAGATGGGCAGATGAATCAAACTATATCAATATGGATAAAGTGATTCAAGAAACCATTCTAACTTCTTTAAAAGCAAATGTGAGTATTGAAGCAACTGATGATGATGATGGTAGTGATTTTGAACTACCAGAAGATAAACCTCTATTATCAGAAGATAGATTTATTAGATTTGAATTGGCTTGTGCTATAATGAATGGTGATTATACAGAAAAATCTTCAACTGCAGATGGTGCACAAAACACTCCTTGTAGTTCAGAAAAAGCATCTCATATTATTAACATTGATACTTGTATTGTAGGTGCATTTCCTCATATGTGGTCTTTAGATAGAAGTATATTGTATTTACCAAATCCAAAAGCACCTTCTTTTAATATAGATGCTGCGTTTAGTGGTAAAGAACCAGATGCTAAATTTATCGATTTAGAAAACTTAGATTCAAATGTACAAAACCTTCACCCAACTCCAACTGCAGGTATAACTTGGACAGGAACAAGAAAGAAAAATAACGATGGGTATGGAGGTGCACCTCATGCATTCCCTTCTCAATATGATTTAAAACCTGAAGATAATGATTGGTCATACGACCCTAAGAAATCTGTAAAAAGTTACGAGATGAAAAAAGGTTATTGGGGTTGGTTAAAAAATATGTACATTAATTTTGATTATTTTTCAAAAATAATGAAAACACCAAACTATACAGTTCGTGATGTTTTATATGATTTATTAAATGGAATGAGTTCAGCAGTAAACTCCCATTGGAAATTTCAAATAGTGGAAAGAGCCCACCCACAATCAGGTAAAACCGAATTACAAGTTGTTGATTTAAATTTTACTGGTATTATAAATCATGATGAGGGTAGAATACCTACTTATCAACTAAGAGGAACAACTTCACCTTTTATAGAAGTTGATTTTAATGTTACAACTCCAGCTGCAATGCAAAATAGTGTTCTTCAAAAAAGAGCAAGTAATGATAAGAATGCAGAAGTTATTAAAGAACTTGGAGGATTGATACCAGTTGCTGGTTCAGTATGGTCTAATCCAGAATCTGCAGATAAAGATGGAATACAACCATTTGATATGGTTGCAACTATTGTAAGTGGTATTAAATTTAAAGAACCAACTGATAAAACAGAAAATACATCTGAAGGAGAACAAGAAAAAGATGCAGATGCAATAAAGAAAGCAAACTACGAGTTCTTTGTTGGTAAGGCAGGAGTGTTCCCTAAATCACAGAATAGAAATGATATGGAAGGGGTTGCTGATTTAATCGCAGATGGAAACATACAAGATGTATTTATGGTAGGTACATTTAATGACCCACTTCTTTTAAAACAAGTTTATCTACGAGATATAGATTCTGAAAGATGGAGAGATATAAAATCACCAAATGGTGGTAAGGTAAATACTCCATTCGGTATGGCACAAGTAAACTTTACAGTACATGGTATAAGTGGGTTTAAGAGAGGTGATACTTTAAGATTTGATGGATTACCTAAAAACTTCTCATATCCTCATGTATATGAAGTTACAGGATTACAACATGAAATAACAACCAATGGGTGGATGACCAAAGTTGAAACTGGTATGAGACCTTATGGTGCAAATACGGCAGCTAAATAATGGCAGGGATATTAGATTCATATAATAATTTAAGAAAAGGTAAATTACCTAAAACAAAGGTAAACCTTAGAGCATTCGTTCCTAAACCAAAAGAAGAGGATTATCGTAGAGGATATATTCGTAGATTCTTTGCACAACCTTCTAACGATAAATTAGGAGTTGTAACAGAGATTTCTTCAGATGATTATATCAGAGTATCAACTTCTGCTTTATATCGTGCTGTAACGATTAGATGGAGAATTAAAGGACCTCTTAAAATGATATTCAAAGATGATGGTACAATTGCTGATAAAGGAGTTGAAGAATCAAACAGAAAAGCAATTGAATTAGTATCATCAGAACTACCTGCACTTAAACTTTATTTGGTACATCTTTTACAATTTTACAAAGAATAAATATTTATATATAAATTAAATTAGGTTATATGAACTACATTACAGAAGAAGAACTCCAACAAATGCTGTTTGATTGGAGATACAAAGGATGGACTACAATTCCTTTACTCACAGAAGAAGAATGTGATGAAATAAATGATGAGTTAGAAAAACTTCGAAAAGAAAGACAACTTACCACAAAAGAAAATGGTGAAGAGTGGGGAGAATGGGACCCTTTTGCTTATCCTCATAAATTATCTCCAAAATTAGAAAAACTTTTTGTACACCCAAAAATCATTGAAGCTTGTGAATTTTTAATGGAAGGTGAAATAACTGGTATGCAAACTTGGGCATACTT
>Ga0181558_10006457_pt1 | contig 10193 bp, 3 predicted proteins | sample 011ome_22_FD_133754 | JGI IMG/M metagenome (GOLD analysis project Ga0181558, IMG submission 133754) | Coastal salt marsh microbial communities from the Groves Creek Marsh, Skidaway Island, Georgia - 011507BT metaG (megahit assembly) | ecosystem: Environmental > Aquatic > Marine > Intertidal zone... | reverse complement strand
GCTCGAGGTCCGCGGCTTTGACGTGTTCCAGCGCGCGCAGCGCGTATCGCTCGGGGGAGGCGCCCATTAAAAGGGGGTTGGGCGCGAGACCTCGCGGGTACGAGTCGTTTTCGCCGTGTTTTGAAACGCGCGCCGCGTCGTCGTCCGAGTCGTCCGAACGCATGCTCGCGACGTCGTGCTCGTCCTCGTCCTCGTCGTCGCCGGCGAAAAGCCGTCGCAGCTTCTCGGCGTCTTGTTTTTTCTGCGCGTTTTTCTGCGCGTCGCCGGCGTCGTCTCCGGGAACGGAGTCCTCGACTTCGAGAGCCATCCTGGCCTTCTTCTTGACGTGCGCGTCGATGCGCTCGCGCTCGTGCCGCGCGACGTCCAGCGCGTCCACGATGGCGTCCGCCGCGGAGAGCGTCTCGAGCGTCGCGCGACCCGCCATGCCCGCCTCGGCGCCGGCGGGCGCGGAGGCGCCGCGCGCGGCGGCGGCGTCGCGCGCGGCGGCGGCGACGCGGTCGTCGTCGTCGTCCGCGCCGGCGCCGTCGCCCTCCTCCAGCAGACTCTCCAGCCTCCGCTCCTTCTCCTCGTCCACGAAGAAGGGCTCGTCCGTTCGCTCCCAGACGCGAATCGCGCGATCGTGCCCGCCGGTGACGAGGAAGTCGCCGCGCCGGCTCATCGCGCAGCACCACGCCGCGGCGTGGTGGCCGTTCAAAGTCAGGAGCGGCTCGAACGTGTCCGCGTCCCAGTACTTCACCGCCGAGTCCTTGCCGCACGAGAACAGGTAGTGCGTCTTCGGGACAAACTTCAAGCACGTCACGGAGTCGTCGTGCGCGAAGAGGCTCTTGTGGCAATCGCCGAAGTCCAAGCCCCAGACGCGGATGTTCTTGTCGGCGCCGCCGCTCGCCAGCAGGCGCGAGTCGCTGGACACGTCGTGGCACAGCGCCGGGAGCCTGTGCCCGTACAGGCTCAGGAAGAACTTCAGCGAATCCAAAAAGAAAACCTTCAGGGTGTTATCCAGAAGCGACACCGAAAGCAACTTGCCATCCGGGGTCACGCCGACGCTCAACACGTCCTCCGCCATCTGCAACGTCTTGACGTGCGCCACGCCCAGTTCGCGCCTCGTTCCGATTGTCGCCGCGGGTTCAGAAGTTTCCCCGTTTGCCTCCTCCACGTCGTCAGTCACCTCCGCCAGAGTCCACTCGAAGAACTTCACCGTCTTGTCCGCGGACGCGGTGACGAACCCCGAGCCGTCGGGAAGCGCCGCCATGCCCCAGACGGCGCCCTCGTGCGCGTCCGGCGCGCCGCCGCCGAGCGCGGCGCCGGCGTGCGCGTCGAAGAGCTCGAGCGCGCCTGTTTTGGTTCCCACCACGACGTGCCTTCCCCCGGGCGCGAAAAGCACGCACAGCCCGTAGCCGCCCTCGATTGTCCGCGCGCACGCTCCGCTTCCGGGGTCCCACACCTTGACGCCCTTGTGCGAGCACGTCACCAGCGTCGCGTCGTCCGGCGAGAGCGCCGCCGCGCGCACGTCCGCGCGGTGCCCGGCGGCTTCCAGCGCGCGCGCGCGCGTAGGCTCGGCGAGGTCTTTGGAGCCACCTTTTGAACCCGCGTCGTCCGTTTCATCGTTCGGGTCCGCGCTCGCGATCTCCCACTCCTCCACCGCGTTGTTGTCGGTCAGAACCGCGAGGACCACCTTCACGCCCGGCCGCTTCTTGAGCCGCGCGCGCGGCGCGAACGCGAACCCGCGCGTCTTCGCCTTGGTGCGCACGACGGCAGCCAGGTCGACGACGTCCGACGCCGAAACCACCATATCGTCGTCGTCGTCGTCGTCCGAGTCAGAGGCTGTCTTAACGTCTTTTTCTTTTTTTCGGGTCTGTTTCTCGCGCTTGCGCTTAGCGCGGCGCTTGAGCCGCTTCGCCGTCTCGCGAGCGTCGCGGCACCGGTACACCTCCACCGCGCGGCCGGCGGTCTGGACGCCGAGGAACCCGCCCCGCTCGTCGAAGCGAACCGTCGAGACCCGCGACCGGTCCGCTCGCCGAACGAAGCCCATCGGCGTGAGCAGCGTGGACGCGTCCGCGATGGACGCCGCCGCGATGGACGCCGCCGCGCGCGTCGTGTCGTTCGCGTTTCCAAATACATCGCCGCGCCTACGCGCGGACGTTCGGTCAGTCGACTTCTCGTCGGTTTCAGTTAACTTGTCTTCGTCGTCGTCGACGTCTTCGTCGCTCGACCCTCGCCCTCGCCCGAAAACGGAGAAGACGTGGAGCCTCTCGTCGGCGGTGCCGACGACGAGCCGCGCGCCTTTCGGGTCGACGTCAAGGCTCCAGCACTCCGCGCCGAAGTGCGCGAGCGTCTGCGCGCAGTGCTGCGTGTCGAGGTCCCAGACGCGCACGGTCGCGTCTTTGCCGCAGGTGACCAGCCGCGCGCCCGCCGACGCGGAGGCGACGGGCGTCCTTCCGGGGTTCGAGGGGTTCTCCACGAACGCGGCGTCCGTGACCTGGTCCTTGTGTCCTCGCAGACGACACAGACCCGTTTCGGCGACGACGTCCCAGACCACCACGTTGGTGTCCTTGCCGCCGGAAACGAGCAACGACCCGGACGCGTTGAACCTCAGCGCGGTCACCTCCGACTTGTGCCCCTTGAGCATCACGTCCGAGGTGCCATCCTCGAGGTTCCACAGGCGGATGGAGCCGTCCGCCGCGCCGGCGGCGACGAGCGACGAGCCCGGCGCCCTCGCGATCTTGGTCACCGCGGGCACCACTCCGCTCTCGCGCGCGGGCGGGATCAAGCTCTGGTGCTCCACGCCCCGGCGCACGTCCCACACCGCGAGACGCTCGAGCGCGGCGGTCACCACGAGCTTTCCCTTCTCGTCCGCGTACACGGGGCACGCCTCCGGCGACGCGATCACCCCGAACGCGCGGGCCTGCTCGTATCGCAGGTACGCCTTCACCATGGCGCCGCGGGGGAGGGACGCCCCGGTGCCTCGAGTCGCGTGACGACGAGCCGCGCGCGCGAATGGGGGCGCCGAGGAACATCGGGGGCGAAGACCGCCGCCGACGAGAGACCGCCGCCAAATTCATCGGACGGATCGGCGATCGACAGTTTGCGAATCGTTTCGCGTTTGGTCGAAAAAGCTTTTTGATCATAAAAGTACTGAAAAAATGGTCGCGCGCGTCGCTCCGTATACGGTTGGTTCATGAAAAGAACGTCGAGGTCCGCACCTTCTTCCGCCCCGGGGTCATGGTCTCCTTCTTCTGCTCCTTCGCGCTGTTTCCGTTCCCCTTGCGCCTGGCGCCGGGGTCCGATCCGGGCGCGTCGCGGTCCGCCCCCGCCGCCGCGTGGATGGGCCGGAGAAGCGATTTGCGCGGCGTGGTGTTGAGCAGCGCGCGCAAGCCGTCGCCGCGCACCGGGTTGGGCGGCCCCGTGGGCGTGTGCCGCGTGTTTCGCTTCAGGTTCCACAGCACGCGCTTCGACGGCGACAGAATCGAACGCGGAACACTGGCATTTTTCTTCGCGCTGACCCGCGTTTGGCCCGGAACCACGCTCCCGGGCGTCGCGTCGCGCGACGCGGGGGGAGGCGTCGCGACGGCGGCGGCCCACCGCTCGGCTTTGCGGAGCGCCTTGCGTTCGGCGGCGGCGATGCCGGCGGCGACGGCGGCTTCGTGCCTCGCCATCTCCTCGTCGCTGTCGAGGTTGTCCTCGCCGCTCGCGCTTTCGCTGCTCTCGGAGCCCGCCTCGTCCTCGGAGTTGTCCAGGTCGGAATCGTCCAGGGACTCGAGCGAATCGTCCGCGTCGTTCTCCGCGCCGAGCGCGTCGTCCAAATCCGCCATCTCCACGTCCTCGAACTCGTCAGCCTCCTCGAACGTATCCGTCTCATCTGCGTCGTCCCGAGCGTCGTCGAACGTGCCTTTCAGGTTCTTGCGCTTAGAGGGCGTCAACGGGTCTTCCTCTTCGGAGACCTCGGACTCGGAGGCCTCGGACTCGGAAGCCTCAGAGGCCTCGGAGACCTCGGACTCGGACTCGCTCGCCGCGGTGTGGAAGCTCTCCTCCAGGTTCTCCTCCGAGTCCTCCTCCGAGTCCTCCTCCGAGTCCTCCTCCGAGGCCTCCTCCGAGTCCTCCTCCGAGTCCTCCTCCGAGTCCTCCTCCTCCATGGGCGCGTCCAGCGGCGGCTCCGCCTTCTTACGCTTCTTCTTCGCCGCGCCGCCGCCGGTCGTTCGCCCCGGCGCGCCGTTTTCCGTTTTCCGTTTTCCGCCGTCATCCGCCTCCGCGGCTCGCGCCGCTCGCTTCGCCGCCTTGCGGAACAGCGTGTGCACGTGGTACAGCGACTCGCGGTTCAGGTCCCCGACGCCGTCCGTCGCGCCGAGGTCTATGAACGCGCGCGACATGCGCTTCATCGTCGCGGCGTCGAGACGCACCATCGTCGCCGCCGCCAAGGCTTCTTTCCGAGCCTTCGGGTCGATTTCATCGGCGTCGTCCTCGTCAAACTCGAACGCCTCGTTCAGCAGCGCCTGCTGCGCGACGCCTCCGTCCGCGCCCTCCGCCGCGGCTTCGAACACCGCGCCGAGCACGCGCCCGTGCAGAGGTTTGTGCTGGTCAAAACGCAACACCGTGGCGAACGCGTTGAGAAACGCCTCCGTTGCCTCCGAAGGCACGAGCGTCGGCGCGTGAGCGACGGAACTGCGTTTTGAATCGTTCACGCTCAACGATCCTTTTCGCTTGTTGCGCCCCTCGCCGTTTGTCTCAGCCTTGGAACGAAACACCGTCCTCGGCGCGCCGCCGTTGGGCTCGTTCGCGTCGTCGGGGTCGCACCCCACGACGACTTTGTCCTTTCCGGAAGCCACCTTGCGCAGCTCGCCCACGAACAGCTCGGAGATGTGCAGACGCAAACCGACGTCCACCATGCCTTTGGTGCCGGCGACGAGCGCAGCCTTCTCGAACACCGCGGCGATGTCCTGCACGACGTCCGAGCGCCAGTCGCGGTTCGCGCAGTACCGCAGCGCGTGCGACGTGCACCGCCGCACCAACAAAAGGTATTTGTCCATGCGGTGGCGGTCGATGCCCACCCACTCGCGCCGCGCGGTGATGTAGAACACGCCCAGGTACGTCAGCGCCACCTTGTGTCGCAACGCGTGCATTAAGCCCGCGATCTGCTCACAGAGCTCCTCCTGGACGTCCCAGCCGTCCGCGTGCCACACGGCGTAGAACAGCCCTTTCCAGATCTTCTTCATGTCGATCAACGGGACGTCGGTCCTGGAACCGAGCCATTTCGCGAGCGCCGCGAACGTCGCGTCGCGAACGTCCTTGTCCCCCGAAGCGAGCTGCCTGGCGAAGGGGTTCACGCCGTCGTTCTCCTTCGTCGGGACGCGCGGCTCGTACGGGCCGTCGCGTCTGTTCAAATCGGGGGGTGGGGTGGGGAACTTGTCCTTATGCCCGCGCATGTTGCGCTCCTGCCGGACGTGCGACTTGACCTTGAGCTTCATCGTGCGCGTCGGGATTGGCGGGCGACGCGCGCGGGGGTTGCGCTCGGCGGCGCCCTGAGCGCCCTGCGACGGTCGCTGACGAGGCGCGAGTCGTCGACGACTGCTCGACTTCGCCGAAGACTCCGGAGCGCCGGCGCGCGCCTAACAATGCCTCTCGAAGCGAAGGCGGCGGTCACTCGAGATTCGCCGACATGACATTTGTGTCGGCGGCTCGCGGCGGCGGAGAAACCGAGGCTCGAGTCTCTTCGACTACGGATGTTTCGCGAATTCGGTATTAACTCAAGGAATTAGACCGTGGAGACCCATAGCCTACGGCTATAAATACGAGTTTTGACGCGTATCCCGATCGCACACCGATGGGACACGCTGTTTTTTTCGGGTGACGTTGCGGTGCCGCGACTACTCGGAGACGCGCTCGGCTCATCGAAGCTCCGGTGTCCGCGCGTGAACTTTCAAGTCCACGCACGCGCACACCACACTTCATCTCGCGATGTACCACGCGACGACCCCCACCGCGGTCGTCGCGCCGCGCGCGTCCCCTCACGGGTCGCGCGCGTCGCGGCGATCGAAAACGACGCCGCGGCGCACCACGACGCTCTTCTCGGCTCGCGTCGACGTCGCGCTGAATCACGTCCGGCGCGACGACGGGGTGACGTCCACGGGAACGTCTCTTCGCGCGCGTCCCTCGCGCGGCCGATCGCTCACGCGCGTCCGCGCGAAGAAGGGCTTCTTCGACGAGATGCTGGACGTCATGGAGGGTGGCCCGAAGCTGCGCAAGTGGTACGGCCAGGACTCCTCGGTGGGCGCGCCCGGCGCGGAGCGCCCCGATCCCCCTCCCGGCGGTACGCGTGATGTCGCCGACGACACGCCGGCACCCTCGCGCCAGGAGGTGGTTGAGGCGTGGGACAAGCAGCCCAGGCGAGCCACGTTGGTGACGGACGTAGACACCGCGCTGGGCGAGGCGATTGTCGTGCAGCTCATCGTCGCCAAGCAGCCGGTGGTGGCGACGGGTTTGTCCGCGGACGCCGCCGCGGCGCGGTTCGGGCCGTACGTCACCGCCGCGGACGCCTCCGACCTGGCGGACGAGCAGGAGACCGCGTATTTGCTGAGGAAAGGCGTGCGCGCGGTGATCTGCTGCGGCGAGCCGGGCGCGTTGCCGGCGGCGGCGGCGCGCGACGGGAAGGTGAAGCACGTCGTCGTCGTCGGCTCGTGCGGGAAAACGGGCGTGCTCGACGCCGTGTTCGGGGGCGAGGACGCGCGGCGCAAGGACCCCAAACGCGCGGACGCCTTCGTGAAGGCGTTCGAGCGCGAAGGCGGCGGCGGCGGTCCCGCGCTGACGGTCGTGAGGCCGGGCGCGGTGCGGCCCGGGCTCGGGGGGAAGGCGGTTGCGTTTTCGCAACCAAACGACGGCGCCGGCGCCGGCGGCGCCATCAACCTGGAGGACGCCGCGGAGTGCGTGGTGCGGTGTCTCGGGGCGCCGCCCAAGAAGGGCGTGCTCACGTTCGACGCCGTGGAGACGAAAGGGGAGAGGCGGAGCTGGAAGGCGCTTTTCGGCGAGCTCGCCGCGTGATGAGAGGCTTTTCGGCTTGTAAAATCCTCCGAGAGGCAAAAGTGACAGCCAAAACTTTTGGTGCGACATCCGCCTCGTCTCGGGTCGTTGCTTTCATCATCACCGTGAACTCCGCCCGACCTCGCACTGGCATCCGCGCGTCATGGCCGTCCCGCACGAGGTGCGTGTCCGTTTCAGCCCGCGCGACCCGTCTCGACCACCTCTCGCGCGCCCTCGCCCCTTTCCTCTCTCCCAGCCCCACGCGCTGTGCCCGCGAGACAATCGCGCGGGTGTAACATCCACGCGCGAACGTCGAGATGCCACGCGAGCGCGACCCCGTCCGGCCGTCCCGCTGACACGCAGCTTCCGCGTTACGTGACGTTCTCTCCGGTGCAGATCGAGCCTCTGCTCGGCTCCTCCGACGGCCGCGCCGCGGGCGCGGCTCGGTCGGAGACCGGGCGCCGCGCGTTCGTGGGCCTGCTCGTGGCCGCGCTCGTGGCGTGCGGCTTCGCGGTGAGCCACAACGCCGAGCTCATCTCCGCGCTCGTGCAGCGGCGCGCGGGGCCGGCCGCGGGCGAGACGTCCCGCACGTTCGATCTTCGCGGGGAGGATTTCTACACCGTCGACCGGTGCGTGATGTACACCTACTACGGCAAGGGCCTCGAGGTGAAGGACGCGCTGCAGGTGGAAGCCTGGAGGGCGTCGTGGAAAAACGCGGGCTGGAAACCCGTGGTTTTGGACGAACGCCACGCGCGGATTCACCCGCGGTACGCCGCTTTGAAGCAAAAGTACCGGAGCCTGCCCCTCGGAGACACGCCCTCGCGACGGCTCGAAGCTGAACACTCGCTTTTGCGGTACCTCGCGCTCGCCGCGGTGGGCGGCGGGTACATGACGGAACCCGACGTGTTCAACGTGAACGTGCCGCCGCCGCCGAAGTGCGACTGGATGCCGAACGGCGGCCAGTTCACCACGCACGACGTGTTTATTCCCGCGATGGTCACGTGCGACGCGGCGTCGTGCGCACACGTCGCTGAGGCGTTCGCCACGGCGCCTCCCGCGGACATCAAGCACGCCACGGGCGCCGAGTTCCTCTCCGACGTCGTGTTCTTTTCGTACTTTTACCAGTACGACGGCGTCATCAAGACCCGCAAGTCCGGGTTCAACGACCCCACGAAGGTGCGGGACCCGCCCTGCGACGCGAACGGCGTGGAGGCGGTGCCGCTGATGTTCCACGCCTCGCCGATGGCGAGAGCGCGCTGGGCGGAGGACGAAGCGCGAAAGGAGTCTCTGATGTCTGATGAGACGGAAAAATTCCACGCACACACGAAAAAGAAGACGCACACGAAAAACGGGCGCAAAGAAAACGCGGTGGTGGACCCGTACGCGGTGCGCGAGGGCCGGGACGGATCCGTCGACTCGATGATCCACGCGATGCATGTGAAGTCCACAAAAGACACGCACGACGACGCGTTGACTGACGTGGCGCAGGTCATGCGTGAGCGGTACGCGTCTCTGCGCGCGTCCATCGCGGAGAAGTGCGCGCCGGCGTCGTTCGACGGCGCGCGCGAGTACGCGCAGACGTTTTTCCCGGAGACGCCCACAAAGTTGCAGCGGTCGTACGACCAGGAGTACCTCTGCGACGTCTCCGCGGCGGAGACGTTCTGCGACGCGAGCGCGGAGGAGATCGAGGCGGGCTTCGAGGGCATCAGGGGGAAAGGCGAGAAAAGGCGAGACGCGAAGCGAGACGCGAAGAAGACCGAGAAGACCGAAAAGACGAAAGAGCGTTCGAGCGCGGAGACGGAGACAGAAAAAGGCGCGACTTCGCTCGCGAAGACGTCGGACGACGCGTCGATGCCTCGCGTGCACTCGGGGAAGGTGGCCAAACGCGATCGACTGCTCATCAGGTACATCGACGCCGTGACGCCGTGACGCCGAAATCGCGATATCGTGAACGAAGTGTGATGGAGAGTATCGCGAAAGCCTCGAAGCCTCGAACGCGTAGAAGCGCGTCGAACGCGCGGAGGCGAGAAAACGATGCACCGTGTGCAAAAAAAGAGAAATTGCTTGTCAAAAGTTGTCGGCGCGCTCGAGGCTCGACCGTTTGCGTCTTCGATTCAGTCTACCCCTCCCTTCGCCTCTCGTCGCCAGCAGACCTCCGCTCGCGCGAGGGTTTCGTCGAGATGCTCCGCGAGACGCGCGGCGCGCTCTTCGCCTCCGATTCGGCGGACGCCGACGCGTCCTTCGAGGCGACCGCGGCCATCTCCCTGCCGCGAGCCTGCCGACCCGTGCCCCCTCGTTCGAACGCGAAAACCGCCGCGGACGCGCCCGCGGATCTCCCCGCGAAGGCGGTGGGTTTCGCCGCGGCGCTGGCGTTCGGCCGCGCGTTCCCGCCCGCGCCGCCCACGGAGGACGGGCTCACCGCGCCGGCGGCGTGGCACCCCTCGCGGCCGATCCTGGCGACCGTGGACGGCGAGGGCCAGCTCCTGATCCACCACGACCCCGCGCGCGAATCCCTCGGCACCCCCGCGGGTGCCCGCCGCGCGCCGGCGGCGTCGGCGACGGCGCTCCGCCACGCCTCGCACGCGCGCGCGCGCGCGCTGGCGTGGCGCCCGCGCGCGGGCGCGACCCTCGCCGTCGCAGGGGGGGACGGCGTGTGCCTGTGGTCGCGGGACCCGGGCGCGTCCGGCGCCGTCGGCGACGCGTCGCCGGCGAACGCGGCTTCCGGCGGACCGAAACACCACGCGCACGCCTCGCCGCCGTGGCGCATTCGTCGCCTTCACGACGACTGCGACGACGCGCCGCCCCTCGCGGAGCGGGACCCGTTCCGACACGCCGGCGTCTCCACTGGGCTCGCGAACGCCGCGCGCGCGGTTTCCGAAACCGCGCGCGCGGCGGCGGCGGCGCTGGCGCGGCTCCTCCTCGCGGCGCCGGGGACGGAGACGCCTTTCTTCGCGCGAGAGGTTCGCGAGAGGTTGGAAAACGCGTCTTCTCGCTCGCGGTCGGCCCGGTCGGTCGGCGCGCCCCCCCCGTACGACACCGTGGCGTGGTCCCCCGACGGGCGCCTGCTCGCGGCCGGGTCCCGCGACCGCAGCGGCGTCTCGGTGTGGGAGGTGGCCACCGGGAAGCGCGTCGCCGTCGCCTCCGGCGCGCGCGGCGTCGCGTTCCTGAGCTTTTCAAACTGCGGC
>Ga0181558_10006456_pt1 | contig 10194 bp, 9 predicted proteins | sample 011ome_22_FD_133754 | JGI IMG/M metagenome (GOLD analysis project Ga0181558, IMG submission 133754) | Coastal salt marsh microbial communities from the Groves Creek Marsh, Skidaway Island, Georgia - 011507BT metaG (megahit assembly) | ecosystem: Environmental > Aquatic > Marine > Intertidal zone... | reverse complement strand
TGGATCTGAACCTGGAGCAGTGTATGCAGTGGTAGTAGTTACAAGAATACCAGTAATGTCAGCATTCGCAGGAGTTACCCTGAAAAATGCCCTGGTAATTTCAGTACCAGTTGAAGTGACAGTTTCTGAGTAAGCAGCTCTGGTAATCGAACTATAAGTGGTTTCATTCAGTGTAAAGGTTACAACATTACCAGTTGCCGTTGGACCAACATTAGACAATTTAGTAGGCCCAGCTACAGTAACAGTACCAACAGCCGTTCCAGTTGCTACGTCGAATGTGCTGTTTGGACTTGATGGCAGGTCGCCGGTAACAGTAATACCGACATTAGTACCTTCAGTTCCCGCTGCAAGCGTACCCTGGATACCAGCAATAGTAACGGTCAAGGATCCACCAGCGTTGTTTGCGGTGAAGTTAACCAGCATTACAGTATTGGTAGAAGTCAATGTAACTGCTGGAGCACCCAGAACACCACCACCATCAGTAATTGAGATTGTGCCTGTGTTTCCAAACGTTAAACCGCTACCAGCTGTAATAGTGATGGTAGGAGTAGTGGCAGTAAACATATCACCTTCGAAATTCTCAGTGATGGTGATAGAAGGCAGAGTCTGATCAGCTGAGCTACCGCTAACAATTGAAGTCAGCTTGGCGCCTGTTGCCAGGGCTGCGGAAGAACCGTTTTCCTTAACGGAAATCAGCTTAGCGCTACCAGCTACACCAGCAGTACCAGCTGCAGTTAAACCATACTCACCGACTGCAGATGCAGCACGGATTTCCATAACATTAACTTGGAGGGTTAAAGCAACTGCATCAGTAAAGCCACCTGTTGGAGCACCCTGAACAGTCAAAGTAACGGTAGAAGTTGCGCCTGCAACTGGAGTACCTGGACCAGCGGCTATTGGAGCACCAGTCAAAATTGTACCTGTCAAAGGAACTACAGATACCGGAGTCCAGATGTTAGTAACACTGATAGTAGAAGTACCTGCATCCCACTCAACTTTACCTTCAACATCAAGTGTTATGGTGTCGCCATTTTCAGCGCCAGCTGGAATGACAACTACAAAGGTAGGCGTAGAAACATCAACGCCGGCGTAATCACCCTGGTCAACCGTCACAAGGCTTGAACCAGTAGAACTAGTGATACTTGTAAGAGTTGTTGTTGTTACTTCAACAAGATCAACTGTTTCAGCCAATCCGCCATCAACAATAATAGAAGCCTGTTTCAAACCGGCAGTTGCATCTGAATTAGCTGTAACGCGAACAGAAATAGTCAGAGTATCACCAGCTGAAGGATCGGCAGATACTTCGACCAAGGCACGGTCATTACCACCGTCGCTATCAGTATCGAAAAGCTGAACACCAACATTAGCACCACGAGTCGGGTCACCAAATTCAGTGTTATCTTTCAGCGTTAAGCCGTCAACAGGATCCACTGGACCAACAAGGTAAGTTGGTGCAGCAGTAAAATTCAATCCGGTAGGCAGACGAATGATAATTTCTGAATCAGCTGGTGCATCAGCGGGAAGACCAAAAGTCAGAAACAGGTCATTGGCTCTTGCGGAGCCGCCTGGATTGACCAACGCATTATTAGTCTGCGGCGTTGTCGCAATTGTGTTCGAATACGTAATTGCAGCAGATGCAATCGAACTAACGAATGCAGTTGCAGCAAATAGCAACGAAGCAATAATTTTCTTATTCATATTTCAAGCTCTCCTTGAGCGCGCTCAAATATAATTAACAGGGCTTTCACCCCAATTTCTGGTTAAAAGTTTGGGGAACAACCCCGGTTAATAGCTTCTGTAATAGGCCTACGAGGGCGAATAATGCCTTCACGCACGCGCCATGTCAACAATCTTGACCCAGTCTGTGACTGGCCACACGCTATTTTTCACATAATCCGCAGGAAATCAACACAAAATTATTAAAAAACAGGTATTTGTGCGAAAAAGGTAAGGTTGTTTATTAAATTGTGATTTTTTTACAATATTTCAGCCCTAACTTTCTAAATTTATTGATTTTTTCAGCCAGAGAGGGATTCTTCTCAAGTTTTTGTGCACCCGCTCAAAAACTGGCCCAAAATGGGGGGTGAACGTAAGTCTATATAAAGAAAGAGGAAATTTTTCCCACAACAATTTCTGACAGTGTTTTTTGGAGGTCTTTTTGTGAAAACCGGTAAAAACCTTCTGCGTGGGATATTTCTGCGGGTAATGTCAGTGAACGAAGCTGGTTCATGGCCAAAGCTATTGATTCATAACGATTTTCGTCAATCTGGCTCTTGTAGACTGACATTGCCGATGCCTTTAATTCCACAAGATTCGTAATGTCTACCAGCGTATTGACCGGGCTTTGCACCAGGATTTCGTAACTCACTGGTGTTGCTTGTGATTGCAGTTCCTGCAAGGCGTTCCAAACCAGTAGTGCCGTGACCCGGTGATCGGGATGAAGCTCAAATGGCCCTGGAAAAAAAACAGCGGCAGGGTTAACTCTTTGAATTTCCGCTTTTACCTGTCCAGAGGATTTTTCATCAATACCAAGCTCCCTGTCCTTATTAGCAAGGAATACTGGGGGATTAATGCCAAGTAATGACGCAGCAGCAATGGCTTCTTCTTTTCTGATGGCGACCAGGTCGTCCTGGTTTCCTCCCAGTGCACCATCGGTCATGATGACCAGTTCAACCTGGATTCCTGCTGCAGTCGCCTTGGCTAATGTACCGCCCATACCAAAACTCTCGTCATCAGCATGAGGAGCAAACACCAGCCAGGGACCCTCTTCTACTGGCAGGGGCTCTGTTTTGTAAGGAACGATATGTGCTTCACTGATCATAAGTAATCTGTATCACCCGGCATAAACCACCACATGTTCTTTTGTGTTTCCGGTGAAGGCCCTTTTGTAGCAGTGCAGGCAGGAATTAATACTGGCAGTTCTCGTTGCACTGCACCTGACACTGAAAATTCATTCTTGAATGTATCACTGCACCATGTGGCAAGCACAGAATGCTTTTCACGCCCTGTAATTGCCAATGCATGCTTAATGAGTTTATCGAGATTCAAAGAGCTTCCAAGCAGGTCCATCAGGAAAACCCTTTCTTTTTCAGCGCGGCACACCAACAACCCTATGGGGCTACCGGTAATACGGTTCAATATCATGAGAATCGTGTACTCTTTAGAGGGGTGCTCCAGGTAGCGCCATTTGAAAAATTCGGCATCTTTCCTGCAAATGATTTTTTCTGTAAACAGTTTCTGAAATTGACCCCACAGGTCATTAATCTTTACTGCGTATTCATCAAAATTCGTTTTGTTGATCAACACAGTTTTTTCCAAAAAGGAGGTGCTGCCAGAACTGACTTCCCACTTTACTTCCAGCATTCTACCGACAGGCGTAAAAAATCCGAGCTTCACAGAAAGTCCCATGGCTCTTTCACTGGGAAAGCCGTAGGACAGCAGATAGTCGTTATCAAAGCCTACCGTGCTTTCAAGAAACTTTTTACCCGATAAATAAAAAGGACTTCTGCTGCGAACGCCATGTCTCGCATCAGGATCTACCATAAGATCGGTTATCTGCATGGCCGTGCTGTCTTTGCCTTCAAGTTTTATATCTGTACCAACCCCACCGTAATGTGCCAGCAGTTGATCTTCCTTGTAGACAACTACTGCTTCGGATTGCGGCCGTTGATATTTCCAGTGCCAGTGGGCTTCTGACATTTCTTCATTGAATATTTTTTTGAACAGGGCTCGAATGTGACTCGCATCTTCGGGATTAACGAATCTTACTTCCAGATCACTGGTTGATGCAGATGAATTATCAAGCATATTTTCAGGACAGCCACTGGTGGGGAAGTTTCACAACCCCTCGTTCAGAGCCTTCTTGCTCAACGAAAATTTCAGCCACCTGCCTTGCCGCCTCGTAAAGATGAATTCCTTTCTCACAAAGCAGCGCAACATCGAGGTAATAGTTTCCCCTGAGCAGCGGTAGAGCCGGAAAAAGAATCTTTGCAACACCCTGCCCCTGTTCATTGATGAACAATTCAATTTTATCGTGGGCGCTTCCTACACTACTGAGAATGCGCCCATCTCCTCCAGATATCGCAATGGCTACGCTGGCCAGGGGAACTCCGTTTCCTGGATCAAAAAGAACGGTTACTTCAAGGTCAGATTTTTCACTGATGATTTTATGGACTTCCGAAGTTTGACCATCCACCTTGACCAGAACCTCCAGAATCCTGGGGATAGCGCCGGCTTCACTTATAACTACTTCTGTCTCACCTGATTCTTCCTGAGCAACAGAGCCCAGTGACTCATTCCTGGGCGCCGCCATACGCACCAGTTCGCTGTATTCAGAAATGACATCTACCGGCGCACCCTCTTTCCTGATCCGGCCATTTTCAAGCCAGATAACCCGATCGCATAGCACTTCCACCTGGTACATGGAATGTGAACAAAAGAGTATTGTTTTGCCCGCTTCCTTGAAGTCCATGATGCGGTCAAAGGATTTCCTGGAAAAAGCACCATCACCTACTGAAAGCGCCTCATCAATGATCAACACTTCCGGATCAATGTGCGTAGCAATAGAAAACGCAAGCCTGACAAACATGCCGCTGGAATAGGTTTTAACAGGCCGGTCTATGAATTCCCCGATTTCTGCAAAAGCGACAATTTCACCATAAATATTTTCAATTTCATTCTTGCTCATGCCCTTGATAGCACCACTTAGGAAGACGTTTTCCTTTCCTGTCATATCAGGATGAAAGCTCGCGCCAAGCTCCAGCAAGGCTGCGATTCGGCCATGGGCAGATACCTCTCCGGATGATGGGAGGATAGTGCCGGAAAGCACTTTTAATAGCGTACTTTTTCCTGCACCATTTTGTCCGATTACGCCCAGTACCTCACCGGGCTTTACTTCCAGGTTGATATCTTCAAGCGCACTGATTTTTTGAAACCGGGGTTTGCCGCTGATTATTTCTTTTATTCTGTCCATTTCTTTTTCGTAGTACTTGTAGTACTTCGAAACAGACTGCATGGAAAGTGCCACTTCTCCCATTAAAGCACCTCCCTGATATGCGGGATGCTACGCTTGTAGACAAGCCAGCATGGCCCCAGCAAAAACAGCCAGATCAAAAAGGGGCGTACCGCATTCATCCAGGTGTATTCGCTATCCTGTAACAATCCATGTACAAGTGCCATCAAGTCTGAAAACGGATTGATCCAGATAAATTGCCTGAGCCCGTCGGGCAGCATGGACGGAAAATAAAGAATTGGCGTAAGAAAAAGTGTGATCATCAGCAGGAATGGTATGGCCTGCGCAAAATCTTTAACAAACAAGCCCAGCACGGGAAAGAGCAGGCTAAGAGGGATGAGCCAGATCATGAATAAAGGCAATACAACAAGTGACAGCAATGCTTTATCCACCCCGCCGAGAAACAGGTTCAACACAAAATATGCGCTGCCGTAAACCAGGCAGGGTATTGTCATAACAAGCAGCGGCAGTAATTCCAGAGGGAAAGGGTTTCGTCTGTAAAGCGGCGCAAATTCACGAAACATTGTGGCTGATCGATTCAGCACTTCAGCCACGCATAACCACGGAAGCATGCCTATCAGGAGATATTCGAGGAAATTTGGCCCTCTGCTTTCTGCTCGAACTGAAAAAATGACGCCAAAAATGAACCAGTAGCCGAGGATTTGTAGGGCTGGCTGAACCAGTGGCCAGACTTTGCCAAGGATCGTTCCCGATGTTCTATTCACCAGGTCTCGCTTGACCAGCATGGAGTAAAGCGACCAGTTTTTTATAACTGACTCACAGGGCCTGACAAGACCACCAACCATATTCCTGAAAAACCCCTGGACGAAACTCATCTTAAGAATTCACCTTCCACACGGATAACCGGCCGCTGCGGGATAGCCTGGTAGGGATTTATTTTCAGGATCCTGGGGTTTTCAGTGAAAGACGTTATCTGCACTGTTTCTGCAAAGGCTGTTGTTGTGACGTCCACTTCTACTTCGTCACTGTCTTCAAAAGAGTCTTCAACGTTTTGTAGAGAGTCTTCAAAAGGATTCTCTTCTGACACCATTTTTTTATAAGCCATGATTGTGTAATAACTCGTGGTGCGTCGTGAGTTCAGCCATGGCCGTAATTCCGCCATATTTTCTGCTGGCACGATCTGGGCAACATCACCATTACCCCTGAACTCATTTTCCTGCCGAAAAGCCAGTATCTCACCTATGAGTTCATCATCAAGCCCGGGTAACAACTGCATGGCTTCAACAGTGGCAAGATTCAGATTAATGAGCTCATCATCAGTGTACAGTGTAAACGCCGCATCAAGATCGACATCATCAAAGACTTCATCAAAACCCCGGATATGCATAATCTCTTCCACTGTTTCGAGCTTGCCATTGCGTTGGGTAAATGGCGTCTCCAGATTTTCATAATAGTCATTTTCTGCACCATTAATCCCTGGATTGTCATTCAGATCTACCCAGTCCCCCCATGCAGCGATTAACTCATCAATCTGGTCATCAGCATCTTCACCAAGCTTTTTTTCAAGTAATGCCCGCATACGCGGCCTACCGATTTCCCTGAGATTGATTTTCCCGCCATGATCATATATCCGAACGGTAATACCTTCAGATTGCGGATATTCCAATGCCAGTTCCTGCCCATTAAACCTAAAAAAAGGATTCCTGTTCAGCTCGTTCAGATCATCTATGGATTCAGGCGGCCTTGGCATTCTTTCCAGCATTAATTCCATTTCCGCCTGGTTTATCGCGGAAATAATATTTGCCCAATCACCCAGTTCTTCCTGGTGGTAAAACGCAGCACGGGATGACAGCCGGATCTGTCCTGCTATGACCGTTACCAGGATCGTCAACAATATCACCGTCCATAATGTCACGACGATTACTGAACCCTGTTGTCTGAACGTGAGTTTTCTTGCGCTCATATCGGCGGTATCGTCGGCTGAATATCTTCATGCTGCCAGACCTTAATGGCTGCCAGGATTTCCAGCACTTCTTCATCTATCAATTCATCTATTGGTGTCAGCACAATATGCACAGCAATCGGCAGACTTTGCATTTCCATCCCATTCCATTCATCCACCCATTCCTTTTCTTCCTCATTACGCTGGACAAGGTATCTAATCTCCGCACGGTAATTTGGCAGGATAGTGGTTGCTTCCATCTCTTCAAACCGAAAATCCGGGTTATCGCTGAACGCCGGTGTCAGCATTAACTGAATGCCCTCATCAAAGTCGGAAATCAATCGCCAGGCTGTCAATCCGGTTTTCCGCTGGGGAGACACTGTAGACACCCAGCTCATTTCAAATTCGTTGCCAAAAAAATAGACAACCCTTTCGAAGGAATCGTAATCAATATAGCTGTGTGGGAATGCTGCAAATAACGCTCTTTCAACCTGTAATAAAGCCAGCGATTTGTCCAGGCTCTCATCCAGCACAGAGGTTTCATTTTGCCAGTCATTAACGACAGAATAGATGCCGGCACTGAGCATCCCCAGCAACATAGCGGTCAGGGTCATGGAAACCATGATTTCCAGCAGTGTAAATCCGCGTTGCTGTTTATCTTTTCTCATCGACTCTTACTCTGGAAGATCCAGTTCCACCCAGTAGGTGCCAGAAGTGATGAGTTCACCCACTTCATCGAAAACTTCATATTCCCGGAGAGTCAATCGGCTTGCCTGGGTTTTCCTTTCCGGTACCTCAAGTTCAAAACCGGAGTTAATCACCAGGTCCCTGTTTTCAAAATCAACTGAAACCTCACCTCTTTCATCATTGAGCTGGGAAAAGTTGATCAAGCTGCGAGCCTGCATGGTTTTGACCAGTGACTCTTCTGATCGCCAGGCCAGCCTTTTATTGCCGGCAATAATGCCAAACAGACTGCCAAGCGCCATGCCGGTTATCGTCAAAGCAACCAGGACTTCCAGCAAGGTAAACCCGCGGATGCCGGAACGATTTATTGAACCAGGAATTTTTTTCATAGGCTTAATAGAATTCATCTTCGAACTCTTCACCCGGATAACGAATATTGATTCTCCCTGTTATCGGGTCTACCCGGATACTTGCGTCGAGATTTTCCAGGCTGAAATTCAGGATACCCCCTGTGCTTCCACCCTGGGGGAAAAACACGAATTCGATCGTATCCAGCACTTCAGGATCCTCATTGATATCTGCCTGGAAAGAGATTTCAGCATCGTAGCTTTCCAGAATGGGAATGGTTGCCCGCTGTAATACTTTACCCTTCAGGTCAGGGTAATCAGGATCATCCGGAGGAATTTGAATCAGGGTGGCCACTTGCGGTGATCCCTCAACAATCGCAATACGCCGCGCATAGTTAAAAGCATTCGCTGTCTGCCTGACCTGGGCAATAAGCAGGTTGTTGTCTGTGCTGGTGACATTCGGAATGACGATTGCGGACGCAATGACAACAATACTGAGAACGATCAGCAGTTCCAGCAGTGTAAAACCATTTTGCTTTCCTGAGCTTTTACCGTAACCAGGAATACTGGGGCTATTACCCTCCGATATCGGCGTCATCGCCTTCGCCGCCAGGAGCACCATCGGCACCATAAGACATCAATCGGAAGTCCCTGCCTTCAGGAGAGTACTGATAAGGGTTATCCCAGGGATCCAGTGGCACATTTTCATCTCTCAGATAAGGACCATTCCAGCGTGGACTGCCACTGTCATTTTCTACCAACCCCCGCAAGGAATCAGGATAACTGCCCACATCGAGACGATAGGTATCAAGGGCAGCCTCAAGATTGCTGATTTGCGAAGCCGCTGTTGTCCGCTGTCCTTTGCTCAGGTTGCCGAACAATGCCGGGCCGACAAGCGCAGCAAGCATGCCCAGAATTGCCATCACTACCAGTAATTCAATCAGGGTAAAGCCAGAATTCTTTCTCATTAATCTCTCCATTTCTTACAGGCCGGCCTCTTCAAAAAGTGCTGAAACATTATTAAAGCTATTTCTCAAGTCGCGCATGTATTCAGTGTCAGTCTGATCGCCATTGATGATCTGCGGTCTGAGAATAACGAATAGTTCTCTTCTAACAGAGTTTAATTGCTGATAGGAAAATGCTGCCCCAAGTATCGGGATTCTTTGCAGGCCTGGTATTCCAGAATTCTGATCAGATTCATCTTCCTGGATAAGGCCGCCGAGGGTAATAGTTGCGCCATTTTCTACTACTGCAGTGGTAGTAATCTCCTGGTTTGAAAACACAGGATTGCCCTGTACACCGCCAGCGCCTTCCTCGATCGAGGAAAGACTCTGGAAAATCTCAAGATTAATAAAACCATCATCGTTAATCTGTGGCGTGATAGTCAGGACGATACCCACATCACGGTAAGCAACATTGGATTGTGAAACCCCACCTGCAGTAATTGTCTGCCCCTGATCAATAGGAACAGCCTGGCCTACTTTAATCTCACCTTCCTGGTTATTGGTGGCAAGTATGGTTGGTCTTGCCAACAAAGTGACCTCGTTATCCTGAGCAATCGCATTTAGCGTGGCATCTATTACTGAAGAGCCATCATTAAAAGTCCTTGTCATTATCAAGCCGGACCCTATGGCCGCATTCCCACTATCCTGTATCAAGCCTGCTTGAGGCAAGAATCTGGAACTGACCAAACCAGTATTGGCATTCTGGGACACTCTCAACCAGTCCACGCCAAAATCATTGGAGTCTGTAAGAGTAACCTGACCTATCACTGCATTGATCAATACTTGCGGCGGTAATGTGTCCAGATTATTGATTGTTGTGAGTAGCTGGCGGTAATCCCTGGGGGTACTTCTGACCAGCAGACTGTTGGTGTCTTCATCTGCAACTATAGTCACTGAAATATTGGCTGAAACCACGCCATCAGCCGGGGTGCTTTCAATTGTGATTTCTGCAGAGCCTTCTCCATCAGCGGAATCATTTTCTTCATCATCTACTGCAGCCGGTCTGCTGTCTTCTTCCTGCTCAAATACTCGCGTCAGGGTTTCTGCCAGAGTAGTTGCACTGAGATTTTTCACTTTGTAGAAAAACAGTTGCTCAACCTGTTCCTGACTTTCAGCATCAAGAATGCTGACCCAGCGGGTTACCTCATCAAATCCACGATTAGCCGGAGCAATAACCAGTACCGCATTGATTCGTTCAAGCCCCAGAACCTGATAGGAAGATTGCTCCCCTTCAACCAGGTTCAG
>Ga0181558_10006435_pt1 | contig 10216 bp, 10 predicted proteins | sample 011ome_22_FD_133754 | JGI IMG/M metagenome (GOLD analysis project Ga0181558, IMG submission 133754) | Coastal salt marsh microbial communities from the Groves Creek Marsh, Skidaway Island, Georgia - 011507BT metaG (megahit assembly) | ecosystem: Environmental > Aquatic > Marine > Intertidal... | reverse complement strand
CAGCCCAATCACGAGCCACTGACTGGCCGAGTGGCTGGCGGTGACGGGATTAAAACAGGCTTCACCAATGACGCTGGCTTCGGAGTTCTCGGTTCTGCCGAACGAGAAGGCAGGCGACTGATGGTGGTCGTGGCCGGTGCCGATACGAACTCAGAGAGGACACGTGCAGCGCGGGGGCTTATCGAATGGGGGTTCTCTGCATTTGAAAGCCGCCGCCTGTTTGCTGCTGGCGAGACTGTCGGAGTCATTCGGGTGCAAGGCGGATCCAAGAGATCGGTGGCTCTCGTCAGTCCAAGAGCGATTGCCGCTGCCTTGCCGCAAGGAACAGAAAGTCCGGACATCACAGCGCGGATCATTTATGACGGACCGGTTCGTGCACCCATTGCTGTCGGAGAACAAATTGCCGAGCTTGAGATTTCGATAGATGGGGCGGAGCCATCACGCATTCCACTCTATGCGTCCGAAGCGATTGGTCCGGCCGGCCCCCTTGCTCGAATGATCAATGGCGTTATCGGTTGGTTTACATGACACGCGGGAAATTCATTGCATTGGAAGGCGGCGAAGGGGCTGGAAAATCCACGCAAGCGCGCATGCTGGTCAGTGCGCTGGCCAAACGCGGTATCCATGCCGATTTGACGCGTGAACCCGGGGGTACGCCCGGAGCGGAGGCTATCCGCAACCTGCTGCTTGATCCTCCGGGTGAGGGGTGGGGTGCCGAAGCAGAAGCTCTGCTATTCGCAGCTGCCCGCGCCGATCATGTTGCGCGGCGGATTGTTCCAGCATTGGATTGCGGTGACTGGGTTATCTCCGACCGTTTTGTTGATTCAAGTCGCGCCTATCAAGGCGGCGCCGGCCAGCTGGGCGATGAAGCTGTGGTTGCACTTCACGCGATTGGCAGCGGCGGGCTGCGGCCTGATCTCACAATCCTGCTGGAAGCCAAAGAAGATCATGTCGCCGCACGTCTTGCACAACGGGATGGTGACAACTCAGATGCCATCGGTGGCCGTGATATCACCTATCACCGCGCCGTGGCCGAGGCTTTTCGCCGCTATGCAAGCGAGGACCCTGAGGGATTCGCGGTGATCGACGCCAGTGGCACTCCAGAAGAGGTGCACGCGCGCATCATGTCTGCAATTTCGTTGCTGCTGGAAAGCTGAACCGCATGGACTGGCCCAACCACACTGCCGCATGGCGGGAATGGCGCGAAGCTTCTGCCGGTGCGCGAATGCATCACGGCTGGATCCTGGCGGGTAAGGCCGGGCTGGGCAAGCATGACTTCGCGCTGCAGGCAGCACGCGAGCTTGTGTCGGAGGAAGGCGTTCCTCAACCGATGGGTGAGCACCCCGATATTCATATACTCACCTATGGTCCAAAGGACGACAAGGCTGCGCGGGCGGCGGCAGAGGGTAAGGATTACGAGCGGGCAAGGTCGATAAGGATAGGGCAAATCCGCGCCATGCAGCAGCGTTTGAACACGCGGCCAAGTGTAGGATCGCGCCGCGTGATCATCATCAATCCCGCGGATGATATGGAGCGGCCAGCCTCAAACGCGCTCCTCAAAAGCCTTGAGGAGCCGCCGCAAGGCACGTTTTTCTTGCTCGTCACCCATCGCCCCTCAGGCCTGCTACCCACGATCCGTTCACGCTGCCGTATCCTGCGCTTTCCGGATCTGGATGATGGAACCATTGCCATGCACCTGGGCGCAGGGTCAAATGCAGCGATAGCATTGGCTGGCGGTTCACTGGGCGCGGCCCGGAAGTTCATGGAAATGAAGCTGGAGCCGATCGCAAAAGTAATGCAGCAATTAGCGGCGCAAGGGGACCCCACTTTGGCATTGCGCGCCCAGCTGATCTCGGAAATTGGTGCGCGGCCAAGCCGCGAACGCATTCAGGCGATCCTTGATCTGGCCCGGACAACTCTGGCGCAGTCGATAGCAGATGCGCCGGCAGACAAACGCCTTGGAATTATTGATGCACATACCGCCTTGGTCGATCTGGCAGCCAAGGCACCAACCTACAATTTCGACAATGGCTTGCTGGTCGGTGAAATAGCCAGCTTGCTTGCCAGCGCGGGGGGCGCTAGCGAGCCGATCCATGGCTGAACCATTCTATATCACCACTGCGATCAACTATCCAAACGGCCGTCCGCATATCGGGCATGCTTACGAGGGTATCGCGACAGACGTTATGGCGCGTTTCCAACGCTTGATGGGCCGCGACGTGCGGTTTGTTACCGGAACGGACGAGCACGGCCTCAAGATGGATCAGACTGCGCGCAATATGGGCCGCAAGACGATCGATCTGGCAGACGAGATGTCGGGCCACTTCCGCGACATGGCGGACAAGCTCAACCTCTCTTACGACGAATTCGTCCGTACGACCGAGCCGCGCCACCACGCGGCCAGCATAGAATTGTGGAAACGGATGGAGGCCAATGGTGACCTTTATCTCGATCGCTACGAAGGCTGGTATTCGGTGCGCGACGAGGCGTTCTATGACGAGAGCGAGCTGGTCGATGGGGAGGGCGATGAAAAGCTTTCTCCGCAAGGAACGCCCGTTGAATGGACCGCAGAGGAAACCTGGTTCTTCCGCCTCTCGAACTATCAGGACAAGCTCCTCGCTCTCTATCGCGACAATCCCGATTTCATCCGCCCGGAGAGCCGCAGAAATGAAGTGATGCGGTTTGTTGAGGGTGGCCTCAAAGATCTGAGCGTGTCACGTACCAGTTTTGACTGGGGTGTGCCTGTGCCAGGCAGCGAAGGCCACGTCATGTATGTTTGGGTAGATGCCCTGACGACCTATATGACGGGCGTCGGCTTTCCTGATGCGAATGGCGAAATGTTCCAGCGCTATTGGCCTGCGAACATCCACATGATCGGCAAGGATATTGTCCGTTTCCATACGGTCTATTGGCCAGCATTCCTGATGAGCGCGAACCTGCCCTTGCCAAAGCAGGTCTTCGGGCATGGCTTCCTTCTGGCGCGCGGCGGCGAGAAAATGAGCAAGAGCGCGGGCAATGTCGTCGACCCGATGGAGCTTGCCGATACATATGGCATCGATCAATTGCGCTATTTCTTCATGCGCGAAATCGCATTCGGGCAGGATGGTAGCTATTCTGCCGAGGCAATTGTGCAGCGGGCCAATGGCGAGTTGGGGAATGCTTTCGGAAATCTTGCACAACGTACACTCGGCTTCATTGCCAAGAACCTCGATGGATATCTGCCCGCTATTCATGGTCATACCGAGTCGGATGCCGCGCTCTTCGAAGCTGTCGATCGAGCTATCTCGTCTGAGATCCCCGACGCATTCAGCAGCCTTGCCTTTCAACAGGGTGTTGAGGCGTGGCTAAGGGCGGCGTTCGCCTGCAACGGCTACATCGACGCCGAGGCCCCTTGGGCACTGCGAAAGACAGACCCTGAACGGATGGAGACCGTTCTTGCAACGCTTTACATCTGTATCGCGCAGCTGGCGGTCGCCATCGAGCCTGTGATCCCGGGCAGCAGCGCCACATTGCTCGATACTATGGGTATTCCTACTGAAAACCGGTCCTACGGCGGCATTCGCGACCATTGGTATTCGGCTCTTGCCGAAAGCGGTTTCCAGATTGAAGCGCCCAAACCACTGTTCCCACGCCTTGAGCTTCCCGAGGAAGAAAGCGCCGCCTGATGCTGGTCGATAGCCATTGCCATCTGGAATACAAAGGTTTGGTCGAGGATCAGGCGGGTGTCCTCACGCGGGCCCGCGAAGCCGGGGTGGGGCAGTTTCTCAATATCTCGACCCGTCGCAGCGAATGGGATCAGGTTGTAGCCACAGCGACACGTGAACCGGACGTCTGGGCCAGCGTGGGCATTCACCCACACGAAGCTGACCAGCATGCCGATTTGGGCCGTGACGTCCTGCTCGAAGCCACCGAAAACCCACGCGTAATTGCCATTGGCGAGACCGGTCTCGATTACTATTACGACCATTCGGACCGCGAAACGCAGGGGGACCTGTTCCGAATGCATATCGGTGTATCGCGCGAAACTGGCCTTCCGCTGATCATCCACACGCGCGATGCCGAGGATGACACATTAGAAATTCTTGAAGACGAACTGGGGAAGGGGGCATTCCCTGCCCTCATCCATTGCTTCACAGCATCGCAAGATTTCGGGAACCGCGTGCTGGAGTTTGGCCTCACTATCTCTTTATCAGGGATTGTGACATTCAAGAACGCCAAGGAACTGCAGGAAATCGCGAGAGAAATTCCCCGAAATCGCCTGCTGGTGGAAACCGACAGTCCGTTTCTGGCACCGGTTCCGCATCGCGGGAAACCATGCGAGCCTGCATTCGTCGCCAATACTGCGCAATTCGTGGCTGGCCTGCGCGGCGACGATGTCAGTGAACTTGCTGATTATACGACAGAAAACTTCCGGAAATTGTTCAGTAAGGCTGCGTTTTGAAGCTGATTGTCCTCGGTTCAGGCACGTCGGCCGGTGTACCGCGGGTCGGAAATGACTGGGGAGATTGCGACCCCAACGAACCCAGAAATCGGCGCTCGAGGGTGTCGATTGCGATCGAGAGTAATGACGGCAAGCGTATATTAGTCGATACGTCGACGGATCTTCGCCAGCAGTTGCTCGACAACAATATTGACCGGTTGGATGGCGTTTTCTGGACGCATGATCACGCGGATCATTGCCATGGTATCGATGATCTGCGCGTGCTGAGATACGGCCGTGGAGGTCCGATTCCAGGCTTTGCTTCCAAAGATACTGCTTATCGTCTTCGCCAGCGTTTCGGATACATTTTTGCTGGTCAACATGGTTATCCGACTATCGCGACGATAGAGACGCTTGATAGGTTGAGAATGCATGCCGGATTTGGTGTGGAATGGTGCCAGATGCCGCATGGTCCCGGTGAAACGACCGGTTATCGTTTCGATGCCGATGGCAAAAGTATTGCTTATTCGACTGATTATTCAGAGATAACTGACGACATGGTCGAACTTTATGAAGGCGTGGATATTCTCGTAAGCGACTGTTTGAAGCGTGAACCACATCCGACGCATGCCAATCTGGCGCTGGCTATGGAGTTGGCCGAACGTGCAAACGTGGGCAAGCTGGTTTTGAGCCATTTGGACAAGACGATGGATTACGCCACATTGGAGGCCGAGACGCCTGATCATGTTATTGTTGGATATGACGGGTTGGAGATAGTCGCATGAGTGATATTCAGATTGTCCAGATGATCAGTTTGGTCGGTTTTCTGATCCTCGCCATCAGCGCTCTGGCGTCCTTTAGGCTGAGTTGGGCGAAAGCATTGCGTACGGCATTGATTTGGAGTGTTATTTTTTGCGCGGTGGCGTTGTTCTTCAGCATTATCGAGTTTCGTCAGTAGGGATGCTTGTATCAGCATTAGACCATTGTATTTAACATAATATATATTATCATTCCACTATAGAAGGCAGACCAGAACCGCCGCAATGTCAAAACAACAGGGAAATCCGGAAACAAATCAAATGGAACGTCTGCTCGACATCATGGCTAAACTCCGTGATCCGCAAACCGGATGTGACTGGGATCTCGCGCAAACATTTTCAACCATAGCGCCATACACAATCGAAGAAGCATACGAAGTTGCGGATGCCATCGAACGCAACGATCATGCGGATCTACAGGATGAAATCGGCGATCTCTTGTTCCAAGTCGTGTTTCACGCCCGCATGGCCGAAGAAGCCGGATACTTCGACTTCGGCGACGTAGCCCAATCAATCTCTGACAAGATGGAAGCACGTCATCCCCACATCTTCGGAGATGAAACCGGCACCATGGGTGAAGCCCGCTGGGAGACGCTCAAGGCAGCGGAACGCGATACCAAAGGTGCGAACAGTGCACTGGACGGCGTTGCGAAAGCGCTTCCGGCGTTAATGGTCGCCCAGAAACTACAGAAACGCGCCGCCAGAACCGGTTTTGACTGGCCAGACACAGCAGGCCCGACTGCAAAACTTCATGAGGAAATAGAGGAACTTAAGTCGGCTACTTCAGATAGCGAGAAAACTGAAGAGGCAGGAGATTTCCTTTTTGCAGCGGTCAACTTGGTTCGTGCCTACGGCATAGATGCTGAGGAGGCATTGCGCGCCGCAAATACAAAATTCGAACGCCGTTTTCGGGACATGGAGGCGCTCGGCGAAGGGAAATTCGCGGACTTGAACCTCGATGAACAAGAGGCGCTTTGGCAAAGAGCCAAAACGGCTGAGAAACGCTCATAAATGTTCAAATTGGCCGTGTTGCTTGGGGTTCAACCTGACGCTGAGCCTGCGTAGCGGGCCTTGCTCCCCTTCTCCGGCTTCCTCGTTTGCCAAAACCTCTCCATGCGCATGCAGCCATGCAATGCGTTTTCCGTCGCTGGCAGGCAGTTCAACACTCAAAACGCGCGCTTCTCGCGTCAGCATTACGCTGACCTTTTCGAGCAAAGCATCGATACCCTCGCCAGTAAGCGCGGAAACAACGAGCGCATTGTCCTGAGTTTCTGCCATTATGCGCAGCACTTCGGCGCGTTCGGGCTCTACCAGATCGACCTTGTTCCAGGCTTCCAGGATCGGGATGTTGGACACATCTCCCTCGCCTTCTACCACGCCAAGATCCGCCAAAATTGATAGTACTTGCTTCTTTTGCGCTTCGTTGGACGGGTTCGACATGTCTCTGACATGCAGGATGATGTCCGCGCCAGTTACTTCTTCCAGAGTCGCGCGAAATGCCGCCACCAATTGCGTAGGCAGGTCAGAGATGAACCCGACGGTATCGGACAGAATGGCTTTTTCGACGCCTGGCAGTGCAATTGCACGCATAGTCGGGTCCAAAGTCGCAAACAGCAGGTCTTCGGCCATCACTTCAGCACCGGTCAGGCGGTTGAACAGCGTCGATTTCCCGGCATTGGTATAGCCAACCAGCGTGATAACTGGCCATGGCGCTCTACCCCGTCGCTCACGGTGGAGCGCGCGGGTCTTGCGAACCTGTTCAAGCTCTCTGCGCAAGCGCGCCATGCGCTGGCGGATCATTCGGCGATCGGCTTCGATCTGTGTTTCACCCGGGCCACCGAGGAAGCCAAAACCGCCGCGCTGACGCTCCAAGTGCGTCCAACTGCGGACAAGCCGGCTCTGTTGATAATCCAGATGAGCCAGTTCGACTTGCAAGCGCCCCTCTGCAGTCGCGGCGCGCTCTCCGAATATCTCGAGGATCAAGCCGGTACGGTCAATGACCTTGCGCTTTAGCTTCTCTTCAAGATTGCGTTGCTGGATGGGTGAAAGCGCACCATCTACAATCACCAATTCGGCTTCATGCAATTCGCAATCGGTCCTGATCTGCTCTACCTGACCTGAACCGAACAGAGTGTTGGGCCGAACCGTGCGAACCGGAACAATGCGCGCATCGGCGATTACCACGCCAATGGCCAAAGCCAATCCGCATGCTTCTTCGAGCCGCTCGGCAGTGTCGATGACATAAGCCTGCCCCCGGATATCCGGGCACAAAACCAGCGCTCGCGCGCCGCGCGTTACTTCATCGAGCAAATTTTCGTCGAAACTCAGTCTTCCTCGCCTTCCCAATCACCGCTCAAGTCAACATGACTCGCGGGTTGGATCGTTGACACAGCGTGTTTGTACGCAAGTTGCACAAAGCCATCGCGCTCAAGCAGAACACAGAAAAGATCGTAGGATGCAATCTGTCCCTGCAGCATTACGCCATTCACCAAGAACATAGTGACTTCAACTTCGCTCTCGCTGACGCGAGAGAGGAACACTTCCTGCAAAGGGCGCTGTTTTCCGTTGCCCAACTGGCTTGTGAACTGCTCGGCCTCAATTGGTTGGCTGGGCATGATCGTGCTGATCGCATGCTTGTAGACCAGTTGAGATTGGCCATCGCGCCGCAGCAACAGCGAGAAATTATCGAACCAGGTGACAATACCCTGCAGTTTCACGCCCTTGACCAGAAAGATGGTCACAGGCGTCTTGTTGCGGCGCATGAGATTGAGGAAAGCGTCCTGAAGCTTCGCTTGCTTGCCACCAGACTGCGGAGCAGCTGGAGCGGAACGCGGGCGGGCAGAGAGGGTTCGCCCATCAGACATCGTTGTGTCTCCTATGAGTATGTTGGCGGCCACCTTTATGGTCCGCGATATTGTTTTGTTCTGACCGGTATTCGTTAAATTACCGGCATGACCATACCATGACGTGATAGCCGCCAAGCTGCAACGATGTTTTTAGAATGAATAGGAAATCAAAGCCTAATCATACTCGTCCTCCGCTTTCTTGCCGGTCATCCCCAACAGCTTGAGTTTGCGGTGCAAAGCTGATCGTTCCATGCCGATAAAGGTCGCTGTCTTGGAGATATTGCCGGAAAAGCGCCTGATCTGGAAGGATAGGTACTCGCGCTCGAAGCTCTCGCGTGCCTCTCGCAGCGGAACACCCATTACGCCGCCCATCGATGGAATGTCGGTGTCGGTCGAACCCGCTCCGCCTGTGATTTCGGGTGGAAGCATTTCAGGCTCCATAACCTTCAATTCCTCGCGCGGCGTCATGATGATCGTCCTTTCGACCAGATTGCGCAACTCGCGTACGTTGCCGGGCCAGTCATAGGCTTGCAAGGCAGCCATAGCCTTGTCTCCGATCTCTGGCGGGCGGAGACCTTGATCGTTGGCATAACGCGTGAAGAAATGTTCAGCCAGCGCGGGAATATCGTCGCGGCGCTCGGCCAAGGACGGTATTTCCACTGGAACAACATTTAGCCGGTAGAACAGGTCTTCCCGAAAACGTTTCTCTTCCATTTCTCCGGCCAAATCGCGCGAAGTCGAGGATACAACACGCACGTCCACACCGATCTGGCGATTGCCGCCGACCCGCACAAAACTTTGGTCAGTCAATACGCGGAGGATACGTGCCTGAGTCGAAAGAGGCATATCGGCCACTTCGTCAAGGTAGAGCGTTCCGCCATCGGCCAGCTCCAGCAGGCCAGGACGGACCAGTTTGCCGTCATTTTCCTCGCCGAATAATTCTTGTTCAAAACGTTCGGGCGTAATCCTCGCAGAGTTGACGATCACAAACGCATGCTCGGCGCGCCCGCTCCAGGTATGCAGAAGCCGGGCGGCAACCTCTTTGCCGGCGCCTGCTGGGCCTGAAATCATAACTCGACTGCCAGTGTTGGCGACGCGCTTTAGAGTCGCACGAACAGTGTTGATAGCTGAAGAGTTACCTGTGAACTCTTCACCGCGAGAGAAGCCTTCGCGCAGTTGCGTGTTCTCGCGCCGAAGCCGCTCTGTCTCTGTCGCACGTTCGACAAGAAGCAGCAGGCGCTCTGCCTCGAATGGCTTCTCGATGAAGTCCATCGCACCGCGGCTTACAGCAGAGACAGCGGTATCGATATTCCCGTGGCCAGAGAAGATGATGACCGGCAGCTCCGGTTCGCGAACCTTGATCGCATCGAGCACTTCAAGCCCATCCATCTCACTGCCATGCAGCCAAACATCCAACAGGACCAGGCTTGGACGACGTTCATCAATCGCCGCCAGCGCGCTGGCGCTATCGCCGGCCGTGCGGCATTCATAGCCTTCGTCGCACAATACGCCCGAGACCAGATCCCGGATATCTCGTTCGTCATCGACTACTAGGATTTCAAGCGCCATTCCGGCAATTTCCCTCTTCAGATGTTATCACTGTGCTGCCCCGCCCCGCTATCCATCGGGTCGCGTGCAAAGCGCAGGACCACGCGCGTGCCACCTTGCTTTCCTCTGGAAAAATTCATCTCTCCGCCGTGCTCGTCAACGATTTTGTTGACGATCGCGAGACCCAGACCGGTCCCCTTCTCACGTGTCGTCATATAGGGTTGGGTAATCCGGTCCCGCTCTTGCGGAAGGCCTACACCATTGTCCTCTACAGCGATCGTAACATGACCGAGATCATCCGATATCTCGACTGATATCTTGCCGCGAAAATCAGGTTCTTCATTGACAGCCCTAGCGCCGACCGCCTCAACCGCATTTTTGAGCACATTGGTCATGGCCTGACCGAACTGGTGGCGGTCGCAATTGAGAATTGGCGTCTCAAGATCATCGACCGAAAGAGCAAAGTCGACTTCGGGGTGCGCAACTTCCTGTAAGAAAAGGGCCTGGCGAAGCAGATCAAGCCCGTCTTCGTGCCGGAAAGTTGGCTTGGGCAAACGCGCGAACGAACTGAATTCATCAACCAT
>Ga0181558_10006422_pt1 | contig 10232 bp, 7 predicted proteins | sample 011ome_22_FD_133754 | JGI IMG/M metagenome (GOLD analysis project Ga0181558, IMG submission 133754) | Coastal salt marsh microbial communities from the Groves Creek Marsh, Skidaway Island, Georgia - 011507BT metaG (megahit assembly) | ecosystem: Environmental > Aquatic > Marine > Intertidal zone... | reverse complement strand
TTTTGAATCGGTTATTAAATTGACTTGGCACTTTGCATTGAGGGCTTCTAGACCTTTTATGGCTGCAGTGAGCTCCATCTTGTTATTGGTTGTGAGCTTGTCACCGCCGCATAACTCTTTTGTAGTTTCTCCATATTCAATATAAACACCCCAGCCACCTATTCCAGGATTTCCTCTGCAAGCTCCATCTGTATAAATATTTACTGTTTTCATAAATTTAAATTAAAATTCACCAATGGTAGAAGTTAAAGCAATAAATGCGTTCACAGATAATTATATTTGGTTACTGACCACTAATGAAGGGTCTGTTGTGATTGACCCAGGTGATTTTAGACCAGTAAGTGAATATATTAAAAAGAATAATAAAGATTTGACAGGTGTTCTGATAACTCATCATCATTTTGATCATACTGGTGGTCTTAAAAATTTAACAAAAGATTATGACATTCCTATCATTGGTCCCAAAAATAATATTTCAGAAATCAATAAAGTGGTTAAGCATGGAGATAAAGTTAACATTCTCGGTTTAGAGTTTGATGTAATAGCAGTTCCTGGACATACGCTTGATCATATAGCATTTTATTGTGAAAACGATGGAGAGCCTTTTTTATTTTGTGGAGATACCATGTTTGCAGGTGGATGTGGCAGGATCTTTGAAGGCACTGCTCATCAAATGTATGATTCATTACAGCTATTGAAAAACTTACCAAAAGCTACAAAAGTGTATTGTGCGCATGAATACACTGAACAAAATTTAGAATTTGCTTTAATGGTAGAACCTAAAAATAGTGATCTTCAAGCTAGATATGCATATGTAAAAAAATTGAGGTCTGAGAATAAGATCACAGTACCATCTAATATTGATATTGAAATTAAAACAAATCCATTCCTTAGATGTGATCAGGATGATATTAAAAAATTAGTATTCGAAAAATATGATATTAATGGAGATAATCCAACAACTTTTAAGGCAGTAAGAGAATGGAAAGACTCATTCTAAAACAATTATCAATAATCATAATCTCTTTCTCTTTTTTAGGATGTTCTTCATTGCCTGAGTCTAATGAAGATCTTAATGGAAATAAGGTAGATGTTAGTCTAGATAAAAAAGAAACGCTCCCAAAGCCAGAAATTAATTTAGAGAAAGAGATTGAAATAGAGGTAATTAATAATGTCTGGGATTATCTCAAAAATAATTCCAGCTATGATGAAATTGAGCTGAATGAAAAGACTCTTTCATTTATGAATAGACACTTAAGAAATCTTGACATATTTGAAAGCTACTTAATGAAGTCAGAATATTTTATTTATCATGTTATTAAAAAACTTGAAGATGAAAATCTTCCTCTAGAACTTGCATTAATCCCATTTATAGAAAGTGATTATGATCCTTTTTCAATATCTGCATCAGGTGCAGTTGGAATATGGCAATTCATGCCTGCAACGGGTAGTTTATTTGACCTAAATAAAACTTGGTGGAATGAAGATAGACATGATCCATTTAAATCAACAGATGCAGCTGTTGGATATTTTAAATACCTATTAGATAGATTTGATAATGACCTGTATATAGCAATTGCTGCATATAATGGAGGCCCTACATATCTAGATAGACAAATTAGAAGAAATAAAAGACGTGGGCTAGATAGTGATTTTTTCTCTCTAAAATTATCAGAACAGACTACTGAATATGTTTATAAATTTATTGCGCTAAGAGAATTAATAATCAATAGTGAACAATATGATATTAGCCTGCCGAATATAAATTTAAGCCCAAGAGTAGTTAAGATTGAAGTTCCTGGTCAGGTTGAAATCCTTACCATAAGCGAACATCTCGAACTAAAGCCAGAATTAGTTTATAAACTTAATGCGGGCTATACAAAATGGGCTTCTGCTCCGACCAATAAGAGTGAGTTCTATATTCCCATTGAAAAATTAGATTTATTTAATAATCCAGAAAATCCAATCAATGGGGTAAATAAAATCAATTGGATTTCTCACAATGTTCAAAGCGGAGATAATTTGTGGGATTTAGCTAATAAATATGATACCGAGGTGTCTATTATAAAGCAGATTAACTATTTAAATAATAATATGTTAACTCTTGATATGACCTTATTAATACCTCTCAGCAAAACTGAATCAAATAACTTTATTCCAATAGAAATGCATATTGTTTCTGAAGGAGATACCTTGTGGGGAATTGCTAAAAAATATGATATGACTGTGTTAGATTTAAAAAGAATGAATAGCATATCTGATAATCAATACCTTCAACTTGGACAGAAGCTGAGCATTGGCAATAAAAATATTCACAGAAATATTGAATCAAGAAAAAGAACTATTCTATATTCAGTAAAGCAAGGTGATAACTTATATAAAATTGCCGATCTTTTTGACGTTTCTGTTAAAAGTATTAAAGAAATTAATAAGTTTAAAAATTCAGACTTAAAACCTGGTCAAATTATAAAAATTGCAATTAGAGCGTTTTAATTGTCTGAGGTTTTGGGATCAAGGGCATCTCTTAAACCATCTCCAAAAAAGTTTAAAGCAAACAGAGTTATTGTGAATGTTATGCCGGGGTATATTAAAAGCCAGCTAAACTCTTCCATAGATTCAACGCCATCTTTTATTAATGTTCCCCAACTACTCATTGGAGGCTGAATACCTAACCCAAGGAAACTTAAAAAACTCTCGAGCAGCATTACTTGAGGGATTGTAAGAGTTGCATAAACAGCAATTGGGCCAAGAATATTAGGAAGTAAATGGCGCCTAAACATTGTTAAGTTACTTACCCCCATAGCTTTGGCTGCAAGAACAAATTCTTGATTTTTTAAGCTCATGACTTGTCCACGTACAATCCTAGCCATGGTTAACCACTCCACGGCACCAATGGCACCAAATAGTAGCCATAAATTCCTTCCAAATATAACCATTAATAAGATAATAAAAATAATAAAGGGAAGCCCATATAAAACATCAACGATTCTCATCATTATTGAGTCAATTCTTCCGCCAAAATAACCAGCAACAATACCCCAACTAACCCCAATAACTAAAGCCACACCTGTGGCTACAAAACCAACCATCAAGGAAATTCTGGCACCATATAAGATTCTACTCAGCAGATCTCTACCCAGTATATCTGTTCCCAACAAGTGTTCGCTTGATGGTGGTGATGCTCCTAAATCAAGATTTTGAAAAGAATATGAGTAAGGAGCTATATATGGAGCAAAGATTGCACATAAAATGAGCACAAACAAAATAATCGCGCCAACCATTGCTGCTTTATTTTTAATTAGCCTTGAAACAGCATCTGACCATAGTGATGAATTATTACTCATGACTCGTCCCTTGATCTCGGGTTTAACCACAAGGCTGCAATATCAGACATAAGATTAAAGAAAACGATCATTGCAGAAAAGAAAATAGTTGTTCCAAGTATCATTGTGTAATCTCGATTAAAAGCAGCTTCAACGTAAAACCTTCCAAGGCCAGGTATTTGAAAGATAGTTTCTACAACAAAGGAACCAGCTAATAATCCTGCTATCGCAGGACCTAAAAAAGAAACAACTGGTAAAAGTCCGCCTTGCATAGCATGCTTTATAACTATTGAAGATTCTGATAACCCTTTTGCTCTTGCTGTTCTAATGAAATCCTGATTTAAAACTTCTAGCATTCCACCCCTGCTCAATCTGGCGATATATGCTGCATAAGCAAAACCTAGTGTTAGAGAAGGCAGAATCTTGTCTCCAGGTATTTGGTTCCAGCCAGAAACAGGGAGAAGTTCTAAATTAATACCAAAGATTAATACCAGTAATGGGCCCATTAAAAAGGTTGGTACACATATACCAATCATTGCAATTGCCATCGGTATGAAATCTAATGCTGTATTTCTTTTAAGGGCTGCTAAAACTCCCGAGAAAACACCTATAACTAGCGCAATTAATATTGCATATATAGCAAGTTCAAAGGTTATCGGTAGTCCAGTTAGAATCATCTCAGTGACTGATCGACCAGGGTATCTGAACGATGGACCAAAATCACCTTGAACTATACCTGTCATATAGTCAGTGTATTGTTCCCATTGAGATGCATCTAAATTATAAGCTGCATTTAAGTTTTTAAGGACCTGTGGTGATACCGCTTTCTCGGCATCAAATGGACCTCCAGGAGCTTGTTTTATTAAAAAGAAGGTTATTGTAGCAACTGCTAAAAGGACAGGAATGGCAAGAAGAATTCTTTTTAAGATTATTCTTATCATTTAAGCTTAATCTCTTTCTAAATAGAAATACTTAGGATGATGATGGTCAAGATAGTTTGGGTAATAACCTTTTACGTCTCCAGATAATTGATAGACTCTTACATAGGTATAAAGAGGAATGATAGGCATCTCATCAATCAAAATTCTTTCAGCTTGCTTAAGGAGTTCATATCTCTCTGTCTGATCAACCTTGGTGTTTGCTAATTGAACTAATCGATCATATTCAGGGTTACCCCACCCAGTTTTATTGTTTCCTCTATTTGGCCTTAGAAGATCAAGGAAAGTATTAGGATCTTCATAGTCTCCTATCCATCCTGCTCTAGAGACTTGGAAATCTCCAATCATTTCTCTATTAAGATAAACCTTCCAATCCTGGTTAACTAATTCAACCTCAATGCCTAGATTTTGTTGCCACATCTGCTGAATGGCAAGAGCAACTTTTCTATGATCTTCATTAGTATTAAATAATATTTCCAATTTAGGGAAAGGATTGTTTTCATCATAGCCCGCTTCTTTTAGAAGCTTAAGTCCCAATTCAGGATCATAAGGAATCGCAGTATCTGGTTCATACCCGTTAGATCCAGGGGGTGTAAATGAATATGCTGGAATTTGGCCGCATTTGGTTACTTTTTCAACAATCTGTGTTCTATTAATTGAATATGCTAATGCTTTTCTAACACTTGGGTCCACTAGAGCGGGATTGTTTGTATTAAATCTATAGAAATATGTGCCCATATATGGATCAATTCTGAGATTTGGATTTTGCTCTTCTATATATACTGGACATTTTTGAGACGGGAGTGTGCTTGTGACATGTAACTGACCTGAACGAAACATTCTATCTTCAGTCATTACATTTGATACTGGGTAGTAATGGATTTCATTTAACTGAACTGTTGAGGCATCCCAGTACATTGGGTTTTTTTCAACAACTATTTTATTATTTAATTCCCAAGTCTTTAAGTTGAATGCTCCATTGCAAACAAAATTTCCTGGTCTTGTCCACTCTCCATTTCTATCATCAATAGATCCATGCTTTAAGACTGTATCTTTATGAACAGGCCATGTGCTGTAATGGCTTAATAAGCCAAGGAAAAATGGGGTAGGCTCATTTAGAGTAACCTGTAATGTAAGGTCATCTAAAGCTTTTACCCCGACTGTATCAAATGAAATTTTTGAATTTGATTGAGTATGATATTCTTCGGCTCCAACTACATAATAGAGCATATCTGGATACTGGGCACCTAGTGACGGAGTTAACAATCTTTTCCAAGACCACACAAAATCGTGAGCAGTAAGCTGATCTCCATTCGACCATCTACCATTTTTTTGTAAATAAAAAGTATAGGTTTTACCATCTTCACTGATATCCCATGATTCTGCTGCGCCTGCAATACTTGAGCCCCCTTTCGGATTTGCTGTTGTTAAACCTTCACACAAACCAATCAGCAGATGGTGCTCAGGCACCCCAGTTACGATATGAGGATCAATACCTTGAGGCTCAGTTCCATTACCAAAATGGAAAATCTTATCTTCTAAACCGGAGTCAACAGGAGAGATATTTTCAGAACAGGAATAAATAAAAAATAAAGAACAAATAATAGGTAAAACGTGGAATTTTTTCATTTGGTTACTCCTGAGTAAAAATTTGTTCATTAAGATCTATCTTTGCAGTATCAAATAAATCATCATTCATAATATCATTCATTCTGTCCGCAAGTCTTTCTGTATCAAATGGGGTGTATTGATCAACCACTTCTTGTTTTTCTATATCGGTTGGGTAGGTATAAGCATTTAAAGTTATAAAATAGTGATCTCCATTTAAAGATGTGAGTGATAACTCAGATCCTGGATTTGATTCAAATAAACTTCTAAGAATATCTTGAGGCAGTAGTGATGAATATCTTTTTATATCCTTAAATGATTCACTTGAAACAAATAGATTATCTTCTACAAAAGTTTTCTTTTCAGATTCTAAAGATAGGTTCAGATATTCTTTTTCCAATTCAGTTCTTCTAATTGAAGCATTAATTTCAATCAAACTTGAATTCACTTCTTCCTGAACTAATGCAAAAGGTTTTAATTCGGGTTCTTTGATTTCTGATAATGATAGAACATATATAGTTCCATCTAAATCAATTACCTTTGGTGTGTTTAGCTCAAGTGAATCATCAAAGACAATATCACTAATTAACACATCATATTCAGCATTGATGCTTGAAATACTTTGTAAGGAAGAGCTCTTTATTTCTTTTGCAGCAAAAACTGCTAGGTCATTTATGGTTGAACCCTCAAGAGATAATTGATCAAGCTCACTAAAGTCATCATTTAGTAATGCTAATGACTCAGCACTGATAAGCTCATCAATAATTTCACTTGATATCTCATCAAAGGTTTTAATTTTTTCTTCTAGTACCTCAGTTACTTTAAGAATGTGATAAGAAGAATCTATTTCTATGATAGAGCTAATGTCGCTATTCTGCATATTTTTTAAGGCGCTACCAAATTCTTCCGGGAATACATCTTCTTCAAAATAATCTAAATTTCCACCTTGATCTTTAGTAACAATATCCTCGCTATACTCAGCAACAAGGTCTTCAAAAGATGAGCCTTCATCAAGTTGCAATTTAATGAGCTCAATTTTTGATAAAGCATCGATGTTATTTTCATAGTTTGTCTTATCAATCATTATGTGGGAGAACTTCTTTTGAATATTAGATTGGGCTTTGCTTAAATAATCTTCATAATAATTTGTTGCATAATCTTCTGGTATCTCCACCCTATCGGAATAATCTGAGCTAACTAAGGAAAAAAATTGAAAGCTTCTTAGTTCATCTTCATAAAATAATTCTTGATTTTGATTGTAGTATTCAACTTGCTCAGTAAGGGTGTTTTTAATTGAGTCTTGAAGAGACTGAGAATCTATCTTTACAAAATTGATATCAGCTTTTTTTTCTAAAATATTAACTAATTTAGAAATTTCATTAGGCAATTGAAATAAAGAGCCTGATAAAGAAAATCTATATTTCTCAATAGCATTAATATTGCCACTTAAATTAATGTAATCATTTTTTGAGAATCCATTTTGGTTTGCAATAGCTTCGAACAAAGCTTCATCAAAATTACCATTTTCATCTCTATATGAAGGATCTTGAACTATAGATTTTTTTGCTATTTTAACTTCCTCATCATTAAGGAGTCCAAGAGATCTGGCTTCAGAAAGGAATACTTTTTGTGTAATAAGCTCTTGTCTAATTAGATCTACTTGTAGTTGCGAATCTAATTCATTGAAATTAAATTGCTCTCCATATGTTTCTTTAAGTTTATTCGCTCTAATATTTGCAGCTACAGTGTAGTCTAGTTCTGTTACCTCTTCCCCATTTATAGAACCGAGAGATCCTGAAAAAACAGTTCCTAAACTAGAGGTTCCTAAAAATACAAAAGGTAACGCTAGTAAGGCAATAATAACTACCAACCTTGGGCCGGATAAAAAATTTCTTAGTGATTCCATCATAATGTTTGTATTATAAAATAAAAAAAGGGTGCGGAAGCACCCTTTTTAAAAAGATTAGTAAGTTTAGCCTTTCACCTTATCTTTAAGACCTTTACCAGCCTTAAAACCAGGTACTTTAGACGCAGCAATGTGCATTGACTCACCAGTTTGAGGATTTCTACCCTCTCTAGCAGCTCTATGCCTTACTGAAAACGTTCCAAAACCAACTAGTGATACTGAATCACCATTCCCCAAAGCATCTCCGATGCCACCTAATACTGAGTCAACTGCTCTAGCTGCTGAAGCTTTTGAAAGATCCGCACCTGCTGCAACTGCATCAACTAAGTCTGATTTATTCATACTAAATACTCCTCGTGTAAATTTATTGATAAATACTCCTCTATGAAAAGCCTTTTATGGCTAAAAGTCAAGCAAATAAAGGCTTTATTAATGAGTTTGTTTTTCTTGATTTTTTTCAGTTGATGACTTTAAAGTCTTCTGCTTCTTTGACTTATTACTTTTCTTTAATGGTAAAGGTTCTTTTTCAAGCGCAAGTGAGACAATTTCGTCCACCCATTCTACAGGAATTATATTCAATGAATCTTTTATCTGATCAGGAATCTCTTGTAGATCTGGCTGATTATCTTTTGGAATAATAACGTTTTTAATACCACCTCTTTTTGCAGCAAGTAGTTTTTCCTTTAAGCCACCTATTTTTAAGATCTGCCCTCTCAAAGTAATTTCACCAGTCATAGCTGTATCTGCTCTTACAGCAATACCTGTTAGGACTGATATAAGAGCTATAGCCATAGCTCCACCAGCACTTGGCCCATCCTTGGGAGTAGCACCCTCAGGAACATGAATGTGTATATCAAACTTTTCATAAAAGTTAGGCTGAATACCCAATGACTCAGCACGGGACCTAACAACAGTTAATGCAGCTTGGATGGATTCTTGCATCACATCGCCAAGTGAACCTGTTTTTATAATCCTTCCTTTTCCACCTACATAGGATGATTCAATTGTTAATAATTCTCCTCCAACCTGAGTCCACGCAAGACCAGTAACCTGTCCTATAGAATTATCTTTTTCGGCAATACCAAATTTAAATTTTTTAACACCTGAGTATTTTTCAAGCTTTTTATCTGTAATGGTTGTAGATTTACTTAGCGGAGTTTTATTAATCAATCTTTCTTTAACTACTTTTCTTAATATCTTTGCAATCTGTCTCTCAAGGCCTCTTACACCCGCTTCTCTTGTGTAATATCTAATTAAAGATAGAAGTACTTCTTTTTTTAACTTTACCTCCTTCTTATTAAGACCATTTCTTTCAATCTGCTTAGGCAGTAAATACTTTTCTGCAATATTAAGTTTTTCATCCTCTATATATCCCGGGATTCTGATAATCTCCATCCTATCTAATAATGGAGTTGGAATATTTAGACTATTAGCAGTACATACAAACATTACTTCAGAGAGATCATAGTCAACCTCAAGGTAATGATCACTAAAAGTTGAATTTTGTTCAGGGTCTAGAACTTCTAAAAGTGCTGAAGCAGGATCGCCTCTGTGATCCATACCAATTTTATCAATCTCATCCAATAAAAATAATGGGTTCTTTACTCCTACTTTTGAAAGTTTTTGAATAATTTTTCCTGGCATTGATCCAATGTATGTTCTTCTGTGCCCTCTTATTTCAGACTCATCTCTAACACCGCCAAGTGACATCCTCACATACTTTCTATTGGTTGCACGTGCAATTGACTCACCTAATGATGTCTTTCCAACTCCTGGAGGCCCAACAAGACATAAAACTGGAGCTTTCATTGTTTTTACTCTTTTTTGAACAGCGAGATACTCTATTATTCTTTCTTTTACCTCATCCAATCCATAATGATCTTCTTCCAAAATTGATAAAGACTTTTCAATATCGTTTTTAATTGATGATTTTTTCTTCCATGGCACTTCAACCAAGCAGTCTAAATAAGATCTAACAACAGACGCTTCTGCAGATGATGGAGCCATATGTTTGAATTTTGATAATTCACTCTTTGCTTTTTTCAAAGCTTCTTTAGGCATTCCTACGGAATTAATCTTTTTTTCAAGCTCATCTAACTCATCCCCTTCATCACCGATTTCACCTAATTCTTTTTGAGCTGCTTTAATTTGTTCATTTAGATAGTACTCTCTTTGAGATTTTTCCATTTGCTTTTTAACTCTTTCACGGATTTTTTTCTCAACATCAACAACATCAAGTTGAGATTCTATAAATGTAAGAATTTTTTCAGCACGATTTTTTAAATCAGCAGTTTCAAGTATGTGTTGTTTCTTTTCAGTATCTATAGGCAGGTGACCTGTAATTGTATCAATGAGCTTGGAAAGATCATCAAGGGAGTCAACAGTAGAGACTATTTCAGGGGGGATACGTTTAGTAACATTTATATAATCTTCAAATTTTGCTTTGATAAATCTGAC
>Ga0181558_10006420_pt1 | contig 10234 bp, 6 predicted proteins | sample 011ome_22_FD_133754 | JGI IMG/M metagenome (GOLD analysis project Ga0181558, IMG submission 133754) | Coastal salt marsh microbial communities from the Groves Creek Marsh, Skidaway Island, Georgia - 011507BT metaG (megahit assembly) | ecosystem: Environmental > Aquatic > Marine > Intertidal zone... | reverse complement strand
TGAAAAATTGTTTTTGTTATATCTGTTGCACCTATTAAACTTGCACCTATTAAACTTGCACCTATTAAACTTGCACCTATTAAACTTGTGCCTGCTCTTTTTTTAAAGTGTATATTTTGATACACTTTTTTCAAAAGTGTATATATAAATGTATATTAAACAAGTCGTACGTCGAAATGTTGTCAGTATTTCTATTTTAGTGTATATTTGTATTTATTTACTAGTTATGTATCTGAAGCCAAGTTTCTTATTTCAAAAGGATGGCAGTTTACGCGATTTTGGCATCGGCTATCGCAATAAAACCGTTATCCCTGTTTGGTTTTTAGCCATATTTATCGCCACACTCTCTTATTTTTCAGTCATGTATTACGTGACTGTCGAATAAATCCGTCAAGTGATTCATTTCTAAAAAGGGGTGGATATTATTACACACTAAGGAATCGTAGATAATATAAATGGTCGCAAACGTCAAGTCTTTTTCAACATTGTTAAATGTATCACAAGTTAAGCCCCATTCCTCTATGGAACCAAGACTAAAATCCATGGGCGTTTCAGTGGGAACTTTATGATTATTGAAGACTTGTGTATAAATAAATTCATCCCGCAGTTGGGATCTGTTGTTGGCATCGGCTTCATATAGACGGACATATTCCGTATTATTGTTAATCTCCATATCAGTATCATTGCCAACCTGAGGTCTATCATCCCCTTCATCTTCGGCATTAAAATCATCATCATAATTATTTAATTCATAGTAGCCGTCTTCGTCTTCTTCTTCCTCACCATACCGGTGGCAATGACACGACGACATCTTTTCTTCTTAAAAACTCTGTATATTGATTTAGTTATTAAGTATAATATATAAATCAATTTTTATATTATAAAACAGACCTTTTTATCGACCTTATAAGAAAAGGTTGGACCAAAAACCCGACACTAACCTCACATAATTTTACACATAATTTTACACATAAGTTCACACCTAATTCAATATGCGATTAGTGTCGGGTTTTGGTCCAACCTTTTCTTAAAAGGTTGTTTTTGGATACACCTTTTCTTAAAAGGTGTCTAAAATGTGTGGTTTAGTCAAACTCCTCATCCCCATCTAACCCAAACTCGTCAAAATCCGCATCTTCACCCATATAATCAATTCGCATGGCTTCATCCTCAATTGCCGCCGCATCTTGGTCTTCGGCTAACATATCAAACCGGTACATCTCCCGATTCATGTCTGAGACATCCTTATTCTTATTTAAACGGGCATCCATGGCCATTTGTTTTTCCATGGCTTCCCGTTCCTCGTCGTAGGTGCCTTTTTGATAACTCACCAGGCCTTTTTGCAACCCTTTATTCCAGCGTTCTAATTGCTGATTCTTAAAAATCGTTTCCACTTCCCGTTCTTCGTCCGTCATATGCTTCAGTCGCGACGTAATGTCATCTTTTTCTTTCTCTCGGGCCCTCAAGACCCGGTCCATCATACTCTTGTAATTATAATTCACCACCTTCTTATCATTGCAGATAATCCCGACAAAAGCATTCAGTAATTTCGCCACTTTCTCCGCGACTTCTTTTCGTTCGCCTTGAATGATTTCTAATTCCAAGAGGTCGCCGTTTTGCATAGCAAATGCATTTTTAGGGGTAGTTAATTCACTCTCCCCGAGGTCGTCTTCGTCGTCCTCCACGTTAGTTGGTTTTTTCGTCCGCCGTTGAATGAGGACCTCGTCGTCGTCTTTCAACGTCATTAAATCCGTCAAGGTACTATAAAAATAGAATTTAAATAAACGGATGACTAACCGACGTTCCATGGTGGAGTAAATGTATTTATCCGGACCGAGTTGCAATGGGGCATAGTATTCCGTCAGTTTAGCTAGGGTGTCGGTATCGCGGGTGAGTTGCACGTATTTTCGTAAGATGGTCTCAATATCCGTGTCCTCGTAAAACTCATTCAATGACACATAATGGGTATCAATCATCGCATTTACGTCCACAATATGTCTGGCGGATAACCCCCAATGTTTCGGAATCACAACGTTCGCATTATCTACTTTATTCAAAATAATATTGGGGAATTCCCGGGTCAAACAGCGGAGCGAATTTTTAATAAAATTCAGCATTTTAAAGACGGTTTCGTCTTGGCTATCTATGATACGATTATCACCAGTCTCTTGAAATTCACTAATGTTCTCTAGACAGTCTTTGAAAAACGTAAACTCACTGCCGGTGAGGGTACCCGTTTTTTTAACAAATTCCAAGAGGTTTTGTAGCATCAACTCATTCACGGTCGCCAAATAATTTTGCAAGGCCCGCATATCAGCCGTGTCTTCGGTTAAACCATTAATTTCATAGGTGGACAAGACGTTCCGTAATTTCTCTAGAAAGACCACGGGAATATTTTCTACTTGGCGATATTCTAGGGAACTCAACAGGTCTTCCAATGCTTGTTTGGTGTTGGAGGGGACGCTTTGCCGTTGGGTATTAACAATATTGTTTCGGTTCACGAGCAGTAGCAGTTGTTGCAAGGTCGCATTTGAATAATTGCGACCGTCGCTTTTCAATTTCCGGATTTGTTCATGCAAACTCAATTGGTCGTTGAAATTCTCTGGTTTATTCATACAAATCGCCTTGAGTTCCGGACTGATCGGCAAGTTGTTCCCGTATTTGCAAAACACGATAAAAGCCTTGTACATGGTGTCTTCTGAAAATTCGGTCGGTAAAGGAGGGATAATATTCTTGGTGTCCCGCGGGTCAAAATACATTCCAGCTTTAGCCATCCGCATGAGGTCGTGGAGGGTACTCGCCAATTCCTTGACATGGGTGTTGAAGACCGCTATTTCCGGCTGGGCTTCTATAAAATACGCAATGGAGGACTGTTTCCCCGAGCTTTGGCAACACGCATTTTCCAAGAAAGGCACGCCACCGTTATTGGTCATAATTGCCGTCTTTTTGTAGACTGTCTTTTGTATCAATTCAATCATCCCCAGACCATACTGAATCATTTTTCCCCGCAATACATTAATCATGTCCATTTGTTTGAAGGACCCTTTCCGTAGAGCATCTAATAAAGCTCTATTAAACCCTTCAGAGACGGGTTGAATTGTCTGTAATTTTAAGGGCCCAAGTGGAGGGAGAAAATGCCGCATATTGGCGATTTGGTGTTCCTCAGGAATCATTTCTTCCGGGTTCAAGAGTAAATACTGCTGTTTCGCCTTAATAAGTTCCTGGACTTCTTCCGTTGGCAAGATAAAACGCGTGATTTGGGCTTCTAAGCGTTTAGTAATCGTAGTGGCATTCATCTTTTGCAGGGCTTTCCAGTGTTCAATTGGACTCTTAATTTTGTTGACAATACAGGCCACGTAAGTGAGACCTGTAAGGTCTTCCGTGCCACCCATCGGAAACCCACTGAATGATTTAATACAACCGGGGTGGGTTTTCCGGGTCATAATTGCCGGAATAGAGGCTTGAATAGCGATAAAGAGGTAAGACAGGGTAGAGAAAATCAAAAACTGATAATAGGTGGTTTTGTAATCATCCTGATTCTTCTTACCTTGGGCCGCGGCTTTCGCCAACATACTATTGTAGGCCGTTTCCGATGGCATCTTTGTTTCTTGGAGCCGCTTTGTATTGCGGATAATAAACTCCAGGTACGCGTCTATCGTAATACCCATGAATTTCGTCATGGTATTGACAATACTGGCGATTCTCTCAGACTCGGGGTCCTCAAATTTCCGCTGGGCTTTCGCTTGTTGCAGAATAGACTCCCCCAAATCCGCTTCCAACACGGCCCGACTGATGTTTTTGTACCCTTCTTCACTATATTCTTCGTCGGTGCTGAAGAAGATTTTCCGGATAATATAACCACTATGTTTATCCACCCATGAATCGCCGTCGTCACTCAGTTTCCCCTGTTCTTTACAAATCTGTTCAATAGTATAAATAAAATCCTTATTATTGATAAATGCCCGGGCGAGTTTAAAGAGAAACGACGGCAACAAGGGGGTATTGGTTTTCGTGCAATAGAGCCAGTACGGGTCTTCTTGGTCTAATGGCTCGCGACAAAAAAGGTTGACAAACTTTGCGATATCTTGCTGCCGTTTCACATAATCCGCTTGGCCCAAAATCACATCGCGAAGTTTCAGATACGGTGACCGAATTTCGTCGGTGTCTTCCATTGTCATGCCTAAATTGTAGTGTTTATAATTGTATTTATAGGTCTGCGTATGCTGCAAATCCAAGATAATCTGTAACCGTTTAGAGGCGTCTTGCAATTCGTCGTTGATATTTTTTAGCACCACAGCTTTATTCACATTTAACTGTTCATCAAACTCTTTGAGCACAAGTTTCAAGTTGGCGTCTTTCAACATGTTTCCCCCGGCTTCAATCGGGTCGCACTGTCCTTTGATGTCAATGCATTTTTCGTCTAAATTACAAATCATCTTTAATTTATCTTCAAAAATATCGCTAGAAATGGATTCATCATGCACCCAGTTGTTATTTTCGCGGCGATAATATTGCACGGCCATATCTTCCCCTGCTTTGAGTTCTAAGATGGCGTAATCCCCCTCTTCCACAAGCCGTTTCCCTGCTAACATGGCTTCCGCTTCGCGTCGGGCGAGGGGTTCTTTCAAACCCACTTTGCTGATTAAATTATTAATTAGGAAACCAATATAGGCGTCTTTAGACATGGCCGGGTCGGGTTTCTTGTACTCGCCTAACAATTCATAATGGGTTTTGTCGTATTTCTTGTCAAAATACAGTTCTGTCTCATTATCTGCTTGTAGTTCGTCCAAGGCAATATACCGTTTAGCAATCTCAGTGTAGGTTTTGCATTTACTGCCGGTTGTTGTGCTTGTACCTGCACCTGCTCCTGAACCTGTACGTTGTTCGTTTGTCTTTATATACTTGCTCACTTCGTTCAATTCTTTTAATCCATTGGCAATCATTAAATTAGACCCCAATAACGCAATCGCCGTATTATACAGACGTCCACAGTCCATATCGGTAATGTTTTTGAGAAATTCCACACTCGTCATATTCACTAAGTTGCTATCCGTAAATCCATAAGCCGTCAGCACGCTCTCTTTCAATGCCTGCTGCGTGTCAAATATACTCGCCAATTTAGGTTTTAAATTACTTATAGTCGTTTTTATTGCCCCGTACTCGCGGACTTTTAATATATAATTCTTCTTGAACTCGGCAATTCTTTTGCTGATATATGCCGTCATTTCTTGGTATTGGGGTAAAGCCACATCCTCCTGATAAATCATGAAGGGTTCCAAGTAAGCCAAAATATCGTGTACGCTGAGATTGTCCTCCACGTAGGGCTTAATTAAATTGAAGAGAAAATGAGTGTTGGGGACGACGGTGTCCAAGTAGTTTTCATATACATTCATATTATTTGTATCTGTGCCTGCACTTGTCAATGCATTGTCTACCGCCATTTCCGTAACATGTTTTAAAAAACCAGTTTTCGTATAATCCACTGGTTTATCTAACCGGTCCAGCATAGTAGTCTTGACCTCTGTTTTATTTTGTAGTAATTGCCAATAATTCAGAAAATGCTCATTTAAATTGGCTTTCAATAAAATATTGGTATAGGGCAGATTAATACGGGCGAAGCGGACCGTCACTTCCGGTAAGAATAAGAGCGATTTTAAAACCATCGTGTCATTTTCCGTTATTTTTTTCTGCATAATAGTCATTTCGCCGCCCCGGAATTTCTTGACTTCTAAACCACTGACACCCAAGTTGTAGATTTGAATTACAAACCGCCGACGTTTTATATCGGTGGCCTCTTTACCAGCCGCCAAGACCGACGAGAAAAAATCTCCCAAATTATCGACGATGGCCGCGATATTGGTATTCACCTTCAGCATCGCCAAAGGGGTCTCGTCTTCGGCTGCCCCCGTCAAATCATTCGCAAAAGGCGTGAGGTATGGATTTAAGGCTTTTAATAAATAAGCGTATTTGTTATCTTGTTCCGGTACATTGCCGGCTTTATACTGGTCCAGAATGGCGTCTTCTTCTTGTCGGACGTCGGCCATGGTGAGGGGAAGTAGGTCAGTATAATCACCGATATCTTCACCGCTGTCATCATAATCGTAGATTTTCTTGCGATTCTTTACGACGGGTAAGAGCCAATACAGTTTCTGTTGAAAGGTTTGTAACGCTGTAATGAGGGGTTTATAGTTCTCACCTTGAACACGGGCTTTGACTAAATTGCCGTCCTTGTCGAAGATGGAGAATTTCTTGCGTAACTGTTTGAAACGTTCAATCATGGTATGGATGTTGTTGAGTACAGTATCGGTACGCTTTATATTGGGAATCGTAGAGAGAAGTTCATCTAATAAATCCCCTGTTTGTTTTTCTAAACTATACCGTTGTTCAGTTTCCGGTAAATCCACGATTTGGGTTAATTCTTCCTCTTCTGTACCGAACTGAATCTGGTCCGCACTGATGAACATTTCGCGAATCTGGGCTTCAATCTGTTTGGTCGGCATCGTTTGTGTCTCGCCTTCCGTTACTTCTTCCGCCAGGTCTTCGGGATCGAATGAGGTCACCTTGGCAGATTCGCGTTCTTGTCCTGGACCTGCTTCGCTAGTTTCTTCTTCTGCTTCTGTTTCGCTTGCTTCTGCTTCGCTAGCTTCTGCTTCTGTACTTGTCGGTCTTTTCCGTAAATGTATCTTAATAATCGGGATATCCTCCGGGATACCTTTGTAAGCAAAGTCCAGAAAAATAATGTCTTTTTCCGGGTAGGTCATGATTTCAATCATATCTTCTTCTAAATTCGTAATTTCTCCTGTAATAATGGTCGGTATATCACCACCAAAATAGATATCAATCCATTTTCCCGGGATTAAATCATTTTGGAGAGCATAACTGGCCGATGCCTCCCGACTTAAAATATTAATCGTCGTAATAGATTCATTATCTAATTTTCCCGTTTCATCTAAGGACAAACTCTGTTCTAAGCCTGAGCCCGCCACTAAAACAATCTTGGTTTTATCTAGAAATTTAATATAAAAGGTATGATGGTCTAAGGCCGGATCACCCGGGGCAACAATTTCTATAATATCCCCTAATTGTATACTTATTTTATTATTACTTTGTTTATCTGTTGGGGATTTTTCAAAGCTCATACCTTATATTTAATATATATAAATTTTATATATACTAAATATTGTATATTATATTTTGATTTAATGTCGTTTTTTTATATTTCTTCGTTTACTACTACGACTACGACGTTTACTGCTACGAGTACGACGTTTACTAATATGGCGTCTCGTTCTTTTTCCACCTTTAGCTTTACGACGCTTCGCTGTAGTAGGTGTTTTCATAACATAATCTAATTCATCAAATAAATCATTGGCATTTTCTTCAGATAAACCATTAGCAATAGACGCTTGTATAAACTCTTCTTTTTTACCGTCACTCACTAACCCTCGCATAAATGTAGCGGACATTGCTCCTTCCGGTCGGGCTAACACAACCATTTCTAAATCAATAGGTGGATTGTATTTAGCGATACTAGTTTGAACAAAATTATAACTATCCGCCCGATCTTCACCTATAAATAATTTCATTCTGGTTGGGTGTTCTAGCATTATAATGTGGCACACCTGTTTCAATATCGGATGTTTACCACAACTTTCTGGTGCGGTATCATCCATACAAAAAATATTGACCGTTATATCATTTAATGCTGGCTCATTCGTTTTAATTTTTTGAATCATACCTTGCATATTTAATAATTCTCTCTTCCGTTTGCAAGTTAAAGGATTTTTAACGTTGTCTTGAGAATGTGATAAAATCAGGTATATTTGTTTATGGCCCGGATCGTCCGTCGGTAAATTACTTGCAGCAACCATCATTAATTGAATCAATTTAATATGACCGCTCGTTGGGGGATTCATCCGGGCAATAGTAAATATGACAGTTCTCTCGCCTACTATATCCGTCATTTTATATTCTTATTAGAAATTATTTTTGCCAATAACGATTTCTTTGGCGATCCGGCGAATGATTTTATTCTCGCTTTCCAGGATTGGATTATTCCCGCCGGTGGATTGAATCACGAGTTGCATATATTTGTCGTTTAAACGCGATTGGTTGTCCTTGCTTTCAGGATAGGCATTGCTCCAATTATACACGAGTTTCATATTTCTAAAAGAGACGTTTTTAATGGCCTGGCGGAGCTTCGGATTGTCTTTTTCTTCCTTCGTCCAGACGTTTTCATCCTTGACGTAAATAATTTCACGCTTGGCGTCACTACAGTGGATCGGCCGCTTATAAATATCCATACTATTCAGTTTATCCACCATAATTTTGGTGATGCCATTCACATAACCGAGCTCACCGACACTTTCTAAATCGGACAGCTGGAGGTCAAATGAGTTCGCAAAGTCGGTGATATTCATGGCATCCTTACACTGCTCGTTTAAGAAGAATTGAAGGTTAAAAGTTTTGTTGTTGTTGTTATTGTGACTATTTATGGTATTGATACTGTTATTTTTACACACTTCTATCATCTGTTTTTGTAATTCGTTATTGCTTTTCATCAACTCCATAACTAGCGTTGTTAAATTTTTCACATCTTCAACAGGAGCTTGCTGGATGATGATGTTGTCAGATGGTTCAGACGTATTTATAAAAGTACAAGTTTTCTTATGTGTATATAAACCCTGCCGATGGGTATATTCCTTACCACATATGCAGTTATATTTTGATGGCATTTTTTTGGCAGTTTTTATCCCATTCGGGTAATTAAGTTGATGCTTACTAGTAAGTATATGTTTATCCCAATTACTTTGTTTATAGCATTCAAAGTGACAATTTTCACATATAAAATTAATTGGTGCCAATGGCATTTTTTGGTGCTTCTGAGTGAGTAAATGTTTTTCCCAGTTACTTTTTTTTGAGCATTTAAAGTCACATGATTTACATAAATATTTGTCGGCATTTTTTTCGGCATTTTTGTAATCCATTGCGTCACTATATTATATAGTTAGACAATAACTTCCTAACCCTTTTCTAATTAAATTCATAAATTCTTATCATCACAAATATTTTTTCACTCATCCATTTTTTAGAGCATCTCCAAGGAAAATCACTTTTTCAAAAAAAAACATTTCCAATTCTAAAGGGACTTTTGGTTTTTGGACATTTTAAAAATGTCCTTTTTTGAAAAAAGTCCGCCAGACCCAAAACTACTTTTTTTTTCAAAATTTCTTTGATAGAATTTCTTTGATAGAATTTCTTTTATTTAATTTTTATATTATAAAATATATTATTTTTCACCAGCATATTTATTCCTCTGTATCTTCGTTTGCCGCCGCCGCCGCTCTTTCTTCCCGTCTGGCCTGTTAAAACGCCAGCCTAATTCGGTCTTGTTCTTTCAACTGTTCCACGGTAATAACACCAGTCAATACGGCCTGTATATCACGCATCATGCAGCCCCAGGATGCACCGCTGTGGTAGCCGTGTTCATCCAGTACGTCTTCCATTTGATTCTTTATTGCCATACGGTCCGGGTCGGTTTCGGTGGTATACATAAAACCCTCATCACCTTTAAAACTTTTAATATATTCAGTAATGGCAGGATATTCACGTAAGGTTTCCAGTGCTTTGTAGACGTCACTGTCATCCATTTTTTATAGGTAATATGCATCTAGTAGCTAATTATAAAAGCATTTCAATTTTATAATTAAGCTTTTAGGAAAAAATATATATAATAATCTGCGTTTGAAATATAAAAGTAAACTAAACCAAATCATTCAATTGTTTTTTAAAGTATATATATATATAAGAAATGGCCTCTCCTTCTCCTCCTCCTTATCGTGCTACGAATACTTATGACGATGACGAAGACGAAGATGGATATTATATTGCAAAGATAAAACAAATACTTGTAAACAATCCTAATAACGATTCCAAAGCGTCTTCAGAGTTAAATGAACTTTTACAAGACGGAATAAATGAAGGAAGATTTTCTGATACAGATGAATTTAATAATCTTGTCGTAATAGCACGGATACAACTAATACTTTTAAAAAATCCTAATAACGATTCCAAAGCGTCTTCAGAGTTAAATGAACTTTTAAAAAACGAAAGAAATAAAGGAAGATTTTACGATACAGATGAATTTAATAATCTTGTCGTAATAGCTAAACAAAAACCTGTATTCTCGCTTGGAGGCAAGAGTAAGCGTAGCAAGAGTAAGCGTAGCAAGAGTAAG
>Ga0181558_10006418_pt1 | contig 10237 bp, 5 predicted proteins | sample 011ome_22_FD_133754 | JGI IMG/M metagenome (GOLD analysis project Ga0181558, IMG submission 133754) | Coastal salt marsh microbial communities from the Groves Creek Marsh, Skidaway Island, Georgia - 011507BT metaG (megahit assembly) | ecosystem: Environmental > Aquatic > Marine > Intertidal zone... | reverse complement strand
GCGACACGTCAGACACGTCACGAAGCCGACACGCCGTCCACGTCCGCCCCGGTCGTTCGCGTCCGCGAAGAGAGCGCGTCCGCCGCGGGAAAGCTGCTCCGAGCGTCGCGCGAACTCGCGCTCGCGGCGATGCTTCTCGACGCGACTCGGGGCGTGCCGGACATGCGGCCCGCGTTCCCGTCGGATCCGCCCGCGCGTCTGTTCGGCGACCCCGCCGACGTCGAGCGCGCCGCGTTTCCCCCGGACTCGGGTTTCGCGTTCCTCGAGGTTCCGCCGATCTCGCGTTCCTCGAGCGCCGCCGGGGACGAGCGCTGGGCGGAGATCCGGGAAGGCGTCGAGTTTGGCGGGCGCGCCGCGACGGAGCGTCGGTTCGCGTGCCGCGTCGCGTTCGAGGCGGGCCGAGAACGCGCCGTCTCGCTCGTGCTCGCGGTGCGAAAACGCGAAAACGCGAAAACGACGGAACAGCGTCCGCCCGGCCTCGCCGCCGCCGCGCTGCTGCTGGAGGCGCTCCCCGGCGCGAACGACGCGGACGACCGGTCCGTGGTCCGCGCCGTCGCGCCGCTCGGCGCGTGCGACGCCTTCGCGGACCCCGCGCACGCCAAGTGGCTCCGCGTGCGCGTGCGGTCGCCGCTCTCGTGCCTGGCGAGCGCGTCGAGCCTCGCCTCAGCGGACGGCTCGTGTTCGGCGTCTCCGGAGGCGGAGTTGAAGCGCCTGCGCAAGAAACTCAGGGACGGGCACTGGACGCTCGCGTTCGCGGACGAAGCCGCGTGCGCCGCCGCGAGGGACGCGATGGACGCCGGCGCCGCCGCCGTTCGCGCGGCGTGCCGCGCCGCGCTCGCGCCCGTCCTCTCCGAGTTATCGTAACCGAGCAGAGATGCGTGCGCGACGATGACCCACAACGGCGCTCGTGGGAAGGAGTGTTTTCGTACATTTCGTAATCACGTATTGATCGTCTCGATGTCTCTAGTACTTCGTCGCCGCCGCTCGCGTCTCGCGCGCGTCACCCGAGCGTCTCCCCCGACGGAAAGCGGTACAGCACGCTCCCATCCGCCAGGACAGTCCGAGTCAAACCGAACATGAACACGTTCGTGCCGTCCGGCTGCTTCTCCGCGAGGATGATGGTGGTCTCCTCGCCCACGCGGTCGCCGGGAACGCTCTCCCCCTCCTCCTCCTCCTCGCTCACCACGTACTCGCCGCTGGGAAGCTGTTTCAGGTTGTTCGGGGTGATGTACGCCACGAATTCCCGGCCGCCGATGGTCACGTCCACCGGCTTGGGGCGCCACAGCCCGGCCACCACGCTGCCCATGTCCCCGTACCGCTCCGAGGCGAGTTCTAAGGCCTCTTCCGGCCGGGACTCGAGCGCCTCGACGCTGCCCTTCTCCAGCGCGCGCGCGGCCTGCTCCTCCCACGCCGCGTGCTCCTCCTCGGCCGCCTCGGCGAGCGCGGCTTCCGGGTCGGCGGCGTCGGCGACGAACAGGAACCCGTCGCCGTTTGCGTCGGCGTCGGCGTCGGCGCCGAAGGTGTCGAACGCGGCGTCCACGGAGACGTTCGCGGCGCCGGACGTGCCCGCCCAGGGCGAGTCCTTGGGCGCCTTGGGCAGACGCACGGGGTTGGCCACCTGCTGCACCTTCTGCGCCACGGGGGTCTTTCTGAAGTTGGAAAACATGTTCTCGATGCCGTCGACGACGGCTTTGATGCCGAGCTGAGACACGCGCGCGATGGCACCCGCGGGGTTGGACCGCTCCACCGCCGCCGGTGCGGCGGGGCGTCGCATGATGACCGTGCCGTCCAGGTTGGGGTCTGCCAGCGTCTCAGCCGCAGCCTTCGCGGCGGCGGCGAGGTCGCTCTCGTCGCCGTTCTGAATCGCCTTCGCGCGCTCGATCAGCGCGGCGGCTTCGTCGAGGAGCGCCTGCGCCTTCTGCGCCTGCGTCATCTCCTCAGCCGGGTGGCGGTCACCCGCGATGGGCTGGTCCGCCTGCGCCGCGGCAGCCTCGAACTCCTCGCGCGCGTCGCCGGTGAACCGGAACAGCAGGTTCCCGTCGGGGCCGCGGAGCACTTCCACCGCGCTCTCCGCGCCGGCGTCGTCCACGTGGTTCCAGCCCTCGCGCCCGGAGGCGGCATCCTCGAACGCGAGCGACGTTTCGGCGGCCACGGGCTCGCCGTCGTCACCGAAACGGAACAAGATAGGCTCGCCCGAGTACCGGCCGTCGGCGTCGGCGTCGTCGCCCGACGCCGACGCCGCGGACGGCGGGCGCGCGGAGACCACGCGCGCAGTCACCAGCGAGCGGGACGGGTCAGCGGACGCGCCGCGACGCGCGGGCGCGGGGGCGGTCGAACGCGAGATCCCGCGAGTGGTAAACACCCGCGAAGTTGACAACGCGGAGGCGACGACCGACGAGCTCGTCATCGCGCGCGTCTCGGAAGAAGGCGAGGAGCGCGAGTGAAGCGGAAGGGATGAGCCACTTCCGTGTGCGTGATCGGCCGCGCGCTACGTTCTGCGATCGCAGCGCGACTCTCTCGCGAGCCGAACACGAACGCATAAAGGGGTGCCCCGATAGCGCTGGTGGACTCGGAGCGGCCTTTCGTCTCTTGGATGCCGTGTGTGCGCTGCTGGATCATTTTCGTGCATTCGTTTTCGGAATCTCGCGCGAAAATTCGGCGAATGGGATGAGCGGTCTGTGGCACGGTCTGTGACCCAAGAAGTTGCAAAAGAAGTTCGCGCTTCGCTGAAAAGCGAACGAAGCGCGGCTCGCGCCGAAAGAAAAAAAAAAGATGTCGCCGGCGAAAGTCTGTTGCAGCGAAATGCATTCGCCCTCGAGCCACTTCTCGGTCGGCAGCATGGCGGCGATGTCGTGCGCGGAGATGTCCGACGCCGTGGAGTCGATTTTCATCGACGGGTGGACGGACGCCCCCGCGCTCCGGGCCGTCCCCGAGGACCGACGCGAGCGTCTGGAGTCCGCGCTCGAGTCGCTTCTCGCGAGCCACGACCGGACGCGAGCGGTGGTCTCCGGAGGGGCCAGGGTCGTGCCTCTGGGCGGGGGCGAGCGACCGGGAACGTCCGGCGGTCGGGACCCAGTCACGCCTCCCCGCGGGAGCGACGGGGCGACCGGCTCCGGCGCGGACGCGTTCGCGCAGGATTCTGAGGCCATCCCGGACGCGGTGCTCTCCGAGCATTTCGGGTTCCTTCAGATGTTACACAGGCAGCTGCTGAACGCGGTGGCGGAGTTCCGCCCGGGGCGCGATGCGAACGCGCCCGAGTTCGCGTACGCGGACGAGACGAACGACGTCGTGGGAACGACGGGAGCGGCGGGGAACGACGGCGACGGCGCGGCGGAACGCGAAGACGGCGTGCTCGGGAAAGCGAAAAGCGACGCGGAGAGAAGGTCCGAGAGGCGTCGACGAAGGCGAAAACGAAGGCTGGTCGTCCCGGCGGCGGGTTTGTCGCGCCATGCGCTGGAGGATGTCGCCAACGCCGCGCAATGGATCGCCAGCGTCTCCGAGGGTGCCTCACGCGTGCACCGCGTGGCTCTCGCGTCGCGCGCGGCGCCCGACGCGTGGGCGGATGGCGTGCCCACGAACGCCAAGGACGCCGTGGGCGTGCATCTGTACAGCGATCTGAACGAGGACGCCGACACGTTCGATCCCGAGAAGGTGGCGGACGCCGAGGGCTTCTTCGGCGGGCGCGTCGCGTGGCGATGGACGGAGACGGGCGGGCACGCCAGCGCGAGCGCGACGACGGCGCGTTCTCTTCGCGACGACGACGATGACGACGACGACGACGACGACGCGTGTGCCGGTGATTCCGACGGCGACGATTCCGACGGGAGCGGTCGTTCCAGCCGTTCGCGTTCGAACGCCGAGGGCACCTCGCGAGAGGGCCGCGTCTCCGACGACGAGCCCGACGGAAAGACAGCCGCGCAGGCGTCGCGCTTGCTGGACCGGCTCGAGCGCGCCGAGCACGCGTGGGCGGTGAAGAAGCAGAACCAGATGGTGCTTGACAGCCTGAGGACCGTGAACGTCGACGCGACCGCGGCGCTGACGCTGGGCCTGGTGCGGTCCCCCGCCACGGGGCGCGTGAAGGACATCGCGCGCCGCGTCGCGAACGCCGCCGCCCTCGGCGAAACCGTGCGCGCGCGGTACCCGGCGGCGCCGCCCACGTCGCTTCGCGTCTCCAAGATGGCCGACGTGCGCGCAGACGGCAGCGACGTCGCCGTCGCCGCGCTGGAGGCGTTCGCGCGGTGCCTGGCCGCGGTCGCCACGGCGCTCGGGGGAAGGGCGCACGACGTCGTGGCCGCGCACCACCGCGCTTGGGACGAGGCGGGCGTAGGGCACGGGCCCGGCGCGCTGGCGACTCGCCGAGCGCGCCGAGCGCCCGAGGACCGGTCGCTCGTGGGCGAGTGGCGGCGAGCGGCGCGGCGCGCGCGCGAGTGGTGGGCAGTCACCGGGAGACGCCTGCGCGCCGAGGTGGAGGCGGTCACCGGCGTGCGCGTCGCGGACGTGAAGCGCATCGCGTGTTGTGCGGGTGCGTCCGAGGACGAACCCAGGAGGCTTCCCTCGAGGTGATGAGGACGAGGACGGTTGCGGCGGAGGCGGTAGTGCGAAGTTTTGCTTTTCCTTCCGCCGTTCTCGCACCTCGTCGTATCCGCATCTGCCACTTTGAAACTGGAGTGTGAGCAAAGAGTCCGACGTTTCGGGTCGAATGCCTGGTGATTGGATCACGCGATTGCCGATTTGTGGTGTTGACGGCTGCTGCGAACCGCGGCGGAACGGGACGGCGACTTGTGCGCGCGCGCGACCACGATGTCGGAAGAAGAAGAAGTCCCGGAGCAGAAAGGGTGGTTAAGCCGCCTGGCCACGGGGCTGGCCAAGTCCGTGGGCGAGGGTCTGGACTTGTGCGTGCCCCCGCGAGCGCTCTCCAAGACCCATCGCCTCGGCAGACGGTTCACACGGCTGGCCGTGCCGGTTCCCAGAATCTCTCGATCCGCCGCCCGCTGACCGACCCCGACCCCCGTCCCCCCGCTTCCCGCAGCATCGCCGGCGTGGAGGATCCCGCTGATTTGGAGACCAAGGACGATGGCTCGGGCGCCGGGACCGGCGGCGAGAACGCCACGGAACGCAAAGCGCTCTGGAGCCAGCTCAAAGATCTGATCGGCGCTGACGTTATGTCCAAGCTGTCCGTGCCCGTGTTCATCATGGAGCCCACTACGATGCTGCAGAAGATGTCCGAGATTCTGCAGTACGCCGCGCTTCTGGATGCCGCGGCGGACGAGGAGGACGAGGACATGCGCCTGGCGTACGTCTGCGCGCTCGCCATCAGCACGTACTCGAGCAACGAGCGCACGAAAAAACCGTTCAACCCCCTGCTCGGCGAGACGTGGGAGTTCCAGCTGCCGGACGGCGCCGGCACGTACGTCTCGGAGCAGGTGTCCCACCACCCCCCCGTGGGCGCGGGCCACTGCAAGACCGCGAAGTGGACGTACGACCTGACGTCCGCGGCGAAGACCAAGTTCATGGGCAACTGGGTGGACGTCTGGCCCAAAGGCCGAACGCGCATCGCGCTCGCGGAGAAGGGCGACGTGTACAACATCGGCCCCCCCGCGTCGCGCGTGAACAACATCATCGTCGGGCGCACGTGGATTGACACGTTCGGGGAGATGCAGGTGAACAACCTGCGAACGAAACAGAAGGCGACGATCAGGTTCAAGGAGTGCTCGGTGTTCGGCACCGGGCGCTGGGAGGTGTCGGGCGAGCTCGTCGGCGCGGATGGCGAGACCAAACACGTGCTCTCCGGGAAGTGGAACGAGAGCGTCACTGTCTCCAAGCCGGACGGCTCGGAGAGCAAGACCATCTGGCGCAAGGAGCCCATGCCCGAGGACCCCACGAAGTATGGGTTCACCAACTTCACGTTCAAACAAAACAGCCACGAGACGTGTCCCCCGGGTCTGCTCGCGACCGACTCGCGCCTGCGCCCGGACCGCGCCGCGCTCGAGCGCGGCGACGACGCGCTGGCGGGCGCCAAGAAGTACGAGCTCGAGGAGCTGCAGCGCGCGGAGCGGCGGCTCCGCGAGAGTAAGGGGGACGAGTACGCGCCCAAGTGGTTCAAGCTCGCCACCGACGCCGACCTGCACGAGCTGGAGCAGGATGTCGGCACGCCGGTGTGGGAGTGGAACGGCTTGTACGAGGAGTCGTCGGCGAAACGCGCCGCCGACGCGGTTGAGGGCGCGAACCCGCTGGAGAGCCTGGTGTTCGACCCGTGGTGCTACGAGGAAACCAGGAGCGGGAAGGCGGTGGTCGGCGAGGAGGGCGAGACCACCGAGGCGTGAGCGCGTCGAGCGGGCCTTCGTGATGTGTGATGCGCGACGAAACTATTCTTTCCTTTCCCGGATGACGTCACTAAAAAAAAAAATCGACGCGTCGCGACGGGCTACCGATGCGCCCCCGCGCGACGCGACCGCGCCGGTGCCGGAGAACCAGCGCCTGGGGAAACGGGCGAGAATATCGATCGACGGTTGGAGGCGTCTCCAAACGCGCGCCGGGGCGTCGGCGACGCGATCACCTTCGCGCGCACTTTGGAGCGATCGGCGGCGCCGAGCGTTTCGGTTTCGGTTCCGGTTTCGGCGACGGCGCGAGCGTCTTCGCGGTTTTCGCGCCGCGCCGCCGCGCCGCGCGTGTCGGCGCCCCTCGCGAGAATCTCAGACACAGCAGCGCGAACGCCCATCGCGGGCGTCTTCGGAAGCAAGCGCACCTGTTCTCCGGAGTGCGTCCCGCAGAGGTGATGCCCGCCACCCAGGCTGGAAGTTTTTATGAGCCGCCCGAGTCTCGCGTCGAGCGCTCTCCCGGCGTCGCGCGTGACCCGCGCTCGCCTTCGCGCCGCCTCCGCGTCGCGCGGATCGCCCCGCGCGCGCGCGGGGGGCTGGGACGCGAGTCTCGCGATCGCCCTCGCCTTCGCGCGCGTCCTCTCGATCGCGCGAAGCGCGACGTTCGCCACCGTCAGCGCGTCCCAGCGCGTTCCGCGCCGAGTCCCGTCGGTCGAGTCGGACGGGCGCGAAGCGAGGGAAACGCCCGCCGCGGCGACCGCCAGCGCATCCCCCGCCGCCGCCGCGGCTTTCGTCGCCGCGCGTTTCCTGATCCTATCGCTCGGGTTGCTCAGGCTAAGCACTCGGCGCTCGAAAGCCTCGGTCAGTGCGGCGACCGCGATCGCGTGCGTCGACTCCCACGGGGTCCAGGCGTCGCACGCGCTTCGCGCCGCCGACGCCTCGGCGGGCGCGCCGCGCCTCGTCTCCTCGCGCCAAGCGGTGACGCGGTGCGTGACGCGGTTCGGCGCGAACCTGTGCCAGCGCGCCGTGGTCCACGCCAGCGCGCACACGGTGGCGCGCACGCCAGGAGGCGGGCCTCCGTCGCGAAGAGACAGCGTCCATCCTCGGCGGCGGTGACGCTCGTCCCGGGTCTCGCGGCGCGGGCGGATGTCATCGTTCGGCGCGGCGCCACCCCGCGGAATCCCCGCGACGGTTGGCGTGATGCCGTCGACGACGAAGCCGTCCTCTCGGTGCCAGCGCGCGAGCACATCCCACGGCGTGAGAACTTTATCGTCTAGGGAATCATCATCGCCCAAGCCGGGGGGGTCACAGTCGAGGAAATCAGGTGGCATCGCCGGACGGGTCGTCATCGCTCTGTCGTCGGCCAGTCCGGGAAAACGTTACGGCGCTGTCGTAGTTCCCCCGCTCGCGAAAACGCCAGATGCTTGACGATGCACAGCCCCTCACCGAGATCCCAACCGGGCTGGAGCCCGTTCGCGACTTCGACGCGCTCCCGGAGATGCTCTCGGAAGCAAGTCGCTGGTGGCTACCCGGTCAAGACCGGCGGACCCCTCGGACGTGCGCGCCTGGGTATGGCTGGAAGTGATGTGAAGCAGTCACTCGGTTTGCGCTCTCGTTTGCGCTCTCGTTTTTCCGTCGGCGGTGGCGTCTCAATCACTTTTCCGGCGCGCGGCGGCCGTGGCAAGCCATCCGCGATGGTGAGTCGCATGTACCCCACCAGCACGACGATTGCGGCGTTCGGTCCTGTGAACGACCCGTGCTATGTCATGGGCCTGGCGCAATCCGCGGACGGCGTCTACCTCGCCGCGTCTCTGTCAACTCATGCCATAAAGGTTTGGCATCGCGGCGACGGGACGCTCGGCGCGTGCGTCGATTTGACCGGGCACGGCGGGCCCGTCACGGACGTCTCGTTCCCTCTCCCGCACGAGCCGTGGGCGATTCTCTCGTCCTCGGAGGACGGCACGACGCGCCTGTGGGACTGCCGCGCCAGCGGCAAGGCGCAGGAGGCGCAGAGGTACCACGCGCACTTCGCCAAGTCGCACGCCACCGCCGCGTTGGGCGGCGGCAACGACCACCTCGTCGCCGCGGGGTGTCAAGAAAAAATAATCTTCTGGGACCGCCGCGCCGCCAACGGGCTGGAAGTGTTCGAGGATTCGCACTCGGAGGACGTGACGCGCTTGCGGTTCCAGCCCTCGCGCAGGAACAGGCTGTTCACCGCGTCCGTGGACGGCCTGGCGTGCGCGTTCGACTGCGGCGGGAACCCCGCGGACATAAACGACGAAGCCGGCCTGATGGCGGTGATGGCCACCGAGACGGCCATCGTGGAGGTTGGCTTCTGCTGCGCCGGCGCGGGCGCCGGCGAGGACGACGCGTTCTGGGTGCTTACCGGTAACGAGGAGTGCTTCGTGTTCGACGCCGGTGCGAGCGCGGAGACGCTCGGGGACCTCACCGCGCACATCCCGGACACCAGGGCGGCGGCGTGCGCCGCCGCCGCCGCCGCCGGGTGCGGCGCGCTCGCCGAAAAGGTGGACTATCTGGTGTCGTGTTTCTCCAGCCCGTCGGCGGCGGGAGGCGCGCCGCTGGTCGTCGCGGGGACGCAGGCGGGCGCGCTGGGCGTGTTCCCGGTCGTGAGGGACCGACTCGAGCTCCCGGGGCGAGCCACGCTGGGCGCGCCTCTGGCGACGTTCGAGGGGGGGCACAAGGACATCGTCCGCGCGTTTGCGCCGGGCGCCGCGCCGGTGACGGGCGCCGAGGACAGCCGCGTGTGCGTCTGGGGCCACTCGGCGCCGGCGGACGGAGGCGAGAGCAGCGGAGGCAAGGCGGCGCGGGACGCGGGGGACAGCGTGGGGAGCAGACGACACTCGCCATATTGAAGTAGGCGATGTTAAGCGAAGAAGACGACTTACTCCACGCGCGGTATCCGTCACGTATAGGTACGAGTACGACGCGCGCGCCTTCTCGCCTCGAATTCCCCGAAAGAACAAAAATCGCCTTTTTTTTTTTCCATTCTGACAGGGGGCAGCGACGGTTTTTCGACTTGCCAACTCGCGCCAGATTCAGACCGCTCGAGTCGCGCGCTGACGCATAACGCGCGGCGCGCGCGGAGGCCCGCGGCGAAGATGGGTGTCCCCGCGTCGGTGCGCGTGGTTCTGGTCGCGGTGGTGTGGTGCGCTCTCGCGTGCGGTGCGGTGGCGCACGCGCGCTCCGCGGACGACTGGCTTCGGGATTGGCTCGGGAATCTGCGCGTGGACATTCCGGACCAGGTCCTGAAGCAGGGAGGGCTCTCCGTGGCGCTCACGGACCTGTCGTGCGGGTCGTTCGAGGTGGGCTCGCTTCGGAGCGAGACTAACGTGAGCTCCGTGACGGCGTCCCTGGACGTGAACGGCGCCGCGTGCGCGTGCTCCGGCCGGTGGGAGATTCGCTCGATGTCACTTTCGGGACGACTCGCCGCCCGCGTCAACGATTCCGACGTCGCGATGACCGTCGCGTTGTCCCCCGGCGGCGCGAACGCCTCGCTTCCGTCCTCGGCGGAGGTCACGGCGTGTTCCGCGCGCGTGCGGATCGCAGACCTGGACTTCAAAGGCTCGGGCGCGAACGTGCTCAGGGCGCTCGTGCCGCTTCTCAAGTCTTCCGCGGAATCGGCGGCGGCGAGCGCGGCGAAGAGCGCGCTCGCGCCGCTCGTCGCCGACAAAGTCACCGCGGCAATGCGCGCCGGGGACGAACGCATCGCCTCTTCGTTGGTCCCCCACGAACCGTTACGCGACGTCGTGCCGGAAGAGCTCGTGCCCCCCATGGAAACGAAGAACGCCTTCGACTGGCGCGCCGAACCCGCCATCGCGGCGGCGCGAATCGCCGCCGAGGCGGGCGGAGGCGCCGCCGCCGCGTCCGCCGCGCGACTCGCGAACCTCTTCGCGGGAGGG
>Ga0181558_10006417_pt1 | contig 10239 bp, 4 predicted proteins | sample 011ome_22_FD_133754 | JGI IMG/M metagenome (GOLD analysis project Ga0181558, IMG submission 133754) | Coastal salt marsh microbial communities from the Groves Creek Marsh, Skidaway Island, Georgia - 011507BT metaG (megahit assembly) | ecosystem: Environmental > Aquatic > Marine > Intertidal zone... | reverse complement strand
TGGAGCAAGAGATTTTCTTGACGACGAGATCGGCGTACTACAACCGCCCGGATTTACAGTTCACTGGGAGAACGGTCATGGGCAAAGATGCCGCGAGAGGCCAAGAATTGTCGGACCACTACATGGCCCCGATCTCGCGCGCGACTGGTGCTTTTGAAACCATGAAGCAAATCCAAGCTGAATGCTACAAGATTGGCATTCCGTTGAAGACGCGTCACAGAGAAGTTGCGCCGAACCAGTACGAGTTTGCGCCGATGTTTGGCAACGTCATCAACCAAATCGACCAAAACTTGATGGTCATGCAAATCATCGAAGAAGTCGCCTCTGAGAACGGTATGGCGGCCTTGTTGCACGAAAAGCCATTCCAAGGTATCAACGGTTCCGGTAAGCACAACAACTGGTCCATCGGTACGTCCACTGGCGTCAACTTGCTCAACCCGAAACAGTTGAACAAGGCGTCGGGCAATGCTGAAATCTTCCCGGTCATCATGGCTGCTTTGGTTTCTGCCATCGACAAGCACGGCGATTTAATGCGCTTGTCCATCGCCTCCCCGGGTAACGATTTCCGCTTGGGCGCTATGGAAGCGCCGCCGGCGGTTATGTCCACGTACTTGGGCCCGTCCTTGACGGAATACTTGGAACAAATCAAGAACGGTAAGATGTCTGAGTACGCTCCGGAAAAGAAGGCGTTGTCTTTTGGCGCCGCGAACGTCCCGGACATCACCGTCCCGGCGGAAGATCGTAACAGAACCTCGCCGTTCCCGTATGGTGGCGCGAGATTTGAGTTCAGAGCCGCCGGTTCCACACAAAACGTTTCTTTGATCAACACGTGCTTGGACTCCATGGCTGCGGAAGCGTTCATGATTGTTGCAGACCGCATCGAAGCCGGCGAAAAGCCGCTCGACATTGCTGCCGACCTCTTGAAGCAACACGAAAAGTGCATCTTCAACGGTAACGGTTACGACCCGAACTGGCCGGATGATGCCGTCAAGAGAGGCGTGTGGAGAATCGACTCTGGCGTCGACGCCATCGACCAATTGGACTCCGCGAAGAACGTCGCCATGTTCGAGAGCATCGGCGTGTTCTCCGAAAAGGAATTGCAAGCGAGAAAGTCCGTCTTGTTGGGTTACTACACCGGTGTCGTCGAGATGGAAGCGTTGACGATGATTGACATGATCAACAAACACGTCATTCCGTCTGTGAAGAAGTCGGATGTTGGCAACCCGAACAAGTTGAACGACGGTATTAAGCAAATCAAATCCGCGTTGAAGAAGATTCACAACGAAGAAAACGAAACGAAACAAGCCCAAATGGCAAGAACCTTGCGTCTGGAAACCATGGCGGATGTCCGTAAGGTTTGCGATGACTTCGAAGGCAAGGTCCCGGCCGAAAACTGGACTTTGGCCACGTATGACGAGTTGTTGTTCTTAGACACGTTTCCGGAAGGTGAGATGTGGTAATCGTCATACCTTAAATAAACCGAATGACAAGAGATCTAAAATAAGCTGACTGACGATAATACGCGCCGAAGATACACTACTAATATAACGAGATATTTTGAAACTTATTGATGATTCTATTTTAGAGCGACTTCTTTTTTAAATGAGCAATACTTTGTATATATTCAAACAACAATGATCATTCTACAAAATACTTCATTCTTCATACTTCTACTACTTGCGTCGCTATGTATACATCAGTCACCACTGCGCGTGCTATAAATATTTTTACTACTTTCATTTCTTTACCTCACCTGGGGGTGTCCATGGAGGAGGTAAAACACAGCCAACTCCCTCGTCGCAAAGATGTGTCGCCCTCTCAGGTTGTTTCTTCCCCAGTGGTCCTGCTCTTTCTCTAGATTCCCTAAAACCTGATTCGCGTCTATCTTTACCAGCACTCGATGTTGAATCTGTGAGCAAAATCTTAATGTGTTCTTCATCTGAAAGTCCTCCAAGGCCTTTCTTAGAGTTGTCGACGTTGCTTTGTTTCAACGCGTCCCCTAGTCTTCCTTGTAAAAATTGTCTCTCCGAGCGGTCAATATCATCTCTCGTTTGTATATCGTTGGTTGCTTTGGGGAAAAATGTTAAACCAGAAACCGCTTCTAAACTTTCCAGTGGAACTGCAAAGTTCGATAACGGTGTGTTTGGATCAATGTACGCGTTTGGTAACACGAACGCGGCAACCTTTGCAGATTTGGGAGGTACATTATAATCATCAACATCTCCAAGGAGAGAGATATTGTTTTCTGGATCGTTCCCGTGTTCATCGACGAGGATGACTTTAAAAAAATGCGTCGGAACGGCGACAAGTTCCGGCGCTTCGCCAATTAAAGGGTATCGCATCTCCCACTTGACTGCTTTTTTACGCTTCTCTTCGTCGGGATCAATCGGACGAGCTTTATTTTGCTGCTGCTGAATAGTCTTCGCTGGAGGCTGCTGAGAAGCGACGATAGCGCTCGTTGCCGAAATCTCGTGGTTTTGTTTCGTATCGTTTGTTGTGGTATTCTTTTCCTGGTGGTTCTGTTGTTGTTGAAGTGAGGCATCGTCTACAGCGATGGCCATTTTCGATTGTCGCGTCGTTTGTTGTTCCAAAGCAGAAGATGTTTTGTTCACATCTCTTCCTACTTGTTGTTCCGCCATGGGCGTTGGTAAAAATAACGGCCCAGTCACCACGAATACTTTCGCTTTCTTATGTTTCTCTTCTCTCGTCCAGTTACGAATAAAACTTTCAAATCTGGCCCAATAATCTCTATTGAATCCATTACCAACTTGCGGACTGACATTGGCCAAGGTAAAAGTTGCATCTTTCTCCTCTTGTTTCCTGACAAAGTTCCCCGCCGCTGCTAAGTGCCCGCGATCGAACCCAGAGTTTCGAAAATCGTTCAATTTAGCCCGAAACGTCTTCGGCACGCCTTCGTCTTCTGAAAACGGCGGAGATTTCTTCCTCGAAGCCGCGCCACTGTCGCTGTTCAAATCACCCGTTTCGTCGGGATACATCAAACTTTCCCTATCCATAACCTCTAACGTCCATCTGGGATTCCTTGTCCTCCCGTCGTACTGCGCCACGAACGCGTTCCCGAACAACCTCGCGCCGATACTTTCCGTAACGTCTCTCGGCAAACCATATCTCGCGCACGGATGTCGTTTCCACGTCTCGTCTCTTTTATCACCCAATAGCGCGGAAGAGGCAGAAGACGACGAGATGCCGTTAAAATCGGAATCGTTCGAATACTCTAAATAGTCGTCCACCTGGTGCAACTCGGAGACGAACAAGGAGGCAAAGCCACCGACGAAGGCGCCTAAAGTCACCCCGGCGATAAAGGTTGGTATTTTACCGCTACCGCCGCTCGATGAATAGGAAGACGAGGACGACGAGAAACTCGAAAACGCGTTGAATTTTGAAGACGAAGCGTTCACGCTTCCTCCTCGTCGTCCCGCCAGCGCTGCGTTGTTGTTGTTGTGGCTTCCATTTTTGTTGGGGAAAAAAGATCTTCGGTTGAAGGTGTTGCCGTTGTTGTTCGCGAAGATGTTCGCTCCTACGCCGCGGGAGAAGAAAGACCCAGACGATGAAGATGGCCCTCCGCCGAAGAGGGACATTTTGGAAACGATCGTTCGCGTTTTTCGAATCGTTTTGAAGCGTTTGATCTGCGTTTGTTTTCACTCTCGAGTATGACGACGACGTTTCGAAAATTTACACCCTTTGTAAGATATGTTCGATTTTGTGTGAAGTCATATGAAAAAACATTCGTATTAATATATAATTAAAAAGGACTACATCTCACTCACTCTGTGTGTGTGTGTTTCAAAACACGTTACCCCTGCGCGGCTCTGGCCGCTTCCTCCGCCGCTTGCGCTCTCCGCTTCTTCGCCTCCTCCTCTGCCGCTTTTTCGTCTTCGATTTTCTTGATCACCGCGTCTACGATATCTTCCTCCAACGTATCCACGCCGTCTACGCCTTTCCTCACGACGGCAATTTCTACGTGTTTAGATCCAGGTTCGCACACCTCCAAAAGCGCTTTCACACATAACTCGATGCACTCATCGCCACTTTTCTCCTCGTAGTTCTTTTCTAACCACTCTCGGACCGGTTTGCTCGATCGACCGATGGCGTTGGCTTTCCACGCCGTGTAAGTTCCGCTCGGGTCGGTGTGCCACAATTCCGCTTTACCTTCCGGAGAAAATCCGCAAATCAAGGTCGACAAACCAAACGGACGAACCCCACCGCTTTGAGTGTATTTTTGTTGCACCCCACCGACGTACCTCGCCATGTGTTCCACACTCGCCGAATCTTCCAAAGTTAACCTATGCGATTGCGCTTCCACACGCGCGCGGTTAATGAGCACCCTAGCGTCCGCCGTTAACCCGGCAAAAGCGACCGCGATGTGATCGTCGATCATCTGAATCTTACGCATCGTTCGAGGGTCCTGTAACTTCGCGACCATTTTCTTTTCAACGCCGATGACGACGACGTCCGAGCCTCGCACCGCAACCGCTAGAGTACCTTTACGAACCGCTTCCATCGCGTATTCAACTTGGAACAAGTGGCCGTCCGGGGAGAAGACCGTGATGGCGCTGTCGTACGCCATTTCTATGCAATATATATATATATAGCTAATGCGTTACTACGTGGTTACGAAATGTGCCTCTTTTCTTTCTCTCTCTCTCTCTCTGAAGCGTTTACTCTCTCTCTCTCTCTCTTTCGATCGCAAACTCTTCCCTTTAACGAGATCTCTCTCTCTCTTTCTTTTTCCCGAGCGTGGCCAAAACACGCGCGCTTCTTTCTTTTTCTTTCGCGTGTGCGTGTGTGTACGTCTCACGCACGCGCAATTGGACGTATTTCCTGAACTGCCTCGCGCAACTTCTCTCTCTCTCTCTCGAACAAACGCGCGAAACCAGAGAGCGGCGAGGAAAAAATTCCTTTTTTGTGAAGCGATGCAGAAGAAGAAAGGGACGAGACTTTTTTTCAAAAGGAGTGCGCGAGTACCCAGAATAGAGTTGTACGCTTTTACGCTTTTATGCTACCTGGCGCCGGCATTACAGAATTGAAGCGATCAAAATATACAAAAATATACAAATACGATTCTGGTTCTGTATCTTCATCACGCGCGCCGCCGCACGCCTCCCATCCCGGGCGGCGCGATGTCCAAGTTTTTCGTGCCTCTGTTATTATTGTTGTTGATGTTCGTCGAAACACGTCCTAAACTCGCATCGCCGACGACAACATCTAACGTTTCTAAAGCGAACCTATCCACTCGCCAAACGACAATGGATAAAACTTTCCCTGGGTCGGCTTCGCGGACGATTTTTCGGACTTGGTTTGCGTCGACGATGGCTTCGCCGTTACAATCTATGATGACGTCGCCAGCGCGTAGGCCCGCGATGTGCGCGGGGGAGGCATCGGAGACTTTGACAATGAGTGCGCCTTCACGAGGTGGATTTTTCGTGGCAGCATCGTTGACATTCGCGTTGTTGTCCCCTGATGACGACGACGGAGACGATGTGGATTTTCCCTCTAATAAGGTTGCCATTTCTATACCCAAGTATGGCCGTGCAATGATTTCGCCTCTCGAGAGCGCCTCCGCCACTCGACGGACGGTGTTGATTGGAATAGCGAATCCAATACCGTCCGCATCTTGCCTAATTGCTGCATTGATTGCAATGACCTCGGAAAACTCATTCACTAATGGCCCCCCACTATTACCTGGGTTTATCGCGGTATCCGTTTGAAAAAATTCCAAACTTCGTCGTTCTGGTATGCCAAGCTCAGTCGACGTTCTCGCTAAGTTTGATATGATTCCTAAAGCTACCGAGTTATCTAATCCGAACGGGTTTCCAACCGCTACTGCCCAATCGCCAACTTCTACCTCGTCTGAATCTCCTATATCGCATCTCGGCAACACGTGTGAGGCTCTTAAATTCAACTTTAAAAGGGCGATATCAGCGGTTTGATCGACGCCTTTCACATCAGCGATGTACGTTCTCCCATCCGTAAACGTAACTCTGACTTTCTGCGAGTTTCCAACCACGTGAGCGTTAGTCACCACGCGACCTAACGTCGAGTCTAAAACGAGTCCACAACCTCCGCCCGCATGCCACTCGTCGACGCTCTTGTTCTTGCTCGTCGACGACGGTCCTTCCTCTTCCTTCCGCTGTCTGTTCCCGTTATCGTTACTACTGCCACCCGCAATCGAAGAAGGCGAAGGCATCATTGCGTCCACTCGCACCACACAAGGACCCACCGATTCTGCAGCTTTTCGCACGAAACTGTTCCGCTTCGCTCTCGATTTTTTCCTCGCGGTTTTGTCGTTGTTCCTCTGTCCTCCTCTTCTGAAGGAAAAACTCTGTTGTTGTTCTTGCATCCTTTCCCGCGGTATCCCCGCGCTCTGCGCTGGCAATGGGACGCGAAACTGCAAAAGCACGAAAAGTGCGGCAAATGCGAATCTGCGCAATAGTAACGCCGCTCTGTTCTTCTTTTCGTCGTCGCTAGAGAAAGGTGCCGTATCTTTTTGCCAATTCGATTCCCAATTGAAGTCATTTTTTCCAATGCGCGCTCGCTCTTCGTTTCGCGCGTGCGCGTCCTCGTCCTCGTCCTCGCGACCAAGACGAAGATACGCACTTCTTTCTCTTCTCTCGTCGTTTTGAGAGCGAGCGACGCGAAATCGTCGTCGTTTTATCCTCCTCGGACGACACGAAGAAGAAGAAGGAGAAGGAGAAGGGAAAAACGGTTGACGAAGCATGTTATGTGAGGAAAAAATTAATATAAAATGTGTGTGATGATAAATATTTACATAGATTAATGTTTACGCGACGATGAAACGTCTCTTCATTGTTGATCCTTTTAATAGTCGCTGTCCCAAACCTCGGGCTTACCACTCGCTCTGTTCTTCTTGGAGGACTTCTTGGAGCCTTGTTCTTCGACGACTTCACTCTCGGCTTCCTCCGTCGTCGAAGTTGCCGGCTGTTCCTCTTCGTCTTGATTCTCTGCTACCGGGTCGTCGGATTTTTCTTCTTCTCCTTCTTCGACTTGGACTTCAGCATCGGTCGTCGTCGTAACGTCTTCTTCGTTGGGCACGTCGTCCACTGGTTTGTCCTGCTCCGCAAGCTCCTTCGCTTCATCCTCTATTCTCTTTTCCTCCTCAGCCTTCTTTTCCTCCTTGGCTTTCTTTTCCTTCTCGGCTTTCTTTTCTTCCTTGAGCTTCTTTTCCTTCTCCATTTCCTCCACATCCTCTTTGTGGTTTACGAGTTGATGTTTGCGTTGTAACTCCTCGCGGATACGCTTTTTGAGCGCCAACGCTTCAACGGAATCTTTCAAAATATCCTCTTTCGCAGCCTTGGTCGTGTCTAATTTTTCAACTGCATTGCCGTCAACTTTGCCCCAGCCATTTTTGCAGCATCCGACGCCCGGAACTGGGACGCCTGGCGTGCACTTCGGATCCGGATTGCACGTTTTCTTGGGTGAAGAAGCGAGCGATTTGGCCAAAGCCGAGTCTTTTTGCGCGTCCGGGTTTTGTTGCGCTTGCGGCTGACGCTGGAAGCAGCACGGGATACCTGGAAGGGGAACGCCGGCAACGCAAGTTTCCTTCGGTTCCGGGTTGCAAATATCCGGCGCGTTACAGCACGGAATACCCGGGATCGGGACACCGGCAACACACCCTTCAGTTTGTGTGTTGCAAAATAATGGCTTTGATTCTCCTTCTGGAGCATCTTCCTTCTCTTCAACCACGACGGTGCCTTCATCGCCGATCAACTCCTCGGCAACTTCAGCTTTCGCATCCGCTTCTTGCTCTTCTTCAGAAGCCGGTTCTTCAGAAGCCGGTTCTTCAGAAGCGGGTTCTTCAGAAGCGGGTTCTTCAGAAGCGGGTTCTTCAGAAGGAATCGCTTCCTCTTCTGTAGTTGTTTTACCTTGGATGAAATCAGCGATAACTTGGTCTTCCGGCGCTTCCACGTTCGCGCTGGACAAGTCGATATCATCTTTACCGACGATGGATTCGTACGAAACTTTTGGTTTCTCAACGCCCGGGATGTCCAAAGACTTGGTCGCCATCATGACTTGTAAATCATCCTTGGTGACTTCCTTGTATTCGATTTTCTTGTATCGATTTTCCTTGTCGTCCCATCGGTATGTGCTCCTGTCCGAGCAGCATCCGTAGCCTGGCATTGGAGTTCCAGCTTGGCAGTTGGGGGATGGATCCGGGTTGCACGAATCTGGCGTGCAGCACCCGACACCTGGCCAGCGCTGACCGGGGACGCAGTTTTCGCTGTTGTCACAAAACATCGGCGGATCGTACTTGCCGTCCTTCATAAAGTTGTTACCTTTCGGTTGGTTGTTGTTGGCCATCCCGCCGGCGGCTCCTGATTTCCAGGTCACCTCTTCCGCGACTTCAACTTTAGACATGTCGAACATGTTCGCGGACTGGGTTTCCGTGTCCTTGTTCGCGTAGTGGTGATGCTTACCTAACGCCGCCATGAGTTCATCCACTGTCGGAGCGGCCATGCCAAGCTGCGCGGTCTTTTTCGAAGCGTGATGTTTCTTCTTCGTCTGCGCAGAGGACTCGTCATCCTGGAGTTCAAAGAGCATCTTTTGCTCCTTCGGGTTTTTTAACTTTTTCACGATAATCTTCTTCTTCGCCGCAGCCGGGACGATAGTGTCGTCATCATCTCCGCCGCCTTCAATATCACTACCGCTATCAGGGTCCTCTTTCGGCGGCGGGTTGGTCATTTTTAAAACTCTCGCATTGATATAAGTGTCCAACTCGGAGACCATGATGGATTTCGGAGTGCCGTCTTCCAAGATGACGTTGACCAAAGCGCTCGGGTCTGATCTATCGATTCGACTCGCTCCCCACGCCGGGCGCCAGTCTTCGGCGTCCTTACAGCACCCAATCCCTGGAATTGGTACGCCTGGCATGCAGGAATCCGCCGGGTTGCACGACATTCTGTCGCAGCACCCTTGGCCCGGGCACGGGATGCCGCCCACACATTGCAAAGCCGGGTTGCAAAAGAGATCCTTGAAGGACTCTGTGCACGTGGACTGATCGCCGACTAAATCGAAATTCGGGTCGACAATAGGAGTAGCAACGTCTTCAAAACCAGTCGAAGCCGACTCTTCGCCTGCTTCGATGACTTCCGGTTGCGGCGTTTCGTTGAGCACCACCGCCGGTTCGACAATCTCTTCAGCTTGTTGTTCCAACGATGCCTTAGCCGCGGCTTCTTGCGCCGCATCGATCGCCGCTTTAGCAGCCCTTTGTTGCGCGGAAATCATAGCCTCGTTTTCAGCTTGTTTCTTTGCAATAGCCGCTTGCGCCTCTTCTTGCTCTTTTTGCGCGGCTTCTTGTTCTTTACGTAAAGCCTCTTCTCTCGCCAACTTTTCTAGGTCGACGACCGTCTTCACCTTGACTCCGTAATCGCCCATCTTGGCTTCTTCGCGCATGAATTCGTGCTCAGATCCGAACGAGTGCCCCTCCCACATTTGTCTTTGACTGGTCAAAGAGGAGGAGAAGTAGTCTGTCTTCGACGCGTTGTCATTTTCGGAGTCCTCGGTTAGAGCGTACACTGTTGTTGACTCGCAAAAGTGTCTCGTCAAAGTCGTATACGCGAGAAATCCGGACGACCATAACTTGCCTTCAGCACCGGATAACGGCGAAAATAACTCCGTCGCTTCGTTGGAAATGACTTCGGGCGTGACCACCCACCCTTCGTTGGCGTCCAAAAATCGATACACATCCTCCGGATTGGCCGATCCGGGATCTTGGTACGGAATTTTCGTAGACGAATCCGACGTTTTCTTCTCGTCCAACGATCTCAAAACCAAAATTTTGTGTCTCACTGTCTTGTCAACCTTCGAGTGATCGCCTCTGTTCAACTCATCCATCGTGTGCGGGACGACGTTAGCAAACACGAAATCGGTCTTGGTCCCGAAATCTTCGCGATACTTGGCGTTCCTTTCGTCCGCGGAGTCCAAATAGTGCGTGTTGATTCTCGCGACGCAATCGTGCGAATCAATTTCCTTACCAAGCGATTGACCATTCATGTCTGGCGTTGGAAGAACTAACGCGCAAGATTTACATTCCATCGGTACGCCCAAGTTGGCTGATTTCGGCGGTCGTTTTTCCTCCTCGCCTTCCTCCTTTTTCGCCAACATTGGCTCATCGACAATTTCAGAAGAAGAAGAAGAAGAAGAAGAAGAAGATTGCATCGCCATCAAATCTCCCGTGGTGTACGTTCCGCTCATGCAATCTTC
>Ga0181558_10006413_pt1 | contig 10242 bp, 7 predicted proteins | sample 011ome_22_FD_133754 | JGI IMG/M metagenome (GOLD analysis project Ga0181558, IMG submission 133754) | Coastal salt marsh microbial communities from the Groves Creek Marsh, Skidaway Island, Georgia - 011507BT metaG (megahit assembly) | ecosystem: Environmental > Aquatic > Marine > Intertidal zone... | reverse complement strand
CAACCATCTAAAATTGTTGAGTAACCGAATAGTCGGTTATTCGGGGCATGAGAGAGGTTTTCATATACCGCTTGCGGCAATTTCTCTCGGTGCCAAAATTATCGAAAAACATATCACATTTAATAGAAACTGGCTTGGTAACGATCACAAAGTTAGCCTCTTGCCAAATGAACTCTGTGATTTAGTGAAATTTGCCGGCGATATTCACCTGGCGATGGGTGAGTCAAGTTTGCAACGGCAAATCACGCAAGGGGAGATGATTAATCGAGAGTCTCTTGCAAAAAGTATTTTCGCTAAGAATGACATAGAGCTGGGGAAGTCAATACAGCGATCTGATTTGATGATTAAAGGTCCGGGCAATGGTTTGCAACCATACAGGTTAAATGACTTGATAGGGTTAAAGGCAAACAGGTCTATAAAAAAAGACACACCACTGTTTGAAGCGGATATAATTGGAAGAGTGGAAAGAAAAGAAAAATATAATTTTGGGCGTCCATTTGGCATACCAGTCCGCTACCACGATTATAAAACGCTGACGAATGGTAAAAATATAGATTTCGTTGAGTTTCATCTTTCCTATCAAGACTTAAATTTGAACTTTGAGGAATTTATAATTGCTGAGCAGCCACTAGAGTTTTGCGTGCACTGTCCTGAACTATTTGATAATGACCACATCCTTGATCTAGCGTCTTTTGATCACAAGTATCGTAAACAGTCTATTTCGAATTTGAATAAGGTTATTTCACTCACAAAAGACATGAATTCTATGTTTCCTAAAACAAAGTTGCCGACAGTTATAGTAAATGCCGGTGGTTGGGATACTGCTGGCTTTCTTTCTGACTGCGTAAAGCAGGAAAAATATGAATTGATTGAGGATAGTCTGGGTCTGGTTGACTGCGACGGTGTAACAATTGCTTTTCAAACTATGCCGCCATTTCCTTGGCATTTTGGTGGTCAAAGTCATCACAATCTTTTCGTTGAAGCCGGTGAAATAGATGCCTTTTGTTCAAAAAATAACAATATTAAGATCTGTTTGGACACCTCTCACTCAATGATGGCTTGCAAGTATTTTGGCTGGGATTTTGGGGAATTTGTTGAGTTGGTGTCACCCTACAATGTTCACCTTCACATAGCAGACTCTGTCGGAGTTGATGGAGAGGGTGTAGCTTTTGGGGATGGTGACATAGATTTCAGACAGTTATTTGCACAGCTTGAATACTTGAACCCTCGTACGCCATTCATACCAGAGGTCTGGCAAGGGCATAAGAATAGTGGGGAGGGCTTTTGGAAGGCTTTAAATTATCTTGATGATTTAACCAATAAGCCCTTTTCCTAAGTTCGGCGCGCTCAGTCTCATTATTTACTAAGATTTGCCGTAAAGCTAAGGTGTGATCATTTTCCAAGGGGGCAGAGAGCAAGAAAATGCAGAACTGTATTTTTGAAACATTAAAGTCTTTGAGTCTGACTTCCATCGAAACGCGAGAGCTGCTCTCAACAAAAACCCGAGACCTTGTGGGGGTTAAAGTATGGAAAGACATGGTATCTGGGGTTGTTTATATCGATGATTTTTACACAGGTGACGCTACATATGTTCAGGGAGCCTACAGGAATGAAAATTTAAATAAGCTCAAGACTGGAGATGGAAGTTGGGAAGCAACTTCCGATTTGCAGAGGAGATTTAAGTCCAGCTTTGACTTATTGGTGAATAAAAAGCTTGTTGAATTTGGATGTGGAAATGGCGATTTCCTTAGGCTTGCCGCTCCACATTGTAAAAAAACGCTTGGGATTGAATTACAGAAAAACTATGTCGATGCACTGAATGTTGATGGGATTGAATGTGTTGCCGATCTGTCAGAAGTAAAGGATGATAGCTTTGATTTGTGTGTGTCTTTCCATGTAATAGAGCATTTGCCTGACCCAATTAAAACTCTGAAGCAGTTAAAAACTAAAATAGTGAGTGGTGGGTTCTTGCTGGTCGAAGTGCCCAATGCAAATGATTTTTTGCTGTCAGTTGTGGGGGATCAAAACTTCAAAGACTTTACCCTCTGGAGTCAACACCTGCTTTTGCACACCAAACATTCACTCAAAAAATTTCTCGATTTAGCTGGATTTGAAACAGTTTTTGTAAAGGGTGTTCAAAGATACCCTCTGTCAAACCATATGAATTGGCTGAGGAATGGTAAGCCTGGTGGGCACATGTCCGCACTTTCAATCATAGATAATTCCTCATTGAATGCCGCATATGAAGCATCGTTGGCAAATATCGATGCAACCGACACATTGTTTGCACTAGCAAGAAAGCCTTGAGTTTGAAAGGGCTGCGGTGGCCTACTATTTGAATGCAGGTCAATTGCCTGTTTTTTTGATATTTCTTGACGGTAAAGTAAGTGCCTCAAGGATATAACTTATCCAACTAACTTCTGTATCTCGCTGCTTCAATCAACTCTTTTGCATGTTTCGCTGTGTTATTGAAAAACTCGCTGTAAGATGGAATTGATTTCGTGAAAGCGGCATTTCCAACAGCATCTGTGATCTCGCTTTGCATGGCTAACTCTAAAAATGGATACTCGTTAATTACTGGTCGGACTTCTGATATCAATTTGTTCAGTTTTTTTGTGCCACTTTTGTTTGTGTTTGGGTTGCTATCGATTTCAACTATTTTTTTAGATAGCTTGATCACTTTTTCCATACTCCTGATGAATGATCTACGAAAGTCTTCTACCGCTAATGAGTTTGGGTCATTTGGGGCCCCAAATTCTATAAACTTTGTTGCATTATTGGTATTTAAACCTTGAGCTTTGATATGATCGATTAATTTCACATGGCTAAACCCGTCAATAAATGCGCCGCCCTCCGTTGCGTTAACAAACCTAACATCCTGCCCACTAGATTTAACATCACTTGCCAGTTGAGAGAACTGCTCGATGTAGAACTTGTAGTCTGAACGTGTTTTGACTTGTCCACCCCAAAACCCCTCGACTGAATGGACAAATTGATCTTTTTCGCAAATACTTTTGAGGTTATCTGTGGCGCCACTTGCGTACATTTTTTCATCAGAAATCGCCAAGTCCTGGCCAATCAAACAAATATTTTTGATCCCTAACGTAAGACAAATCTGAGCACAGTATATGGCAACGCTTGGCCCAATGTTTCTATTTGCCTCGCTATTGAAAAGCGCATGCAATTGATCAAATTCATAGTGCAAGCACCATATTATTTTTTCTGCTGCTAGATCAAAAAATAAAGGGTTAACGTACCCTTCCAAAAAGATGTTTTTCACATTCTGCGGCTTGTTTTTTGCAAAAAAGTTTGCATCGTCTTCAGTCAACGCATCAACTTGGACCACCAAATCTGGAGTTATGCCGTTTGTGTTCAACAACGATAGCGATCTCAGCGGAGCGAGAATGAAAACTCGGTGCTGGATTTCTCTTAATTGATCAATGTTTTTTTCGAGTGAAGGGCCAGGGGCGACAATGACCGCATGACTTGTACCATGCACCTTCATATTACAAAAATTATACGTCTCAGCCATTTTTGGCATGTTCTTTAATATATTTGTTGCCCATGCTTTCCCGCGAAATGCCTGGGTGTTCACATTAATTTGTGCGTCGTTTCTCCCGGCCTTAATTGCCTCTTCGACGTCTTCCCTAGCTTGTGCAATTTGCTCGTGATCAGGATCACAATAAATTTTTGTGATTACTCGTGCTCTTGAGCGTATTTGTGCAATCTTTGCTTTTAACTCACGCAGATTTTGTGCCTCTAGGATAACAGCCTCTTTGAAAAGAGGTTTCTCCAAGTCGCATTTAGTTTTCGGATCGCTATACAGAACAATGTGCTTTTGTCCTCTCAAAGCAAGTGCTTTGGCCAAATTATCGCTCACTGAGTGGACAATGATTACAAGGTCGTTATCCCAATCCCACGTATCTGGGATATATGCGTCAATTATTAAGTCACAGTACTCGTTGTTTAAGAGGAACTCAGGAGAATGTTTGATTTTTTGCCCACGTTTGGACCAAAGTGATATGAACTCCGCAATTTCGGAATTTGACTGGTGATAGTCATTAATCGTTGAGCTTTCACTTTTTGACGCTGCTTTGCCTTCACGCTCCAGTAAAGCTCTGAGTTTACGGCGCTCATCTATGTTTTTACGGATGCTCAGGTCGTCTCCAGAAATCGCTGCGCTGGCTACAAGCAAGTCAACTTCCTGATTTTTCTGAATTAATTTCAGTATTTTAGGTTGTTGTATGAAATTCATTATAAGCTCCTATCAAGCTATGATGGGAGCAATTACTGTGCCAGTCCTGCCGGTAATTACGAGTTTTGACTGAATGTGTTTCAATTTTTAAAATCAATAAAAATTGAGAGTTTTTACACGAGTAGGTGAGGGGGGAAGTCCCCTTCCCCCCTCTCGGCTACCCACCCAGCTCTAACTTCTATTGAAGTAGGGCAAGGATAGATTGCTTGGACTGGTTAGCTTGGGCTAGCATTGACGTAGCCGCCTGGTTTAGAATTTGCTCTTTCGAAAGATTGGTGGTTTCTGCAGCAAAATCAGCGTCAGTAATACGACCTAATGCCTGTTCTGTCATAACTGCTCCCTTACTCAAATTAGCCACAGAGTAGGAAAGACGGTTAATATAGGAACCAAGGGTCGCTTGCGCAGATGAGATGGTTTGCAGAGCAGTATCCATTGTTGTGATAGCTGCTAGAGCTGTAGCCTGCGAAGTTACTTTAGCGGTTACGATGACAAGGCCGGTTGTGCTCATGGATGCAATTGTAATTGCAATGGTTTCCGCAGTGGTGTTACCTACGTGAAGGTCTTGAGCAGCAAAGGTTCCATCAAGGACATTAACATCGTTGAAGGTTGTGTAGCCTGCGATAAGATTCACCTGCGCGAGAAGAGCGTCAACCTCTAGCTGTGCGTTGTCACGATCTGGTGTGTCCTCGTAGATCCCGTTCGCCATCTGAACTGCTAGTTCTCGAACCCGGAGTACCATGTTTCGAATCTCGTTGATGCCAGCCTCTGCAGTTTGAATTAAGCCAATACCGTCTTGAGCATTACGGATTGACATGTTTATACCGCGAAGCTGTGATTCCATTTTGCCGGCAACGGCAAGACCAGCTGCATCATCTGCTGCGCTATTGATCCTAAGGCCAGACGATAGTCTTTCCATCGCCTTTTCCATTCTTGTTGTCGCACTTATTGCACTTGTCCGCGCATTTAGAGCTCCAGCATTTGTGTTAATTGATGTCATTTTAGACCCCTTTTTTTTGATCGTCTAATCTGATTAACGACGATTAAAAAAAAGTTTAAGGTAAAGTGAAAAAAAAATTGATGTTGGCACGAATTTTGCTTCTCAAAGATCCCGGGGCAAGCTGCTTGCCCCGGGAAACTGTGACTTTATTGGATTAGCTGTAACATCAGCGATTTTGACTGATTGGCCTGTGCAAGCATTGCTGTCGCCGCCTGATTCAAAATCTGAGTTTTGGATAAGTTTGTGGTTTCTGCTGCAAAATCAGCATCCATTATTCTGCCCAGTGCTTGTTCTGTCATAACACTCGAGCGGCTTAGGTTGGCTACTGAATAAGCGAGCCTGTTTTGATATGAACCTAATGTTGCTTGAGCAGATGAAATTGTCTCCAGTGCAGTATCCATCGTAGTGATTGCTGCTTTTGCCGTGGACTGCGCTGTAACTTTCGCTGTCGCTATTAGAAGGCCAGTTGTACTCATCGATGCGATTGTGAGAGCTATAGTCTCTGTGGTTGTATTTCCTGCCTGGATGTCAACGGCGGCATAAGTCCCATCAAGAACATTAACGTCGTTAAAAGTGGTGTAGCCTGCAATGAGGTTTACCTGCGAGAGCAAGGCATCAACTTCTAGCTGCGCGTTGTCGCGATCTGGCGTGTCTTCATAAATGCCGTTTGACATTTGCACTGCAAGTTCACGCATCCGCAGGACCATATTGCGAATTTCGTTGATACCAGCTTCAGCTGTTTGAATGAGGCCAATACCATCTTGGTTGTTACGAATTGCCATATTGATACCGCGTAGTTGGGACTCCATCTTCCCTGCCACGGCCAACCCGGCTGCATCATCTGCAGCGCTGTTGATACGCTGCCCAGATGATAGGCGTTCCATCGCACGCTCTTGACCACTGGCTGACTTTAGAGAGTAAAGCCTTGCATTCAATGCTCCAACATTTGTGTTAATTGATGTCATTTCTAGTTCTCCTTAACTTAGTGAATAGCCGGACCCGAGAGACAACTTTTAATCTATCGGGACAAATAATTTAACGACACAAAAGAATTTTTTTTAGAAAAAAATTAAATAAAAACAATTAATTAAAACAATTTTAAAGACACAAAGGCACGTTGCCAAAATTTTTTGACAACGCATAAATTTGTTTAATTTTTTTTAATGAAGACGAAGGTTAGTTAAAAAGAGCCAAGATGTTACTCAATAACTTATTAGCCTGCGCCAGCATCGATGTGTGAGCTTGAGCTAAAACCTGTGCCCTAGAAAAGGCTGTTGATTCTTGCGCCATGTCAGCGTCCATGATTCTTCCCAAAGAGATTGTTGAGGACTTGGCTAAAAGTGCCGATAGGGACATGCCATGGTTAATGCGGTTTTGAAAACCACCTGCCATCGAAAGTTGCTCAGAAATCTTTTCAAGGGCTTCATCTAAAACAGTCATTGCAGATTGAGCACCTGACTGCGTTGAAATATCAAGGGAGTCGATGCCAAGACCGTTAGTCGTCGCGCTATCAAAATAAAGACTGATGCGTTCATCGGCATTGTGACTGGTTTGAATGTTTATGTTTTGAAATGACCCATCCAGCAACTTAACACCGTTAAAATCAGTGTTATTTGCAATAAGGTCGGTTTGGTGCATTAGTTGGTTAACTTCAGCTTGTGCATAACTACGGTCGGGGTTGTCGTTATAAATCCCGTTGGACATCTGCACTGCAAGTTCACGCATCCGTATGACCATATTACGGATCTCTTGCATACCACCTTCCGCAGTAGCAATCAAACCCAGCGCATCACCTGCGTTCTGAATGCCGCGCTCAAGGCCACGCACCTCAGAAGTGAGTCGGTTTGCTATGAAAAGTCCTGCGGCGTCGTCAGCGGCGTTGTTTATACGGTTTCCACTGCCCAGCTTCTCATATGATTTGGTGAGTGCAGCTGAATTTAGGTTTCCATAGTATAGCACCCGCAACGCGTTGCCATTGGTAGAGATAGATGTCATCTACCTGCTCCTGTTTGTCTGGTTGGATAGCCGTAACCATTTCTGGTCGCCTTTGAGAACGACACCAGGAGAAAAGTTTTAGAAATTTTTTGTTTTTGATAAAAAATCTGAATTTACTTGAAAAAAAACCTCAAGGTGCTACACGTTCCACCATTGGTTAAAAATAAAGTGCAATTGAGATGTCTTTTTGTCCGAAATGGGTGTACGAAGCTGCCTGCGCCGGGGCGGGAGCAGAGTACCTGAGCCGCCAGATTGATCTACGTACCGTGGCATCTGGTTATGCTAATATTTTATCTGAGTTTTATAGCCCAATCTCGGCTGACGAGGTTGCCGCAGTTATTGAACCTATGCTGCGGTTTCTTGATGAGCTTAATTCTGGAGATAGCGCTGAGCCGTTACTCAGCGGTTTTTGCTATTACCGAATAACCTACGAACAGCCTAATAAGCTCCGTAAATTAAAAGGTATTTTTGGCTCTGCTGATGAGCCTGTCAAGACAAAAGAGTTTAGTCCAGATGCGGCTGTTAAAGCCTTCAAGGCTTATGTTTTTGCGATCAGAAATGAGGTTGCTGAAATGGCGCCGGCAGGGTGGCGCCGGGCTGATGTTGAGGGTAGTCAGGTATTGGAAAGGCTTTTCAATCAAGAACTGAGTCCGCTTGACTTTATCTAAGCCAGCTTTCCCTTTTTGACTTTTTGGACATAGCATGCTTATTAGTTGCTTGAGTTCCAGGAGGCGATTAGGTTATCCAAAAATTCCCCAGTTTTATTAAAACTAGACACTGCAGTTTGCATAGCTGTGAACTTTTCGACGTAAAGGCGGCGCTGGTTTTCTATGTGAAGGTCAAGAGCCTCCTGATCTTCAACAAGACTATCGATATTTGTCTCAAGCGTGACAATTTTCTTGTCAATGTCGCCATTCATCATCAAAATGTCATCAATGTAATTCGATAGGGATGAGAGGATGCTCCGCCCCATATAAATATCTGTATTTGCTGTAGATTTTGTGGTTTCTAATATCAGTCCAGTTGCGCCAATATTATTGTCAGCATAACCATATCTGTCTGTGCCTATTGACATTGTGTCACTAGTGAGGTCGCTGTCGGTTAATGTTGCAGTACCGCTAGATAGGCTAAAGTTATATTTTCCGGGGGTAAATAGGTCAGTCGTCACTCTGCCAGTGATGCCCGCGTCACCAGTACGGATCATTGATGTGGTAATTGCTGCAAAATGCTCAGGGTTGGCAGAAAAATATTCAGTAAATCTTGTCGTATCAATAGACAATGTTCCATCAAGTTCCGTTACGACACCAAAGTTCGAGAGGTAGATGTCGTCATCGTCAAACCCGCTGATGGGAGTTGAAGTTAAGCTTTTGATTTTGGTTTCGACATACCTTACAAAATGGTCACCGTTTAGCGGTCCTCCGTCTTCCCCATTGGCCCCTGGTTTGCTTTGTTCTTTCAAAAATGCCAAGAGGTAATTGATTTCAGTAACTACTGTCTCAAGGGTCTCCAGCGCGGCGGATTGCGAATAAACTGAACTAATTGTTTGGTCAGTGCCAATGTCACTCGCCGTATTACCAGACAGTTCCATTGTTATGCCAGAAAATAGATCGGTGATTACGTTGCTGTCTCGTGTCACCGAAATGCCGTCCACCGTAAACAAGGCATTTGTTGCGGCAACAACCTGGGTTGCTGTGTCAGCAAAAGCATCCACGCTACCTGGGTTGTACTTCAGTACGTTGTTTTCAGACCCACTCAAGTGTGACTTAATTCTCAGTGCCTTGTCCTCGCCAACGTCAGATTTCACCACCAACGAATAGCTATTATCAGAAACTTCAATAATACTCGCAGTAACCCCGATGCCGGCATTGTTGATGGCATCACGAACATCGGTTAGCGAGGTAGCGCCAGTTGTAAAGCTAAGTGTCGTTGCTGATGAATAGTCTGGATTTGTCGAAAAGCTGGTACCGCTCCAAGTGCCAAAACGTAAACTTAGCTCGTCAATACCGATATCAGCTGTCGTCGAGTTAAAACCACTCCCACCATTGTCAAAGTTTAAGATTTGTGCTTGAGCGATTTGCGCTACGTTGATTGTGTGAGAAAATTCGCTAGCAAGGCTGCTATCAGTTCGTGTCAGCGCGATGTTGCCGGTGCTTGAGGCAAGATTAAGGCCTGTTTGACCATCCAAAGCCGCACTGTTGGCATTGAAAACGTTTAGTTCATTTTTTAGCGTGCCCAGGGCTGAAATTTTGACGGTTGCCGTCTCTTTTTCTTCGTCAATTTGAGTCTGTTTTGGGACACGCTCCGCATCGACAAGAGCGTCGACAATTTGCGTTACGTTTAAGCCGCTACCGGCGTTTAATGCGCTGAGATAATCAACAGCCATATTTTAACTCTGACTCAACATTTAACTTGTCTGGATGACTCGATGCAAAATTTATGCCTAAATATGGCATTGGGGTTAATATATCAATTTCGACCGGTAACGTCGTAAGCAAGGATTTTATTACGAATATTTTGGTTGTTTATTTGGTTTTGGAGTAGGCGATGAAACGTAAAGTCAAGGAATATAGCCCTAGAGGGGCTGTTGGCTTTATCGTTGCCACTCTACTAACTGGGATTGCTATCGGGGTTATCGTTTCTCTTGTGGCAAGCCTTCTTGTTATTTTTGTGAAATCCCTTTCTGAATACAGACTATGGATGGGCGAAGAGTTCTTGAATTTGCGCGATGGTGGCGTCTCGCTGGTTCCCATGTTGTGGCTAATCGTTGCAGCGCTGATGCTTTGGGGCGTGCGGCGGTTTTTTGGGATTACCCGCTGGCATGGGCCAGCAGATAGCATTTATGCAGCACACCGCCTTGATAATGAAATCGACGTGCGCGCTGGCGTGGGGTCGACTTTAGCGGCATTCATCTCAATGGGTGGCGGTGCACCGGTTGGTCAATACGGCCCATTAGTCCATTTTGGCGCAACAGTAGGCAGTTATTTGCGTCAGGTAT
>Ga0181558_10006411_pt1 | contig 10243 bp, 13 predicted proteins | sample 011ome_22_FD_133754 | JGI IMG/M metagenome (GOLD analysis project Ga0181558, IMG submission 133754) | Coastal salt marsh microbial communities from the Groves Creek Marsh, Skidaway Island, Georgia - 011507BT metaG (megahit assembly) | ecosystem: Environmental > Aquatic > Marine > Intertidal... | reverse complement strand
TCGGCCGGCGTTGTCGCCGGTATTGTGCGCATTCAGCTACAAACAGCCAAGCGTAGTCTCGCGGATACCCCAGTGGATTTCTCAATCGAGATCATCGGCGAGGCAACACACGGCCCTGTCACTAAACGTGTGACCCCAGCTCAAGCCCACAGTAGCTGGCTTGCCTTCCATTCACATCTGTTGCCCAACGGGAAATACACCCTTAAGTGGCGGGCTGATCAGCAAACCGGCCAGATAAAGGTGCGCATACGCAATACCGGCAACGTAGCAGCGCAGGTGACACAGCAACTCCAAAGAGATGAGGTGCCGCTCTTTCTCACGGCAGCCTGTGATAGCGCCCTATACCGCTATGACGACGACACCGTTCGCCCCTGGTATGACCAGAAAAATGCGCATGAGCTGTTGACCAAACTGGTTGAGGACGGCCAGGTGCCAGCCGAGCTCGAGGTACCCTTCCGCCAGTTTGTAGACGAGGGTTGGTTCGAGATAGAGAGCCATCTCGACAGCCGCCTCATAAAGCGGCTGACCGCAGCAATGGACCATGCAGCCGCCAGTGGAGAATCTGGCTTTACGGCCGGCAGCAGCCAGCGCCTGCAGCGCATGCATATCAAATACGACTCGTTCTGGGACGTAACCACCTACCCGAAGACTCAGCAAGTGGTCGACACGCTGATGCAGGCCCCCTCAACCGTCTGTCAGGTGATTGGGTTCATTAACGGCACTCAGCAGGCGCCACATCAAGACAGCATTCATTTGAGTGTATTTCCAAGAGGATACATGTGTGGCGCTTGGCTTGCGCTTGAGGACGTGCAGGCCGATTCGGGCGAACTGATCATCTATCCCGGCAGCCACCGGTGGGACCCTGTGATGATGTGCGACGCAGGCATCGCAAAGGTGCACGGTGGTCAATGGTCAGAGTTTGCAGGTACGGTGGAGGCTAAATGGCGGCAAATGGCAGAAGAGTCGGGTGTGAAACCGTTGGTGTATCGGCCCAAGCGCGGCTCGCTCCTTATTTGGCACGAACGCCTCATGCACGGCGGATCACGACGTCTGAACAAAAGCCTCACCCGAAAATCCTGTGTGACCCATCACTTCGCTCAAGGCGGCATCATCTACTACGACTCTACCGGCCTGCCGGGCAAGGTGATTGAGCGCGACGAAACGAAGCGCATCCTGTCGCGCAAGATGGCGAAGCAGTTGCTGAGCGACTTCAGGCAGCGTAGGCAGTAAAGATCGCCCTGAACCCGAGCCGAAAAATGGCACTAAAGCGAAGATCCCCGTAACTCGGGCATTCTCTGGCCGAAACTCTCTTTACGTACCTCTCGGCGGTGAATAGCCGCGAATCAGCGGCCCGGATAACGAAAAAACCCCGCGGCGGGCGGGGCTCTTTATCAGTGAGGCCTATCCTCAGCTACCGATTAAAGCTTCTTGTCGAGACAGTCGAACAGCTTGTCGTCCTGCTCATCGACCCAATTATCAACCTGGTCATCGCTTGGGCTACCGCCATGCTTCTTAATCATGGCCTGTGCAGATTTCATAGCTGCCGAGTCGGCCTTGCACGCCTTGAGTGCAGCCATCAGCTCATCGGCAGCGCCGCTATCCGAGAAAGCCGGCGCAGAGCAGACGATGGCGCCACCGAGCAATGCTGACGCCATTAATTTCATTGTCTTCATGTTTTTCTCCTAGTCAGGGGCACTGGAGAGCTACGGCGGCGAAACTCGAAACTCTCCAGTGATCACAGCCTACCAAACCACGCCACAAACAGGGTCTGCAAAAGGTGACAGCTCGCCGAGATACCGCGGCCCCGTGAAGTCACAGCGACGCCCCGCAAATACCGACAGCATCACAGCAATAACGCGAGTCTGGCTCAGAAAACCGCATGCTCTTCGGTCATGAACACGCTGGATTGGCTGAAGTCGATAAAACGGCTTTCATCTTCTATCAACCTAGCTTGCGCCTCGACCCCCTCCTCTGACGTCATGCCCCGATCGAGATCGGCCTGGCTTTCCCACCATACTTCGGTAATGCCGTCATAAGCTGGCTGCAGATCGCGGCTTTCGACCATGAGCGCATTCAACTCGGGCAGTGTGGTGTGGCTTTGCACATAGCGGCAGGCGCCGATCGCTTCTGCGACTGACTTCACCAATGGCCCGTGCTCATCGAGCCAATAGCGATAAAACACCTCACTGTCGATGTCGTCGCGTTTGCGAATGCAGTAAACCAGTTTAATCATGCTTGTCACCTCACTCAGTTGAGGGTTACCGGCGTCGAAGCAGTTTCTGACCCTGCTTCTTCAGGTAGATCATCTCGGGAATGCCCAATAGGTTGAATACAAGAAAAAACAAGAACCACTTTTTCTGATCCAGCTTAGATGCCAACCAGCAGGCTTGGTAGGTCCAATACACCTCCCATATGGCCAGCACGATAATTAGCGCAGTCATAACCAATCAGTAGTCACTTGAGATGCCGGAACCTTACCAAGACGGGACCTGCCGGGGTAGCCAACTGACCACACGGAAACGGAGCGAATTTAGGGCGCCTACCGATTGCAGCGCTTTTCCTCTACGATAGCCCCCGAATAACCTGACAAAAGTTTGTTTTCTACTGTGAGAGGGCTGCACCATGCGGGTCTTCAATGTAGCTATGATCACGCTGGCCATATTTATGACACTAATGGCCGCACTCCCCCTTTTTGGCTGGGACTTCGTGCTGATAGGTAAGGGAGAACTCCACCATGCAGAGATCGACGACTCGAACCTTCATCTATTTATGGTGCGCTCGTCAGCTTTTGCGACATTCGCGACCTTTACACTAAATTACCTCAGAAGACGCCGGCCACTATCATCTGTGGCCCCACTTCTCTACTTTTGCGTTTGGGCGCTCGTATTTGCACCTGCTTATATCTATCAACATTCGTTTTTTCAGTGGAAACAGGTCGCCTTTTTAATGTTCACGCTGACATTAGCGGTGATCCTTTATCGAGAAAACAAAAGAGAAGCAAAAACCATTTTTGTTAACGACTGGTGAGTCGTAACAATGCGCTCTATAACGCCACACACTGAACAGATAGCCATCCCCACCCACAAGCCTTGTTGCCACCTGACACTTCATGTCAGCCTCGCATGTAGCGCTAGAGCCTTATAAACACGTCAACATCACTGAGGCAACGTCATTCCGTTGAGATTGACAGTCAAAGCGATGCGAGGAAAAGTGGCCGAGGGAGAATGATCATGAGCGAACCAGCAGACTTTGTGTTCACGCCGACGACCAAGGCGCCGGACCCTGACCTCGGACTTGAGCGCATCCCTGTTGATCGCTATACCGATCCGGCGTTTCTGAAGCTCGAGGATGACCGCATTTGGTCAAGAACCTGGCTGTTGGCGGGCGCTGCGTGCGATGTAGCGCAACCGGGCGACTTTTTCGTTTTCGAAAATCTCCGAGAGTCGATTCTGGTCACGCGAGCAGAAGACGGTGTCGTCAGAGCTTTCTACAACGTTTGCCAGCACAGAGGAAACCAGCTGAAGCCAGCCGGGTGTGGAAATTCCCCCCACCTGAGTTGCGGCTTTCATGGTTGGGAGTACCACCTTAATGGCTGCATTAAAGCGATACCCGAAGCGCACGACTTCCCTCAGGGTGTCCCAGCAGAAAAACTCAGCTTAAAGGAGCTCAAATGTGACGCATGGGGGGGATTCATTTGGGTATCAATGGACCCCGATATCGAGCCCTTAGTCGACTACCTCGGCATCGTGCCGGAGCATCTCGCGCCCTATGAGCTCGATTCGATGGTGCTTGTCTCCGACGAGACGATCGAGTGGAACTGCAATTGGAAAACATCCGTCGATATTTTCTCAGAGACCTATCACGTCCGAGGCGTACATCCGGAATCCGAGTACCTTGCCGATGACGTCAATGTGCAAATAGATCTGTATGGTCGACACACGCGCTTTATCGCCCCCATGTATATCCCAAGCCCTCGAAAAATTGGGCCGGACAAGGCCCTCAATGAAACGATGGTTGCCTACCTGAAATCTGAGGGATTCCCGGTAGAAAGCTTTCAGGGAGACGTAACAACTTTGCGAGGGGCGGTGGCCGCCCACAAACGGTCAATGACAAATGAGCATGGCCTCGATTTCTCAAAACTGACAGACGATCAACTGACGGCTGATTACCACTACAACATCTTTCCAAATATCACTTTCAATCTCTTTGGAGAGCAGATGTGGATGTTCCGTCATCGCCCTCACCCGACCGACCCCGACAAGATGTTTTTTGATCGCATGATCTTTAATCGGGTGCCAAAGGGACAAGTCACCGCTGGCGCAAAAGCGGGCGCGGTAGATATGTTTGTCGAGTTGGGTGACGCCAACGTCGAAGGGCGACCCGAGCACAGGTTCTACCGGTATGGCGAGGAGTCATCGGGGCTACTGCTTGACCAAGACGCCTCCTGTCTTGCAGGTGTGCAAAAAGGGCTTCACTCTCGGGGTATGGAAGGCATGTGGATCTCACACCATGAGAGACGCATCCGCAATTTCCACCACTGGTGGGAAAAGTATATGGCTGATTAGCCGCCCACCGTTACAGCCCGGGTATCAGCCTCTGTCATATCAATACACACCACTCCACTCAATTAACTGACCTGTACTTCGTTCTTCTGGCATCAGGACGTCGATGCCATGTCGCGCCCGCAGCGAGGTAATAGGCTGGTCTAGCCATTCTTCAGGGAACTGAAACGGCCACTTTTGCGTCATGCGCCGGGTTCTGCGGAAAACGCGCCACTTGAGGCCACGGCATTTCCAATACAGTCGCACAAACATCCACCAGCCACCCTCCTTTATCAAAGCCCGGTACAGCGCTTTAATTTCGGGTAACCGCGAGTAGCGCCTGAGATATCCCAACCGATATTGGCAGCCAAAAATGACCCAGGTGTCTAACCCTGCCTCCTGCTCGAGTGAGGTATCCATCCCAAAGATGACGTGGGTGACGTCGTGCTCCAAGATCAACCGCGTGTCGGCTGCATCGGTCATGATCTTTCTGCCAAGCCGCTCCAGATATGCTCGATATTCCTCTACCCCCTCGCGAAGGGTGAGACTGCACTGAGGATGCTGATACGCCAGATTCATGGCGCCCTGGAGAGCATGGCAGAGTGTCGCTTCATTTTTATGTCTCAGGGCACCAGACCCAACCACAGTATCGTTTGAGTAGCGAGATACAAAGCCAAACCGGTCCACATTACAAACGCGATCACTACGACAATGCCGTCTTTTAGCCATTCGGGCCATTCAACGTTAAGCCGCGCAACGAGGACCCAAGGCGCAGCGATGTAAAAAAGCACGATGAGCAAATCAATGATCAAATAGAGAAACGGTAGCATTCCACTCACCCACCTTAGATCCGGGATCTGTGCAAATCGTAACGAGCCGACACAGGCGCAGCACAATTCATTGCCGCCCGCCGCTCACTCAGGGGTCGCAGATTTCGTCCCTAACCCTGTGAGTCCAGATCCAGGGCATTAGACCATGCACCATGAGAATAAAGCCCAACCGCCACGCGTGCCCCAGATGAGCAACGTATGACATATGTACTTCGTCTAAATGGTTCTTGAGCATTTTTGTGACCTTGTTATATCTCAGACCAGCGCAGAGCTTAACAAAGGTAGGTGGGCGTTGTGTGTCACTGCAGCACTATCGCTCTGCGATTTTGCTGATCATCGCCACGGGCTCACCCTCACTTACCGGGGGGGTGCTGATCACGTAGTTAACGACTCCTGAAAAAGGCGCCCGTATCGTTGTGAGCTCCTCACCAAAAAAGTCAAAGAGCACACCAACCACTGCGCCCTCTGCCACGGCATAGCCCTCTCTGGTGACCGCACGGAAAATGCCCGACTGAGGGCTCTTGATCACTGTGTAATCACTCAACCAGGTAATCCCTGTATTGACGACTTCATCCTCCGCGACCATGTGCAGGTGTCTTAGCACATTCCAAATGCCCCGCTCTGCCAATCCGACCCAGTAAGGGTCGTTCGATCCAGATTGGCCGGTTTCTGTGGTGATCGCGGGAATGCCGCGCTCTATGGCTGTTTGGTCGGTAAACAAAGAAGGCCCGCTCGCATCCTGGGGGCCTGTATCCATAACAATATGGTCAAGACCGAAAGCGACAGCCAGCCCCGCTATCTTTGCGTCAAAGTCCGCGTCGCCAGTCACCGGCATGTAAACATACGGTCGCAGCGCCTCATTGCCGTCTCCTGCATGCAAATCGACGAGATAGTCAGCCTGATCGATGACCTCGGTAGTCAGCAGATGCGCTATGCGCTGGCTAAGACTGCCCTCGGGATCACCGGGGAACATTCGATTGAGATTTTTACCATCCACCGGGCCGTAATAAATAGTGCGCCCATAGAATGAGGGAAGATTGGCGACATGCACCATGATGACAGTGCCACTGAGGGCGGCGGGATCTAGCTGCGCCTTCACCGTCTGCAATGCGGTGATAGGAGGGTACTCGTAGCCGTGGATGCCGGCAATCAGCGCCAATACTGGCCCCCCGCTGGCCCCATGAGTAATCGTTACGGGTATCTGGCTGCCTTCATCCGTACCCGCGGGAACCTTGATGAAACCAGACACCTGCTCACCACGTTGCGCGGTAAGCTCCCCCACCGTGAAGTCCGCTGCGCTGACAAATAAAGTTGCAGCGCTGCAGACCATGAATAAGAAAATCCTACCTGCTGTTCTCATAATGTGTCCGCTGATGCCACTCAATGAAAAAACTTGATGGCAGATATTTCTAGCGTAGGGACGTTTCCGCAAATATCAGGCCATGGCCGGCGTCTACTGGATCCAGTCGCAACGCAGCTCAAGCGTTAGCAAGAATAAGAGCGCCGGCACAGGTCTCATTCACCCTGGCTGGGCGGCGCCAAACCGGTTCTCGCCCTCGTCGCTCTTGCACGCAAACCAATAGAACAACGGAATCATGCCGATCAGCGTGCAGAACAGCAGACACCACCAGCCGCTTCGGTTGACATCATGGAGCCGCCTGACTGCCACTGCCAAGCCTGGCACAAGCAAAATTAAGGTGTACAGATTTGCAAAATTCAGAGGGTGCACCTCGACCATGACGCCTCCATCAAATTCATAGCGCTGACCACCTAACCCCCCGACTGCGCCGAATACCCAGGCATCGAGCACAGTGAGCACAGCGAAAAACGCGAGATACCAGAAATTGAACATCCAAAACTGTTTTCGTGAAGATCGGCCTGAAAAGTCTTTCCATCGCCGAACCACGGTGAAGAAATCTTGCATCATTGCTGGGTCTCTCTGATATCAATCAGGCACCAGCTTATCACCCACGAGAAAAGAAACGCGCCTACCAAGGGGCGCGTGAACACTCGTGTACGCATAGCCATAATGCCGCCGTACGCCTGAGTCATGCAACGTCACATCAAGCGTTTGATGAGGGAAGCGCATCTGCACTAGAGTTGACGTCGAGGCGCTGAGGAGAAAACTCCATGTATCGCAGAACTGACGGACTGAAGCTCTTCAATTTCAAAAGCCCCTATGTGTCTGCGTCGTGGGTTATGGCTGTGGCGGGCTTCTTCGTGGCTCGGGCGTTTTTAGAGCCTAGCCAACGTTATTCGCTGGAACATCTTGGCGTGATTGCCATCGCCGGAATCTCTTGCGCAACGCCTCTCGCTTTGGCAGCTTTTCTTGATTATCGAGAAGCCCCCGAAGGAACAAAAGTTCCAGACGAAGAGGTGAAAAGCCTCTTGGACTTCCTGGATGAGCGAGACGACCTCAAGTAGCTTGAGCGGCCGCGGGAGGTGCCGCTCTTGGACATGAGAGGTATGTTTGGAGACGTTAGCTCAAAAGCTCATGTCCACAGTTACGCCAACTACCCCCACTTCCTCATCGCCTGCAAAGTCCACCATCGCATGGGGCGCGACGATCAATTCACCAACCTCAAACTCATACAGCACCCCGGTGCGAATCAAAAACTCACTCTCGGTACCTGACTCAATTCCGTGGTGAGACTCAGACCACTCAACGCGGCACGGGATCCTCATCATCTTGGCTTTTTTCCTGTCAGGCTGATAGCAGAGAAGACAACGATTGAAACGACAAGGCCGGGCCAAAGCGGATCGTTCTGAAACACTGGCGCAAGTTCCATCACTGATGCGCCGTACCAGGCGACAACGGTGAATAAGGCGAGACTGATACTCCAAAATGCGGCGTCAGTATTTACGTTCTTCAAGGTCACCATTGCTATTGTCGGCACAAACAAAGCTGCGGCATTGACCGTAAATGCCAGCAGCAATATGCCTACGATATCCTGCATCTGCCATGCCATAAGAGCCGAGGCTGCGCCAATAATTGCGGCAAGCACGATGCTCAGCCGAAACAGTTTCTTCGGCTCGACATCCGGGTTTATGTAGCGTTGGTAGATATCACGACTACCGTTCGCCGCGGCCGTCAAAATACAGATATCGGCGGTGGACATGAGTGCAGCGAGAAGACCCACCAACAATAATCCCTTCAGGCCAACCGGGAAGATATCAATGATCAGCTGGGACAGTATGTCACCTTCACTCTCGACGCCCGGGTAGAGTACAGCAGCGGTCAACCCCAGCCAGGTCGATCCAATGACCAGCGGGACCAGCAGTGCAGCCGCCAGATACGTACCGCGCTGTGCAGCAACCTCGTTTTTCGCTGCAAACATCCTCGTATAGCAATCCATCGCGACAAAAAATGCTAACGGAATCGAAACGCCCAATGCCAGCATAGTCGGCAATCCCCATCCGATCGGATTGAAGTGACCCGCTGGGAGGCTCGTTGCAAAGGCCTCCATGGTGCCGCCGTTAGCAATGGCAATGGGTATCCCCACTATTACCACGCCGACTAGAAGCAAGGCCATCTGCACCCAGTCCGTATAGGTAACAGCAAGAAAGCCGCCCGTCGCGGTGTAAACGACGATGATGGCACTTGCGAGCAGCAACGAGGAGGAGTAATCCCAGCCCAGCAGCGTGCTGAGAACCCCGCCAGCTGCGGCGAGCTGACCGGCAGAGTAACCGATGTAAGCGAGAATGGTCGTGATGGTCGCGACGATTCGCGTCCGACTGTCGTAGCGCGTTTCGATGAAATCTGGGTAGGTCAGCAGATTGTGTTTATTACCCTCGCGTTTCACGCGGACTGCGAAAAAGAAGCCGAATAATAGGCACGCTATGAGCATGCAGGTGGTATACCAGCCGCCGGAAATACCAAACTCGAAGGCCTTGGTCGTGCCGCCAACGATAGCGGCGCCACCAACCCAACTGGCCAGCCAGAGAAAGGCAATCGAAAACGAGCCAAGCTTTCCGCCGGCAACGAAGTAGTCTTCGACACTATCCTGTCGACGACTCGCATATAATCCTATGGCTATCATCAGGGCCAGATAAGCGAAAATGATGCCGGTATCGATAGGTCCGAGCATGCTGCGTAATTTACATTTTTTTGCGCGGGCTCGCCGCCTTGTCCCATCCCACGGCGGCATGGGATTGAACCTGTTCATTCGCGGGAGGTGCCTCTCCCGCTTACAAGAGATGAAATTTGGAATTTCTCATAGGCTCATTCGCAATCAATGCTAATGTCCTACCTTGTCTCCGCTACAGGTCACTGTCGATGCTATTAACGCCCGTTTATGCGACTGGCCAAGAGCTAGTAGATAAGCCGTTAACAGACGCGCCGTGTGAGTGGGCGCCACAAAGTGGCGTCCACCTCTACCATTTCCCCTTGTCGTTGGACTCGCAGAAGGCGAGACAAGGATTAGAAGAGCTTGGCGTAAAATGGCAGTCACACGTCATTCTCACCCCAGCGCAACAACAGTTTTCACCCCGCTACGCGCGCATCAATTCACGATGCGTGGTACCGACTCTTGTGATTGACGGTAGAGTCACAACAGACACGATAAACATTCTTTCACATCTTGCTGACCGATTCGGCGACAAAATTAACCCCCTGCAAGCATCACAGGATGAGCAAACAACCGTGAATCATTGGGTCGACAAGGCCGCTGCACTGTTCATGGAGGCGCTCACGTACGGCCATATCGACGGGATCAAGAAACCTTTTCCATTCCGACAGAGTCACGGCGATGGCCAATATCACCAGAGCAAACTGGATTTGCTCTCTACATTGATCGACAAATACCAAGATGAAGAGAGACTGAGGCTCGCCTATGAAAAAAAACGGGCCGTGATAGAGGCCACACAGGAGGC